>Ga0180438_10000099_pt1 | contig 175128 bp, 132 predicted proteins | sample SS_ome_12_FD_132455 | JGI IMG/M metagenome (GOLD analysis project Ga0180438, IMG submission 132455) | Hypersaline lake sediment archaeal communities from the Salton Sea, California, USA - SS_3_D_2 metaG | ecosystem: Environmental > Aquatic > Non-marine Saline and Alkaline > Hypersaline >... | reverse complement strand
GGAGTCGGAACTCAACAGCGCGTTGATCCGCATGGCGCGCCACGGATCCGGCCAGTCGGCGCCCATGTAGGTGGAATCGACCTGGGGATCGATGGGCTGCTGGTTCGCCGACGCCAGGTATCCCTGCTGGGGATCGACGGCGGAGGGACATCGTTCGAGCGGCCAGAAACCCAGCCAGTCTTCGGCGCTGGACCTCCCATCCCGAATCTCGAGGCCGTTGCCATCGGGATGGATCGGGTAGATACCGGTGGAACGGATCGCGATCGTGCCGTGGCGATCGGCGACGACCATGTTCTGAGCCGGTGCCTTCCACGCCTCGATGGCAGTCAGCCACTCCTCGACGCTTCTTGCCCGGGCGGCGTGCCACAGACCGATCCTCGCGCCGACTTCCTCGAGCACGGTCCAGCGCATCGAGAGCGGCTCATCCTCGTAAGCGATCAGCGGCCCGCGATGGGTGGCATGGAGCGTATCCGTGGCGAGCAGCCTGCCGTCATGCCCGCGGTACCGCTCGACGCGCACTTCCAGCGACCGCCATTCGCCGTCGACCAGATAGCGGCTGGGTGACTCGCGATCGTCCAGCTCCTCCTCATAGTAGTCGATGACGTCAGCGCCCGTATTGGTAAAGCTCCAAGCGACATCGCGGTTGAAGCCGATCATGACGAACGGCGCGCTCGGGATCGTCACGCCATAGACGTCCAGCTCGCCCGGCACGACCAGGTGAGCCTCGTACCAGATCGCCGGGAGCGTCAGCGAGAGGTGCGGGTCGCCGGCCAGCAGCGCCCGTCCGGCAGCCGTTCTCTCGGGGGCCACCGCCCAATTGTTGGAGCCGAGCACGGGTTCCGACCGCGAAGCACGATCGTCGAGGAGCGGGCCGAGAGCGGCCCACAGCTCATCCACACGTTCGAGAGCCAGCAGATCCGGCTCACCGGGCGGCGGGATAGGCACGAAGTCGAAACGCGGTTCGGTCGAGCCGTTGGGCTGAATGGGCTGCTGGATGGGACTGTTCACCGGCGACAGCGCTGCGGCGGCCTCGCTGCCCACGAGCGCCTCCAGCCGCCTTCGGCGCAGATCGGTGGTCACCCCGTAGGTCAGATTCCAGCCCATGAGCTTCAGAAGGTAGACCGAGTAGACCGGCTCCCAGCGCGAGGGCTCGGCGCCCAGCAGGTGGTACTCCAGGGGGATCTCACTTGGGCTCAGTCCGTCGATCCAGGCGTTCACACCCTGGGCGTAGGCGGCAATCTCCCGCGCCTCCGGCGATGCAGGGTCAAGGGTGGCGAAGTCGCGCTCGGCGCTCCAGGCCAGACCCAGCCTGCGCACGTAGCGGTCGAACCCGAGCGCCGCCGCGCCGGCGAACTCCGCCATGCGCCCGGCCGCCGTCCGCCAGCGCATCTCCAGCTGGAACAGGCGGTCGCGGGCCACCACGTAACCCAGCGCCCGAGCCGCATCTTCAGAGGTGGACGCGAAGATGTGCGGCACCCCGCGGTCGTCGAACGCCACCCGTACCGGCGCCTCGAGACCCGGTAGAGCGACCGCCTCCAGGTCTGCTGGTTCGACGCCGCCGGCGACCGCCCAGACGCCGTTCAGCGGATCGAGAAAGGCGCCCAACGGAGGCAGCGGGCCCGTGCGCCGCGCCCCGAGATGGAGGGCAGCCGCCAGGACTGCCGCGTAGAACACAACCCGTGTCAAAGCCGATGGCTGCACTGACATCGCTCCCCTTCGCAGATCAAGCTTCGCCTTATTTACGCGGAGCGCTCGTGCTCCTCGAAATCGCGGGATTCTACCGTCACCCGGCCCGTTCGGCCAGCTGCACCTCAGTCCACGCCGACCCTTTCGCTTCGCCGCTCCAACAGCAAGACGTCCTGCCAGCGCACTCCGAGCTTGCCCAAGCGCTCGCGCCGCCCAACGATCCTGAAGCCGTGCTTCTCGTGAAGCGCGATGCTCGCCTCGTTCTCAGGGAAGACGCCGGCCTGCAGGGTCCAGATCCCCCGCTCCTCCGACTCCGCGATGAGACGCTGCATCAGCATGGAACCGACACCGATGCCGCGCGAATCGGCGCCGATGTAGATGCTCACCTCCGCCACGCCGCCGTATACGCAGCGATCCGAGACCGGCGAAAGCGCGGCCCATCCGACTAACCGGCCCTCGTGCACCGCGACGATCCGGCAGCACTCGAGGTGCCTCTCCGACCAACTTTCCCAGTCGGACGCAGGCTCGATCTCGAACGTCGCCAGCCCCGTGTCGATCCCCTCGGCGTGGATCCGGCGCACGTCGTCCCAGTGCTCGCGCGTCATCGTAACGATCTCGGTCATCTACGACTGTGGCTCGGGTTACAACGGTCTCGCATATCGGAGCGTTGACACATGAATACCCGCTCGTCACCCGTCCGCGCCAGACCGCTTCGGACTCAATGAGGAGAGACGTAGATGGGCCGGGGGGGCGGGGGGGGGGGCATTGGTTCATCGCCGGGAGCAGACGGGCGGGACGAGGTCTTCTACACTCTGGGCGGGCCTACCTTGATCGCGGAGGAGGTGAGGCCGCTGCAACTATTGTCGCTGGCCGGCCCCTGACCGCGAGAGCGGCGGACTCAGTGCCAGTTGACGAGCGGGAGCCAGCGCCGGCCCGGAGGATTGTTGCCCGCGTAGTTGAGCAGGCCGATCTGGACCCCATGCAGGCTGTCCGTGCGGTTGTATATGCCGATGGTCAGCCCATCCTGGTGCCTGACGTCGTTGTAGACGGCGACCGACATCCCACTGAGACGCCAACTCCTGGTGTAGGCGCCGGCGACGGCCAGGCCCTTGATATGATCGGCCTCAACCTTCCAGACGCCGCCCACCGTCACACCCTCGTCACTGCCCCCGACATCGACCGCACCGAGGCTGACCGTGATCCCCGAGACGTTCCTATCGCTCACGACTGCCAGCCCCCCGAACGTCACACCCCGCAGATCGTGCTGCGCCACCGCCGCGAGCCCGCTCACCGTCAGACCCAGGATCGGACCCTGCGCCACCGTGGCCAGGCCAGCCACATTGATTCCCGTTAGCCCCTCCTGCGAGACCGCGGCCAGCCCACCGAAGTTGAGCCCCAGCATCGCACCCTGTGCCACTACCGCGAGCCCACCGACGTTGAATCCCCTCATGCCCGCCTGAGAGACGTTCGCCAAGCCACCAACGTTGATGCCCCACATCGGTCCCTGCGAGACATTGGCCAGAAGCGACGCGTTGAACCCGCTCAGACCGGCCTGCGAGACCACCGCCAAACCGCCCACATTCAACCCACTCATCGAGCCCTGTCCAACGAGCGCCAGACCACCGACGTTGATCCCTTCCATCCGACCCTCGGTCACCACCGCCAGGCCGCCCACGTTCAACCCGTCCATCGAGCCCTGCCCTACCCCGGCCAGTACCCCCACCATCACGCCTGCAGAGCAATCACGCGGCAACACGGCCAGACCCAGCGAGATGCCGTGCAGGCGACTCGCCGTCGGCGCCAGCCCCACCGACAGACCGTTGATCGTTCCCCGCACCCGCCGCTGCGGCCGCCAGAACGTGACGTTCACCCCGTTGACGACATCGAGATCGCCGTCGCTCCAGTTGAACCGCAGCCCGTTGATGCGATCCGAATCCCCGAAGCTGATGCCGGTACAGCCGATCGTGAGATTCAGGCCGCCGCCGCAGCGGCTCTGAGGGTATCCGGTCGAAGTCGCCGCGAAGATCAGGATCGCAACGCACGTCAATCGCCGTCGCATGGCAGACCCCTGAGTCCCTGGCAGTGGGAGGATCGCTCCACTCGCTGTGTCGTACTGATCGTTGATCCCTACGAAGCCCCTACTGACCCGGTTTCACGGCGCGAGAGTGGCCGAGGGGGGTATTTCCGGGTCCCACCTTACAGAAATCCGCCTCCTCACCCCAGCGCTCACCGAGAACCGTTGCTGCAGCTCGGACGCGAGGACCTCAGACTGCTCGTGAGTGTATCAGTTATTTGAGAAGTTGACCGTCCCCCCGACCTTCAAGCGTTCCCCCTTCTGCTCCCCCCAAGGAAGTCGAACCATGAGACGCGCCCTCTTAGGCGCCGCCGCAGTTATGCTGCTGGGCAGCGCGAGCGCCTCGGTCGCCCAGACGATAGAAACCGACGTCGCTGAGGTCCGGGTCGGGGCAATCGCCGCCCTAACGCTCGCCGAGAACTGGCAAGACTGGCGAGCCGACGGGCCGGAGAATGCGGGGATCTGCCTGCTCGGCAAGGTCGAGAGAGACGGCAGGGGTGTCCAGATCAGCACGATCAACTCGGCGATCCGGGTTTCGAGGCTGAGCGGCTGCTCCAACGAGCGGACGATCGGTGCGGCGATCCTCGCGCCGACCGAACTGTTCGACGACGCTCAGCTGCAGGAGCTGGCGTGCGCTGCCGTGCGCGCCCACGACGACTGGCTCGTGTTCGGGATCATCACGGGTACGGAAAGGAAGCTGCTGAACACCGGTGAGGTGATCGTCGTGGCCCAGGGCTTGTGGTGCACGATCGTGCAGGAGCAGGCACCACTCCTCGCGGGTCTTCCCGCCGGAGACCCGTAGGCACAGGCTAGCCGTCTCGCTCGCCACTCCCTTAGTATTATCGATACCGCAACAAGGCGTCGCTGTGAACAGTGCGGCACGCTCGGCGCCATCCGGCTGCTCGACCGTCCCGTGGTGTGCGAAGATCAGGAGATGGGAGCGCGAAATGTTGAGGGTCAGGAAGGTACTTCATCCCACAGACTTCTCGCGGTGCGCCGGACACGCTCTACCGCATACGCTGCACCTGGCCGAGATGTACGAGGCCGAACTTCACCTGCTCCACGCGCTGGTGCTCCACGAGGCGGACCCGAGTACTCTGTCTCACCGGCTTCCGGATGTGGAGGAGCTGTACCTGGTGCTCGAGGAGCACGCGCAGACACAGCTGAGGACTGCAATCGAGGAGCACGGGGAGGCGAACTTCACGATCAAGAGTGCTCAGGTTCGCGCGATCTCGGCCGCCGGCGCGATTCTCGACTATGCCGCCGAGAACGAGATCGACCTGGTGGTCATGGGCACGCACGGGCGCCGCGGCCTGAGGCGACTGCTGCTAGGGAGCGTGGCCGAAGAGGTCGTGAGGCTCGCACCCTGCCCCGTCCTCACCGTGCCTGAGCGTGAGGAACGTAATTCGCCCAGCAAGATCGAACGCATCGTCGTGCCGGTGGACTTCTCCGAGCACGCCGAGCTCGCGCTCGCCTATGCAGTGGAGCTGGCCCGTGCCTACGGCGCACAGCTCCACCTGCTCCACGTCGTGGACGAGGTCGTGTACCCCGACTTCTACCCGCCCATCATCCCCTCCGGAGGCTCGATTACCGAAGAGCTCCGTGACCAGTCGCTGCAAAAGATGAGGCGCCTGCTCACCGCCCACGAACCCGCCGATGCCGCCGTCCACGTGCGCGCCGGCCGGGCCGCACCAGAGATCGCCGAGTTCGCCAAGGAGCATGACGCCGATCTTGTGGTCATCGCCAGCCACGGGCTCACCGGAATCAGCCACGTACTCCTCGGCAGCGTCACCGAGCAGCTGGTGCGCCGCGCGACCTGCCCGGTCTTCACTGTGAAGGGTTTTGGCAGAAATCTCATCGAGGCGTGAAGGAGGAGGCCTGAAGGAGGCGCTCCGGCAGGACAACAAAACAATGAGCCCGGGCGGGCCTGCCAGTCCTCGTGCGATTAGCCCCAACCATCTTTTTTCCGGCAGGCTACCCGGGCTCACTATCGCTCGCCGCCCCAGGCGCTGTGGCACCGTGTAGTACGCATAGAGCTTCGAGCGACCTGCTTAAGAGCACAACACGTACCACCGAGAACCCTATGCCCCAAATGCGTTGCCATTACTTACATTAGGCGCCCCGACCGCTGCCGCCAGCCCACCGACGCGTGACACCCTGACACAGACCGGGACAACGGCGCGTCCCTCGTTGGACACAGAACGCCTCGAAAGTGCTTGCCCGACTTGAGGATTTGCAGAATCCCCTTGCGGTGGGCTAGAGACCGGAGGATCTTTAGGTGTGGCACTTTGCCCCATTCTGCCGGGCCAGCGCCGCTGGTCCAGCGGAGGCCTCTACCATAGACCGGCTGGGCGTCGCTCGCCTAACCGCAACGCTAACAGTGAGTTGGGTCTTTCGGGAGACCCCCGGCAGGTAAGGGGCGCCCACGGCACGGAACCTTCTATAGCGTGCAAGGACCAAGCTTAGCGTAGGGGGTTGTGTTGGCGCTGGAACTGACGATTCTGGACGGTTTGCCGGACCCGATCTTCCTGGTGGATCGGCGGGGGGCGGTGGCCTATCTGAATCGGGCGTGCGAGCTGGCCTTCGGGCTACCGGCCGACGCTGTCAGGGGTCAGAACCTAGCCGAGCTTCTGGGGGACGCACTGGACGAGGGGCTACGAGTCGTTCTCTGCCCGCCACGAGGCGACGTTGCGGCGGCCTCGCTCCCCGGGGTGCGCATCCGGAGCTCCGTCTGGGACGCCCGGGTGACGCCGGCCTCGGGTGGGCTGACGGCGGTCTATTGTCTACCGGTATCGGGCCAGCAGGCGCGCTGGCCCGAGCTCGTGGCCGACTCGGCGGATGCGATCTGGGCGGTGGACAGTGAAGAGCGGATAGTCGCGTGGAATCGGGGGGCGGAGGAGATCTTCGGCTACCGCTCGGAGGAGATCATCGGCGAGCCGGTGACGCGTTTGATCCCGGCCGATCTGATCGAGCAGCGGGAGCCGGAACGGCTACGCAAGGCGCTGCGGGAGCTGGGGTCGGTACGGGATTACCAGACGCGCCGGCTGACCAAGGACGGACGTGAGGTGGAAGTCAGCCTGACCAGCACGGTCCCGCGGAACGGGTCGGCCGAGAACCTGGCGGCCTCCACGATCGTGCGCGATCTGTCGCACCGCCGGCAGGTCGAGCGCCAGGTCATCGAGTCCGAGAAGATGGCGACGTTGGGCCAGCTGGCGGCCAGCGTCGCGCAAGAGATCGGTGCACCACTCACGACCATCGGGATCGTCGTGGAGAAGCTGCGGCGCTCCGGTTTGGGAGACGGAGAGGCCGAGAAACAGTTGGAGACCGCTGCACAGCAGCTGAGTCGCATAGCCCGGCTGACGCATGGGCTCATCGAGTTGGCGAAACCCGGTGAGTTACATCTTTCTTCGGTTCAGCTCTGCGAGATCATTGACCGTGTGGTGGAGTTGCTGGAACCATCGCTGACGCGGGCGGGCGCCCGCGTTGAATTCCGCTGTGACGAGGCGCTACCCGAGATACTGGCCGATGCCGGGCAGCTGCAGCAGGTGTTCCTGAACTTGCTGATGAATGCCCAGCGAGCGCTGGAGTCATCGGGCGGAGGCACGGTGGGAATCACGGTGCAGCTGGCTGGCGGTTTCCCCAGGGTCGGGCGGCCGCTGCGCCAAGCGATAAGAATTGAACTCTGTGACGACGGCCCGGGTATCGACCCGGCGGACCTCCACTATGTCTTCACGCCGTTCTTCTCGCGCTCGGGGGGGTCGGGGCTCGGCCTGGCACTGGCTAAGCAGATCGTCCACGCCCACGGTGGAACCATAGAGGCCTACTCGGAGCTGGGGCGCGGCGCGACATTCACGATACTCCTACCGGTGGAATCCGATGCATGACGAAGCGGGCACTCTGGAGATGACCGCCAAAGTCCTGGTCGTAGAGGACGACGAGGTACTTCGGCAGCTTCTCATCGATGTGCTGAGCGATCAGGGCTACGAGGTCGAAGCGGCCGAGACCGGCGAAGGCGGCTTGCGTGCCATGGAGCAGGATGTGTTCGATGTCATCCTGCTCGACATCAACCTGCCCGGAATGGACGGCATGGAAGTCCTCAGGCTCGCCCCCGCCCGGCAACCGGACGTCCAGGTCGTGATGATGACGGCATTCGGCACCGTCGATACCGCGGTGGAGGCGATGAAGCAAGGTGCCTTCGACTACATCAACAAACCCTTCAGCACCGAGGAGCTACTGCTCACGATCTCCCGCGCCCTCGAGGAGCAAGACCTCAGGCGCGAGGTCGCCCGTCTGCGCCAGAAAGCGCGCGGCATCGGCAGTGCCGTCCAGATCGTAGGTAAGAGCCCCGGCATCCAGCGGGTGATCGACCTGATCGCCCGCGTCGCGCCGAGCCGCGCCACGGTCCTGGTCACGGGCGAAACCGGGACGGGCAAGGAACTGGTGGCCCGCGCCATCCACGAGGCGAGCAACCGGGTGAACAAGCCATTCATGCCGATCAACTGCGCCGCCATCCCCGAGAACCTGCTCGAGTCCGAACTGTTCGGCCACATGAAGGGCGCCTTCACTGGCGCGATCCAGAACAAGAAGGGCCTGTTCGAGGAAGCCTCCGGAGGAACGGTCTTCCTCGACGAGATCAGCACCATGTCGATGTCACTGCAGCCGAAGCTGCTCCGTGTGCTGCAGGAGTACGTGATCATGCGGGTCGGCGGCCGGCAGCCGATACCGGTGAACATCCGGCTGGTTGCGGCGACGAACATCGACCTGAAGAAACGGGTGACAGAGGGCAGCTACCGAGAAGACCTCTACTACCGGCTCAACGTCTTCCCCATCGACGTCCCGCCCCTGCGAGAGCGAGCCGAGGACATCCCGCTGCTCTCCAACTACTTCCTGCAGAAATACTCCGAGCTCTACACGATCGATCCACCCAAACTGCCGGCCCGCACCCTCGACCGCATGATGACCTACCAGTGGCCGGGCAACGTTCGCGAATTGGAGAACTTCATCGAGCGCGCCGTGGTCCTGCACGCCAGCGGTGGCAGTGCGACGATCGGCTTCGAGCTACCATCGGACCCCGAGGAGCAGGATGGCGGCGCAAGCATCCTCGACGAGGCGCAGAGAAAGCGCTGGACATTTGAAGATCTGGAGCGAGAGTATATCTTCCGGGTACTGGAAAGCGTGCGGTGGAAGAAGACCGAGGCGGCCGAGATTCTCGGCATCGACCGGCGAACCCTCTACCGTAAACTGAAGCGCTACGAGGCTGAAGGTGCCAGTGGCCCTGAATGAACAACGCTAACCGCACACAGGAAGACAGACTCCGTGCCCTAGTCGAGGTCAGTCGCGCTGTCAGCGCGTCGCTCGCCCACGAAGAGATCCTCGCACAGATCTGTACACACGCCGCCCGCTTGCTCGGTGCCGAGTCGGCGGTGATGACGGAGATGTTTGAGGAGTGCGGACCCGACGAGGCTTCCTGCCTCAAGGTCGTGGCTACGAGCCCCGACGCCAGTATCGGGCTCGGGGAATTCCTCTCCCTGCAGGGCAGCCTCAACGGCGTCGCGATCACCGAGCGTCGCACCCTTTTCATCAACGATGTCATGGGTGACGAGCGGACCGATCGAGCTATGGCCGCCAAGCTGGGTGTGCGGCGCGAGGTCATTTCGCCACTCTACTACGGGGATCAGCCGCTGGGCACGATCTTCGCCTTTAACCCGGTGCCGGAGAGAGAGTTCGGCGAGCCCGACGCGGAGCTCCTCGAGGCGCTGGCCGCCCAGGCGGCGATAGCGCTCCACAACGCGCACATCTTCGAGACAGAGCAGAGGCGTCTCGAGGAGCTCACGGCGTTGCGCGCCGCTCAGGACGACAACATGCGGCGCCTGCAAGCGCTGATTCGGGCCGGCATGGCGCTGAACAGCCGACTCTCGCTCGATCAGGTCCTGCAGACACTAGTCGACTCGGCACGCGAGGTCATCGGGGCCCGCTATGCGGCGCTGGGCGTTCTCGACAGCTCCGGCAAATCGTTGGCTCGCTTCCTCCACTCGGCGGTCGATCCGGAAACGGTGATCCGGATCGGCCGCTGGCCGACAGGCGGCGGCACCCTCGGGATCATGCTGCGGGACGCTCAGACGGTCCGCCTGCGCGACGTCAGCCGGCACAGTGACTTCGCAGGATTCCCGGAAGGGCATCCGCCGATGCGCTCGCTCCTGGGGGTACCGATCCGCATCGGGAACCGCGTGTTCGGCAACCTATACCTGACCGAGAAGATCGGCGCTGACGAGTTCAGCGCCGAAGATGAGGAGCTGGCGGAGCTGCTTGCGGCTCAGGCGGCCGTCGCCGTGGAGAACGCGCAGATGGCAGAACAGCGCAGTCAGTTTCTCGCCATCGTCAACCACGAGATCAAGAACGCCGCGGCCGGCGTCGTCGGCTGGACCGACCGACTCCGCAAGCTCACCGACCACGCCGATCGGCGCGTCAGGGAAGGCGCCAGCTACGCCTCGGAGGGTGCGCAGCAACTGCACCGCCTCGTCGTCGATCTCCTCGATCTCAGTCGCATCGAGGCCCGCCAGCTGGAACTCGACTTCCGCGGCGCCGACCTGCGGGCGCTGATCCGCGAGGTGGCGGCGACGGTGCGGCCCGCGGCAGAACGGCAGGAGATCGAGCTTCATGTCTCCGGTCTCGACAAGCGGACCATCGTGCAGACCGATGGGACCCGTGTGCGTCAGATCCTGCTCAACCTGCTGTCGAACGCTCTGAAGTTCACGAAGAGCGGCGGTCAAGTCCATCTCGAGCTGGCGCCGAGCGACAAAGGATGGGCGATAACCGTCAAGGACACCGGACCCGGTGTCGACCCGGCGGTGGGCGACCGAGTCTTCGAGGCCTACCGTGCCGGCACCTTCAAAGTACCGAAAAGCGGCGCCGGGCTCGGCCTGGCCATTTCCCGTGAACTCGCCCGACTGCTGGGCGGCGAACTCTCCCACATCGAGGGCGACGGCAGCGGCGCTCACTTCAGACTCTGGCTCCCAGACAAACCACCCGCACCGATCCGGCACGGCACTCAATCCTGAAGGGCTCGGCTGGGGCAGAAGCGTGCATCGACTCGACAAGTCGGGGCAGGATGTCCCCTGATGTGGAGGCGGTGCGCCGCGCGCCCGATGCTGTATCTCCCTATTTTACAATCACTTAAGTGCCGTGATCGACCCGGCACGATTCATCCATAGCGGTGAACGGAGCGGGCGGTTTCGGGGTCGCCCCCCGAGGTTCAGCACGAACGGGAAGACTGAGAGTTTGATCACGCGAGCAATATTCGTTCTGACGAGCGCGGAGGCCGGCGAGCAGTTTCTGAAGGTCCTCCCCGACCTACGTGCGCTCGGTCTCTCGGAAGCCACCGTTCTCCATCTAGTGTCGGCGCAGCCGGGCCCCGCGGAACCGATGCCCGAGCTGGCGACGTGGGTCCGCCACTTCGAGGCGGCGTTGCCCAAGGTGGAACTGGCGCTGAAGCGCGGCGATCCCGTGAAGTGGATATACGAGTTGGCGCGGGTTCGCGCCGTGGACATTGTGGTCATCTCGGGCGTTCCGAACGGCACTGACTGGGATTTCGAGCGGGTTTCCTCACCGTTGCGCGTACTCGGGATTCCGATCCTCTTTCTGCCCGAGGAACAACTCAAGGGTAAGCTCTGTGATCACGTCCTGGTGGCGATCAGGGCGCCGGATACTCTTGAGAGCGCCGTGACGGGGTTGCGGAGTTGGTTCAGCACGGGACAGCTGCGTGCCGTTCACGTGTCAGCGGCTCGCGAAGGTGGCAGCCACGAGTGTAACGGCGTGAGCCTCGAGATCGTGGGTCCCAAAGGAGATGTGGCGAGCACGCTTCTCAGACAGGCCGAGGAATGGGGGGCAACCCTTCTGACGATCCTAGCGGAGGGAGAGCCCGACGGCGGCGAAGACGGCGGGATACCGGTCGTCAAGCCGCTGATCCAGGACTCGCTGTGGCCGATTCTCGTCTGGCCGGCCCAGGGCCGGCAGGCCTGACAGGTCACAGGAAAGGCCCGCTGGACCCCGGTCGGCACCGGTGTTCATATCGTCCTGCAACGACTCTTCTTTTGCACGCTCAGGTTACCGGAACGGCGCCGGGGGCTCTCAGCACCTCGGCCAGCGTCGTTTCCTCGAAGAACTGGCATACCGGCCCCCTCACCCTCTTCCAGCGCTCGTGAAACGGGCAGGGATCCTCATCGGAGCAGCGCGGCAGCCCCAAAAGGCAGCTACACTCGAGCTGGCTCGGGTCGAGCGGTCGCAGGACGTCGGCAAGCGAGAGGGCCCCGGGCGATCTGGCGAGCCGGAAACCGCCTCGCGGGCCCCGCTCGGAACTCAGTATGCCCGCCCGGGCCAGCCGGTGTAAGGTCTTCGAGAGGTAATTGGCCGGCACACCCAACGCCTGCGCGATCTCGTTCGCCCGCATGGCGGAGCCCTTCCCTTCCACCAGGATGTGAAGCACCGCGCGCAGTGCGTACTCCCCCGTCTTCGAGATCACGTCTCCCACCTTCCCCCGTTCTGATCCAGTCCGATCGTCCGTACCGCCCGCCCCGGCCGGGCAACCCGTACCCAGATTGGGGCCGGATGCCTCTGCCGCTCGGAGCGGCTCGATACTCCCCTCCACGGCCAGCAAAGGCGTCACCGTCAAGCCGGTCAGCCGGCCGTGTCGTGGCGCCTGGAAAGCGCCTCGGGGTGTCTTGGGCACACACCGTGCCAGCACCCGGCCCACACGCCGCCCAGCGTCTACCCCGTTGGCCGGAGAACACCTAGATTGTTCACCCGGTCACTCCAGTACTAGCCTCTACCGTTCGACGGCAGCCGTGGCAGGAATCGCGCTCAGCGAGCCGCCGAACCCATTAAAGGAGAATAAGATGCGGGAAGCGGTGGAGAGGCTCTGGCCCGAACTCGAGTGGATAGAGAGCCCAGAGCTGCGAGAACAGGTCACCCAGACCTGGATTCGCGCCCTCGAGCTCAGCCCCCTGGAGTCGCAGGACCTGAACGAGATCCCGTTCACGCTCCTCGTCCCCAATTGCCCGGCCACGTTCATGGAACACAAGCGCTGTGTCGTGCACATCGCGCGCAAGGCCGCCGAGTCGATGCAGGAGTTCCTGGGCAAGGCTCTGAAGATTGACATCGACACGGTCGTCGCGGGAGCCATTCTGGCCGACGTGGGCAAGCTGCTGGAATATGAGAAGGTCGAAGGGGAAGTGCGGCAGAGCGACCGGGGCAAATCGTTGCGACATCCCTTCACCGGGGTAGGGCTCGCGATGGCGTGCGGCGTACCGGATGAGGTCTCGCACATCATCGCGGCACACGCGGCGGAGGGGGACCTCGTCAAGCGGAGCACGGAAGCGTATATCGTGCATCACGCGGACTTCATGTCGTTCTTGCCGTTCAAGAATCTGTAGCGAAGGAGTAATCAGTTATCAGTAATCGGTAATCAGTCGTTTGTCGTTCGAGCGATCCCACTGATGACTGATCACCGATCACTGATCACTTAGGATTAGGAGACGACAATGTCCGAGACGATCACTGCAACCATGTCGCGCTGGGCCGCCGGGCTCGAGTACAGGCAGATCGGCGAGCCTGCCGTTCACGAGGCGAAACGCTACCTGCTGGACTCTTTGGGCTGCGCGTTCGGCGGCTATCGGCAAGAGGATGCCCTGCACGCGCTGGAGGTACTGGACGAGATTGCGGGGGGCGGAACGGCGACCATTCTGGGCAGTGGCAAGAAGACCGACGTGGTCTCGGCGGCGCTGGCGAACGCGTTGATGGTCCGGGTGATGGACTACAACGACATCTATTGGCAGCAAGATCCCTCGCACCCCTCCGACATAATCCCCGCAGCGTTGGCCTGTTGCGAGCGACAGGGGAGCGGAGGTCAAGAGTTGATCGTCGGCATAGTCCTGGGCCACGAGTTCGAGATGCGGCTGTGCGAGGCGGCGTTCCCAGGCATCCGGGAACGAGGCTGGCATCACGCGACGCTCACCGCCTTCGTTTCGCCGATCGTGGCGGCGCGGGCATTGCGCCTACCCTGGGAGAAGATCCAGCACGCGATCGGGATCTCCGCAGCGCATCATTGCACTTTGGGCGCCGTGACCGCCGGCAAGCTGACCATGATGAAGAACACCGTCGACCCGATGGCAACCCAGGCAGGCGTCATGGCCGCCCTGCTGGCGGAGAAGGGTTACAGCGGCCCGGAGCACGTCATCGACGGCAAAGAGGGTCTGGTCCACTGCATGGGCCCCGAGTGGAAGCTGGAGGTCCTAGTCGACGGACTCGGCGAGTCATGGCGTATCGAGCGCTGCGGGATGAAGGCCTTTCCCACCGAGGCGCTTACCCACGCCCCGATCTCTGCCGTACTTAAGCTGGTGCAGCAGAACAACTTGCAGCCTGAGGATATCGAGAAGGTGCATATCCGCTCGCTCGCTCGCGCCGCCGATATCCTTGCCGATCCCTCGAAATACGACCCCCGCACCAAGGAGACCGCAGACCACAGCTTACCGTACGTGATCGCGGCGGCAATTGTCGACCGCCAGGTCACGCCGGCGCAGTTCGAGCCGGAAAAGATCATGGACCCGCAGATCCGCGGCCAGCTCGAGAAGGTCGAAGTCACCGCCGATCCGGATATCGAAGCGGTGTTCCCCGAGCTGCAGCGGGTCATAGTGACCATAACGACGGTGGGCGGCGACGAGCTGACCGAGCAGCTCGACTACCCGAAAGGCGATCCACGCAACCCGCTGACCGACGAGGAGATCGAAGATAAGTTCGACGCCCTCGCCGCGCCGGTGCTCTCGGACGCTGCCAGGGCACGGCTCAAGGAGGCAGTCTGGAAGCTCGATCAGCTCGCTTCGGTGTCGGCGCTGATGGACATGTGTAGAGCAGACAGGAAATGATCAGTAATCAGTAGTCAGTAGTCAGTGATCCGTAATCCGTGGTATCGTGCCACTGCGAAGCACTGATCACTGATCACCTTCCGCAAGGAAGCGGATGAGGTAAACGCAGCATGGCTCAGACAATCGTAGAGAAGATCGCCCAACGGCACCTCAGCGAGGGCCCCGATCGGCCGCTTCGCGCCGGTGATGTCGTTTCACTGCGGCCGCGGCACGTGATGACTCACGACAACACCGCCGCCGTGATTAAGAAGTTCGAGGCGATCGGTGCAGCCAAGATGCACGATCCGGCTCAGCCGGTCTTCACCCTGGACCACGACATTCAGAACACGTCGGAAGCCAACCTGGCGAAGTATCGGGATATCGAGGCGTTCGCCCACGATCAGGGCGTCGACTTCTATCCCGCGGGGACCGGGATCGGCCACCAGATCATGGTCGCTCAGGGCTACGTGACGCCGGGCTCGCTGGTCGTGGCCTCCGACTCGCACTCCAACATGTACGGGGCGCTGGGCGCGCTGGGCACACCCGTGGTCCGCACCGATGCTGCTGCGATTTGGTGCACCGGCGAGTTCTGGTGGCAGATTCCGCGGTCGGTCCATGTCGTTCTGGGCGGGGAACTTTGCGACGGCGCCACCGGCAAGGACGTGATCATCACCCTCTGCGGGCTCTACAACCAGGGCGAAGTCCTGAACGCGGCGCTCGAGTTCGGCGGCCCCGGTGTGGCGACGCTAAGCATGGACGAGCGGATGGCCATCGCAAACATGACCACCGAGTGGGGGGCCCTGGTCGGTTGGTTCCCGGTGGACCATGTAACAGTCGAATACTTGAAGACACGTAAGGCTCGACTCGCGGCTGCCGGCATCGAGCGGTTCAGCGATGGCGAGCTCGCCGCCTGGTCCACCGATCCGCCGCGCCCTGACCCGGACACCTCCTATGCCGCCCGCATCGAGCTCGACCTCGGCGACGTGACTCCGCACGTGTCGGGGCCCGACGCCGTTCAGGTCATGCGCTCCGTCGCCGAGATGGAACGGGACAAGATCGCCGTCCAGAAGGCCTACCTGGTCTCGTGCGTGAATAGCCGCCTGGAGGATATCGAAGCAGCGGCCGCAGTAGTGCGCGGCAAGAACGTCGCCGACGGTGTCGATCTCTACGTCGCCGCCGCCAGCGCCGAGGTCCAGAGCGACGCCGAGGCCAGCGGCGCCTGGGGTGCGCTTCTGGAGGCCGGAGCGCATCCCCTGCCTCCCGGCTGCGGGCCGTGCATCGGTCTGGGCGTAGGGCTCCTCGAACCCGGCGAGATCGGGATCTCGGCCACCAACCGGAACTTCAAGGGCCGCATGGGATCGCGGGAAGCGCAGGCCTATCTGGCCAGCCCGCAGGTCGTCGCAGCCTCAGCCGTCGCCGGCTACATCGCCGGCCCGCGACCGTCCGACGGCCGTGTTCCCGCACGCAGCCTCACCGTCCTCGATAGCGGCGCGCAGCCACAACGGGAGACCGTAGCCATCCAGGCGGGTTTCCCGGAGAGAATCGAAGGCCGCCTGGTGCTACTCCCTCGGGACAACCTCAACACCGACGGCATCTACGGCAAGGACTACACATACAAGGACTTGACCCGCGATGAGATGGCCCAGGTCGTGATGCAGAACTACGACCCCGACTTCCGCAGTAAGGTGCAACCGGGGGACATCTTGGTCGGCGGTTACAACTTCGGCACCGGCTCGAGCCGCGAGCAGGCTGCCACGGCACTGCAGGCCGCCGGCATCCCACTCGTCATCGCCGGCAGCTTCTCGCAGACCTATCTGCGCAACGCGTTCAACAACGGCTTCATCTGCATCGAGTGCCCCAATCTCGTCGAGCGCTTGAGGAGCCAACACGCCGACAATATCGCCGCCGGCGATCTCACGATCGTTCCGGGCGACCTCTTGCAGATCGATTTCGCGAGCGGCAGCGCCACGGTGCGCGGCGAAAACTTCCACTTCCCACCGCTGGGCAGCGTCCCACAGTCGCTGGTCGTGGCGGGCGGGATCGAGAACCTGGTGAGGGAGAGGCTTGGCCTGGCAGGCCAGTAGACGGTAGCCAGTAGCCGGTGACCAGTAACTGGGAACTCACCGGTTACCGGCTACCGGCCACCGGCCACCTCCGACAGAACGACCAACTAGAACAGAGAACCAGAGACGAGACATGCCAAAACGCACAGTGGTAAAGATGCCCGGCGACGGGATCGGAAAGATCGTACTGCCCGAAGCGATCCGTGTTCTGGATGCTGTCGGCTTTGAGGCCGATTACATACACGCAGACATCGGGTGGGACTGCTGGATCAATGATGGGAACCCACTACCCCAGGCGACGCTGGATCTGCTGGCGCGACACAAGCTGGGCCTGTTCGGAGCGATTACCTCCAAGCCCAAGAAGGAGGCGGCCAAGGAGTTGCGCCCCGACCTCCAGGACAAAGGGTACGTCTACTACAGTCCGATCGTCGGGTTACGGCAGAAGTTCAATCTGGATGTCTGCATCAGGCCCTGCCGCTCGTTTCCTGGTAACCCGCTCAATTTCGTGCGCCAGGCACCGGGCGGCGGAATCGAGGAACCGAACGTCGATGCGGTGATCTTCCGGCAGAACACCGAGGGGCTCTACGCGGGCATCGAGTGGACGAACCCGCCGGAGCAAGTGCGCACGGCGCTAGCGACCCACCAGAAGTTCAAGGCGTTCGAGAGCGTTCCCAGCGAGGAGATTGCCATCTCGACCCGTGTGTTCACACGTAACGCCTGTCGCCGGATCAACGAGGCCGCCTTCAAGTACGCGAAGAAACACGGCTACCCGTCGGTGACGATCTGCGAGAAGCCCAACGTGCTGCGCGAGACATCCGGCATGATGGAGGAGGTAGCGAGGGAGGTACATGCCGACTACCCCGACATCCAGCTATGGTCCACCAACATCGATGCCCAGATGATGTGGCTGACCAAGAACCCGGAGGACTACTCGGTGATCGTAGCCGGTAACATGTTCGGCGACATAGTCTCCGACGCCTTCGCCGGCCTGGTGGGCGGCCTCGGCTTCGCCTGCTCGGCGAATATTGGTGATCAAGTCGCCGTCTTCGAGCCGACTCACGGCTCGGCGCCGAAGTACGAGAAACTGGACCCGCCGATCGTGAATCCGATCGCCATGATCCTCAGTGCCGCCATGATGCTCGATCACATCGGCGACACCGACAAGGCGGAGGCGATTCGCAAAGCCATCGCCGCGGTCGTTGAAGAGGGTGCGGTCCGCACCTACGACATGATGCGGATAGCCGGCGGCCCCGAGGCGATCTCCAAAGGCGCGGCGTCGACGATAGAAGTGACCGACGCGATCATAGCTCGTCTGGCCTGAGGAGGAGTTAGCTCATGATGTCAGCGGGCACTGGACAGGGCGCGGCGGGCCCGACCGGCGAGGACGTGCGCTCCGACCTGCACGTCGAGATCGAGTTGGCCGAGCAGGGCGGCGTGCTGCTGGAGATCGAATCCAAGGTCGCTGCGCTTTACGGCGATTCGATCCGCGAGACCGCGCAGCGCGTCCTGAATGCACTCGGCGTCAAGCACGCCCGCGTCGCCATCGACGATAAAGGGGGCCTCCCGTTCACCATCGCCGCACGCGTAGAAGCCGCGGCACGCCGGGCAGGAGCCGAGGGCACGGGCGACCCGCGGCCCGAACGGACCGCGCGCCGGGAGAGGGCGAGCGAACGTGACAGACTACGGCGCTCGCGGCTCTACCTGCCGGGCAATCAACCCAAGCTGATGATCAATGCCGGGCTCCACCACCCGGACGGGGTGATCCTCGACCTGGAGGACTCGGTCCATCCCGATGAGAAGGACGCTGCACGCTTGATGGTACGCAACGCGCTGCGTTCGGTGGATTTTGGTGGGTCCGAGCGCATGGTACGCATCAACCAACTGCCGCTCGGCTTCGAGGATCTGAAGGCCGTGGTGCCGGAGGGTCCGGACCTGATCCTCATACCGAAGGTCGAGGATGCCGGGCAGGTGGAGGAGGTAGAGGCACGGACTCGGGAACTACGTGCCGAGCTCGGCGACGACAACCCGATCTGGATCATGCCAATCCTCGAGTCCGCGCTGGGGATCGAGAACGCCTTCGCTATCGCCCGGGCGGCGGATACCGTGGTGGCACTGACCGTCGGGCTGGAAGACTATACCGCCGATCTGGGCGTCGTGAAGACCCAGCAGGGTGACGAATCGCTGTTCGCCCGCATGCGACTCGTCAACGCGGCGCGTGGCGCCGGCATCCAGGCCATAGACTCGGTCTACGGCGACGTGGGTGACATCGAAGGCCTGCTGGCCTGGGCTCGCCGCTCCCGGGCGCTGGGCTTCGAGGGCATGGGCTGCATTCACCCACGGCAGATCCGCCCGATCCACGATGCGTTCGCGCCGTCGGCCGAGGAGATCGAGAAAGCACTGAAGATAGTATCCGCCTTTGAGGAAGCTCAGGCCGCAGGACTGGGTGTCGTCCGGCTGGGCACCAAGATGATCGATCCGCCCGTAGTACTGCGGGCGCAGCGTCTCGTCCGCAACGCGCGGCGAATGGGCTTGATCGGGGAGGAGGAATCGTGAGCCGGCGTGGGGTTGGCACAGACTTCATCGTCAACGCGGTGGGACGCCGTGTGCCCACCGTTGTCAACGACAAGGAACAGGCGCCGTTCGCCGGGGTCGGCGCCTACGAGCCGAAGGGAACGAAACGGGCCCCGCCGATCCGGTCGTGCCGAGACTATCCCGCCGACGGCGACAAGCGAGTCCCGAACCTCAAGACGGCGCTCAAAAAGTGCGGTCTCAGCAACGGGATGACGATCTCGACTCATCATCATCTGCGCAACGGTGACGCGGTGGCCCTGCTGGCGTTGAACGCCGCCGCCGAGCTGGGTGCCAGGGACCTCATGTGGTTTCCCAGCGCCTCGTTTCCTTGTCACGAACCGGTTATCGGCCTGATGGACCGGGGCGTCGTTCACCACATCGAGGGGAGCATGAACGGCCCGCTGGGCGAGTACTGCTCTCACGGCAAGATGCGGGGGATGGGCGTGTTACGCTCGCACGGCGGCCGCTGGCAGGCGATACAGGACGACGAAGTGCCCATCGACATCGCCGTGATCGCGGCGCCCACGGCGGACGCGTTCGGCAACGCCGACGGCTCGCACGGCCCTTCCGCGTGCGGCTCGCTGGGATTCGCGCTCGCCGACTCGATTTACGCCGACAAGGTGATCGTCGTTACCGACAACCTGGTCCCCTTCCCGTGCATACCGTGGCAGATTCAGGGGAACAACGTCGACTATGTCGTCGAAGTCGACTCGATCGGCGATCCGACGAAGATCGTCTCGGGCACCACGCAGATCACCAAGAGCCCCGACCGCCTGATGATCGCGGAATACGTGGCCCGCTTTCTCCGCGATTCGGGCATCATGCGGGACGGCTTCTCCTTCCAGGCCGGCGCCGGCGGCATAGCGCTCGCCTTCGTCGCATTCCTCAAGGAGCTGATGAAAGAGACCGGGGTCAAAGCGCGGTTCGTGCGTGGCGGCTCGACCCAGTACCTGGTCGAGCTGCTGCAGGAAGGCCTGACCGACTTCATCCTGGACGGCCAGACGTTTGACCTGGCGGCTGTCGAGTCGATCGCCTCGGACCCCAGGCACATAGCCACCTCGCCGTTTACTTCCTACAACTACCACGGGAAGGGCAACTTCGCATCGATGGTCGATGCGGTCGTCCTGGGGGCGACCGAAGTGGACGTCAACTTCAACGCCAACGTTAACACCCACTCGGATGGCGTGCTGCTCCACGGGATCGGCGGCTGGCAGAACTGCCTGTTCTCCCGCTGTACGATCCTCGCCCTGCCTTCCTTCCGTGACCGGATCCCCGTTCTGGTCGATGAGGTCACTACGGTAACGGGTCCCGGCGAGCTCATCGATGTCGTCGTCACCGAGCGCGGGATCGCCATCAATCCGCGCCGTACCGATCTGTTGGACAGCGTGAAGCGCTCGGATCTTCCCATCCGGCCGATCAACGAGCTCAAGGAGGAAGTCGAGCTTATCATGGGCGGACCGCCGGCGGAGGCGCGGCTCACCGAGCGGCCGGTCGCGGTCATCAAGTGGGTCGACGGCACCGTGCTCGATACGGTGTGGCAGATCGAGACCGGCAGGCCGTAGCCCTCGGGCCGGTCGCATGGACATCGACAGGATAGCAGCGATCGTCGAGGCCGCCCGGGCGGATGGGCGCGACGTGCTTCTCGAGAGTGAGGGGCTGCAGGTTCTCGCAGCGGTCGGCATCGCGATGCCCCACCACGCGGTGGTGGCCGATGCCGCCGACTCATCCTCCCTCGATCTCAGTGTCTTCCCCGGTGACAGCATCGTTCTCAAGGTGCTCTCCCCCGAGATCTTGCATAAGAGCGAGGTGGGCGGCGTGCGCGTCGTGCCCCGCGAGCGCGTGGCGCTCGGCGCAGCGATAGCAGAGATGCACCAGCGGTTTCGCGGGAACGACGTCCGCGGATTCCTAGTCGTAGAACACGTGACCTATGATCGCTCGCTGGGCGGCGAGTTGCTGTTGGGAATCCGCTGGACCGATGATTTCGGACCCGTGGTGACATGCGGGGCCGGTGGGGTTGAGGCGGAGTTTCTGGCCGATGCCTGGGAAGCGGGCGCCGAGATCGCCATCGCCTCGCCGTACGGCCTCGACCGTGCGGCAGCGGAGCGGCTGCTCGGTCGCCTGGCGGTGGCGCGGCTCGTCACCGGCGAGTTCCGCGGCCGGCCGGGCCGTCTCGATGCGCGACACCTGACGGACCTCTTCATGACCTTTGCCGGTATTGCCCGCGAGCTGTCGCCTCGCTACTTGAGCGAGTTCGAGGTCAACCCGTTGGTCATCGCCGGTGAGCGCCTCCTACCCCTCGACGTCCTGGCGAAGTGTTCGCGGGTCGGCGAGCTGCGTCCGGACACTCGCCCACTCCACAAGATCAAGAACCTGCTGGAACCGCGCTCGATAGGCATCGTCGGTGTCTCGGAGCGGAAGAACCCCGGCCGCCTCATACTGGAGAACCTGGTGCGGGAGGGTTTCGATCGAGAGCGCATCAACCTGGTCAAGCCGGGGGCGGAGAGCATAGAAGGCTGTCGCTGCTACGGCGATATCGAGTCTCTGCCGGGGCGGCTGGATCTGCTCATCCTGGCCGTCGCCGCCGCACAACTGCCTGAGCTGTTGTCCGCGGTCGTCGAGCACGAGAAGGCGGAGAGCATCATCGTGATACCGGGGGGACTGGAGGAGAAGAGGGGCAGCGAGGACATCGTGGCCCGCGCGCACTCGGTCCTGGAACGCGCTCGGAGCACTGAGTGGGGTGGCCCCGTGATCAACGGCGGCAACTCGATGGGGATCCGCTCCCGCCCGGGCGGCTACGACACGACCTTCATCCCGTCGTACAAGTTGCGGGACACGTCGATCAGCACTCACCCCATCGCGTTCATCTCACAGAGTGGTGCATTCTACGTCGCCAAGGGCGGCAAGCTCGGGCTTGACCCCGCGTACGCCATCTCGATCGGCAACCAGATGGACCTGACGATCGGAGACTACCTGACCTACCTGAAGGATGACGATCAGCTCGAGATCTTTGCCGTGTACGCCGAGGGCTTCAAGCAGCGCGACGGACTGAAGTTCATCGAAGCGGCACGGCAGATCACTGCACAGGGCAAGACGGTCATCCTCTACCGCGCCGGCCGCACCCCGGCCGGGGTGGCCGCGTCCGCCAGCCACACGGCGGCCATCGCCGGTGACTACGTGGTGACCCGGGAGCTCGCCGGACAGGCGGGCGTGCTGGTCTGCGAGACGACGGCGGATTTCGAAGATACGGTCAAGCTCTTCGCGCTGCTGGGCGACACCGGGGTCACAGGGATGCGCCTGGGCGCAGTATCGAACGCAGGGTTCGAGTGCGTCGCCATCTCAGATCATCTCGGTCGCCTGGAATTGGCCGAGCTCACGGAACACACACGCGACGGATTGCTCTCAATCCTGAAGGGGTGCCGGATCGACGAGGTCGTCGATCTTGGCAACCCTGTGGATCTGACCCCTATGATGCCCGACGCGCCCTTCGTGGAGGGCTGCCGCCTCGTCCTGGCCGACGAGAACGTCGATATCGGCCTCGTGGGTTGCGTACCGCTCACGGCGGCACTACAGACCTTAGCCCCGGCCGAAGGCCACGGCGAGGACGTCTACGCCGAGGACTCCGTCGCGCGCCGGCTCGTGAAGCTCAAAGGGCAGGTAGCCAAGCCCTGGGTGGCCGTGGTCGACGGCGGCCCGCTCTTCGATCCAATGGCCCGATTACTCGAGCAGGGTGGGATCCCCACGTTCAGGACCGCGGATCGCGCCCTACGTTTGTTTGGCAGGTTCTGTAGTGCTAAACTAGGGCTGTAAGCAGCCCTAACCCTGACGACGCAGCCACTGCGCCCGGCAGTCGAGGAAGAGACTCTATGACGAAGCCACGCCAGATGTTTCCCAACGCGAGAATACCCTACGGCACGTGGGGTAGCAGCTTTTTCCCCGCCTGGCAGACTTCCGCCCTGGCGGAGGTCAACATCGGCCAGTTCGCCGGCGAATCGATGGCCCGCATCCTAAGCCTGCGAAACGTGCCGATGAGCGAGATCGAGTACCTGATCATCGGCTCGACCGTCCCCTGGCACTGGAAGTTCTGGAACGCACCGCTGGTGGCGAGCTGCATGGGGCTTCGTATTACGGGCTACCATATGGAGCAGGCCTGCGCCACCGGTCTCCAGGCGGCGCTGCTGGCCGGCACCGAGGTGGATACCGGCTCCAACGACGTGGTCGGCGTCCTGACATTCGACCGGACCAGCGACTCGCCGGTGGGAGTGTTCCCGGAGCGTCGCGCCCACCAACGCACACAGGCGATCGCCGATGTCTGGGACAACTTCGGTTTCGATCCCGCTACGGGTAACGCGATGATCACTGCCGCCGGCATTACGGCGCGTAAGTACAAGTGTGACCGCGCCGAGACCGACGATGTGGCCTTTCTGCGCTACGACCAGTACTTCGACGCGAAGAAGTCCGGGTTCCTGGACCGAGTAATGGTCCCTCTCGATGTACTGAACGTGCAGGGCCGACCGTTGGGCCGCGTCGACGACGACTATGGCGTGCGAATGGTGACGATGGCTGGCCTGCGGGCCATGCGCGAGCTCGATACCTGCGTCACCGGCGGCGGCCAGACCCATGCTTCCGATGGCATGTCGATGCTGCTGGTGACGAGCAAGGAGAAGGCCAAAGAGCTCAGCCCGCGACCGGAGATCGACATCCAGTTCGTCGCCAAGAGCGAGACTCGGACCCATCCCAGTCTGATGCCCGAGGCTCCGGCGTTTGCGGTGCAAAGGCTCCTCGACAGGACGGGACTGACCATGTCCGACATGGCGGTGGTCAAGAACCACAATCCTTTCGCCGTCAACGACGTCATCTTCTCGAAGCTACTCGACTACGACTGGCGCAAGATGAACAACACCGGCTGCCCGCTGGTCTGGGGGCACCCCCAGGGACCGACGCTGACCAGGGTCATGCTCGAGGCGTTGGAGGAAGCGGTCGATCTGGGTGGCGGCCACGTTCTGGTGTTCGGTTGCGCCGCCGGCGACCTCGGCATCGCATCCCTGTTCAAGGTCTCGTGAGGAGATAGGTAAATGTCCAAAGTCATGAGGGAATCGACACTCCAGACGCTCGGCTTGGGGAATGTCATCGACATATTTCGGAATGGACGGACTCCCGCCGATATCGCCGGCCTCGTCGACCAGGTCTTCGGAGACGCCGCTAACCGCGGCGCGCTGGTCATCTCGGGGGCCAACGGGATCGTCGGGGCGGGAAAGACCATGCAACTCGGCTCGCGCCTCGAGCCGTTCGGCGTGCCGGTCGTCGGACTCGATTTCCCGAGCGCACCCGACGGGATCGGCCGCCAGTACCCCGGCCTGGTGCAGGCCTTCGGCCGGGAGCACGCCGACCGGATCATGGCGAACATCACCCGGCTATCGTACGATGGCACGAATCTGCCCGATGAGCTGAAGAATCTCCGGCCACGCTTCCTGCTGGAGGCGATACCCGAGATCTTGGAGGTCAAGCGCGCGCACTACAAGCTGTTCAGGGACGCCTTCCCAGGGATCGAGATCCGGTCCGTCACCTCGGGCTTCCCCAGCTCCGAGCTAGGAGTCGGCATCGCCCACCCCGCCTTCCCGCACGAGATCAACAAGATCTGGGAGATCGTGGAGCCGGAGCCTACCGCCGTCACGCAGCTGTTCTGGGCGATGGGCCTGATCCCGCTGCCGGTGAGCGACAACTGGTCGTTCATCCTCGACGTGCTCTTCTGCGGCGTGACGCTGGCCGGCCTGCGCTACCACGACTCGAGCAACATGCCGTTCTGGAAGGTCGACAAGTTCACGCGCAAGCTGCTGGGGCCCAACCCGTTCAGGGCTCACGACGCGATAGGCGCAAAGGGAGCGGATTTCCTGACCTGGTCCTGCCTCCACCATCTCAGCCAGACGTACGGCGAGCTGTTCCGCCCCACCGCGGTGCTGGAGGAGCGTAAGGATACCGGCCAGACCTGGTATCCGCCCAACCACTTCCGCCCGCTGGTCGATTGGCCGCTGGACCCCGAGGCGGACCAAGAGTTCCGGACTTGGATCCTCGGCCCGATGTTCCAGATGACCAGCCTGATGCTTCACGAGGAGCGCGGTCACCTGTCGCATCTCAACGCGATCGGCGAGCTGTGCGCCCAATTCCGCCGTGGCATACTCGCGGTAATCCGCGATCTGGGCCCCGAGTCCGTGATCGCCACGGTCGAGGATTATCACCGGCTTTACCCCGACGCGAAGAAGGGTAAGAGCTGGTTCCCCGCCGCCTTCGAAGCCATAGAGTCACCGGAGTGGCAGCAGCTGTACGTCAACGCCGAGCACGACGGCACGGTCGGCGTGATAACCATCAACCGCGAGAGCTACAACTGGGACGTCGATCACGAACTGAACCGGGCCATCGACTGGCTCAAGGCCGAGGGGATCGAAAGAGTCATCGTCACCGGCGATTTCCACATCTCCACCCAGATGATCGGCGCCGATACGAGCGAGTTCTTCTCGGCGCTGGACAACTTCGAGGACGGGTATCGGATCACCAGCGGCTGGCCTGCAACCGCGCGCCGGCTCAACGACGAGTTCGCCGTCTCCGTGGGCTTCGTCGCCGGCAAGCGCTGCCTCGGCGGCATGCTCGAGCTGCTCATCCACTGCCACTACCTGGTCTCCGTCGATGACGCACAGCTCGGCTGGCCCGAGGTCACACTCCCGGTCGTTCCAGGCATGGAAGCCTGTCACTGGCCGTTCAGGAAGGCCGACCCGGACCACTGGCCCAAGCTGCAGGGTCTGCTGCTCACCGGAAGGCCGGCGCCGGCTACCGATGCGGTGGGCTGGCTGGTCGACTTCGCCGGGCCGCTCGACCAGGCCGTTCAGACCGCCTGGAAGCTAGCGGCTGGAGCCGACCACGGCCTGCGCCAGAGACCTGTGGAGGGAGGCCCGCTGAAGGGTGTGCCGACTGACTTGCGCGACCTGCCGCCCGCAGACTCCCCGGGCATGGAAACGGCTCGGGGAGCGATCATCGAGTGCATGCAGCAGGCGTGCGCCCTGCCCCTCTCAGAGGCGCTCGAGGTACAGGCGAAACGCTCGGCCGACTTCCTCGCCTCCGCCACGTGCCGGGACGGTCAGGTCGGGGCCGAGGCTGCGCGGACGATGTCGGTCTGAGGCCGTCCCTGCCGAAGCTCGCTCTCGCGCCCCGCACCGGCGCGGCTGGTGCAGCAGCGCTCGTACGTCCAATTCCGGAGAAGGGTTGGTCAGGATGACGTTCCAAGCCACCAGGATCCAGCAGATGATCGAGATCAACGAGGAGCTCTGCAAAGGGTGTGACATCTGCATCGACTTCTGCCCTATGGAGGTGCTGGCCATCTCCGAGTCCATCAACAGGAGGGGCTACTACACTCCGGAAGTGGTCAAGGAAGAGAAGTGCATCGGCTGTAGGTTGTGTGAACTCGTGTGTCCGGAATTCGCGATCACGGTATGCAACGAATGACGACTCAGCGGCGAACCCGCCTGAGCCGCTTCGAAGACCGCACCCTCTTCCTGCTCGGCGATGAGGCGGCCGCCTACGGCGCCCTGTACGCCGGCTGCGACTTCTTCGCCGGCTATCCCATCACGCCGGCATCCGAGATCGCCGAGGTCATGTCTCGTGAGCTACCGCGCGTCGATGGCTACTACGTGCAGATGGAGGATGAACTGGCCTCGCTCTCCGCGGTCATCGGCGCCGTCTGGGCCGGCGCCAAAGCGATGACCGCCACCTCGGGGCCGGGGTTCTCACTCATGCAGGAGAACATCGGCTACGCGATCATGACGGAGACCCCATGCGTCATCATCGACGTACAGCGTTCCGGGCCCTCCACCGGGCAGGCCACCAAGCCAGCCCAGGGAGACGTCCTGCAGGCGCGCTGGGGCACGCACGGCGATCACGAGATCATCGCCCTGGCACCTTCCTCGGTCCAGGAATGCTTCGAGCTGACCGGCGCAGCGTTCAACCTGGCCGAGAAATACCGCACCCCGGTCATCGTGTTGATGGATGGCGAGATCGGCCATCTGCGGGAGAGCATCAGCTTCCCGCGCTTCGACGACGTCGCGCGCGAAGCGAGGAGACTCGCGGAGCCGGAGACCGACGCCTTCGGCGGCGAGCCGGTGCCACCTATGTCGCGTTTCGGCGACGGCCGCTTCATCCACGTCACTGGCTCCACTCACAAGGCATCGGGGATGAGAGACGTCTCGACCCGGGCAGTCCACGACGAATTGGTGACCCGGCTCTGCCGAAAGATCTCTGATGCCCGCGCACAGATTACCAATGTGGAGGAGGACATCGCTGCCGGCGCGCGCGTCGGCGTCGTCGCATACGGGGCCACGGCCCGGCCCGCGCGAGGCGCAGTGCTCGAGGCGCGCCGGCGCGGCTGCGCGGTCGATTTCCTGCGCCCCCTCACGATTTGGCCCTTTCCCGAGGCGGCCGTGAAGCGTCTCGCGGAACGGGTGGAGACGATCCTGGTGCCGGAGATGAATCTCGGCCAACTCGCCCGCGAGGTGGAACGTTTCACCTCCGGGCCCGTCGTGCCCGTATCGAAGATCGGCGGTGTGGCGCACACGGTGGACGAGATCCTCGAGGCGATCCTCGCCAGCAGCCCCGAGCTCCGAGCTCCGGTGGGTTAGCGTCGATGAATGACGAGACGATCATTCCCGGGCCGCAGCGGCAGCTCAAGCCGCACAGACTGCTGAAGTTTCTCCGCCAGGAGATCCTTCCGACGACCTTCTGCCCTGGATGCGGTTGCGGAACGGTACTCAACAGCTTCGCGCAGGCCGTGGAGGAGTTGCGCATCGATCCCAAGGACATGGTCTTCGTGACCGGGATCGGCTGCTCATCTTGGATTCCCAGCCCCTATTTCAAGGGCGACACCCTCCACACGACCCACGGACGGCCCATCGCCTTCGCCACCGGCGTGAAGATCATGCGTCCCGACCTCAAGGTGGTAGTCATCGCGGGTGACGGCGACATCGCGGGTATCGGCGGAAACCATCTGGTGCACGCGGCCCGGCGGAACATCGACATGACCGTCCTCATGGTCAACAACTGGAACTACGGCATGACCGGCGGCCAGGTCTCGCCCACGACTCCGTTCGGTGTGGCGACGACGACGACGCCCTACGAGAACGTGGAGCACCCGCTCGAGGCCGCGGAGCTCGTTGCCGCGGCCGGAGCGAACTATGTCTCGCGCTGGACTACGTACCACGTCTTTCCGCTGATGGAATCGATCCAGCGGGCACTCGAGATCGATGGGTTCTCGTTCATCGAGATCCTCTCGCAGTGCCCCGTCAGCTATGGCAAGATGGTCGACATGAGGAAAGCCTCCGATTTCCTCAAGTTCTACCGTGACCGATCGGTGAGGATACACAAGGCCCGAGAGATGAGCGCCGAGCAACTCGAGGGCAGAATCGTCGTCGGAAAGCTGGTGGAGAGACAACGTACCGAGTTCGCCGCCTCCCTGAGACGGATCAACGAGCGATTCCGGGAGGATGAGCCGGTGCGGGAGCGATGAACATTCGATTCAGCGGCTTCGGCGGGCAGGGCATCGTCCTCTCCGGCTACATCTATGGGGTGGCGGCCGTGTTCGACGGGAAGAAGGCTCTCCAGACCCAGTCCTACGGCAGCGAGTCGCGGGGCGGCGGCTGCCGAAGCGACGTCATCATATCCGAGGGCGAGATATACGAGCTGGCGCCTCCTCGCCTCGACGTGCTGGTCGCCATGTCGCAGGCGGCCTACGACGCCTACCTGCCGGCGCTCAAGGAGGATGGGGCCCTCATCGTGGAGGACGACCTGGTGGACACCGGGGACGGCTCGCCGCACCGCACGTTTCGCATCAAGGCGACTGACATCGCTCATAAGAAGTTCGGGCGTAAGATAATGGCCAACATGGTGATGCTGGGCTTCATCTGCGCCCTTGTCGATGCCGTCTCCAGGGCGAGTCTCGAGCAGGCGATCCTAGGTAACGTGCCCAAGGGAACCGAGACAGCGAACCAGCAGGCGTTCGAGGAAGGCTACCGGATAGGAAGGGGCGAAGCTCGGTGAGGACGGAGATCCAACTGGCGGGATTCGGTGGCCAGGGGATCGTGCTCTCCGGTCTCATACTTGGAGAGGCGGCGATCCTGGACGGCCTCAATGCGGTTCAGACGCAATCCTACGGTCCGGAGTCGCGAGGCGGGGCGGCCCGCTCGGACGTGATCATTTCCAACATGGGGATCGATTACCCGAAGGTCGTCTCCCCCAATGTCCTGGTAACGCTCTCCCAACCGGCCTACGACAAGTACCACTCGTTGATTAGCGAGAAAGGGTTGCTGATCGTCGATGCCGATCTGGTGGAGAGCGAGGCGTCCGCCCTCCGCGTTCCGTTCTCAAAGCTGGCGGATGAGCTGGGACGCCGGATCGTCGCCAATGTCATTATGCTGGGTACGCTGGCAAAGGTCAGCGAATGTGTCAGCCGAGAGTCGCTGGAGCGCGCCGTGCTGAGGAACATCCCCAAGGGAACAGAAGAGCTGAACCTGAAGGCGCTGGCAGCCGGGTTCGGGAGCAGCTGATGGACGAGCGGGAATACGCGGCGATACGTAAGCTACTGGGAGAGAGTCCCGCCTTCATACAGGGCGACGTCGCCTGTGCCTACGGGGCCGTCCTCGCCGGCTGCCGCTTCTTCGCCGGCTACCCTATCACGCCCGCCACGGAGACGTCCGAGTCAATGGCGTCGCTGATGCCGAGAGTCGGCGGCACCTACATCCAGATGGAGGACGAGATCGCCTCGATCGCGGCGGTCATCGGGGCCTCGTGGGCCGGGCAGAAGGCGATGACCACGACCTCGGGGCCCGGTTTCTCCCTGATGCAGGAGAACATCGGCTACGCCTGCATGACCGAAACGCCCTGCGTGATCGTGGACGTCCAGCGCTCCGGACCATCCACCGGACAGCCGACCGAGCCCGCCCAGGGTGACATGATGCAGTCCCGCTGGGGCTCGCACGGCGACTACGAGCTCATCGCCCTCGTGCCGCACTCCGTCCAGGAATGCCTCGACCTCGTTATCGAGGCGTTCAATCTGGCAGAGCGCTTCCGGGTGCCGGTCATCGTGCTCACCGACGCCGAAGTCGGTCACATGCGAGAGAAGACCGTGATCCCCGAGTTCAAAGACCTGCATCTCGTGGAACGAGAGCGGCCCACGGTCCCCCGAGAGTCGTACGTGCCATTCGGCGGCGGCGCGGCGGCGGTTCCCCCCATGGGGTTCTTCGGGCTCGGTTACCGGACCTACGTCACCGGCTTGACCCACACCGAGAAAGGACTCCCGGCGACGAGTAGCGCTGCGGAGCACACCAAGCTGGTCAGCCGCCTGTGCGAGAAGATCCGCCAGGCAAGCGATGCGCTGGTCAAGGTCGAGGAACGCTACCTCGACGGCGCCGAGTACGCCGTCGTCAGCTACGGCGTCACCTCGCGGGTCGCCCTGAACGCGGTACGCCTGCTCAGAAGACGGAAGAAGAAGGTCGGGTACCTACGCTTGATCGGCCTCTGGCCCTTCCCCGAGGCACGTCTCGCCCAACTGGGCAAGCAGGTCAAGGGGCTCCTGGTGCCGGAGATGAACCTGGGTCAGATAGTCCACCCCGTGCGCGAGGCGGTGGCCGGCAAGTGCCGGGTCGCGCAACTACCGAAGATCGGTGGAGCGATCCACACGCCGGCCGAGATCGCTGAAGCGGTCGACAAGTTGATGACGGGCTCGAGGAGGTAAAGACCGGATCATGTTCAAGAAGGCGGAGCGCATCAGGCAATATCTCCGCTCGGAGATGCTTCCCTCCATCTTTTGCAGCGGCTGCGGTAACGGTAATGTCCTCAACTACACGCTCCGCGCTATAGACGAGCTCCGCATCGACATCGACAAGGTCGTCTTCATCTCCGGGATCGGTTGCTCCTCCCGGCTGCCGGGCTACATCGATGCCGACGGACTCCACACCACGCATGGACGTGCCATCGCCTTCGCCACCGGCGTCAAGACGGCGAACCCCGAGCTCACCGTCATCATCTTCACCGGCGACGGCGACTGCGCGGGTATCGGCGGCAACCACCTCATCCATGCCGCGCGACGTAACGTCGACCTCACCGTCATCGAGATGAACAACTACAACTATGGGATGACCGGAGGTCAGCTCTCACCTACGACACCCACCGAGGGGAGAACCACGACCTCCCCGTTCGGGAATCTCGAGGAGCCATTCGACTTAGCGGCACTCGTCGTCGGCGCCGGCGCTCCCTTCGTCGCCCGCTGGCCAATGGGCTATCCCTACGAGACCGTCGAGACCATCAAGCGCGGCATCGAGAAGAAGGGCTTCTCCTTCATCGAGATCCTCACCCCCTGCCCCACCGGCTACACCCCGGAGCGCGGCCTCAAGACCAGCCGCCAGATCTGGGACTGGTACAAACAGAACACCCTGCTGGCCAGCAAGTACAGACAGCTGTCGGACGAGGAGCGGGCTTCCGAGGATCGGATGCTTATCGGGGTCCTCCAAGATGTGGACAAGAGAGAGTTCACCGCGGAGTGGGCGAAGCTCGTAACGCAGTTCACGGCGAGCGGCGAGAAGTGAGGCCGTGCCCCTGCTCGGTCGACCTCGATATTCGACAGCCCCCAGCCCACCATCGACTTTCAGCTCACTTCTGGGCGTTCGACGTCCGACCCCTAACGCCCGGCGCTACGCGTTGAGCCCCGGACATCGACAGTCGATCGCTGAGGAGAAGCCGGGCATCGCCAGTCGACTGTGGGCTGCTGGCTATCAGCCTCCAGTTCTCGGTTTTACGACTCGCTCGATCTGACCCTAGCGCTCCAGCACAAAGACCCTCACACCTGACGGCCGCTCCGCATCGTGGTAAATCCTCTGCGTCGCCTTCTGGAAGTCCTCTTCGTCCGCCTCGTAGATGTTCACGAACTTCTGCGGATTGCGGTCGACCAAAGGGAACCACGAGTTCTGCACCTGGATCATGATGCGGTGGCCCGGCTCGAACGTGTGGGCGACGTCCGGCAGCTCGAAGCGTACCCGCGTCACCTCACCCGGCACGAACGGTTCCGGCCTCTCGAAGCTGTTCCGGTAACGGCCGCGAAGCACTTCCCCCCGCACCAACATCTGGTAGCCCGCCATCGGAACCGACTTCTCGTTGGCCGGGTAGTCGCGTAACGAATCGGGGAAGACGTCGATCAGCTTGACCACATAGTCCGCATCGGTGCCCGTCGTGCTGACGAAAAGGTCTGCGACGATCGGGCCGGTCAGCGTCACGGCCTCCGTGAGCACGTCGGACTCGTAGACCATGACGTCCGGCCGCCGTGCCGCAAACCGCTGATCATCGGTCATGTACTCGCGTGTCCGCCGTAGATGGACATCCTCCGTGTAGGGTACCGGCCTCATGGGATCGGCGACGTATTCGTCGTAGCCCTCGGCCGACGTGGGTGGCGAAAACGAGAGCCGCCCGTCCTCGTGGAAATAGAGCTGCTTCTCCGTCACGGCGGCGGGAGGCCAGGAGTCGAACTCGAGCCAGCTGTTGGCACCCGTGTCGTAGACCGTCGCCTCGGCCAGATCGAATGACCCCTCGCCCTTGAGGTAATAGCTCAGGAACCGGCGCTCCACGTCTCGGTAGAACTCGGACGTGGCCGCGCCCCAGTGCACGTTACCGAGGTTGTCACCCTCGTCCCCGGCCCACTGGCCGTGGGACCAGGGGCCCATCAGCAGACGGTTCTCGGTGGTCGGTGGGTTCTGGGTCTCAATGGCTTCGTACGTGTTGAGCGGACCCCATAGGTCCTCGGCGTCGAACCAACCTCCCACGACCAGCACCGCCGGGTGGATGTCCTTCAAGTGCGGCAGCGGGTCACGAGCCTTCCAGAAATCGTCGTAATCGGGGTGGCTCATCAGGTCCGGCCAGAAAGAGATGCTATCTCCAAAGTACTCCGTCTCGACGTTCTCGATCGGACCGAGCTCGAGGAAGAACTCGTAGTTGTCCTGGTTCGGCCATTGGAAGCCCCCCTGACCGCGGCGGGTCGGCTCGGGTCGCGGTCGCCCGAACGACGAATAGAACGAGAAGGCGTCCATCAGGAAAAAGGCACCGTTGTGGTGAAAGTCGTCGCCGATGAACCAGTTGGTCACCGGCGCCTGCGGCGACACGGCCTTCAGCGCCGGATGGGCGTCGGGCAGCGACATGGTCGCGTAGAACCCGGGATAGGAGACGCCCATGATACCGACTCGTCCGCAGTTGTGAGGCACGTTGTCGACCAGCCACTCGATGGTGTCCCACGTGTCGCTGCTCTCATCGATGTCGCTATCACCTCGCTTGTCCGGATTGTGCGGCCTCACATCGAGGAACTCGCCTTCGCTCATGTAGCGGCCCCGCACATCTTGGAACGCCAGGATGTATCCTTCCTCGATGAGATCTGCGTTGAACATAAGGGCCGGCGTATACCCCTCCTCGCCGCGCGGCTCCGAATTGTACGGCGTTCGCCGGAGCAGGATCGGATATGTCCGACTCGTGTCTCTCGGCACGTAGAAGGACGTGAACAGGCGCACGCCGTCGCGCATGGAGATGTAGACCTCGTGCTTGGTGAGGCGCTCTCTCAACCACTCGGGACTCCCCCGCGGGGCCGCCGGCATGGTGCGGCCAAAGTTCAGCGGGAACTGCTGGCTGGCCTGGCTGAAGGTGCCCACGATCGCCGTGAATCCGGAATCCACAGTGCCCTGATATTCCACCCCGGCGGCGTTAAAGCGGAAGAGGATCTGGCCGCTCTCGAACACGATCTCGTCCAGAGGTATGCCGGCGGCACCCTGGTCGGGACTATCGAGGGTGGCGGTGTATCCGCCATCGGCTCGCTGAACGTGTAAGACGATCCGCAGCCCCGCCGCACCGACATCCAGCGTGCCAAACCAGTCGCCGGTCACATCCTGTTGGGCCTCCGCCGGTGTGGAAGCCATGCCCCACGGCAGGATAATCGATGCGACCAGCAATCTCAGAATCCGGTGAATTCGGCTTCTCATTTGGTGCCCCTTTTCTGAACTTCATCCTCAGACCCAATCGCTGCGCGCTCAGTGCTGCAATCTGTTCTCGCCCTCACAATCCGCAACTGTTGACTGCGGACTAGGTAGAGATGTCCCACTGTACCCGAAACCGCCACTGGTCCCGGTCGGTGAGCTCCGAAAAATCAAACTTGAAGAAGGTGAGATCCGCGGTGAGCTTGTTCAGGTGTCCGCTAAAGAACCAGGTCCCCGCGAACGAATATTCTCGAAGCAGATCGTCGGAACGGTCCCTGTCAGGGTTGTAGTATGCCACTCGGGCTGCCAATTCCAGCGGTCTCGGGACCGCAGGCCACAGGTAGTGAAAGAAGTAGCCCGCCTGGAAATACGCCCCGATGAGCGTCCTCGTGGTCAGGTTTGTCTTGTCCTCGACCTGCTTCCAATGGAACTCTTGCTGCCAGGCGAGGCCCCGGTACTTGAACGCCGTCTCCTGCATCCACTGGTTGACGCGGTATTGTCCGGGTATCGGATCCTCCCCCTCTTCCTTCTCGAAACCCACCAGCTGCCCGGGTCCCACTGTCGCGAACCGCGTGTACGGGCTCCGGTTGGTGGCCGCGGCGATGGCCAGTTCCGCCGCAGGCTGCTCGTGGTACTCCCAGTCGCAACCCGAGAACGGGAGGCCGCGGCCGAGGAAATTCCACTGTAGCCGGGCCACGTACATCAGATGGGTGTCATCGTTCTCCCGGGCCCCTCGACCCGTCCCGGTGAACACGGACGCCCAGTAGTTAAAATCGGCTACACCGGGACCCTTCAGATGACCGTACAGCGATATGCCCTGCTGGCGGTCGATGGTGAACGGCCTGTTGAGGATCGAGCGCTCCAGCATCTGCTGGTTGTCCCACGCGATCATGCGTTCACGGTTGTACTCCACCTTCCACTGCCCGACTTTCAACTGCAAACCTGGCCACTTCTCCACCATGAGCCGGAAATCCATCAACGTGTTGCCACCCAGCTCGTACTCCATGTAATACCTGAGCCAAGGCTGAAACGCGTTGCCCGCGATCTTGAGGCGCGAGCGGTTGACCTTGAAGATGTGCTGATCCCCGTCAAAGAAGTCGTCCAAGGTAATCGGATCGGTATCACGCGGGTAGGCGTAGCGAAACTGGAGGCGCAGCTGGATCTGCAACAGGTAGTTGCCGTCCGACGTCCCGATCTCCCAGCCCCCATCCCCGTGGCCGACACGGATCGAGGGCTCCTCGTCCTGGACGCTGTCGGCCGCCGCGGCTCCCTCATCCACCTGCGCGAGCGCCGGCGCTACCTGAATCGTCCCGCCGAACAGAACGGCAAACAGCACCCGCGCCAAGTGCACGTGCGACAACGAGACACCGAGACGGGTCCCTCTCACGAAGTTCGATCCTCTCTCTCAGCGGACTCTTGCAGACTCTGGCCTCTTGCCCTCCGACTCTTCCACCAGCGTGGCCAGTCGGCAGAACCTAGACACTCGCGCTAGCGGAGGGCAACAGGTGTGCCGCGATCGCCTAGCACTGTGCACCGTACCCCCAACCAGAAGAGGACGCGCAGCCGCAGGGCTGGGCGAGTGGTGTAAATAATTGTATTGCAACGGCTTATGCGTACCGGCTGCGCCGGGTCTCAGCCCGAACGAGCCCCGCAGCGGCAGCTCCAGGGTAAGCGCCTCGGGGGAGATGTTGGGGAGTTCCTCTTCGCACAGGGACCGCGCGGCAAGGTAGGTTGGCTGGCGTCGTGCTAGTCGGGCCGAAGCACGTCCTGAAGTTGCAAGACATACACATGCCCCGACTCCATACCGGCAGCAACGGTCGCGCCATCCGGGGAAACAGCACAGGAAGTAAGACCCGGTTCTGCTAGGACCGCGGCCAGCAATGCGCCGCGATCCAAATCCCATACCTTGAGCTCGCCATCCGGAGAGACCGACACTGCTCGTTCGCCGTCCCGCGTCACAGCCAGCGCCGACACCGGAGCGTTGTGTCCCCGGAGTACGTGTAGTTCCGTTTCTTGTTCCGGATCCCACACCTGCACGGTGCACCGTCCACCAGCGAAGAGCGCGCGCCGCCCGTTCGGCGTCAGCGCCACAGCGCCGACGGGTGATCGGCACCCCACCTTGAGCATGTACACCTTGTCCGCCGCTTCCTCAAGATCCCATACGATGAATTTACCCTCTTTCGAGCCGAATGCGGCACGCCTTCCATCCGGCGTGATCGAGATACTCACAACCGATCCAACCTTAGCTCTGAGAACGCGCACGTCTCTGTTCTCCTCCACATCCCACACACGCACCCTATCGTCCTCGACGACGACCGCGCGGTGGCCATACTCTGTCAAGGCCACCGCCCTAACGGGATGGTTGCCCTTCAACCTGCGGGTCACGACCCCTCGGCCCAGGTCCCACTCCCAGACGCGGGCCGTAGCCGCTTCCCTTACAGCCGACACCAATCGGTGGTCGGCGGCGGTCACCGCCAGTGCCCCTATCGGGTCTCCATGACCCTCCAGGGTTTGTGGATCAGTCGCGCGCTCCAGATCCCAGACCCGGACCACACCGTCGATCGAGCCGGATGCCGCCAACCGCCCATCAGGGCTCACCGCCAGAGTCGTGACTGCGGCCGAATGTCCCGGCAGCACCTGTCCCATAGAAGGAACTGAGGGCTCCAGCGGGCTGGCGGAGATATCTACTGAGCCCTCTCGTCGCGGCGCTCGGACACCGTCCAGAACGGGCTTAATCTGGCTCGCGAGCTGCGATAGGCCGTGACGAGCGGCCAATGCATACGCCTCCTCCACGAGAGGCACCGCCTCGCGTGGGTCTGTCTTCGCAACCATCATTCCCTGGTTGACGAGTGAGATGGCCAAGCCACGCGGGTCCCCCAGCTCTCTGCAGAGCCGCTCCTCTTCCTTATGAAGTGCCATGGCCTCGTCCAGCTCGCCCCGCTCGCTAAGGATCAGGGCCTGGTTTCTGAGCGCGGTCCGCAGCCCGGCCTTGTCCCCTAGGTCCCGACAGAGCCGTTCCTGCTCCTTCGTGAGCACCATGGCCGCGTCCAGCTCACCCCGCCCCTGCAGCACCGCGGTCTGGTTGTTGAGCGAGCGGAATACCCCGGCCTTGTCCCCCAGCTCCCGACAGAGCCGCTCCTGCTCTTTCCAGAGCGCCATGGCCTCGTCTAGCTCGCCCCGGTCGTGAAGGATCACGGCCATCCTGCCCAGGCACGCCTGCAGCCCGGCCTTGTTCCCCAGCTCCCGACAAAGCCGCTCCTTCTCCTTCAGGGCCGCCATAGCCTGGTCCGGCTCTCCCCGCTCGCTGTGAATCAGAGCTTGGTTGCCCAGGCACACCTGCAGGCTCGCCGCGTCCCCCAGCTCCCTGCACAGCCGCTCCTGCTCCTTCACGAGCACTCTGGCCTCGTCCAGCTCGCCCCGCTTTAGAAGGACTACCGCCTGGCTGCCAAGCGCGAATATCAGCCCGTCCTTGTTCCGCACCTCCCGACAGAGCCGCTCCTGCTCCTTCCAAAGCACCACGGCCTCGTCCAGCTCGCCCCGGTCGTGAAGGACCATGGCCTGGTTACCCAGGCATCCCTGCAGCTCGTCCAAGTCGCCCAGCTCCCGGCAGAGCCGCTCCTGCTCCTTCCAGAGCGCCATCGCCACGTCCAGCTCGTCGCGGTCCCGAAGGATCAAGGCCTGGTTCTTGAGGGAGGTCTGCAACCCGTCCTTGTTCCCCAGCTCCCGACACAACCGCTCCTGCTCCTTGTGGAGCGCCATGGCCTCATCCAACTCGCCCCTAGCCTTGAGGATCAGCGCCTGGTTGTTTAGGCAGGCCTGCAGGCCAGCCTTGTCTCCCAACTCCCCACACAGCCGCTGCTGCTCCTTCAGCATCGCCATGGCCTGGTCCAGCTCGCCCAAGTCTCGGAGGATCACCCCCTGGTTGCCCAGGCAATTCTGCAGCCCAGCCTTGTCCCCCAGATCCCGGCATAGTTGCTCTTTCTCCTTCAGGAGGGTCATGGCCTCGCCCGGCTCGCCGCGGGCCAGGAGGATCAGGGCCCGGTTGCCCAGACAAGCGTGCAGGCCGTCCTTGTCCCCCACCTCCCGATAGGACCGCTCCACCTCCTTCGTGAGCGCCATGGCCTCATCCAGCTCGCCCTGGTTCATAAGCATGATGGCCTGGTTGCCGAGAGAGACGAATAGACCGGGCTTGTGGCCCAGCTCCCGACAGAGCCTCTCCTGCTCCTTCATGAGCGCAATCGCCGCGTCCAACTCGCCGCGGGCTTGAAGGATCAAGGCCTGGCCGCTGAGGGAGCGCTGCAGCCCGTGCAAGTCGCCCAGCTCCCGGCAGAGCCGCTCCACCTCCTCCATGAGCGCCATGGCCTCGTCCAGCTCTCCGCGGTCCCGAAGGATCAGAGCTTGGTTGCCCAGGCAGGCCTGCAGGTTGGCAGCGTCCCCCAGCTCCCGGGCCTGATCGGCCAAGTGCTTCCACAGCGCCGAGCATACCTCGAGATGGCCAGTGTCCGTGAGAAGAAGCCCGATATCCCAAGCCGACGATTGGTAGCGGCGCGGATCCTCCACGACCGGGTGGTATGCGTCGAGGAGGCGATGCTGGGAGTTGCGTTCGACCTGAGCCCAGTACGTTTTGACCTCGAACTGGTCGTGCTTCCAAGCACTCTCGAAGAAAGGCAAATCAGCGAGCAGTGCTGATAGCCGATCCCAGGCCTGCGCCCGGGCGAGCTGCCAGGGGAGCTCGTCCACCTTGCGGCTGTTCAGCTCTCGGGCTTCGAAGTAGTCGGCCAGTCGCAGGTGTGCCGTTGTCTGCTTTCGCTCATCGAGGAGATACTTCTGCTGCACCGCCCGGCGGAGAAAGTCGTGGAAGAAGCCGATGAGGCCAGAGCGGCTCACCAAAGCCTTGTCGGCTGCCACGCGCAGCGGCGACCAGTGGCCGGCCGGCAGCGGCGCTCCGTCAGCGCCCAACATGTCGAGTAGCTCCGCCTCGGCGAGCCCACGCCGCGCCGCCCAGAGGAGCGACATGGCGTCCTTCACCAGCCCCGGCCGCTCGCGCTCGTAATCCTCCTCGTAGCGGGCGAGGATCTCCACGTACAACTGCTGCGGATCAGTGGCGGACAGGCAGCGATCGATCGGCTCGTCGAGCGTGTCGTGGTCTCCCCAGAGCGTGAGTTCCTCGAGTAGCGCCCGCAGGAAGAGAGGATTCGCGGACTGGGTGGCCGCCGCTATCCGTCCGAGGCGCTCGGGGCTCAGCTCCCTGCCGGACTCGACCAGATATTCGGCGATCAGCCGCTTCCGCTCCTCGGCCGTGAGCGGTCCGACCTCGAGGGTTGGCCAGTCGCGCCTCGACAACTCGTCCAGCGATCGGCCCGGCAGCGTCGAGAGGATCAGCCGCACATTCTCGGGGATCACCGGCGGCAGCCAGACCAGGTCCGGAGCCTGGTCACGGTCCTCCAGCTGGTTCAGGGCGTCGAGTACCAGGACGACACGCCCGCGGGCGGCGGCCTGGTGAAGGGCGTTGGCGAAGGTTGCCCGTAACGTCTCCGGTTGGTCGGGGATCTCGACTTCGACACCGAGACGCCGCTGGAACTCACCCAGGACGCGCCGCAGCATGGCCGCCCAGTCGGCGCTGGCAGTCGTGGCGCCGATGAAATGGAGCAGGAAGAGGTCTTCCCCTTGCGCCCCCGGCTCCTCGGTCAGATGGCGGTCCGCCCAGTTGGCTAGCAGCGCCGACTTGCCGATGCCCGAATCGCCAAGCACCACGAGCGGCGGGCCGTCACCCTGCAGGTGGGCGTCCAGCTGCTCGAAGTACTCCTTCCGGCCGATGTACACCCCGAACCTGCTCTGGGCGAAGTTCTCGTGCTCGGCCGCCTCGCGGTCCAAAGGCTCGAGCTCCGAGCCCTCCGGATAGAGCGAATCGATGACCTCGGTGAGATCGGCCAGGACGAGCTCACCCAGGGCTACCGGGTCACTGTAGTCCTCCTGCACCGGGAAGCCGCTCTCACCGATGCGCTCCTTGAGTGCCGCCAGCCTTTTCCGACGCTCCTCTGCTCGGCGAGCGGCTTCATCGGCCCCAAATCGCTCGACTTCCCACGGTGCCGGTCCCTCGCGGAAGCCCGGCTGCTCCTTCGGGGGCAGAGCATCGATATAGGAAGGGCTGCGTAGATAGAAGTACGCGTGATCCGCCAGCGCGGGCTCGTTGAGCACGCCGTGCAGGATCTCGAGCTCGGTGACCGAGCGACCCAGGTGCTCCCCCAGCCACGACTCGCGCTCGAGCAAGCCCGGCGTGAACTCGTCCGGCACCCAGCCGTACCGCTCGCCCAGCATCCCTATGAAGAACGGACGACACCGCTTGACCTCATCGAGACAGGTGCGGAGTACTTTCTCTTCCGCTGCCGTCTCGTCACTGGTGTCTATGCCCCAACGCAGGTCGAGCTCGCCCCACGTCACGCCGCGGCTCTCGCACAGCTTGCGCAGCTGGGGAAAGATCTGCCTCCGCAGCTCGTCCCGCTCGGCCTGCATATCGCGGAACGTCGAGGAGAGGAACACCCGGATGGCGCGCAACTGCGGCCTGGTTACTGCCATGGCTGAGGCCTCCCGGTACTCGCGGGACCGACTTCACTACCCCTCAGCACGTACTCCCGTACGGATCCTACCATGCCCTCGCGCTGTGCGTCAATGCAACAGCCTTTGGCACCTACTGTCGCTATCCAGCGTTAGATGCAGACTAAGTCGGGCCCCTCCAATGATCCGACCTTCGCGAGATGACACTGGCCAGCGCTGCTCTTCCCGAGATGCGATCCAATTCACCGCTGACGCTGTCCACGGCCACGGACAGTCAGTCCGTTGTTCGCACTCAGCTCACGACACGGCAGAGATCAAGGCGTGAACAGCTGGCGACCGGCGGCGAAGGCCTGCTGGTTGAGAGCGAGGAGCTTCTCCGGGATTCTTTCCTGAAGGGTACTTTTCCACGTTTCCTGAGGGATATCGAGCGACGCCGAGAGCGCGCCCAGCAGCACGACGTTGGCCGCACGGTGATTGCCCAGCTCGTTAGCTTTCTCGGTGGCTTTGATGACCACCACATTGAAGCCCTTGCCCTCGAGAACATCGATCGCGTCATCGGGGTAGGGTCGCTGGTCGCCGACGCGGATCGGCTCGACCTTGTGGTCGTTCACGATGATCGTGCCCCCCGGCTTCACGAAGTGCGCATAACGCAGCGCCTCCAGCTTCTCCAGGGCCAGCAGATAATCGACTTTCCCGCGCGGCGCCATCGGCGAGTGGACGCGGTCGCCGAAGCGCACGTGGCTGAAGACCGCGCCGCCCCGCTGCGCCACGCCGTGGAACTCGCCCTGCTTCACGTCGTGGCCGGCGGCGATGGCGGCGAGCGCCAAGAGCTCGCTGGCGAGGACCGCGCCCTGGCCGCCGACGCCCGCGATCAAGACGTTGGTCACCGCCATCGCTCAAGCCCCCTCGGCGAGCCCGATCGCATCGACCGGGCAGAGCTGGGAGCACATCGAGCAGCCGACGCATTCCCATTCGCGGATGTAAGGGAGATCGTCCTGCCAGACCAGCGCCGGGCAGCCGGTCTCGAAGCAGTCTTCGCACACGATACACTCGTCGGGGTCGACCCTGTAAGTGGCGTGCTCCCTAACCTTCTCCTCCGGCAGCAGGTTGCAGTGCCGCCGAGCGATGATCACCGCGGGTCCGTGATGAGCGAGGCCGGCGACGATGGCCCGCTCGGTGGCAGCGAGGTCCCAGGGATCGACGACCTCGACGTGCTCTACGCCGAGCGACTTGATCAGGGCCTCGTAGTCGACGGCCGGCGCCGGACCGCCTTTCAGGGTGTGGCCGGTGCCGGGGTGCTCCTGGTGGCCGGTCATGCCCGTGGTGCCGTTGTCGAGCAGGATCGTCGTGGTCGGCACCGCGTTGTACGCGGCGCTGAGTATGCCGGGCAGGCCGGCGTGCAAAAAAGTGGAATCGCCGATCACGGCAACCACCTTTTCCTCACCTGCTCTGTTGAAGCCGGTCGCGTTGCCGATGCTGGCGCCCATGCAGAAGGTGGTGTGCATGGCGTCGAAGGGCGGCAGGCAGCCGAGCGTATAGCAGCCGATGTCGCCGGTCACCAGAGCGCCCAGCTTCTTCAGCGTGCTGAAGACGCCGCGGTGCGGGCAGCCGGCGCAGAGGACCGGCGGCCGTGGCAGGATGGCCACTTCACCCGCGAAATCGTCCGGCACCGGCGTACCGTTCAACCCGGCAGCGACGAGGTCGGCGCTCAGCTCGCCGATGTTGGTGAAACGTTCCTTGCCAATAACGTTGCTGATCCCGAAGCTGGCCAGCTCCTGCTGAATGAAGCCCTCGCTCTCCTCGACGACATATACGGTCTCGAAGCGGGCGCAGAACTCCTTCAGCTTCTTTTCGGGCAGCGGGTAGACCATGCCCAGCTTGAAGACGGTGGCCTGGGGCGCGACCTCTTTCACGTATTGATAGGGAATGCCGTGGCTGACCACGCCGATCTTCGGATCACCGTCCTCGATGACGTTGCCGTCGAACGTCTCGGCGAACTCGCGCAGTCGCGCCAGCTTCTCTTCCAGCTCCGGGCGTCGGAAGCGTGCGTATACGGGTATCGCGTACTGGCTCACCTTCCGGGAGAATTGCCTGCGCGGCACTTCGACCCGCTCGCCTTCCTCAGCCACGCCGCGTGTATGCGCCAGGCGCGTCGTAGTTCGAAACATGACGGGCGTCGTGAAGCGCTCGCTCAGTTCGAAGGCGGTTTTGATCATCTGCTTCGCTTCAGCCGCGTCGGCCGGCTCGAGCACCGGGACCTTCGCCACCTTGGCCAGGTAGCGGCTGTCCTGCTCGTTCTGTGACGAGTACATGCCGGGGTCGTCGGCGACGAGGACGACGAAGCCGGCGTTGGTGCCGGCGTAGGGAAAAACCATGAATGGGTCGGCCGCCACGTTTAGGCCGACGTGCTTCATGGTCACCATGGTGCGCACGCCGCCCAGCGCCGCCCCCATCCCCTCGTCGAAGGCGACCTTCTCGTTGGTCGACCACTGCGCGTCTATTTCGTCATAGGTCGCCAGCCGCTCCAGCACCTCGGTGCTGGGCGTCCCCGGGTAGCCGGCAGCGAAGGCGACCCCTGCCTCCCAGGCGCCCTGGGCAATAGCTTCGTTGCCGGACATCAGACGACTCGTCATTCACCCTCCCCCGGCGGCGGCGTGCTGATCAGTCAAGATCCGTCATCGACTCGACGACCTCGAGTACCTCCTCCTCGGTGAGCAGCCGCTCGGACTTCTTCGCCAAGGCGAGCACCGCCTCGACCGCCGCTTGCCTCGTCGGTAGACCTCGAGATCTCAGGAAGTACTGGACGTTCGACGCGCCCGACATGTGCCCGATCTCGATCTCCTGCTCGCGGCCGACCCAACTCGCCGGGACACCCGAGTAGACGCGGTCGGCCAGCCAGGCCTGGCCTTTACGCTCCGCTTTGATCACGGCTGCAGCGTGTACGCCCGTTGCCGTCCGGAAGGCATCGCGTCCCACGATGGGCGTGTTGACCGGGATAGGGACGCCTACCGCCTCCGATACGGTCTTGACGTAGTCGGGCAAGGCGGTGAGGTCGTCGTCCCGCCAACCGAGCAGCTTCATGTTCACGAGCAGCTGTTCCATCGGCGTATTGCCGATCCGCTCTCCGATCCCCAGCGCGGTGCCGTGTACGCGGGTGGCGCCGGCCTCGACCGCGGCCAACGTGTTCGCCACGTCGAGTGCGCGATCGCGATGGCCGTGCCAATCGATGCCGACCGAGTCCGCGACGCCCAGTTCCTCGAGCAAGTCCTTCACCCAGCCGACGAGGTTGACCACGCCTCTGGGCACAGCGGCGCCCACGGTGTCGCAGAGGCACAAGCGCTTGGCTCCCGCCTCGACGCCCGCGCTCAGTAGCTGCCGTAGATCCTCCGGTCGCGCCCGGATGGTGTCCTCGGTCACGTACATGACCTCCAGGCCTTCGCCGATGGCGAACTCGACCGCCTCGCGCGAGAGCCGCAGGATGTGGCTCAAGTCCCACTCTTCCGCGTACTGACGGATTGGGCTCGAGCCGATGAACACACACGCCTCGATCGGCACACCGGTCCTCTGCACGACGTCCGCGATCGGCTGGATGTCGACGATCATCGTGCGGGCGGCGCAGTTCGCCTGGATGCCGAGCTTGCTGTCGGCGATCTCGCGGCACAGCGTCTCGACAGCCTTCCGTTGACGTGGTCCGGCCCCGGGCAATCCGACGTCCGCCGTCTCGATCCCGAAGCTGTCCATCAAGTGGAGGATCTCGACTTTCACGTCCGTGGGCGGATCGATCACCGAGGGGCTCTGCAGGCCGTCGCGCAGCGTCTCATCGTCAAGCATCGCCTTTTTCGGCGGCTTCGGTTGGCTGCCGGCATGCTCGGCCCAATCGTAGACCAGGCGGTCTTCGGACAGATCGCTCACCGTCACCCTCCCGTCTCAGGAGAATTTATCTTCCGGAGTTCCGGGCGCGCTCTAGCAGTGCTTCGGCGCCGGCATCGTCTCCTCTGGACCTACGGATGTGCGCGAGGTGAAAAAGGCTGCTCACCTCTTCGATGCCGTCATCCAGACTGCGTTGGAATTCCCTTTCCGCGGCGTCGAGGTCACCCATACGTTCGTAGATGACGCCGATGTGGTACCGAGCCATGAGGTACTCCGGCGTCAGCGCGGTACATCTTTCGAAGTGCTCCAGCGCCTGATTCAGTTCGCCGATATGGAAGAGGGCAATTCCCAGCCGGTAGTGGGCGGCGTTGTAGTGTTTGTCGATCTCAAGGCAGCGGCGAAAGGCACGGATCGCTCTCGGCATGTTGCCGCGATGGTAGTACGCGACACCGAGATCGTAGGCGCATTCAACGAAATTCGGCGCCAGCTCGAGCGCACGCTCGTAGTGCTTGATGGCAAGATCGAGTGTACCCTGATGGTAGTACGTGTTTCCGAGCAGGTGGTTACCCAGAACGTGATCGGGCTCCGCCTCCAGCAGACGCTCGAGTTGGCGACGCGCTTCGGCGTGCTTTCCCTCAGTCTCCGGCACCAAGGCGTGCAGGAGCCGGTGATCGATAAAGGCATCACGCAAGAACATGCCGCACTCGGCGCAGAACTTGTCTGCGTCGGACGCCTGGTGTCCGCATCTCGGGCATCGCATCGCTTGACTCTCCTTATCGAGTTTGAGCTCGACTCTCACACTAAGTTCCGACACAGCCTGCGGCAAGACGGGCACAACTCGAGCTACGACCGCTAGAATAGATCCTCGAGGTCGTCCTCGCCTTCGCCGGGCGGCATGCAGCCGTGCTGGCGCAGGTACTCCTGGATCAGCTCGCTCTCACGCTTCGAGAACATGGGGTCCTCGGTGTAGAGAAAGAACTTGGCTCTTGTGGAAGTCGACGCGATCTCCGACAGCGCACCCCTCAGGTCGCTCACGCCTTTGATCGCGTACACGACTCTGTCATCGCCGAGAAGCTGATAGACTCCCTCCGCCTCGGGCACTCGGGCGATGTTCTCACCCGTGAGCTCGAGCCACGGTTCGGGCGGCGCGACTGCGTGGGAGATGAGCAACCGGAGGTCACAGCGCAGACAGCGATCGGCCTCACGGCGCGCGGCGTCGGGAGCGTAGCCCGTCTCGAGGAGGGCGAAGGAGCCGATGGCATCGGCGGCCGGCAGGCGCGGCATCGGAACTCTCTCCAGCTTCGCGAAGCCTTCAACTCGACCCAACACCGCCTCGGACTCGGTGTCGTCGAGCAGGGGAAAGTAGATATCACCGTTGCCGCCCAGGTAGCGGTCGATACCCGATGCGGCCCGGCGTCCGTGTGCGACGGCCTCCACCACCGATGCGGGGCCCGAGACGACGTCTCCACCGGCGAAGACGCCGTCGAGCGAAGTCGCCATCGAATCGGCGTTCACCTCGACGCAACCGGCGTCCCCTGACTCGATGCCCGCGACGCCGGCGAGGAAAGTCAGGGCCGGCTCCTGACCGATGGCGATGAGAACTCGGTCGGCCTCCTGCGAGACTCCGCTCTGCTCGTCGAGCTGAGGCGCGAAGACCCCGTGCTCATCGAACAGCGAAACGCATTTCCGGAATTCGACCCGCTCGACCCTCTCGGCGCCCGCGATCCGCACCGGACCCCAGCCGGGATGGACCGTGACGCCTTCGCTCTCGGCCTCCGCGACCTCGCGCCGGTGGGCCGGCATCTCACCGCGCTGCTCGAGACAGTAGAGGTGCACCGCGCCGGCCCGCAGCCGAAGCGCGGTACGGGCGACGTCGATCGCCACGTCCCCACCACCGATCACGACCACCCTCGCGCCGCCGAAGTCCGGCGGCCCGCCGCCACCGTTCATGCCGACTCGCCTCAGCAGCTCGAGGCCGCTCTCGACCCCGGAGCGCTCGACACCTTCGCAGCGTAGTGACTTGGCCCTCCGGGCGCCTACGGCCACGAACACGGCGTCGTGGGCCTCGCGGAGCATCTCAAGGCTGACATCCTTCCCTACCTCGATCCCCATCCTCGCCTCGATGCCCAACTCGAGGATCTCGTTCACGTCCGCATCGAGGGCATCCCGCGACAGGCGGTAACGCGGGATCCCGTCACGAAGCCAGCCGCCCGGCAGGGGCTGAGAATCGAGCAGCGTCACCTCGTGCCCTTTCAACCGCAGAAACCAAGCGGCAGTGAGTCCTGCCGGTCCCGCTCCCACGATGGCGACCTTCTTGCCGGTGGCGGGCGCGGGCCGCAGATACGACTTCCAGATCGGTTCACCCGCGTGATCGAGGGCGGCGCGCTTGAGGGCGCAGATCGCCACCGCCTCCGACAGGTCTCCACGCAGACACTGGTCTTCGCAGGGACGGAAACAGACCTGACCCAGAACTCGGGGCAGAGGCGCCGTCTCGCGGATCACCGCCTCGGCACGCGCGAACTCGCCGCGCCTCACCTCGCGCAGGTAGCGGGGCACGTCCATTCCCGCGGGGCAATCGGTGATGCAGCGCGTGGACAGCTCGCCGTCCCGCCTGGCTTCCTCTAACCCGAAACGCAGCGCCCCGGTGGGACAGACTTCCACGCAGCTGGAACAGAAGCGGCACCCCGACTCGATCAGGGTGGGCGCCTTCGTTCCAACCACGGGTCCGCCCTGCTCGTCGAGGACAAACCCAAGCGCATCGACCTTCCTTATGTCGCGGCACATGCGGACGCAGCGCAGGCAACCGATGCAAAGGTTGTAATCTCTGAGGTAAAGCGGCTCATCTTCCACGCGGGCCAGCCCTGCGTGCTGATAGCGCGGCGTGTCGGCGGGTATGCCGACATACTCCGCTACCTTCCGAAGCTCGCAGTTGTGGAAGATGGGGCAGCAGCGTTCTTCTTTGGCGACGTCCGTCGAGCAGGGCTCGAGTGCGCAGCCTGCTCTCTGCGCGCACTGCAGGCAGGCATGGGGGTGAGTAGCGAAGAGCGTCCTGAGCTTCGCGCTGCGCACGGCCTCGATTTCGTCATCCGATGTGGTGACGTGCATGCCCTGCTCGGCGCCCGTGACGCAGGCTCGAGCAGGCTCGTCCTGCCCGCCGACCCTCACGAGACAGAGCAGGCAACCCTGGTAGCTTTCCGTTCCCTCGACGTGGCGCGTCGGGACCGGCCCCTGGTACACCTCCTGCCACGGCTCGAGCGCCGCCGGGTCGACCGCTGGCAGCGCCGGGTGCGAGCAGAGGCGCGGGATGTAGATACCTGCGGCGTCGGCGGCCTCGAGGACCGTCGCCCCATCCCGGGCTTGGATCTCGCGGCCGTCAATGGTCAGGGTGATCATCGAGCCGATCTGCACTCACCAGGAGTGGGTCAGCGCGCCTAGCCCGCAGGCCGCGACGCAGGGTAGCGGGGGCCGGTTCCGATCGGGCTTACAGGGTGCGCAGGAGTACTTGATCTTCTTGCGGTGGTCCTCGACTACCGCGGCGACCTTGTCGTCGTAGTCGTCGGTGATGATCTCCAGGACACCCTCGGGGCAGGCAGAGATACACGCGTGGTCGGTGCAGTCGACGCACTTATCGGTATCGATGATGATGAAGAAGTCGCCGGCGCCGTCCTTGTATCCATAGTACGCCTTCAAGCTTCTACCTCCTTTCCCGGCGGCTAGCGGCTCAGGTGGCGCCGAGCTTCTTCTTCAACAGGTTCTGCGCGAAGAGCGCACCGCCCAGGGCACCGGCGATCTGAGTGTCGATTCTGGCGGGCTGGGCTTTGACGCCTATCTCGTCCTCCAGTCGCTTGACGATGCCGATGTTCTTGGCGATTCCGCCGGTGATCGCGAATTCCTCCTCGATGCCGACCTGCTGGAGCAGGGTTACCACCCTGTGAGCCATTGCGGAACAGTAGGCAGCCAGGACCTTGCTCTTGGGCCAACCTTCGCGCAGTAGGGCGGTCGCCTCAGACTTCGCGAAGACGACGCAGGTAGATGATACGGGTGGCGGCTCCTCCTCGACCTGCAGGGAAAGTTCGCCGACCTCCTCGATTGGGATCGCCAGCAGATCGGCGAACACTTCCATACCGCGTCCCGTGCCGGCCGCGCACTTGTCGTTCATCACGAATGCGCTGACCTTCCCTCGCTCATCGCAGCGTATCACCTTGCAGTCCTGGCCCCCCATGTCGAGGACGGTCCGCACGCCGGGCCCGTACATATAGTTGGCACCGCGGGCGTGGCAGGCGATCTCGGTGATCGCCTTGTCCGAGAACGGCACGTTTACGCGGCCGTAGCCGGTGCCTACCACGAACCCGACGTCGTCCAACGTCAGCCCCGTACCCTCCATCGCCCACTCCATCGCCTTGCGTGCGCTCTCCGGGCTGTCGGAGCCGGTCCGCATGTTGGAGAAGGCGTACAGCTCGCCGTCTACCATGACGACCGCCTGGGAAGAGACCGAGCCAACGTCCACTCCAGCGGTGATCAGCTCGCCGGAGCGCCAGTCCTTATCCTCGTCGTGCCAGCGGTATTCCTTCCAGCGCCAGTACTCAGTCATTGATCATATCCCCTTGCCGGCGGGCCCAGTCAGTTTTCGGTTGCCGCGAGAGCAGCGCCCAACGCCCCGATATACTCAGGGTCGTCCGGGATTACGACCTCGCAACCCAGAGCCCGTTGCAGCGAATCGACGAAGCCGACGTTGTGTGCGACTCCGCCGATCAGTACCACCTCGGGCTGGAAGCCGATCTTCCGTGCCAACGAGACGATGCGGCTCGCTATCGCGTCGTGCACCGCCCTAGCGATGTCTGCCTTGGCGACCTTGGCGTGCAGCAGCGACACGACCTCCGATTCCGCGAAGACTGCGCACTGCGCGTTCATTGGTATCGCCTTCGTCGAGGTGAGCGACATCTGACCCAGCGCGTCGATCTCTACTTCCAGAGCGCGGCTCATCGCCTCGGTGAACGCGCCCGCACCGGCGGCGCACTTCTCGTTGAGAGCGAAATCGAGCACCTTGCCCTCCTCGGTACAGCGGATCGCTCTCCCCTCTTCCGCCCCCACATCGATGACGGTACGCGCTGCCGGGTAGAGCCGGATCGCCGCCCTGGCGTCGCTAGCCACTTCCGAGATGCCCCGTTCCGCATACGGAGCGTGGCTGCGGCCGGCGCCGGTGGCGACGATGTGTTCAACATCATCCATGCTGACGCCGGCATCATCGAGTGCCGCGGCGAACGCTGTCTCGGCTGCTTCCCGGGCCTCGAACCCGGCCACGGCGATACTCTTACCGAGTATTTCTATCTCTCGTAAGATCACGACCTTGATGGTCTTCGACCCCATGTCGATCCCTGCGGTAATCATGAGCGATCCCCAGCTTTCCGGCTCCGTTTGTAGCCCAGCGTCTCCATGAACATGTCGATGCGCCCCTTGGTACGCGCCAGATCGAACTCGCGCTCGTCCCCCATGTTGCCCTCGAAGGTCATCACCGGGAAACCGGCTTCGAGCAGACCCAAGCGGTTCTCGGCGATCCCCAGGCTCAGACCCTCGCAACCACGGTTATAATGGAGCAACACACCGTTCAGCGACCACTCTTTGGCGATTCGCACCATCATCTCGGTCTTGAGATGCGGTGAATAGAAGTGCTGCCACTCGGGCTTGCTGAGGTTCCACTCGGCGAGGATACGCAGTGCCTGGTCACGGTCCTTGATCTCGATCCCCCTATCCTGCGGCGTCGTGCGAGGACCCCAGCTGCCATCCGGCATCTCCTCCCACATGCCGATCAGGCCGAAAGTGTAAAGCGAACCAACGGATATCGCGCCGAATTCCTCGAGGTAGCGGAACAGGCTCAGAAAACCCCAGGGCGGCTGTGTGTCGGACATCAGTCTGCATTGCTCGTTCGGGATCGCAGCGATCCGGTCCTGCACACGTTGTGCCACCTCATCCCGGAGCTCTTCGTAGAAGTCGGCCACGACCTTGCTGTGCTTCATCAAGGTGCCCAGCACGTAGAGCGAGAACATCGTCTTCTCTTCCAGTGGAGCCGGTATCGCCTTGTTCAAGCAGCAGATCTCGGCCCAGAGCGATGTCGAACGGCACTCGTTGTAGACCGCCTCTATCAGCTTCTCATCGTCGTACTCGCGATCGGTGACTTTCTCCAGCCATTCGATACCATCGTGCATCTGGCCCACGACGTAATCCAGCTTGTTGTCATTCAGTTCTCCAGTCGGCCCCACTGCAACATCGATGCAGAAGCTCGGGATGTCCGGCTTGTGGTCACACACCACCTGATACCATTTGGCGTGACTGCAGCAGATGTGGTCTTGCCAGATGAAGTCCGGCTTCGGGAAGGGGCCACCCCAGAGGTATTCGTCCAGGATGACCGAGCCCCAGTAATTGCGCATGTAGGAACAGAGATCGCGCGCGTAGCCCGCCCGCTCCGCCGCCTCCAAGCACCTCATGGAGAACTCCTTATTGGCAGCGATCGAGGCCCCGTAGGGCTCGCTCGTCAGGCTGTAGACGTCGTCGCCGAGGCCGCAGGGAATGGCCCCGAAGGTCCAAGCGCCGCCGGACCATCTCAGTCCACCGTCTTCGTGCGCCTGCGCGTAGTCGCGGTAGAAGTTCTGCCGGATCTCTTTCGCCTTACCCCAGCACTGAAGCGGTCTGGTCTCGTAAGTCTGTCTGCTCGTCATTCTCGCTCTCTCTAGTCGAAGAGGTCTTCCTCGCTGAACATCTCGAGGAACGCCTCGACCCTGACCTTGAACTGCCCGAGCGGCACTGTGACGTCGAACTCGAGGAACAGCGTCTTGATACCTTCGCCCTCGAGGGCTTTGCGCACGGCGGGGGTGTCGAGCTCGTGCGGGTCGCAGAACTTCTGCTGCATGACGATGGCCCCGTCGACGTTCCACTGCTTGGCGAGCTCGAGGATATGCCGGATTCTCGTCCGCTCCATCCAATCCTTGGAGGGGCACGGTACGCGTTCGATGTAGCGTGCGGCGATGGCCTCCAGCCGGTCCTGTCGCGGCTCCACCTCGTTCCAGAAGTAGCGCGTGCCGGTACAGTGCTCGTCGACGACGAACGTCGCGCCGCACGACTCCACCATCCTGATGAACTCGGTGTCGTCGTCCTCACTGCCGATGATCATGAGACGGACGCCGGTGTCTCGGCCGTTCTGCCGCGTCGGGAGCCCATCCAGCACCTTCCTCAGCTCCTCGTTATGCTCGGTCTTGTCGGTCATCTGGGAAGCGATCACCATCTCCATCGCTTCTTCACCGGTGAGCGGCGGGTTTTCGCCCTTACGCAGCTGGTAGACGGCGTGCATCAAGCGACGGTTCTCGTTGTACACCTCGATGGCCCTGTCGAGGTCGGCTTCTCCGATGCCCTTCCCGGTCCACTCCTCGACCGCCGCCTTGAACTGGGCCAGCTCCCCGGTCAAGAAAGGCAGAGCGCGCGGGCTCTGGACGTGGTTGGGCATACAGAGGTAGTAGCTGAATTCCGGCGGCCGGTGCTTCTCCCACGAGGTGTAAGCCTGGCGGATGTGCAGGCACGATTGGGCGATCATGATCCCATCGAGATAGTCGTACCGCCCTTTGAGCCCCTGGGCGAGGCAGTCGCGGCAGAAAGGACAGTACATGCCGAAGATGTGGGGCTCGGTGACATCCTGCGGCTCGTGGCTCCCGAGTATCCGCACAGGTAGCACACCCGCCGCGTGGAGTATCTCTTCGGGGACATAAGTGCAGAAGTACCCCAACACCTTTCCGCCCGTACGTTCTTTCCAGGCCTTCGCGTAGTCGTGGCGATTCTTTTCCCAGTCCCGAAGCTGTTCGAACATCCATTCCTCCTTACGAGGCCGGCGAGCTCAGATCATTCGTGGCGCCACGTCGGCTGCCGCTTCCCCAGAAAGGCATTCAGTCCTTCCAACGCATCCTTCGTCTTCATCAGCTCGGTTCGATATATCCTGTCGGCCCGCTTGAGGGCGGCGGCGCGTCTCTCCTGCCTGTCTCCCCACATCAAGCGCTTGGTGATACGCAGCGCCGCGGCACTGTGGCGCGCGATGCGCCCGGCGAGCTCGAGCGCCGCACCCTCCAACTCAGCATCGGGGACAACGCGCGACACAATACCAGCGCGCAGCGCCTCCTCAGCGCTCAACGGATCCCCGCTGAACACGAGCTCGGCGGCCACACCGGGCGGACAGATCTCGGGCAGCAGCGGGCAGGCAGCGGGCGGCAGAACGCCGAGCAGGATCTCGGGCTGCCCGAAGCTCGCGCCCTCTGCGGCGACGATGATGTCTACCGCCATGGCCAGTTCGAACCCCCCGCCGAGACAGCGGCCTTGGACAGCGGCCACGACGGGGAGCGGGAACGCGTCTATGGCAGCGATCGTATCGACGAACTCGGGAATCATCTCCTCGTAGACGGGCGGCAAGTGCTCGCCTACGTCGGCACCCGCGGAGAAGTGCTTTCCCTCGGCCGAGATTAGTAGAACGCGAAGCGACGGCTCGTCCGCCAGGCGTGACAGCTCCTGCCGCACGTCGGCCAGCAGCTCGCGGCTGAGGATGTTGAGTGGTGGCTGGCTCAGTACGAGCCGCCCGATACCGTCCTCGATCGATGTCTGTATCGCCATGGGACTAGACTGCCTCTCTTTACCAGTGCTCCGCTCTCACAGCCGGCTAGACTTTCGACCACGTGGTCCCGGGCCGCTCCAGGCTGTAGTAGACCTTGATGTCCTCCAGCTCCTCGAAGATCTGCGGGACGATCTGCACTTCCATGCCGATCTCGATCTCCTCTTCCGCCAGGCTGTCGCCGAACCAAGCCAGAGCCTTGCCACCCTCTTCCAGATCGACAAGACCGACGATATAGGGCGCCAGATCCTCGAATCCGGTAGGCGCGGCCACAATCTTGGTGAAGGTGTGTACCGTCCCCTTACCGCTCAGCTCGACGAACTCGAAGTCGGCGCTCATGCAAGAATCGCAGTCGGCCCGCGGCGGAAAGGACGTGGCACCGCAGCTCTTGCAGCGAGAGGCCATCAGGTGGCCGTCCTTCAGGTGCCGGGCGAAGTCGTTGACCTTGGTGTACGGCGTGTAATTGACCTTGCCGAACCACTTGAACATTCTCTCAATCCCTCTTCAGGATCTGTACGAAGCAGTATTGCCCGATCCCGCCGACGTTGTGGGTGAGGCCGACGTCGGCATCCGGGACCTGCCGTTCTCCGGCCTCGCCGCGTAGCTGTTTGACGATCTCGTACGTCATGGAAGCGCCCGTGGCGCCGATCGGATGGCCCTTCGCCTTCAGGCCGCCGTCGACGTTCACCGCCACCTTACCCCCGATGTACGTCTGGCGGTCGGCGACGAACGGTCCGCCCTCTCCCTTCTTGCAGAAGCCCAGGTCCTCGTAGGCCATGATCTCGGCGATGGTGAAGCAGTCGTGCACATCTGCCACCTTCACGTCGGCGGGCCCCACACCGGCCATCGCGTAGGCTTCCGCGGCGGCCCGCTCGGCGCTGGGCAGACCCACCAGGCTCGGCCGTCTGAGGACCGACATGCTGGCCGTGGCACACGCTATGCCGTCCAGCCAGATCGGCACTTTCGAGATCTCCCGAGCCCGACCCTCGCTGGCCAGGATCGCGCAGGCGGCCCCGTCGGCGTTGGCGCAACAGTCGAAGACCTGGAACGGGCTTGCCACGTGGTCCGAGGCGGCGGCCTTCTCCTTGGTTATCTCTTTTTTGAAGAGCGCGTTGGGGTTCATCGCGCCGTAGTGGTGGTTCTTGACCGCCACGTCGAGCAACTGGTCGCGCGTCGTGCCGAACTCGTGCATGTGACGCTTGGCGAACATGGCGTAATAGCCGGGGAATGTGGTTCCGAAGCCCGACTCCCACTGCACCTCGCCCACCCTTCCCATCAGCGCCAGGATCTCCGGCGTCGACAGCTCGGTCATCTTCTGGCAGCCGATCACGGCGACGATATCGTGGGCCCCCGACTTGATAGCCATCCACGCGGTTCGCATGGCGGCGCTGCTCGACGCGCAAGCCACCTCGGTCAGCCAGGTCGGCTTCGGCACGAGCCCGAGATATTCCTGTATCACGCCGGCCAGCGAACGCTGCTTGTGGTATTCGGGGACCGAACCGATCACCGACGCGTCCACCGCATCGCGGTCGATGCCCGCGTCCTCCAAGGCCGCCCTGAAAGCCTCGAAGGCGAGCTCCTGAACGGTGGCGTCGCTGCGACGCCCGAAGACACCGTGTCCGATCCCAACGATTCCGACTCTAGTCATAGCATCGCCTACATGTACTGGCCGCCGTCGATCTTGATCACCTCACCGGTGATATGGCGCGCCCTGTCGGAGCAGAGGAACGCTACCAGGTCGGCGCACTCTTCAGGTGTGGCGAACCGGCCGAGAGCCGTTTCATCCATGGCCTTGGTGAGGAACTCTTGGGGAATGCCACGTGCCATCTCGGTCATCACCATGCCCGGCGCGACCACGTTCACGTTCACATTGAACTTACCCAACTCGCGGGCCAACGACTTGCTCATGGCGATCTCTCCGCCCTTCGAGGCGGAGTAGTTCACCTGCGCGAACTTGCCCCTCAGGCCATTGATGGACGAGATGTTCACGATCTTGCCGCTCTTTTGGTCCTTGAAGACGATGGCGGCGGCCTTGTTGTAGTTGAAGTAGCCTTTGAGGTTCACGTTGATCACGGTGTCGAACTGCTCTTCCGTCATCTTCCAGATCACGCCGTCCCAGTTGATGCCCGCGTTGCAGACCATGATGTCCAGCCGCCCGAATTCCTTGACGACCGTGGCCACCATGTTCTGCGCATCGGCATAGCTCGAAACGTCCGCCTTGATCGCGAGCCCGCGCCGCCCCAGCGCCTCGATTCGGCTTACCACCTCTTTGGCTTCGGCGTCGTGGCGCCGATAGTTGATCGCCACGTCGCAGCCTTCGCGCGCCAGACCGACGGCGATCGCCGAACCGATGCCGATGCTGCCGCCGGTGACGATGGCGCCCTTGCCCTCCAAACCTAGATCCATGACATCGTCCTTCCTTGCACCGGGCGGTCAGCCTTCCTCCTGATACTGTGGCGAAACGGCCCTGATCAACTCGTCGTCCCAGGGGTGGCCCTCGGCCAGCATCTGCCTCAGCTTGATGAAGTCCACCTCGCGCTTGCCCTTCGGCCCCTCATTGAAAGCTCGGAATCCGGCCTTCGCCTCCGTCATCATGTTGAGGGCCAGCCACTCGCGATTCGTCACATTCGTATTGTCCCAGTGCCACTGCTTGTGCTTGCGCAGACCATTCACCGTCTTCGACACGCAGTCCGGCATCAGCATCAGGATCTTCGTGCACAGCCTTTCCACCGCCTCGTCCAGCTTGGCGAAATCGGTCTCCGCTTTCGCCAGAACCTCCTTGGCCGCTTCCCGATCGGCGCCAGCCTTGAACTCGCCGTACACGATATTGCCGAACTCATCGACGAAGCGGTCGGTGACCACCATCGGGTTCGGAACCCATTTCCCGTCGACCTTCAGTACCGGTACGACCTGATTGACCAGGCCGATGAAATGAGCCTTGTGAGCGCTCCACATCTCGCACAGCACGCCGCTCTCCATGGCGCGCGAGAAGCCGACGTAGAGCGGCAGGAAGTCGGTGGAGCCGCCGTCGGGCGCCGACCCATGCCTGGGACCGGCCTGACCGAAGCGTGCCGTATCGGCGGCGATCGTGAAATCGCAGGCCATGCCGATCTCCTGGCCGCCGGCGAGCCGCATCCCGTTGACACGGTTGATGACCGGTTTGTCACAGCGCAGAATCGAGTCGATCATGTCATTGAACAGGCGCATGTACTGCTTGTATTCCTGAGGGTTACCGGCGTAGTACTCCGCGTACTCCTTCGTATTGCCCCCGGTACAGAAGGCCTTGTCGCCGACGGCCGTGAACACGACGGCCACGACGCTGCGGTCCATGCTGGCCTGTCGGAACGCCAGGATCACCTCCTTTATGGCATGGGTCGTGTAGCTGTTGAGCTGGCTCGGGTTGTCGAGAATGATCCAGGCATTGAACAGCCCTTCCACCGGTGCACCCGCCAGATCGTGCGCCGGGCGTAGATCGTACTGGATCTCCTTGAATTCCAACCCATCGACGAGCGTATGGCTCTTCAACATTGCGCGGCCCTCCTTACGACGCCCAGTCCGGAATCAAGATCCCACGTTTATCGACTTTGTGGTCGGCGACCTGCTGGATCACCTCGGGCCCCTCACTCATCGGATAGGTCTGGATGAAAGGTTTCAAGGTGATCTTGTCCTCGGTCACCAGCTTCAACGCCTCCGGGTATAGCTCCGTCTTGCAGCCCCAAGTGCCCTGCACCGTAGCATCGAAGGCCATGAGGTTGCTCAGCCGGACCTCACGCTTGGCGAGCGTGAAGCCCACCACGAGCAGCGTCGACGCGTAGGTCAGCAGACCGAAGGCCGTATCCTGCCCGCCCGGCTGACCGGAGCACTCGAAAATCTTCCAGCTGTGGCTGGGACAGCCCCACTCCTTCGCCTGCCCACCGATCTGCTTCTTGATCGCCTTGAACTCGGATTCGGCAGAGTTGATCGTCAGCCGGGCGCCGTGATCGGCGACCGCGGCCAGCTTCTTGTCGTCGACATCGATTGCGACCACGTGAGCGCCGAACGCCGCGGCGATCTGCACGCAGTGGGTGCCCACGCCACCCACACCGACTACGATGGCCAGATCGCCCTCGCGGAGGCCGCTGCGCACGATGGCCTGGTAGGGAGTGGTCACCGCATCGGCGATGACCGAGAGCTCGGGCAGCTCGTAGCTTCCCTTATCCTCCACCAGGCAGAGCCCGAGGCCGGGTGTCACGACGTACTCTGCGAAGCCGCCGTCGATGTCGTTGCCCGGCATGACTTGGCCACGGCAGATGTTGCCGCGGCCTTCCTTGCACAACTCGCAGCTGCCGCACGGGATCACCGCCGGTACGATCACCTCGCGGTTCAACAGCGACTGGTACTGCGATCCGGCCTCGACCACCGTGCCGCTGATCTCGTGTCCCAGCGTCAACGGCGGCGCCTTCTTGGTGGGAACGCCATCCTTCCAGAATCCGATGTCCGTGTGGCACACACCGCAGCCGGCCACCTGGACGAGGACCTGGTCCTCACCCGGCTCCGGCCTCGAGACATCCTCGATCACCAGGGGTGCGCCTACCTCGGTAAAGCGTACCGCCTTCATGATTCACCCCCGCCACCATAACGGTGGCTACTGAAATGTGTACGCCGCGGCAGCCGGCGCCCTCACCCCACCCCTCACCCCGGCCGCCGACACATCAACCCGCCGACCAGATAGTCGGCGAACTCAGAACCCAGTTCGTCCGCGTCAATCGCCCCCTCCGGCCGGTACCAGCGGGCGATCCAGTTGATCGCACCGAGGATCGCGAACACGGCGATCTTCGGATCGACCTCCTGGAACTCTCCTTCCCGGATCCCCTCCTGGACCAGATCGCGCAACACCCGCTCGTAGCGGTCGCGTGCCGCGATGATCTCCGCCCGACGCTCGGGCGAAAGCGCCGGTACCTCAAAGGCGAGCGGCGACCCCTCCAGCGTCTCGGTCATAACCCGCACGTGCTCGCGAATCAGATAGGCGAGCTTCTCGCCGGCACGCTCGTAGGACGCCTCCGCCTCCTCGATCATCCGCGCGATCTCGCCCAGCGATTCGCGGTGACACTCGTAGAGTATCGACTCCTTGTCGGGGAAATAATGATAAAGCGCCGTCTTCCGGACACCGAGACGCTCGGCGATGTCATCGAGGGTCGTCGTGTGATAGCCGTTCTCGCTGAAAGCCCGCAGCGCCGCGTGCAGAATCTCCGCCCGACGCCGACGCCGCTTCTCGCGGACGTGCGGTGAGGGAGTATTCGGCGCCCGGCCGTGGGCCATCGGCAGACTCCTCTCGCGGCTGACTTGAACGGTCGTTCAAAAACTGAACCTCCGGTCTGATAATGTCAAGAAGCCCGCCTCACAGAGCGGCGAGCCACGCGTGGCGCCACGCGCTCAGCCTGCCGGTCTGTTGCCTTCGCCCAGCCGCAGCCGCAGATTCTGCTACAGCCATAGTTACGTGCGGGCGTCGGGCCCGGCCAGCCGAGGCAGTGATCATGGAGACCCCGAGGACAGGCCTAGATCCAGGGACCACCTTCGCGCACCGCTACGAGGTGCTGGAGCGGTTAGGGCGAGGCGGTATGGGGGAGGTCTACCGCGCGTTGGACACGGAGATCGGCGAAGAGGTTGCCCTCAAGCTTCTCCGCCCTGAGATCACGGTCGACCCACAACGCGTCGAGCGGTTCCGCAACGAACTGCGGCTCGCCCGGCGCATCTCGCATCCGAACGTCTGTCGCGTCTATCACATCGGCGAACACGAGGGTTCTTACTACATCACGATGGAGCTGGTGGCGGGCGAGGACTTACTGAGCCTGGTCCGGAGGTGCGGGCCGCTCGATCCGGCGCAGTTGATCTCCGTGGCCAGGCAGGTGTGCGCGGGCCTGGCCGAAGCGCACCGGTTACAGGTGATCCACCGTGATCTGAAGCCGCAGAACGTGATGATCGACCGGCGCGGACGGGTGCAGGTCTTGGACTTCGGGATCGCGCGCCACGCCGGCTCCGCCGGAATGACCGAGACGGGAATGGTCGTCGGGACACCAGAGTACATGCCGCCGGAGCAGGTCGAGGGGATCGACGTCGACGCGCGATCGGATATCTACTCGGTGGGCGCCATCCTGTTCGAGCTGGCAACGGGTCGGCCACCGTTCCAAGGCCCGACTCCCCTCGCCGTCGCCGTGCAACAACAGACTACACCGGCCCCTGACCCGCGGGCACTCAACCCTCAGATCCCCGAAGAGATCAGTCGGTTGATCTCGAGGTGTCTGGAGAAGGACAAGCAGGAGAGATACCAGAGCACCACAGAGCTGGTCGACGAGTTCGAGCGAATGGAGCGTACAGCGGGAACCCCGGCTGGCGAAGCCCCCGCGGCGCTCGAGACGGCCGCCCCGCCACACGCCACGGAGGAGGAGGGGCCGCCCTTCGTCGCACGCGAGTCGGAGCTGGCGGGATTGGAGACGTTCCTCGAACAGGCGATGGCAGGGCGCGGTCGTGTCGCGTTCGTGATCGGCGAAGCGGGAAGCGGCAAGACAGCGTTGATCGACGCCTTCGTGCGGCGCGCCGAGTCAGCCCACGCCGACCTGGTGGTGGCTTCCGGTAAGTGCGATGTCCATACCGGCACGGGCGATCCGTACATGCCCTTCCGTGAGATCATGGCTGTCTTGACCGGTGACGTCGACGCTCTGCGGGCTGCCGGTCCGTTGGCCGAGGAACGCGCGCGTCGTCTTCGCGACGTGGTTCCCTACACCGCGCGGTCGATGCTGGACCTCGGAACCGACCTCGTCGGCACCCTGGTCTCGGGCACAGGCCTTCTCGCACGCCTCTCGGCCGTGGCTCCAGCGGAAGCAGGTTGGATCGAGAACCTGAAAACACTGGTCGAGCGCAAGCGAACCATGCCTGCCGACTCGACGCTCCAACAGAGCAGCCTGCTCGAGCAGGCCACCCGCGTCTTTCAGAGCGTGGCGCAGGCCCGCCCGTTGCTGCTCATCGTGGACGACGTTCAGTGGGCGGACACGGGCTCGATCAACATGCTGTTCCACCTCGGGCGGCGGATCGCGGGTAGTCGCATCCTGTTCATCGGCGCCTATCGGCCGAGCGAGGTGGCGCTGGGGCGACAGAGCGAGCGGCATCCTCTGGAGCCCCTGATCAACGAGCTGCGACGAGACTTCGGTGATCTGCTGGTCGAGCTGGACCGTCCTGAGGACCGGGACTTCGTGGATGCGCTCCTGGATAGCCAGCCGAATCGGATCGGCGAGGCCTTTCGCGACACCTTATTCCGTCACACGCGAGGTCACCCGCTGTTCACGATCGAGCTGTTGCGAAGCATGCTGGAGCGAGGTTGGCTGGTCAGCAACGAGGCAGGTGAGCTGATCGAGACATCGGATATCGATTGGGAGACCGTGCCCGCGCGTGTCGACGCTGTGGTCGAGGAGCGCGTAGGGAGATTGCCGGGCCAGCTGCGGGACATAGCGAGATTGGCCAGTGTCGAGGGCGAAGATTTCACGGCCGAGGTCGCCGCTCGAATCCAGCGGCTCGATCCTCACGAGCTGGTCCGCATCCTGAGTACCGACATGGAGAAGCGGCATCACCTCATTCGCGCGAAAGGCATATCGCGAGTGAACGGCACGCGTCTGTCGCACTACGCGTTTCAGCACATCCTGTTCCAAAGACATCTCTACAGCGAACTGGACGATGTCGAGCGGGCCTTCTTGCACGAAGCGGTCGGCACAGCACTCGAAGAGCTGTACGGCGATCGGGTCGACGCCATCGCCGTGCACCTGGCAAGACACTTTCGCGAAGCGGGCGTGGTCGAGAAGGCGGTCGACTACTTCCATCAGGCGGCACAGCAGGCCGTCCGCGTATCCGCCAACGAAGAAGCTATCGGACACTTCAACAGCGCCCTGACGCTGATCGACGACTTGCCACAGGGGCCGGAACGCGTACAGAAAGAGCTTGCCCTGCAGCTGGGGCTGGCCGTACCACTTCAGTGGGCGCGCGGCTTCGCGTCCCCGGAATTGGAGCGGGCGACCGTAAGGGCCAGAGAGTTGTGCGACGAGGTGCGTGACCCGAGCCAGATGTTCGCCGCGCTGGCGCAGCTCACGCTATTCTACGCGACGCGCCCGGATTACCACCTTTCCCTCGAGCTGGCGGAGCAGCTGCACGAACAGGCGGCCGGATCGGACGATCCGTCGCTCACAGCAGCTGGCTTCTTCATGAAGACCTGGCCCCTGCTCAACGTCGGGCGCCTAACGGAGGCCCTGGAGTCTGCCGAGCAGGCGATGGCTTCCTACGATCCGGCTCGCGACGCCGTTACAGCCTATATCTATGGGTTCGGGTTGGGTGTGTTGAACCTGGCGTTCAAATCGTGGAGTCATTGGCTCCTCGGCGAATCGGAGTGCGCTCGCCGGGAGTTGGACCGTGGCCTGGCTCTAGCCCGCGAGTTTGGCCATCCGCACACGCTGGCGTTCATCCTGGTGGCCGCCTGCGAGCTCTACTGGTTCCTGCGAGACCCGGCTGCAGTGGACCGGTACACCGAGGAGCTCGCGCCTCTTGCAGACGAGAAGGGGTTCATCTACTGGCAGGCGCACGCGGCCTTCTATCGAGCGGAGCGTATGGTTCGCCAGGGGCAGGTCCAGCAGGGCATAGCGCAGTTGCACCAGGCGATCGCCGGAATGAAGGCTACCGGTACCGAGACATGCCTTACACGACTCTTCACAAGGATGGCGGATACGTGCCGGAGAGCGCGAGCGATCGATGAAGCCGCTGCAGCCAATCATGCCGCTCTCGAGATCATGCAGAAGTACGATGAGCGGTATATGGAAGCCGAGATCTATCGTCACCGCGGAGAGCTACTGCTCTTGAGTGGGGGGGGCGAAGCCGAGGCCGAGGCGGACTTCGAGCTGGCGATCGAGACCGCTCGGCGTCAGCAGGCGAAGGCCCTCGAACTGCGCGCCGCCATGAGTATCGCCCGCCTCTGGGAGAGCCAGGGCAAGAACGCGGTAGCCCGTGAGTGCCTGGCGGATATCTGCGGCCGCTTTACGGAGGGCTTCGACGCTCGGGACCTGGAGGAAGCGAAGCTGTTGTTGGCATCCCTCTAGCCCGCCCGCCGAGGAACGCCGTCACGGGCAGCCGGCCTCGGACGCAAAAGAGCGCCGGCGGTGCACCTAACCGGTCTGCACCCCGGCGCTTTTCATCTGGAACGGTATCGAACCGTCAGCGCCTCTTCGCTAGCGCTTGCCTCTCGCCTCGCCGTGCCGGGCCACGGCCGGCTCCGCACCATGCAACGCCCAGACCGCGACCGGGTGCAGAATCCAGCGGACCCCCGCGATCGTCGCGTGCTCCACGACCACCGCCGCCCGCCCCAGCGCCGGCACGCCGTAGCGCACGAGCGCATAGACCGCGCCCATCAAGATGAACGGCATGAGCGGGAAGATCGCCCAGAGCATGAAGGCGGAAAAAATGCCGACGATGACGAGCGCACCGCCGATAAGATCTAGGAACCCGATTCCGGACATGCTCTGAACCTCCTGGCGAGGTGTCTCCGTTAGCTACAGAAATCTAAGGCTAGCGGCAACCAATAGCCAGTCTCGCTAGCGGTAGCAGGGGTGATGCGCCGCACTAACAGACCGCAGGGCGGGAAAGTCCTTTAGCTGCAAAGGATTCCCTGCCCTGTTCGTGTCGGAGTGCCACACCCCCAACAGCCCGGTATTGGCTCTTTCGAGCTTAGCGGGATCACACGCCACCTAGATGATCCCAAGAGAATCCCAGGACGAACAGGGTCAACACGGCGGCCACGAGGACCACAGTCAAGACTGTATCTGTAGTTGATGCTGCGTCGGTTGCCGGGGTCGCAGCAGTAGAGTCGAAAAGCGGATCTGAGTCGGTCCCGGGAAAGAAGACGGTCGTCTCCAGACGCAGGAGCTGAACCGTATCGGCTTCAGCAAGACGAGAATTCGGGAGAGCGGCATCCCGCTCCTCGCCGTGGGGGGCAACCGGGTCCGAGTTCTCGCTGGACGCGGTCTGGCTCGCCTGAGACTGCCGGCCCGGTTGCTCAGCCTGTGCGACTACCTGGGTGACGGGCGCGAGGCTTAGCAACACCGCGAGGCAAAGAGACGATGTGCGGATAGTCACTCTTTTTCTAAACCAGACACGGCGAACTCCGAGCGGCTGCTCGGGCTCGCTCAGACGCTATGCACCACACGCGCGCCCGGCGCCCGCACGTCCAGCAGTCGGCGCGCATCGGCGCTGGCCATCCCGAAGATCGCGGTCCCGGCGGCGTCGGCCGAGATGCAGTCATCGGCGGTTAGCGTGACGCTGCGCATGGCAGCACGCCGCGGTTCACCCGTGTCAGGATCAAGCATGTGGTGATATCGTCGGCCGCCGTACTGGAAGTACTGGACGTAGTCGCCGGATGTCGCGACGGCGCGATCGCTGACCTCGACCGTGCCGACGAGGCCGTCCGGATCGTCGGGATCGCGGATGCCGACCTTCCAGGGATCCCCATCCTCGGAGACGCCGAGGGCGTAGAGGTCACCGCCGACGTTGACCAATCCGTTGTAGATGCCATAGGAGCGGAGTGCCTCGACGGCGCGATCGACGCCGTAGCCCTTGGCAATGCCGCCGAGATCGATAGCCGCGTCGGGGTCACCGACCAGCACAGCGGGGCTGCCGGCCAGTTCGCCGAGCTCCAGCGACCGATAGAGGCGACGACCGGCGAGGTCGCGGACCTGTTCGGCCGGCGGCGGCTCCGCCCGGTCACCCACATCCCAGAGCGCCATAGCTCGACCAAGGCAGGGATCGAAGGCGCCGTCGCTCGCCTCCGCCCAGCGCGACGCCTCCTCCAGGACCTTTGCCGTCGCTCGGGAGACGCGTACCGGCTCTGAGCCGGCCTTGGCATTGGCGCGGCCGACCTCCGACCCGTCGCTGAAACGCGTCATCGTGGCGTCAACGTACCGGAGCTCGGCGAGCGCCGCGTCTATGGCAGCCTGGGCGTAACGCTCGTCCCTGTGGACGACCGCGACGTCGGCGATGGTGCCCATGACGGGCACGGTACGACGGACCAGCTCACGCCGTCGTCGGAACAATCTGGGGGTCGTCACGACCGCGAGCGCGCCGATCCCCAGCGCGACGAACTGGCGTCGACTGGGAAGCGAGCGCCCCGAGCGTTCAGGATCGATCATGTCTTCTCCGCTCCCTTGTCGCACTCGCCGCTCCGACAGCCGCCACAGCCACGGCTATCAGCCCCACGGGCGAGGTATCCGAAACCGATAAACGCCAACCCCAAGCCCAAGATGATAACGAGTTCAGTCATCTATGTCCCCACAAAACTATGAAGTGAACAGTCCTGCGAAACCCATGAACGCCAGCGAGAGGATCCCAGCGATGATGAAGACGATCGCGTTGCCTCTGGCGATCACCGGTACGTTCACGAATTCCAGGTCCTCACGAATCGACGCCATGAGCACCAGGGCCAGCGTCAGGCCGGCGCCGGCGCCCCAGGCAAAGGCCAGCCCCTCGAGGAAGCTATAGCCACGGTTGGCCTGGACCCAGGCCATGAAGAGGATGGCACAGTTCGTGGTGATCAGCGGCAGGTAGATACCGAGCGCCCGGAACAGTGCCGGACTCAGCTTCTTGATCGCCATCTCGGTGATCTGCACCGCCGACGCGATGACCAGGATGAACGAGATCAGCTTCAGAAACGGCGCGTACGGCAATACGAATGTGTTGAGGAACCAGGCGCAGACCGAGGCGACGGTCAGCACGAATATGTTCGCCGCCCCCATGCGCAATGCCGTATAGATCCTGCCCGACACGCCCATGAACGGACAGAGGCCGAGGAAGTAGGCGAGGGTGAAATTGTTGATCACCATCGCCGAGATGAAGATCCAAGCTACCTCGCCCATCACGCTGCCCTTTCCACGGCTACGCCCTCGGGCGGCTCACCCGCCCGCGCCCGTTCCAACTTGCGGCGCTCCCACCAATTGAGTGCCAGCAGGATGAACCCGATGGTGAAGAACCCACCGGGCGGCAGAATGAAGATGATCCACGGCTCGTAGTTGGAGCCGAACAGCGGGAACCCGAGGAAGGTCCCGTATCCCAGGATCTCCCTGATCGAGCCCATCATCAGGAGTGCGATGATGAAACCGGTCCCGGTGCCGACAGCATCGAGGATGGCGCGTGGCACGGTATTCTTCGAAGCGAACGCCTCCTGGCGGCCGAGGATCATGCAGTTGACGACGATCAGCGCGATGAAAGCACCCAACGCCTTGTGGATGTCGGGGACGACCGCCTCGAGCGTCATGTCGGCGATCGTCACGAAGGTGGCGATGATCAGGATATAGGTCGAGATCCGCACCTCGCTCGGTATCAGCTTTCTGAACGTCGCGACCAGGATGCTCGAGCACAGCAGCACGAAGAAGGTTGCCAGCCCCATCGCGATGCTGTTGACCACCGTGTTGGTGACGGCCAGCGCCGGACAGAGTCCGAGCATCTGGATGAGGACCGGGTTCTCGCGCCAGATGCCGCGCCTCAGGTCCTCGCCCGGCGTCGTCTGCCTCGGCATCAGTCCACCCCTTCCAGATACGTCTCGAGCATCGGGCCGAGCCGTTCCAGCCGGTGATTGATGATCGCGATCACCGCCCTCGACGAAATCGTTGCACCCGTGATCATGTCCACCTCGTTGGCGGCGCCGGTGGCGCGGCTGCTCTTGACACCGGCGATCGGCGCCTCGGGCCCCTCGAACTCGGCGACAAAGGCGCTGTCCTTCTCGATCTTGTCCCCCAACCCCGGCGTCTCCTTGTTGGAGAGGACCTTCATGCCGATCACTGTGCGCGTCTGCGGGTCGTAGCCGAAGATCAACTCGATGATGTCCTGGAAGCCGAACTCGGCACCGGTGATGGCGAAGCCAATCGGCTCGCCGTCTTCCCGATAGCCGAGGAATACAGTCTCCAGGCCGGTGGTGTCGGTTCCGGCCGGCAATTCTCTCACCAAGCTATCGTCAACGACGTACAGCGTGTCCCAACCTGCGGGTCCCTTCAGCACCTCCTGGACCGCCTGCCTGAGCACCATCGCCTTGTGGGCCTGGATGGCCGGCTGGGTCACCTGGTGCACGAAGACGAGTAGCAGCCCGGCGACCGCCCCAGCGCTGCCCAGCGTGAGCAGCAGCCGCCAGGAGGGAACCTCGTCGCGCTGAGGCGGCGCCTGCGGCAGGACCCGGCCCTTGTCTCTCCCGTCCCCCGCGCCGCTCACGCTGCCTCCTCCTGCAGCCGGGTCCCGAACACCCGGGGCTGTGTCCACTGGTTGATGTACGGCACCATCGCGTTCATCAGCAGGATCGCGTACATCACACCCTCGGGCAGCCCGCCCCAGGTTCGTATGAGCACGACGAGAGCGCCGATCCCCGCGGCGAAGATCCAGCAGCCACGATTCGTGACCGGCGAGCTCACCATGTCGGTGGCCATGTACCAGGCGCCCAGCATCAAGCCGCCGGAGAAGAGCATGAACACCGGACTCGGGTAGCGGGTGGCGTCGAGCAACCAGAGGGCGCCCGACAGGACGAACACGGTGAGGAAGATGCCGGCCGGGATCCGCCAGTTGAGGAAGTTGCGCAACGCCAAGTAGCCGCCACAGATCGTGATGACCAGCGCAGAGGTCTCACCCGCCGAGCCGCCGATCGCTCCGGTCAAGAGATCGACCGCATCGGTCGCGACGCGCTCGAACTTCCAGAGCCCGAGTGGCGTGGCCCCGGTAACCGTGTCCACGTCAGCTCCGATGAGCGGGAGTGAGGCCTGGGTCGGGCTCAGGCCCCACCAACTCTCGTCGCCCGTCGGCCAGGTCGTGATCGCCACGGGGAATGCGGCCTGCAGAAAAGCACGCCCCAGCAACGCCGGATTGAATATGTTCTGACCGAGGCCGCCAAAGATGAGCTTTCCAAAGGCAATGGCCACCACGCCGCCAAGGAACGACATCCAGAGCGGAAATCCCGGCGGCAGAGTAAGACCGAGCAACAGCCCGGTGATCGTGGCCGATCCGTCGCCTAGCGACCCCTTCGCCCCGAAGACCATCTCGGTGAGGGTCGCACCCAAGGTCGCCGCCGCGATCACCAGCAGAGCCCCGAACCCGAAGAAATAGCCGGCTGCAGCGATTACGGGAACGAGACTGCCCACCACGTTCCACATGATCTTCGGCGTGCTGGCCGGCCCCTTCAGGTGGGGCGACGCGGTGACGAGCAGCCGCGGCTCACTCACGCCGCCGCCCTCGCCTTCAGTCGCTGCAGCGCCGTGCGCGAGACTTGGAAGAGCTGTGATAGCGGTATGTTCGACGGGCAGACGTACGAGCAACATCCGCAGAGCATACAATCCCAGACGTGGTGCTCCACCATGTCCTCGTAGCGGCCCGCGCGAGCCATCACACCCAGCAGCTGCGGGTTGAGGAACACCGGGCAGGCATCGAGGCAGTGCCCGCAGCGGATGCAGTTGTACGATTCCTTCGTCTTTGTCTCGTGCTCGGCGAGCACGATCACACCGGTCACACCCTTGAGGATCGGCGCCTCGAGGCTCGACTGCGGCGCGCCCATCATCGGGCCGCCGAAAACGATCTCGTGGGCGTCTTCTGTCATGCCGCCGCAGGCAGCGATCAGGTCGCCGACTTTCGTACCCACAGGAACGATCAGGTTGCTCGGCTGCTCGATGCCCATGCCGGTCACCGTCACGATCCGCTCGATCAAGGGAAGCCCGGTGTCGAACACCTCGGCGATCGCCGCACACGACCCGACGTTCTGTACGACGGCCCCCACGTGCATCGGTAGCTTGCCCGACGGCACCTCGCGGTTCAGCAACGCCTTGATCAGCATCTTCTCCGCACCCTGCGGGTACTTCACCGTCAGCGGGTGCACCGTCACGTTCAAGTCCGTGGGTAGCGTCGCCCGGATCGCCTCGATAGCATCCGGCTTGTTCTTCTCGATCCCGATCATCGCGCGATCGACACCGAGCGTATGCATCATGATGCGGAGCCCCATATGCACGCGTTCCGGGTACTCCGCCATGATGTGATGATCTGTCGTCAGGTACGGCTCGCACTCGCAGCCGTTGATGATGATGGCATCGAGTTCGATATCGGGCGGCGGCGACAGCTTGACGTGCGTCGGAAACGCCGCGCCCCCTAGACCCACGACCCCGGCTTCCTGGACCGCCTTCACGACCTGCTTGGGAGAGAGCCCCTCCCAGCGCGGCACGATGCGGGGCCGCGGCGCCTGCGCCGAGTAGCGATCGACCGCGATCCGGACCGCCGGCTTGTACGTGCCGTCCGGGTGCGGCCAGAGGTCGATGCCGATGACAGTGCCGCTGGCGGAGGCGTGAACGGGAGACGAGATGAAGCCGTCGGCGGCGGCCACTTTGTCGCCGCGCTCGACATGGTCACCCTCCGATACGATCGGCTTAGCCGGTGCCCCGGTGTGTTGGCTGAGCGGAAGCACGACCTCGTCGGGGAACGGCATCCGACGGATCCTCGCCTTCTCGGTCAACTCCTTGAGCTCGGGCGGGTGAACGCCGTGTCTGAATGTGCCTCTTCGTCGGCGGGCGGTCATTTGTTAGTGATCAGTGATCAGTAGTCAGTGATCAGTAGTCAGTGATCAGTGATCGGTAATCAGTATACGGGGACCGCTGTTACTGATCACTGACTACTGATCACTGATTACTTCTCGACCTTCAAACGAGTGGCAGCCCTTAGTTAAAAGGCTCCGCGCGCTTGATCCACTTATCGAGATCTTTTTCCTTCGGGTTGAGCGGGGTCCCCGGATGAATGATCTTCACGGGACAGCGCTCGGCCGCCATAACCAGCTCCTTGAACGTCCCGGCCCTCGGGTCTTTGATGTACGCCTGCTTCTTGTCGTTGTAAGCGAACATCTTCTTGTTGATGTTCGTGCATTCGTTACAGGTGGTGCAGCGAGCCGACTCGATGTACGGCTCCATCACCAACCCTTCTTCTTCTTCTTTCTCGACCGCCGGCGCCTCGGCGGGTGCCTCGACCGTCGCCGTCGCCGTGGCCGGTTCCGCCACCGCAGCGCCCGCCTCTCCGGCCGGCGCGGTGCCGATCCCGAGTTCTGAGAGGTCCATCTTCAGCGGCTGCAGGGCCGGCGTCGATTCCGCGCGCGTCAGGAGATCGGCCACGGTCAACGTGCCGTCGCCAGCCCGCAGCAAGCCTTCGGCGAGGCGCCGGGCAACGACCTGCGGGTACACGGCTTTCAGGTCGGCCAGCTTCGTCTCGTACTCGGCACGCAACGCCGCAGCCTTCTTATCGAACTCCTCCTCGAGCTCCGCCTCGACCACGTTGCGCGCATCGTCGCTGACCATGATCCCCGCCAGCTCGCGCAGCTGCCACCAGAGCCGCAGCCGGTCTTCCGCCAGCTCGACGATCTCAGCGGAGACTGCCAGCCGGTCGAGCCGTTTCTCGGAGTTGATCACGTAGATGAACGGCTGCTGACCGTTCCGCTCGTCCTTGGACAGGGCGATGTACTCGTGGAACGGGACCAGTTCGTCGTCCGAGGCGTCGGCCGGGATTCTCTTGAAGTGTTTCCGGAAGCGCGACTCGGTCGCTGCCCAGTCGGCGACTGTGAGCGGCAGCTCGATCGTCTGCTGTTCACCCTCGTCGTCGATGTAGTTCAACTCGTAGGCGGGCCAGTTCTCCTCGGGCTCCGGATTTCCGTCGAGATCCAGACAGTCGCCCCAGCCTCGCCCCGCATCGGGGTCGTATACCATGAACGGGAAGGCACGGCTCTCCAGCGAGAGCTTGGCCGCACTCTGTGCCTGGTCGTCGCCCAGACCATGTTCCGGCGGGCAGGGGCAGTGGATGATGAAGATCGCCGGGCGCCGGCTGTTGAGCCCTTTGATCGTTCCTGCCAGCAGATGCGACGGCAAAGCCTGCGACGACTGCATCACGTAGGCCCCGCGATGGGCCATGGCGATGAGCCCCATCTCCTTGCGGGTCTCGACCTTGCCGTGCTGGTCCTTTCCAAAGGCCGCCATATCGGAGACCTGGCCGGTGAAGCCGCTGGTGCAGGCCTGGCCGCCCGTATTCGAGTAGACCTGCGTATCGAGGACCACCACCCGGACCGGCTTACCGGAAGCCAGCAGGCGCGAAACGTTCTGGAAGCCGATGTCGAACATGGCGCCATCACCGCCCACCGCGAAGATCGGCGGACAGAGCTTGAACTCCTCGTCGGTGAACTGATGCCAATCGAACTTAGTGAAGAACGGCTCGTGCGCCTCCGGGTCGTACTCGCCGGCCAACTCCAGCTCGGCGCGCCGCACGGCCACGAACCCGTCGGCCATCTTCCGCATGTGACCCTCGAAGATGCCGATGGCAATCGAAGGCGCGTCCTGGAACAGATGGTTGGTCCAGGGGAACGGGTACGGGTTGAACGGGTAGGTGCTCCCCCAAACCGACGAGCAACCCGTGGCGTTGGAGAAGCCGGTGACGGCACGACCCCGCCCGCTGGGCCCCTCGGTATACCGCCAGTGCAGGTCCTTCAGATCGCGAATCATCCTGGCGATCTTCTGCACGTCGTCCTTCTTGGATGCTTCCAGTGGGATATCGACCTCGGCGCCGTCCGTTCCACCCACCGCATCGAGATCCGCATCGGAAGCGAGGAGCCCACGTGCCCTGGCATCCAACTGGGCGATCAGCTCCTCCAGCTTCTTGACGTGCTGCTCGACCCGCGGGTGCATGACGGCGTTGACGGCCGCGACGACGAGGTGGATTCCCGTCTTTTCGCCGCAGCCCATGCACGATCCGTCGCCGCCGAACATCGAGCGGTAGTTCTCCTTCTTGAGCAGCATCGACGAGAGCACGCCGATCCCCTCATCGAGGTTCGCGATGTTGACGTAGCGGTCGTCGGTGTCGGGCAGCCACTGCCACAGCTTCCAGTTGCGGCGCAGCTTCTCCACCACCTCCTCGTCCTGCTTCACCGTGACGAGCGCCTCGTCGGGGCAGACCTCGACACAGAGGTTGCAGCCCTTACAGGCGTCCGGATTGACGGTGACGGAGAGCAGACCGCCGCTGCCTTTCTCCTGCGACTCGGGCACGTCGTAGAAGGGGGCCGTCTTCGCCAGTGGGAACTCGGCGAGCGCCAGGTAGACCGGCGTGAACTCCTCGTCGAGCTCCTTCTGACGGTCGGGTTCCCAACCCAGCTTGTCGACCACGTTCTTGTAGGCCTGCGACAGGACGTCGCCGAAGTTGTGGAACGGCACGCCCTTCATGATCTTGCGCGCCTCGTTGGCCAGCGGCCGTACGATCTGGCGCATGCGGTCGAGCGAGCGACCGTTGGAAGACGCGACGATGGCCGCTTCGATGACCTGCTCGACGCTGTTCACCAGGCCGGGGATAGCCGCGTCGGGACATATGGTCCAGCACTGCGCGCAGCCCGTACACTTCTCCGGGAGAAACTCGGGTACCTCGAAGCGGACGTCTGTCATGTCGCGGATCGTGCTGGTCGCCGCCGGGATCGCGCTGAGCGCCGCGAACGGGTCGGCGATCGGATCGTCGCCCGTCTTGTACAGGTAGGCGACCTGCTCCCAGAAGCGGCCCGGGTTGCCGAAGCCGTCGCGCCAGCCGCTGCCGTCGAGCGCGGCGGGCATGCTCGGGGTACGGACCGACTCCTCACCTTCGACCTCGAAGGCGTCGGCGTCGAGCTCGACGACCTCATCGAAGCCGCGCCGGATCACGCGCACGTTGTCCTCGACCACCTGCTCACCCAGCTTGCCGAACTTCTTGGTCAGCTGGCCTTTGATCCCTTCGAACAGCTGCTCCTCGCCCAGCCCTTCACGCTCCATGAGCGGCGAAACCTTGAAGAAGGCGCCCATGAACGCCGCGCCCTGCATCCGGTAGCGGAGCTCGGGGTCGGAGGCCTCCTCGGTCGCGATCTTGAACCCGTCGACGGCGCAGACCTTGAGGTTCTTCTCCTTGATCTCGCGTCGCGCGCTGGCGGGGAAGGTATCCCACAGCTCATCCGGCGTCAGGTGGCTCTGGATGACGAAGACGCCACCCTGCTTGAGCCCGGCCAGCGGGTTGGAGTGGCGGAAGACGTTAGGGTCGGGCGACAGGACCACGTCGACGTGCTTGAGCTCGGCGTTGGTGCGGATCGGCTGCTTGGCCAGCGTGCCGTAGAACGTCGTCGGCTGGCCCTTCTTCTCCGAGCCGTACTTCGGGTTCGCCTTGATGTGCCAACCCAAGAGCTCAAACGCCGTCATCGCCAGGTTCTTGCCCGTCGTGATCGCGCCCCAGCCACCGATCGAGTGGATTCGGATCGAGACCGCGTCCGGCAGCAGGTCGATGTTGCCGGCCGAATCGAGCGACAGATGCGAGAGGTCCGGGTACGACTCGAGCAGCCGCTCCTGCCAGATCTGGAGCTTCGGTAGCCGCGTGCCCTTGCGGATGAAGTCGATCCCCAAGTAGTAGAGCCGCCGGCCCAGACCGTCGGGAAGCATGTTCTCCGCCGCCGCGACGATGTCGCCCGGCTGAAGGTCGCGGCTTCCCATCCCGAAAGCGCCGGAATAGAACTCGGGCACCTCCTCCGGCCTGATCGCCGGTAGCCCGGCGTGCGGCAGCACGCCGTTCTTCGCCCGCCCGTTCTCCACCGCCTTGCCCATTGCGGCGCGGATCTCCCGCAGCACCGGCAGGTCGACTGCCAGCGGCTGGTCGGTGCGCTCCAGCACCGTGACACCCTTCTTGCCTCTGAGCAGCTGCACAATCAGATCGCTGGGGAACGGCCGGAACACGGTCAGGTTCAGCACGCCGACCTTGAGGCCACGGGTTTCGCGGAGGTAGTCGGCGGCGGCCTCGGCGTTCCAGACGACGGAGCCCTGCCCCACGATGACGTAGTCTGCGTCCTCGAGTCGGTGGCCGGTGGCGCGTGCGTACCTGCGGTCGGTCAGCTCGTAGAACTCCTGCATCGCGCGATCGACCAGCGCCTGGACATGATCGAAGAAGAACGGCCGCTGCGCCGCGACGCCCTGGGCGTAGCTGTCCTGGTTCTGGACGGTGCCGATCATCGCCGGGTAGTCCAGATCGAACATCTCCGGGATACGGCGCCGCGTCTCGCCGAAGACCATCCTCTGGGCGGGCGTCACCGAGTCGATGATGTCGGAAGGGTCACCCAGGTATTCCCTAGCCAGCTCGTCTTCCGGCAACATCACCGACTCGATCACGTGGCTGGTGAGGAAGCCGTCCTGTGCGACAAGTGCCGGGTTGAGCGACAGCTCCGCCGCGCGGTGGGCGATCAGATTGAGGTCCGCTACCTCCTGCACGTTCTTGGCGAAGAACTGGATGAACCCGGTATCGTCGACCGCGTGATAATCGTCGTGCCCGGCATGGACGTTGAGCGCGTGCTTGGTCATCGCTCGGGCGGCGACGTTCAGCACGTAGGTCAGCCGCTTGCCTACCGCCGCATAGAGGGACTCGTGCATGTAGGCGATGCCCTGGCCGCTCGAGAAGTTGGCGGCCCGCAGCCCGGTCATGCTCATACCCGCTGTCACCCCTGCCGCGGCATGCTCGCCCTCCGGCTCGAAGAAGATCAGCTTGCGACCGTGCGCGTTCAGCTTGCCGGCAGCGACGGCGGCCGCCCAACCCTCACCCATCTGCGACGACGGTGTGATCGGGTAAGCGCCCGCGCCTTCGCTGGCGGCGGTCTCCACGGTAACGATCGCTTCGCTCCCGTCTACGGCGGCGCGGATTCCAGGGAACTTCGGCTCTAGCGGCTTATCCTGTGCTCTCTTCAACATCATGCGACTTCACTCCTAATGGGTTGGGGCATGTCCGCGAACTGCTGGCCTTCGACCCAGACGATCGCGCCCGTCGGGCATCGTTCCGTGGCCTTCGGGTCGGCAAGCTCGTTCTTACTGTAGTCGATCACTGCGAGGCCATTCTTCATCTCGATCAGGCCCGGCGCAGCATCCTGGGCACACAGCCCGCAGCCGGTGCAGGCTACTTTGCAGATCTCCTCCGCCTCGTCGCCCTCGAGCAGGCTCTTGCACTGGACGATAAGCTTGTGCGTGACCGGCATGATCTCGAACAGGTCTCTCGGGCAGGCTTCCACGCAATCGCCGCAGGCCGTGCAACGGTCGGGGATGACGACCGGCAGGCCGTAGTGATTCATGTAGATCGCGTCGTAGTCGCAGGCACGCTCGCAGTCGGCGAGCCCGAGACACGACCAGGCGCAGCCCTTGCCGCCCGACCCGACGGCGGCAGCGGCCCCGCAAGTCTCGAGACCGATGTATTCGGCGCGCCGCAGTGAGACGTGGGAACCACCTGCACAGAGCAGCCGGGCGACCCGCTTCACCTGCTCACCCGCTTCGACGCCCAGATATTCGGCTATGTCGACGATGTCCTCGGCGCTCAGCTGCGTGCACAACGCCGGCTTCAGGTCGCCGGCCACCAGACCCTCGGCGAATGCCCGACAGCCGGCGGACCCGCAGGCGCCGCAGTTGGAACCCGGCAGCATGTCCGAGACGGCATCGATGCGCGGATCCTCCCATACCCTGAGCTTCTTGTTGGCCAAGGCGATGAGAATGGCGAAGGTGAGCGCGACGCCTCCGAGAATCGCCACCGATACCGCAATCGAGCCTAGATCCATTCTCTATCCCACATCGCTCAGGTCGGCCTGGCTCAACAGCCATGCCGCCAGCTTGTCTACCTTGGCCGCCACGGGTCGTGCGACCGGGGCAACGGCCTCGCCTTCAGCCTCTTCAGCGACCGGCTCGCCCGCCAACGTCTTCAGCTGCTCCAGCTCTTCCAGCTGCTGTCGGACGCTCGTTCCGCCGACCGCGTGCTTGGGCGACTTCTCCGGCAGGCCGATCAGCTCGAGGCGCTCAGCGGGACTCGACCCGGCAGCCGGATCGTGGATGAAGCGCGCGGCGGAAGCGGGCACGAGTGCGGCGACAGCGGGTCCCTCGGCGTCGGCGAAGCGATCGAGGCCGGTATCATCGACTGCCTGGAGTACGAAAGTCGATGGGGTGATCAGGCGCACGAGCGGTGCCGGCGCCATCTCGCCGTTCACCACGAGCGCGATCTTGACGTTCCCATCGAGGAACTCGGCCAGGTCACCGGCGTGGAGGTCGGCGCCGTCGAGCTCGACGACGAGCGGCGGCGCGACCTGGCGCTCGGTCGGGCTCCAGCGCTCGAACCCCAGCGGCTCGAGCTGCCCCTTCGCCCCGTTGGCGCCGAGCTTGCCGACCGTAGCCTCGCCGGCCAACCGGGCCGCAGCGAACCCACGTCCGATCTCTGCCCAACGGGCTGCGACGGCGTCGCGCAGACGCGTTCCCTTCTTCAGCTTGAGGTGGAAGAGGCTGTCGTCGCCGACGGCGATACCGTTCAGGACGTCGAACGCCTCCTCCACCTTCCGCAGCCGCTCGGCCTCTTCGGGACCTTCATCGACGAGGACGCTCGTGAAACGCTCCGCATCGATGCGGCCCACTGCAAAAACGCCCAGACGCGCTGCGGCGTTCCCGTCGCCTCGCTTCTCATCCGGCCGGTGGCTGGCCAGGTACCCCCGGACCTCCTCCACCGTCGTCACCACCGCCGACCGATAGTTCTCGATCGGTCCGGCGAGCGCGCGGAGAGCCGCTTCAATCCGTGAATCAGACGGCATAACGATCCAACTCCTCGTTCAGAAGCTTGACACGCTCCTCGGCCGTCCGCGCCGGCAGCCTGCGAATCTCCAGATAGCGCGGCAGGCTCTCGTTCTTGTACAAGATGCCGATCCGGAACTTGCCGTCCGGCTCCGCTAGCCGGCGCGCCTCACCCAGGTTGCTCGGGTCATGGATGACCTGGTTCTTGTAGATCTCCTCCAGATCCGGGATGTGGATCCCGTCGTCGTGGATCAGCATCTCGATCATGTCCGGCGAGCGGACTGCCGCCTCGTAGATACTGCTCGTATAGACCGGGCAACGCTGCAAGATCCGGATGAAGGAGAATCCCTTGTGGTGGTACGCCGCCCTCATCGTCTCGAACAGGTGCTGCGGAATCCACTCCGCCGTCTGGGCCACAAACGACGCGTTCGTCACGCCGAGCGTCGCCGACATCGGGTTCAGCGGCCGCAGGTAGCTGCCGTGCGGCTGCGTGTTGCTCGGGAACTGCTCCGGCGTCGTCGGCGACGTCTGACCCTTCGTCAGTCCGTACATGTTGTTGTCGAGCAGCATCGCCACCATGTCCACGTTGTAGCGCGTCGCGTGGATCCAGTGGCCGGCGCCGATCGAGCAGCAGTCGCCGTCGCCCATCGTCACGAACACGCGCAGTTCGGGCCGCTCCAGCTTGATGCCGGTAGCGACGGGGAGCGCTCGCCCGTGCAGGCCGTGGAACCCGTAGGTCTTCACGTAGTGCGGGAAACGGCTCGAGCAGCCGATCCCCGATACGAAGACCGTCTCTTCCGGCTTCAGCTGCTCCTCTTCCAGAAGCCGCTGGACCGCGGTCAGGATGCTGTGGTCACCGCAGCCGGGGCACCAGCGCGCGATCGCGCCCTGGTAGTCCTCCATCTCGAAGTGACGTTCATCGATGACACCGCAGCTCAGCAGCGAGCATCCGTAGTGCGTCATACCTTGGCTCCCATCTCCAGTCTCTGCTTGATCGCCTTCAGGATGTTGCCGGGGCGCAGCGGCTGTCCCGGCACGCGCGACCAGCAGTCGACGTCGACCAGCGTCATCTCGCGCAGCAACCTGCAGAGCTGGGCGCGACGCCGGTTATCCTCAGTGATGTAGGGGTCGTCCGGCTCGTCGCTGTAGTTGAGCTCGACGGTCATCACCCGGTCGAACCGGCTGAACATCTCCTTGAGCCCAGGCGGTAGCGGCGAGAGAATAGTGATGTGACAGGAGGAGACCGAGAGGCCCTCGGCCCGCGCCCGATCCACCGCTTCTTCGATTGCACCCTTGGTACTACCCCAGCCGACCACCAGTAGTTCACCGGAGCTGTCGCCGCGGATCTCGGGCGTCTTCAGCGTCGACTGCAGAACCGCCATCTTGCGGCTCCGCATCTGACAGCCCCGCTGGTGGCTCTCGGGGTCGTAAGCCACCTTGCTCCACTCGTTGTGCGCCAGACCCGTGGCGGTGAACATGCCGCCGGGCTGTCCCGGAACGCGACGCGGCGTCAGACCGGTCCGCGGATCCCAATCGTAGGGCGGCTTATCGGGCGACACCGGCGCGAGGTTGACTGGCGTCTGCTGCCAGCGTGCGTCGACCTGCGGCCGCGGAAACGGCTGCACGCCCGTCGCCAGGTTCGCGTCGGTCAAGACGATCACCACGGTCTTGAACGCTTCGGCGATGCGACGTGCCGTGACTATGCTGTGGAAGCACTCCTCGATCGTCGCCGCGGCCATGACCACGTGGGGCGAATCACCGTGCTGCCCGAAGCAGGCGGTCAGCAGGTCCGACTGCTCGGCCTTGGTGGGCAGCCCGGTGCTGGGTCCGCCGCGCTGCACGTCCACCACGACCAGCGGGATCTCGAGCATCACCGCCAGCCCGAGGAACTCCTGCTTGAGCGAGAGGCCGGGGCCCGAAGTAATCGTGCAGGCGACCTTGCCGGCATACGACGCGCCGATGGCGACGCCGACGGCGGCGATCTCGTCTTCCGCCTGATGGACGACGCCGCCGAACTTCTGGAAGACATCGCCCAGATAGTGGGAGGCGGCGGTGGCCGGCGTGATCGGATACATCGAGCAGAGCTCCATCCCGGAGGCGATCACCCCCATGCCGACCGCCTCGTTCCCGTTCATCACGACCTTCGGGACATCCGACGGGACGGTGGGCACCTCGATGCGGAAATCGAGGTTCTTCTCCGCCCAAGCGTAGCCGGCCTCCATCAGCTCCACGTTCCGCTCGTAGACCTCCTCGCTCTTCTTGCGGAATTGGTGGGCGATCTGGCCGCGGATCAGCTCACGATCCCGATCGTAGATCCAGGCGAGCATCCCGAGGGCGAACATGTTCTTACCGCGGCGCGGATCCTCTACGATCTTGAGGCACTCCTCCTCCATCGGGACCTCGATGATCCGGTAGTCGTGTTCGGAGAGCTTCTTCAGCCCCTCCTCCCACTGCTTCCGAATGTCCTCATCCGGGTGGGTGGCCCACTGGTTCTCCAGCAGGACGATCGCGTCCTCGGCCAGCGCCTCCAGGTCTACCCGACCGAGCAGGACCTGCTCGTTGAACGCCACCACCAGGTTGGTCGCGTCACCCCAATTGGTGACCTCCTCGGTGCCGAACCGCACCCGGTTGCCGCTGCCGCCCGTCGCCGTCCGCGGCGGCGGCTGGATCTCGGCCGGGATGATCTCTACCGTCCAGGCGCCGTTACCCATCTTGGCGCAGACGGCACCGAAGATCTGGCCGCACTTCTGGGCCCCCTCACCCGAATCGGAGACGATCTCCACCGTCGTCTCCGGAACCCGGATGATCTCTGGCCCCTGCTTTCCGCCCTTCGCGGGCGCTTTCTTCTTCTTGCTCGACGCGCGCGTCTTGGTCGCCACTGTCGCTCGTCCTCTCTCGCCGATACTCGAGATTCGCCGTCTTGGCAGGCACAATACTCCGCCCCCAACCGTGGCGGATTTCGTGCCACAAATCCGCCTAATATACACAGGGCCTAACTCCCGGCGCCACAATCAGTTCACAGTCTCGGCAGACACTCGCTCCCAACCTCTCCTACCCTGCCAGGGGCATTGTGTCCCAACAGAGGACTTTGGGTCGAGGGGGCCCGCAACGGAACCCCTGATTTTCTTTGAGCTTAAGCGGCCAGACCGGGCCGGATCCGCCTTGTCCAGGCTGCCACGGCGACTCCGGCGAGCGCGGCAAGCGGCCGGGAGCAGTGCTTCAGGTGACCCCTTTCCCCGCCGGCCCGCTGGGCCTAGCTTGAGAGGCCCGGCGGCCCACGGCCTAATCCTTTGTATGCTAAAGGGTTACACGTCGGGACCGTCCGAATCCAGGAGTGTGGCAAGATGGAGAGTATCGTAGAGGACAGCGGTCAGGCCGGCGACAGTGCGGAGCGAACCCGCCTGCGCCGCCGGGCAGTGCTTCGCCTCGGCTTCTACGGGACGATCCTGGCGCTGGCGTTGATCCGTTTCTCGCTCAACCCACCGGTCGAGCTGCCGATCGTTCTGATACTGATCACTTGGTACGCGACGGCGGGGCTGTATTTCGCACTGCGGCCGCGTGACGGAGTCTCCGGCTGTGTGACCGCGGTGCTGCGCTTCATGTTCTTCGCCTACGAGACCACCGCGACCGTGGTCGTGATGCACCACCTGGGAGGCAGCGGCTGGCTGGCCATACTCCTACTCGCCTATCCGGTCACCGAGCTGAACATCATCTCTCCGGGGCGAGCCGGGGTCGCGGCGTCTGTGCTGGCGATCTTCGTCTGCACGGCGATGGCTGCGGCCGAGGCATTGGGTTGGCTGTCACACGACCCGTTCTACTCCGTCAGCGAGCCGCTCTACCGTCAGGCCGAGTACGTGCTCGGCGTCCTGATCGTGGCGAGCTTCACGCTGCTGGCGCCGGCCATCGCTCAGCTGGGCGCCCGCTCGTAGACGGAAACGTGCCAGACGGCTGAGCCGGTGAGAGGCTGGCGCCGCCAGCCGCCCCAGCGCTCTCGCAGGCGCAGACCCGCCAGCTGGGCCATCAGATCGAGCTCCGCCGGATAGGCGTAGCGGATCTTGACCGGATACATCTTGATCCCGGCCTCCGATAGCACGACGTGCTGAGAGTCGACCTGCTGCTTTGTCGCATCGTGCTGGGAAACCTCCAGCATCACCTGATCCTCTTTCACCTTTGAGTTGCTCACTCGCTGGTGACGGTCGAAGCGAGAAACATCGGGAACGAACGCCTCGAGGACGAAGAGGCCCTCATCGGTCAGATGACGCGCGACGTTGCGAAAGCAGCGCACCTGCTCTTCCTGCGACAGGAGCGAGAAGAACGTGCTGAAGGCCACGGCGATGAGCGAGAACCGGCCCTCGAGTTCCAGGTCGGCGAAGTCTCCAATAGTCACTGGGATTCGATCACCGCCAGGCTTGCCCTGCAGCTTCGCCACCATCGCTTCCGAGGCATCGATGCCGTGGACCTCGATCCCACGCTCGCTGAGTGGCAGGGCCAACCGACCGGTCCCGATCCCGAGCTCCAGAACCGGACCTGGCCCCGCCAGCTCGGCCAGCAGTTCGACCGCGCCGGCTGTATCGAGTCCGGAGTACCACTCGTCGTACACGTCGGCGATCTTGTCGCCGTAGCTCGCCGCATCGTAATCGCGCATGGGCCCTCCTCCCTGGCCGCAGCCCCGAGTTTACCCGGCCATGCTACAGCAGGCGGAGCTGCGGGCCAAGGGCAGGTCTCGTCACTCGCCCGCCAGAGCCCTTCCCGCCGCGTGTGCCGTGGGTTAGTGTGATCTCAGGAGGCAGAGACTTTGACGACACTCGCACACTTGCTCGACAGACGAACGCGACCCGGCGAGCTCTACGAGCTCAGGGGATTCGGATCGCTGCGCTGCAGCGCCTGCGCGCTGCGCTGTGTGATCAGGCCGGGCCGACGCGGAGTCTGCCGAGTGCGGTTCAACGACGCCGGCACGCTCATGGTCCCCTGGGGCTACGTCGTCGCTCTGCAGTGCGATCCCACGGAGAAGAAGCCGCTCTTCCACGTCTTCCCCGGCTCGGACGCCGTGACCTTCGGTATGCTGGGGTGCGATCTCCACTGTGACTATTGCCAGAACTGGCTGACGTCGCAGGCGCTGCGCGACGAGGCCGCCGGTGTGGGGCCGCGTGACATCACCGCCGAAGAGATCGTCGCGCTCGCCACTCGAAGGCATGCACGGCTCGTCGTCTCGTCGTACAACGAGCCGCTGATCACGGCGGAGTGGGCGGCCGAGATCTTTCGACTGGCGAAGCGCGCAGGTCTGTACACGGCGTGTGTGTCGAACGGGAACGCCACGCCCGAGGTCCTGGACTATCTACGTCCCTCGACCGACGCCTACAAGATCGACCTGAAGACGATGAGCGACCGCGGTTACCGGAAGCTCGGCGGCAAGCTCGAGCACGTGCTCGACGGCGTCCGACACGCCCATGAGAGAGGTTTCTGGCTCGAGATCGTCACCCTGGTGGTGCCGGACTTCAACGACTCGGAGGAAGAGCTGCGCGATGCGGCCTCCTTCATCGCCTCGGTCTCACCGGATATCCCCTGGCACGTCACCGCCTTCCAGCCGCATTACAAGAGGACGGGCGACCGCGGAACCTCTCCCAGCCAACTCGTCCGGGCGGCCGAGATCGGCCGCGAGGCCGGCCTCGATTTCGTCTACGCCGGGAACCTCGCCGGTTCACTCGAGCGTTGGGAGAACACATACTGCCCGGGCTGCGGCCGGCTACTGGTGGAACGCGTTGGCGTCCACGTCACCAAGGACGAGCTGAGCCCGAGTGGCGGCGGCTGCCCCGGCTGCGGCCGCCCGATTCCAGGGATCTGGCCGGAGCCGGCCGAGGCCGTAACACCTATCGCCCCGTTCCGCAGTGCGTGTGGTTGAGCCCGAGCGTGGGCCCGGCTCTTGCCCGTCCATACCCGCTCTACGCTCGGCGAGCAGCCGCCTGCGGCCGACCCTGCCGCGGCAGGGACTGAGGCTCGCCGGCCTGGCAGAGTGTAGGCGAGGTAGTTTAATTGTGAGAGATTTATGAGAGACCGCATGTGTCGTTTTGTTACACCCTGCCCCTGAGGAGGTGCACATGGCAGGCATCGTAGGCTACGGTGCGTACATCCCCCGCAAGCGAATCAAGGCGGAAGAGATCGCCCGGCAGTGGGGCAAGAACCCGGAGACGATCGCGCGAGGGCTGCTGCTGCAGGAGAAGTCGGTACCCGGCTTCGACGAGGACACGATCACGATTTCCGTTGCCGCTGGCCGCTCGGCGATCGTCCGCGCGGGTATCGATCCGCAGAGGATCGGCGCCCTGTACATCGGATCCGAGTCGCATCCCTACGCAGTGAAGCCGAGCGGTACGGTGGCGGCGGAGGCGCTGGGGATCGGGCCCGAAGTGCATATCGCCGACTTCGAGTTCGCCTGCAAGGCGGGCACGGAAGCGATGTTCGTGGCGCTCGGCCTGGTGGAAGCGGGGCGGGTGGACTACGCCATGGGCATCGGGGCAGACACATCGCAGGGTGCGCCCGACGATGCGTTGGAGTTCTCCGCCTCGGCGGGCGGCGCGGCGTTCATCTTCGGCAAAGACGGAACCGTGGCCGAGGTCGTCGAGACTTACAGCTACACGAGCGATACGCCCGACTTCTGGCGCCGCGAAGGCGAGTTCTATCCACGTCACGGCGGCCGCTTCACCGGCGAGCCGGCTTACTTCAAGCACGTGCTGGCGGCGAGTCGCGCGATCCTCGACAAGACGGGGCTCAAAGCCGACGACTTCGCCTACGCCGTCTTCCACATGCCGAACGGCAAGTTCCCCCTCGCGGCGGGCAAGCAGCTCGGCTTCAAGAAGGAGCAGCTGGAGACCGGCTGGATCGTCCCGACGATGGGCAACACCTACTCGGGCTCTTCGCCGACCGGTCTGGCGGCGATCCTCGACGTGGCGAAGCCGGACGATCTCATCCTGATCACCTCGTTCGGCTCGGGCGCGGGCAGCGACTCGTTCGTCCTCAAGGCGACGAAGCGGCTGCCCGAGGTCCAGGGTCTCGCCCCTACGGTCCGCTCGATGCTCGACGGGCCGCGTCAGTACGTGACGTACGGCGAGTACGCGAAGTTCAGAGAGAAGATCATCGTCAACGAGTAGGCCGAACGAACGCTGAGTGCTGAAGTCTGAGTTTTGAACTTCGAGGTGATGAATAGGAGACAACTCCATGCGTGAGGTTGCGATCATTGGAGCCGGGATGACGCGATTCGGCGAGCTCTGGAACCAGGGCATGCGCGAGATGTTCGTGGAGGCGGCGGCCGGAGCGCTCGATGAGGCCGGAGCCGACCGCGTCGACTCGATCTACGTCGGCTGCATGTCGAGCGGCCAATTCACGAGCCAAGAGCACCTGGGCCCGCTGATGGCAGATCAGTTCGGTATGGCCGGCGTGGCGTCGGTTCGCGTCGAGTCGGCCTGTGCCTCGGGCGGCGTGGCACTGCGGCAGGCGTTCATGGAGGTGGCCTGCGGGGTGAGTGATCTCGTCCTGGCGACGGGCATCGAGAAGATGACCGACGGCGCCGACGTCACGAACGTGCTTGCCACCGCGGCCGATCAGGAGCTCGAAGTGTACTACGGCGTTACCTTCCCGGGCCTCTACGCCATGATCGCCCGGGCCCACATGGCGGCCTACGGGACGACCGAGGAGGACCTCGCCTGGGTCTCGGTCAAGAACCACCGTCACGGAGCGAAAAACGATAAGGCTCAGTTCCCCACCGAGTTCACGCTCGAGCACGTCATGTCGTCCTCGATGGTCGCCGAGCCGCTGCGCCTCCTTCACTGCTCGCCGGTCAGCGACGGCGCTGCGGCGGTTCTCCTCTGCCCGCTCGACCAGGCGAAGCGGTATACCGACAAGCCGGTGAAGATCGTCGGCAGTGGCTTGGCCACCGATTCACTGGCGTTGGCCGACCGTGCGGATCCGGCGTTCCTCGACGCGGTGCAGAAGTCGGCGGACCGGGCCTACCAGATGGCCGGTGTCGGCCCGAGTGACATACAGGTCGCCGAGGTCCACGACTGTTTCTCTATCGCCGAGATCTGCTGTATCGAGGCGCTGGGCTTCGTCGAGCGCGGCAAGGGCGGCGGCGCGGCCAAAGACGGGCTAACCACGATCGGCGGCCGTATACCGGTAAACACCAGCGGCGGCCTCAAGTCGAAAGGTCATCCGGTGGGCGCCACGGGCGTGGCTCAAGCGATCGAGATCTACAGACAGCTGCGCGGTGAAGCCGGCGCGCGCCAAGTCGAGAAGGCGCGCCTCGGCCTGGCCCAGAACATGGGTGGATCGGGAGCGAGCTCCGTGGTCCACATCTTCCAGGGGGTGTGATCATGCCGAGTCCGAGATACACGAGGGAGATCCCCAGCCGCTACCGTCTCGAGGCCAGCCGCTGCAAGGCATGCGGCAAGGCGACCTTCCCGGCCCGGCTGATCTGCCCAGCGTGCCGCGGCGAGGAGCTCGAAAAGGTCAACCTATCGGCCAAGGGCAAGGTCATCACGTCGACGGTGATCCACGTACCACCGGATGACTTTCTGATGGAGGCGCCGTACGCCATGGCGGTGGTGGAGACGCCGGAGGGCGCGCGCTTCATGACCCAGGTCGTCGACTGCGAGCCCTCGAGCGTGCTGCCTGGGATGGCGGTGTCCCTCGAGTTCCGACTCATCCGCAAGGAAGGCAAGAGCGGCATTCTCTGTTATGGACATAAGGCGGTGCCCGCCTAGTTCCTGGTCACACGAGACGCACACACGGATGCAGGCCCGATGAGCGAGGGCCGCGGCCGCCGCCTCTCGCGGCGTCCGCGGCCCTCTTGCCGCTGCACGTGGTACCCGCTAGCCGTTCTCGAGCTCTGCGATCAACGCCTCCGCGATCTCGATCAGCGTCATCCCGTCTTCCTCCGACAGTCTGCCCGTTCTCACGAACGCCTCGACCTGGTTGATGAACGCGTTCAGAACGTTGATCGCCGTGTGCGGTCTCCTCTCCATCTTCTTTTCGGCATTCTCGAGCTTGGCCAGCAGAGCGTTGCCCCGGCCCGGACTCAGCGTGCCCTCGTCGACGAGCTCCTCGATGAAGTCCACGAGTTGGTCGATGGGATCCTCAGGAGGCGGAGGTGGCGGGGGCGGCGGCTGCGCGTCCGGGAGCCAGAGCGTCGCGTGTCGCTCACCGCCGGCCAACTCGCTGAAGCCGACGATGGTGCCGCTGCTGTTGATGTCGCGCGCCTCACCGCTCTCACCACCCAGGGTACCGAGGTCGATGACGCTGCCGTCCGCCTGCCACTGGGTCGGCCGGTTCAATCCCGCAGCGTCCTCGCTCTGCCCGACAACGATCCCATCGTCGGTGATCTCGTATGCTTTTCCGTCCTCGCCACCCAGCGTCCCCAGATCGTGCATCGTGCCATCCCAAACGAACGGGCGCTGCCGACCATCGGTGTCGTTTGCCCAGCCCACGACATCGGTGAACTCGTTCAAGCCGTATGCCTCACTCGCGGCGCCGCCCAGCGTGCCCAGGTCGAGGACCGGGTTGGAAGGCTTCCAGAGGGCTGCGCGGCCCGTGGCGTTGATATCGTTCAAAGTCGACCGGCCCGCGGCCTCGCCGATCTCGTTGATGTCCATGGCCTTGCTCGCCGCCCCGCCCAGGCTGCCGAGGATCTTGTAGTTCGTCGGCGACCGCCAGATGACGGCGTTGTAGTTTCCTACGTCGCTCAGCGCCATACCCACCAGCTCGCCCGCATCGTTCACCCCGTAGCAGTACGATGAACTGTGGTCCGCCGGCACGCCCATGCTCATCATGCCGCCTTCCTGGGTCCACTTGAAGCAGCGGATCTGGTAGTCCGCGTCGTAGCCCCAGCCCGCGACGACACCGTTGTTGTTGACGCCTTCGGCTTTGCTGAAAATCCAGCCCGTGCCGTTCAGCTCCTGCATCCCGCCTTCCTCGGTCCAGAGGAAGGCGTGCTGCTGGCCGTCGGCCATCTCGCTGACGCCGACGACCCAGCCCAGGTCGTTAAGCCCGTACGCCTCACTCCACGTACCACCCAAGGTTCCGAGATCCTGCACCGGAACGCCTTCGCTCGACACAGCTATGGCCGACGGCGCTCCGAGAGACGAGGTATCGAACGACGGGCCTGTGATGGGATCCCGGTCGGAGCAGCCAGCCCAAACGACGAGGGACGCCCCCAGGGCTGAGACCGCCAGGTACCGCGACAGGGCGCTCATCGTATCCACCTCCACCGGTAGATGGTGCCAGCGGGATTCGACGGGATTGAAGCCGCCAGCCCCTCCAACGCTCGCTCTGCGGGGGCTGGATGCATGGCGGGCAGGAGCATGGAGGGCAACATCGGTGCCAAGGGGACGGTAACCGGAAGTCTAACTTAATCCAGCGGTTACACGCCCGGGTTACCGTTTGGTAGCGACCCCAAAATGGCCGGTTCCCCGAAAATGGCCGCCGGGATTCGGCCGAATTGTCTGCTTTTCCCAGCGTTACCAAAGGGTAACATGGCCACGCCATAGGGGCGCGACAGTGCACCGCGCCCCTCCTTCTCGCGCCCCGGTCGACGGGAAATTCAGTCTGATCTCTACCCCATCATGGCGATGGCAGCCTCGGCAAGTTCCCGCAGTCGTGCCGCCTCAGAGGCTTCTAAGATGCCCTCGCTCTCGAACGCGTTCACCTGATTGATGAAGGCCTGGAGGATACTCGCAGCGCCCTTGTATTTGCCCTGCTCGTACAGCTTGCGGGAGGCGTCGATCTTCGCGTGCAGGGCTTTGCCTTGCCCTTCGCTCAAAGCGCCGCCGTTCACGAGCCCGTCGATCCCATCCTCAAGGGCATCGTAGATCTCGGGCACCGTCTCAGGAATTACTGGGCCAGCGCCGCCGACGTACCACACGGCCGCGTGATAGACCCCCGAGCTGACCTCGCTGTAGCCGACCACAATCCCGCCGCCGCTGATGGCGCGAGCTGAACTGCAGCTACCACCGGGGAGCGTTCCCAAGTCAACGGGCGGCCCACCCTGGGGCCAAAGGGTGGCGTGAAGATCCCCCGAGCCCGTGTTACTCTCGCCCACCGCATCACCCGCATCGTTTATGTCGAACGCCGTACCCTCAGCGTCCTGCTGCTCGCCAAGCGTGCCAAGTTCCGTCATCCCCTGCCCGGCACGCCATATGAACGGCCGCCTGTTTCCTTGGCCATCCTGTGCGAAACCCACAATCTGTGGGCAATCGCTCTGCTCACAGGAGTTGACTGCCTGGGCCTCGCTCGTGTTCCCGCCAAGCGTATTAGCGAGGATCACCTTGTATGATCCCTGGGTCCACTGGACGGCCTGGCCCGGACCACCCTGCTCGCTTGTCACTCCAACCATCCGGCCTAGGGCATAGGAGTCACCTTCGTTGCTGATGTCCTGTGCCCGGGCATAGCTCTCGCTTCCATCCCCGTCCCAGAGGGCGCTCCAACCGCTCGACCAGGCAACTGCGCGTTGACTTGCATACTGCGCCCAGCCAGCGATCTGGCCCTTGTCGTTTATTGCAAGGCCATAGCTCGAACTGGCATTCTCGGGCACACCCAAGTCAGCTAATGAGTAAGTACCGCTCTCCGCGACATACTCACCTAGGAACGTATGCACCGCCATCCCTGCCTGCCCGTAGCCCACCGCCTGTCGCTGGGTGTTGGTACCCGTCACCAAGAACGGCAAGGTACCCGCAGTAAGACCGAAATCCTCCATCTGCTCCGTAGCCGGATCCCAGAAGAACGAGCCCCCGAACCAAGTTGCCTCCCCGTAACGGCCAACGACCCAACCCTCGTCATTCACGTCATACGCCCAGCTATTACTGAATTCACCGAAGGTCCCAAGATCGCATACCTGGATATCAGAGCCCTCAGCGATCTGCCAGCAGTCGGTGCCGTATCCGGGCACGGCAACAACATCTTCGTGGATCACCGAGTGCGGACCGGTAGGTGATTCCTGTTCTACACACCCAGCCCACGTAACGAGTGCCAGGAACAAAGCGGCAAGCGTAACACGACGTCCCCAGTAAAGGACCATTGTCCACCTCCGGCGGATGAAGGTGAGTCGCACGTACGGCGGCTATGAGCGGGGGATTTGCGCCGCGCCACGGTTGGGCTCTGGCACGGCACCGGAGCTGACGAATCAGGTTGGCTGCATTCTAACCCAAAGCTCAGCGCACCGCCAGGTGGACCGAAGAGCCCAGAGCTCGACCCGTTAGTCGGGATGCGTAGCGCCGCGAGTTGGGGCGCCGCGACCCCGTCACCCGGGACCTCCCGCTTCATCAATAGGTCCGATGCTCGGTTCGGGCGATGATCTCGTCCTGCAGCGCCTTGCTCAGGTCGCAGAAGTAGTCGCTGTAGCCGGCGACCCGCACGATGAGATCCCGGTACGCCTCCGGGTCCTGCTGCGCCGCGCGCAGCGTGTCGGCGTCGACGACGTTGAACTGGACGTGGTGCCCGTCAAGTCTGAAGAACGAGCGTACTAGATGCACGAACTTGTCCAGCCCCTCCTCACCGTCCATCAGGCCGGGTGTCAGCTTCTGGTTGAGCAGGGTGCCGCCGGTGCGCGCGTGATCCATCTTGGCGACGGAGCGCATGACCGCCGTCGGCCCGCGCCGGTCGGCGCCCTGCACGGGTGAGATGCCCTCGGAGAGCGGCTGCCAGGCCCGGCGGCCGTCGGACGTCGCCCCGACCACGGAACCGAAATAGATGTGACAGGTCGTCGGCAGCAGGTTGATGTGGTAGGTACCGCCCTTGGTGTTCGGCCGGCCGTCGACCGCGTCGAAGTAGGCCGTGAACAGCTCCCTCATCACCGAGTCGGCGTAGTCGTCGTCGTTGCCGTATTTCGGTGTGCGGTTGACGAGCAGCTGGCGCAGCTTGTCGTGGCCGTTGAAGTCGGCGCGCAGCGCCTCGAGCAGCTCCGCCATGCCGATGCTCCCCTCATCGAACACTTGATATTTGATGGCGGTGGCGCAGTCGGTCAGCGTCCCGAGGCCGACGCCTTGGATATATGACGTGTCATAGCGGGCGCCGCCGTCGTGGTAGTCCTTCCCCGTGGCGATGCAGTCGTCTATCAGAATCGACAGGAACGGGGTCGGGATGTGAGTCGCCCACAGGCGCTCGATCACGTTGTTGCCCCGGTGCTTGATGTCGACGAAGTGGCGGAGCTGACTGCGGTACGCCTCCATCAGGTCGTCGAAGCCCTGGAACTTGGCGGCATCGCCGGTCTCGAGCCCGATCGTCGCGCCGGTCCTGGGATCGACGCCGTTGTTGAGGGTGATCTCCAAGACCTTCGGCATGTTGAAGAACCCGGTCAGGTTGTAGTTCTCCTTTCCGAAGGCACCCACCTCGACACAGCCGCTCGAACCGCCGTTACGGGCGTCTTCCAGCGATTTACCCTGCCGAACCAGTTCCTGGACGATCAGGTCGGCGTTGAAGATCGACGGCTGGCCGAAGCCGGTGCGGATGATCCGCGCCGCCCGCTTCAGGTAGCGGTCCGGGTTCTTCTTGCTGAGCTGAACGGACGAGCTTGGCTGCAGTAGCCGCATCTCCTCGATGACCTCGAGGATCAGGTAGGTGACGTCGTTCACGCCGTCCGAGCCGTCCGCCATAACGCCACCGGTGTTGATCTGCGCGAAGTCGGTGTACGTGGCGCTCTCTTCGGCGGTGATCCCCACCTTCGGCGGCGCCGGCTGGTTGTTGAACTTGATCCAGAAGCACTGCAGCAGCTCGCGCGCCGCCTCCTCGGTCAGCGTACCCTGCTCGAGGCCCTCACGGTAGAAGGGAAGCAGATGGCGGTCGAGGTGGCCGGGGTTGAAGGCGTCCCACGTGTTGAGCTCGCTGATCACCCCGAGGTGCACGAACCAGTAGTACTGGAGCGCCTCCCAGAAGTCGCGCGGCGCGTGGGCCGGCACGCGGTCACACACCTCGCCGATCCGCTCCAACTCCGCCTTGCGCTGGGGGGCCGGCTCCCGCGCCGCCTGCTCTCGCGCCAGCGCCGCGTGCCGCTCGGCGAAGGTGATCAGAGCATCGCAGCAGACCGCCATCGCCTTGAGCTCTTCCTGCTTGCTCAGGGCTTCGGGGTCGTTCAGCCAATCGAGGCTCGCGAGGCTGCGCCGGATCTCGTCCTTGAACTCGAGGAAGCCCTTTCGGTAGATCTTGTCATCGAGCACGGTGTGGCCCGGCGCCCGCTGCTCCATGAACTCGGTGAAGACCCCCGCCTCGTAGGCGGCCTTCCACTCTTCCGTCATCTGCTCGAAGATGAGATCTCTGACCGAACGACCCGCCCAGAAAGGAATCAGCCGATCGCGGAAGACCGCACTCGTCTCGGGTTCGACGGCGAAGGGGATCTTCTCGCGCGAGTCCAGCGTCTCGAGGTCCTGCAGCGAGTGACAGCAGACCTCGGGATAAGTCGGCGTCGCCTTCGGTGCCGGACCCCGCTCCCCGACGATCAGCTCGCCGGTCAGGATGCAGATCGCCTTGTTCTCCATCAGGTGCTTGAAGGCGCGGGCGCGTCGCATGGGCGCCGAGAGCACGCCGTCCTCTCGCTGGTAGAACTCGGTGATCAGCTCCGCCCGCTCCGACGAGACCGACGGCTGGGCATCGAGGCTCTGTTGTCGCAGTCGTGACACTCTCTCGCTCATGCTCATATCCGTTCGCCCCTGACAGTGACGTGAAGTCCGAAGTCCGCGAGCCGCCGGGCGACCGCTTCGACCGCTTCGTCCGAGGGCGGCCGCATCTCTGGGAGTCGCGGCTGGCGGCCCAAGCGCTCGTACTTGTCTGTCCCCGCTCTGTGGTACGGAAGGATGTCCACGGCCGGCCGGCTCGGGAGCGATGCCAGGAACGCGCCCATGGCGCGCAGGTTATCGTCGTCGTCGTTGATCCCGGGCAACAGCGGGAAGCGCACGACGAACTGGAGGCCCTGCTCCGCCAGCCAGCGCAGGTTCTCATGGATCGATTCGACCCCGACACTGGTGAACTCGCGGTGTCGCTCGTCATCCATGACCTTGAGATCGAAGAGGAAGAGATCCGCCTCTCCGGCAATGCGGCGAAAGACATCGCCAGCGACATGGCCGCAGGTGTCGACGGCGGTCCTTATCCCACGAGCCCTGCACGCCCTCAGCAGGTCGAGCAGGAACTCGGCCTGCGAGAGCGGCTCGCCGCCGGAGAAAGTGACTCCGCCGCCCGATTCATCGTAGTAGACAACGTCCCTCTCGATCTCCTCCATCACCTCGGCGACCGTCACCTCCCTGCCGACCAGCTCGATCGCCTCGCTCAGGCACACATCGACGCACGCCCCACAGAGATCACACCGGGACCTGTCGATGCGAACCGTCGTACCGTTCAGCGAAATGGCGTCCTGAGCGCAGGCCTCGAGGCAGTCGCCGCAGCCGTCGCAGCGGCCGTCCCGGACGATCAGCTCCGGCTCGAACGACTGGCTCTCCGGGTTATGGCAGAGCCAGCAGCCCAGGGGGCAGCCCTTCAAGAAGACGGTGGTGCGCACGCCGGGACCATCATGGATGGCGAACTTCTGGATATCGAAGATCGTCCCAACCCTCAACTACTGCACCCCACCTTTCCGGGCAGACAGACCACCAGCCGAGTTGTCGATAAACGACACGCTCGATCGGGCCGAGGCTACTTAGAATTACTACTACAAGAACCGTGCACAATGCCAGGGCCCCGCCGCACCGCGGAGCGGGCCCGCCCGACCGCCCCTCGCGCTGCGGATCACAGTGGCTTGAACGACCAGTTCGGGACACCGCGCCCCGGTGTCCACGGCGCGAGCCACCGCCGCCGGACCGCTGGAGTCTTGTTCGCACCGACTCCGCGATCATAGACTATCGCCGGTCATCGACGCCGTTCCACAGCCCGCCAACCTGCGCAGGAGCAGAGCCCATGCGTCCGGTAACCGTCTCGATTCTCAGCATATTCCTGGCAGCGATAGCGTCCACGACTGCGAAACACGGCGGTGGAGAGGAGCGCGCCCCCGACTGGGAGAACCCAGCGGCCGTCGAGCGCAACAAGGAGCCCGCTCACGCGACTTATACACCCTACCCCGACAGACAGTCGGCGCTGGCCGGCGACCGCTGGGCATCTCCCTTCGTCAGGTCGCTGAACGGCACGTGGAAGTTCACCTGGGTCCGCAAGCCGGCCGACCGGCCGGCCCGGTTCTTCGTGGACGATTACGATGTGAGCGACTGGGATGACGTCCCGGTCCCCAGCAACTGGGAGATCCTGGGCTACGGCGTTCCCATCTATACCGACGTCGCCTATCCCTTCCCGCCCGATCCGCCACACGTGCCGCACGATTACAACCCCGTCGGCTCTTATCGGACGAGCTTCACGGTTCCCGATAGCTGGAGCGACCGGCAGGTGTTCCTCCACTTCGGCGGCATCAAGTCGGCGGGCTATGTATGGGTGAACGGCCACGAGGTGGGCTACACGCAAGGCAGCAAGACGCCGGCCGAGTTCAACATCACACCCTACCTGCGCGATGGTCGGAACTCACTCGCCGTGCAGATCTATCGCTGGAGCGACGGCGCCTACCTGGAAGGCCAGGACTACTGGAAGATCAGCGGCATCGAGCGCGACGTCTATCTGTTCTCGACACCGAACGTGCACATCCGCGACTTCTTCGTCATCGGCGACCTCGATGACGACTATAGGGACGGCACCCTTAAGATCGCTGTGACGGTCCGCAATCTCCTCACACAGCCATCGGGGACACACACGGTTCAAGTCGACCTGTTCGATGTGGACGACCGACCTGTTTTCGACGATCCGCTGGCCGCCGAGCTGCGTGTCGACGGCATGTCGGAGACGCTCGCCGAATTCACCCAGGCGATATCGGAGCCCGCCAGGTGGACGGCCGAGACGCCGAACCTCTACACCGCAGTCATCTCGTTGGTGAACGCCGCAGGCGACACTACCGAAGTCGTGCCAACGAGAGTCGGCTTCAGGAGGGTAGAGGTCAAAGGCGGGCAACTTCTCGTGAATGGCGTGCCGATCACGATAAAAGGCGTGAACCGTCACGAGCACGAGCCGCGTACCGGCCGCGTCGTCTCCGAGGAGTACATGCTCCGGGATATCCAGATGATGAAGCGCTTCAACATCAATGCCGTGCGGACCAGTCACTACCCGAACGTGCCTCACTGGTACGAGCTGGCCGATCAGTACGGACTCTACATCATCGATGAGGCGAACATCGAATCGCACGGCATGGAGTACCATCCGGACCGGACGCTGGCCGACAACCCGGAGTGGACACACGCCTTCCTGGAGCGGACGGTCCGAATGGTGGAGCGGGACAAGAACCACCCGGCGGTCATCATCTGGTCGCTGGGCAACGAGTCGGGCGATGGAGCCAACTTCGAGGCGACGTACGCATGGATCCGCGGCCGCGATCCCTCCCGGCCGGTCCAGTACGAGCCGGCGGATCAGCGACCTCACACCGACATCGTGGCCCCCATGTACGCGCGCATCCATCAGCTGGAAGAATACGCCGCCACAGAGCACGACCGGCCGCTCATCCTTTGCGAGTACGCCCACGCCATGGGCAACAGCGTCGGTAACCTTCAGGACTATTGGGATGTGATCAACGGCAATCGCCAGCTCCAGGGCGGCTTCATCTGGGACTGGGTGGACCAGGGCCTCTACGCGCTCAGCGACGAGGGTGAAGAGTACTGGGCCTACGGCGGCGATTTCGGCCCACAGCCGATCCCCAGCGACCGTAACTTCTTGATCAACGGCCTCGTATCGCCCGACCGTCAGCCCAACCCCCACTTCTGGGAGGTCCGCAAGGTCTACCAGTACATCGAGACGCGGGCGGTGGACCTCGCGACCGGTGCCGTGCGGGTGGTCAACCGATACGACTTCACCGACCTGAGCCGCTACGAGCTGAGGTGGTCGATCGTGGCGGACGGCGAGCCCTTCGCCGACGGCCGAGTTTCCCGCCTCCAGGTCGCACCACACGACAGCGCACTCATCCGCCTGCCGCTACCGGCGATCCAGCCGGAGCCCGGCGTGCAGTACCTCCTCAACATCGAGTTCGTCTCCCGAGAGGACGTGGGGCTGGTGCCGGCCGGGCACCGCGTGGCCTGGGACCAGCTCGAGCTGCCGTACCACGAGCCGGGCCCCAGACTCGACCCGGGGCGACTTTCAGCGCTCAGGCTCACCGAAGCGGCCGACGCCTTCCTGGTGACGGGCGACGGATTCCAAATCCGTTTCGACAGGACGAGTGGCACAATGAGCTCGTTCGTCTATGACGGGACCGAGATCATCCGCAGCGGCCCAGAACCGAACTTCTGGCGCGCCCCGACCGACAACGATTTCGGCAACGATATGCAGCGCCGACACCGTGTGTGGCGCGAGGCGGGCAGGGATCGGTTCGTGATGAGCGTCGACGCTCGGCAGCTCACGGATCGCGCGGTGGAGATCGAGGTGGCAGCCACGATCCCGGCAGGCTTCGCCAAGCACTACACCACCTATACCGTCCACGGCAGCGGCGACGTGATCGTCGCGGTACGCTTCTTACCCGGCGACACGACGTTGCCCGAGCTGCCGAGATTCGGCACGACGATGACGCTGCCTGCAGAATTCGATTCCATCGCCTGGTACGGGCGCGGACCACATGAAAGCTACTGGGACCGCAAGACCGGCGCGGCGCTCGGCCTCTACAGCGGTGCGGTCATGGAGCAGTACTTCCCCTACATCCGGCCGCAGGAGAACGGCAACAAGACCGACGTGCGCTGGGTCGCCCTCTGGAACTCGCGCGGGACAGGGCTGCTCGCCGTGGGCATGCCGGTGCTCAGCGTCAGCGCCCACCACTTCACCATCGATGATTTCGATGAGGGGCTGGAGAAACGGAACCGCCACACCTACCACCTGAAACCACGGGACCTGGTAACGCTCAACCTCGACTGGAAACAGATGGGCGTGGGCGGCGACACGAGCTGGGGCGCACGGACGCACCCGGAGTACATGCTGCCGGTGCGGGAGTACTCATATGCCTTCCGCTTGCGGCCGTTCTCCCGTGAGGAGTCAACTCCCGAGGAGTTAAGCAGGCTCCGATTCTAGTGATCACTGATTACTGACTACTGATCACTGATTACTGACTACCGACTCCCCCCCACCCTCCCCCATGTCCGCGACGAAGGCCCGCAGGACATTCGCGTTCTCGGCGTAGTGAGTCCAGAGACAGGCGACACGACCGCCGTAGGCGCTGATGCCGTTGTAGTCGCCGAAGAAGCGATCGGGACGCGGCGTGAAGGGCTCGGCACTGATCCGGTGCTCGGAGAACGAGCGGCCGCCGTCGGTCGACCGTGCCAGGTACACGTGGACGCCGCTGCCGTCCCCTTCCCTGCGGTCGTAGTAGACTATGTTGACGCTGCCGTCCACCGGATCGACTGCCATCCAGGTGAAGAACTGGTCGCGACCGTTCCCAACCCTGTCCTGGTTCACCCGCAGCGGCTCACTCCAGGTCGCACCGCCGTCGGAGGAGCGGGATACGAAGACATCGGCATCCCCATCTCGGCCGTCGTTGTTGCGCAGATCGGCCCAGTTCACGTAGACGGTCCCGCGATGCGGCCCGCTCGACACGTCGACGCCCGTGACCGGCATACCGTTGGCCCGCGGTAGCCCCTCGATCGCGATGCTCCAGCCACCCGGCTGATCCAGGATGGTACGCGCATCCTCCCACGTGGCGCCGCCGTCCGCCGACTTGCTGAACTCGATCCCCCGAGGCCCACTCCAGGCGAGGTAGACGGTGCCGTCGGGGCCCACCGCCGGCACGGCCCCCTCGACCGTTCCGTCGCCATCGAGGGCGTCGCCGCCGGCGGCCGGCAGCCGTTGGGGCCGGGAGAACGTCCTGCCGCCGTCGCGGGAGTAGACCAGGTAGATGAAGGAAGAGTCGTCGGGCGAAGCGGATCCGTAGCGGGTGAACCGGGTCCAGGCCACGTATACGCTACCCCGGTAGGGGCTGTCCGCCGAGAGATCGACGCCCGGATACGGCTTGTCCTCGAACGGCACGATACTGTTCAGGTGCTCGATCAGGACGATCTCGTCCTCGTAGGTGAGGCCGCCATCCTCGGAGGTCGCCAGGAAGAGACCGTTGCGCGGGTAGACCCCCCTCGGGTTCCCCAGATGTCTGAAACCGAGGTAGGAACGGTACACTCGGCCCTCGTGATCGATGACCACGGCATCGTCGCCCTGGACTTTGGCGTGCGGGTTCGGCATCGCGACCGCCGTCCACGTCCTCCCCGCATCCCACGAGACGTAGGTGAAGTTGGATGTCCTACGAGCCCGCGGCGCCCTGATCGTCACAACGGCGGAGCCGACGATATGGTCGGGGTTCGACGGATCGATCGCGATCGCCGTCTCCACGGCGCTGTACGGCCCGGTCGTCACCTCGACCGGCAGCGGCAACGCGCGCTGGCCGTTGCCCACGTGCGACGCGTGACTCGCGCCCGACTGAGCGTGCAGGCTCGTCGGCGCGACGCCGATGGCGAGGCAGCTCGTCAGCGGCAACAACGACACTCGGATTCTCACGCGCCACACCGATGCGTTCATCTTGGCCCCCCTATCGCCGAGCAAGCAGCCGTCCTCGCCAGGAGAGTGCGCCGCAGCGCTACACCGCCGCCTACGGTCGCGGCCCCGGCGGCATGTTCTGCATGAGATAGTCCGTGAGCAGCGTACGCAGGTGCATCGTCGTGCCGGGCCCCTCGAATATCCCATGCGACCGATTCGGGTACGGCATGACGGTGAACTGTTTGCCCGCGGCAACAAGCGCGTTGATCAACATCTCGGTCCCCTGGTAGTGGACGTTGTCGTCACCCGTACCATGCACTACCAGCAGGTTCCCCTCGAGCCCGCCGGCGAAGGTGATCGGCGAGTTCTGCTCGTACGCGTCGCCGGGTTCCTGAGGCAAGCCCGTATAGCGTTCCTGGTAAATCGTGTCGTACAGTCTGACGTCGGGTACCGGCGCGACCGCCATACCGGTGCCGTACACGTCGGGGGAGCGGAACATCACGTTCAACGTCTGGGAGCCGCCGCCGCTCCATCCCCAGATGCCGATTCGCCCGGCATCGACGTAAGGATGCTCGGCGGCGATCGCCCGCGCCGCCGCCGCCTGGTCACCCGAGGCGATGATGCCGATCTTCTTATAGACGACCTTGCGCCACTCGCGACCCCGCGGCGCCGGTGTCCCGCGATTGTCAACCGACATCACGATGTAGCCCTGCTGGGTCAGCATCAGATGCCAGAGATACGTCGAGCCGCCCCAGGCGTCACGCGCCGTCTGACCCCACGGCTCACCGTAGACGTAGAACAGGACCGGATACTTCTGAGATGGATCGAAGTCGGGCGGTCTCATCTCGAAACCGTCGAGAACCACGCCGTCGCCGATGTCCACGCGGAAGAACCGCGCCTCACCTCGCTTCAGCGCCTCGACCCGCGCCCGCAGATCGGCGTTCTCGATCAGCGTACGCACGACCTCGTGGCCGGGCAGGCGGACGAGCTGCATGATCGAAGGTACGCCGAACCGCGAATAGGTATGGAAGGCCCAGCGCCCATCGGCCGAGACCTGGTAGCTGTGGGTGCCCGGTTGGTCCGCGGGGCTGAGGCGCTCCGGCCGGCCGCGGCCGTTCAGCCGCTGCCGATACAGGTAGCGCTGGGTCGGGTCCTGCGGCGACGCGATGTAGTAGACCCAGCCCCCATCTTCGTCGATGTGCAAGACGTTGACGACGTCGAACTCGCCGGGCGTCGCGAGCCCGAGGTCGCCGCCCGAGCGCGAGCCGATATAGAGGTGTCGCCACCCGTCGCGCTCGCTCACCCAGGTGAACCGCCTGCCACCGTCCAGCCACTCGAGGTCCTCGACCACATCCAGCCATGCGTTGTCCGTTTCCGTGAGGATCGTACGGACCGCACCCGTCTCGGCGTCGGCCAACATCAGTCGGTTGGTGTTCTGAAGGCGATTCATCTGCTGGATGACGAGCTCATCCGAGTTGGCGGCCCATTCCATCCGCGGGATATAGTTGTCGCGCGGGTCACCTTCGATCTCGATCCAACGGGTATCGCCACCGCTCGCGTTCACCACGCCGACGCGCACCGCCGAGTTCGTCGTTCCGGCCTTCGGATACGGGATCGTCGTGATCGTCGGGTAGATCGAATCGGTGTTGTTGATCAGGTAGAACTCGGGCACACCCTCGGAGTCGAACTGCCAGTAGCCGATATCCTCCCCGTCCGGGCTCCAGATGAAACAGTCACGCAGGAAAAACTCCTCCTCGTACACCCAATCCGACGTACCATTGATCAACTTCTCACCACCGTCGCGCGTCAACTGGGTGATCGTGCCGCTGGCCAGGTCCTCGACGTAAATGTTGTTATAGTAGACATAGCCGACGCGGCTCGCGTCCGGCGAAAACTTGGCAAACATCAGGCGTGCCTCGTCGAAGTCGGCACCCAACTGCCGCAACTTCCAGGTCTCGAGATCGAGGACCCAGTAGTCCCCGCGCGTCGCCGCACGCCACACACGCTGCGCGTTGGTGAAGACCAGCAGCTTCTTGCCGTCCGCCGACCACTCGTAGCCCGACATACGCAGCGGGCGCGAGGCGCCCGCGGGGACCAAGCGTTGGGCGGGGACGACGATCTCGCGATCACCGGTATCCGGATCATAGCGTACAATGTCCCGACCACCGCGCAATTGAGCCGACGGCTCCACCGTTACGTACCCGGAACCGTCGGCCAGCCAGCTGGCCGGACCGAAGAACCCACCTCTAAACTCGGCGGACGCGTAAATCCGCTCGAGGGTCAGCAACGAGGCGTCCTGTGACTGCGCGCTCAAGGGCGTGGCCAGGCAGACCGCCGATGAGAGAACGAGCCAGAAGCAGTACCGTTTCACTTGGATCTCCTTCGTCTGTCCGGGGCGAATCTCGACCAGCAATCTAAGTCCGTTCAAGGGCGGCGCTACGGCTACCGCCTGCTACCAGGTCCGCCAGATCGCGTGCGCCTCGGTGTTGAAGATCACCGCCTCGAAGTCCAGCGTTTCCGGCTCCGCGAACAGCAAGTAAGCGTACTTCAGCGTCTCGGCCAGGAAGAACGACTCCATGGAATCGCCCGGCTCGCCGGAAACGACGTCGGATAGCATCGCATAACCGCTCTCCGTGCGACAGCGCTCGACGATATTCCCGAACATCGTGCGGCCCATCTCCAGGTACCTCGAATTACCCGTCAGACGGTAGAGGTAGTAGGCCGACTCGATGGCTTCCGGCCGCAGATGATAGGCTCGATTAACGGGCTCCATGGTCACGTAGTCGAGCTGCTCCGGTTCGATCCCGAACGTCGTCCACATGAGGAAGCAGGAGTCCATGAGCCGAGCCGCCCGTTCAACATCGCCGCCCAGCGCCAGCACCGCCGGCATGTAGCAATCGAGCGCGCCGAATCGCGTGGCCGTCCGTTCACCGGTCTCCATATCGACGTGCGCGTACCAGAGACCGTTCTGACGTTCGTCGGGCAGATAGGCGTTCACCGCTGCAATGCTCGTCGTCCACATGTCGTGGAAGTCGCGATCGCCGAACAGTAGCCAAGATTTCAGTAAGTACTCGTAATACGAGTCGATCATGCCGGAGATATGGCTGTCGCGTCTTCTCCATTCGCCGGTCTCCACGTCGATCGTGGTGCCGACCAGCCCTAGCCGGGACCGACGCTCGTAGAGCGCCGATACTCCGGCTTTCACGGCGTCGTAGTAGATCGGGTTCCCCGTCAGTTTGCTCAACGTGCCGAACTCGAGCGTGAGTGTCCCAATCTCCGCCGGGTTCATCACGGCACCGGTCGTCGCGCCAGTCCGCAGGTTCACGCCCCAGTACGGCATGCCGGTGGGCGAATCGAAGGCGGGCAACAGGCGGTCGGCCAGGTCGATTGCCAGCGCGAGGAAGCGCTCGTCTCCGTCCAACTGATACGCCGTGATCAGGCCGCCCAGGGTGCGGATCGTGATCTCGAAGACCTGGACGGTGAAATCACGATCGAAGCTGAGGTTCTCCAGGATCAGCCGCTTGGCACGCTCGGCTTCCTCATCGAGATCCATCAGGACCATCGTATCGAACGCGTCGAGGGGCGTCATGTAGAGCGGCGCATCGTGCCAATCATGGAAGCCGGCGCTCAGCGGCCTGAGGTCGTCGTGCCCCCAGGCGTGCTCGACGTAGCCGTTCCAGGCGTGCAGAAACTCGGCCCGCACGCGCTCCGCCATCTCGGCGTCGCCGTATATGGGCAGCTCGACCTGCCGGCATGCCGCGAGCGCGACGAGCGCCACGCAACTCGGAATCAACCTCAGTCTCGGCATTCTCCTAGGCCCAAAGGTCACCGACGGTGAAGCCGTCGGGGAATGGATCTTCCGCGTCCACCACGTACTGGGCGATGCCGGTGATCCAGGCCCGGCCGCTCAGCGTCGTGAGCACGGCGGGATGCGGGCCGACCCGCGTCTCACCGACGACCCTTCCGGTGAAGATCGTTCCGAGAGGACCTTCGTGAGGGAAATCCTCGCCGACTCGGAGTGCTCCCCGCGCATGCAGCGCCGCCATCTTTGCGCATGTCCCGGTGCCGCACGGCGAGCGGTCGAGTGCGCCGGTCCAGGTGTCCGGGTCGTCCCAGTCCAGCTCGCCGGTCGCCACGACGACCGCGTTGCGGCAAGCCGCCTGGTGGCCGTGTGGCGGGCCGGAGAGCTGGGAGATCGAGACACCCGAGACCCGTGCGTTCTCCGGATGGACGGCGGCCAGTTGCTCGCGAGCTGCTGCCCTCAGCATCGACCCGATCCGGGCGATCTTACCGCCTTCTTCCGGGACCAGCCGCAGCCCGAACTGCTCGGCCTCGGCGATCACGTAGAACATCCCACCGTATGCCACATCGACGACCACCCTGCCGAGCTGCGGGACCTCGAGCTCCGCATCGAGGTGCACGGCATAGGCTGGAACGTTCTCGAACGTCACATTCGTCACCTTGCCATTCGACACCTCGGCACGGATCGGGATCAGACCGGCCGGCGCCTCCAACACCAGCTCGGTTATCGGCTCCCGGACAGGCACCATCCCGGTCTCGATCAACACGGTCGCCACGCAGATCGTGTTGCTACCCGACATCGCGGGGTACTCCGTCTGCTCCATGATCACGAACCCGGCAGCGGCATCCGGGTGCGTCGCTGGCAGGATCACATTGCAGCAGAGTGCCGGATAGCCACGCGGCTCGCGCAACATGCGCCTGCGTAACCGGTCGCCGTGCTCCTCGAGGTACATCTTCTTCTCGAACATCGTCGCGCCGGGCACGTCCACCACGCCACCGACAATCACCCGTCCCGGCTCGCCGCAGGCATGGGCGTCCACCGCCGCGATCATGTTTGACAGACGCATCGCCATCCTCACAGAAAGGGTGCCGGCACAAGATGTGAGCCCAGACAGGCCTCGCGAAAGGATCCGAAATCCCCGGCCGGAGACCGCGCAACGGGCTCGAGATGACCGCGGTTCACCCTACCTCGATGCTGCAAACGCTATCCCCTCCTCACCTGTCTAAGGGGATGAGGGTCACACGGCAGCGAAACCGGCGCTATTCCCGCTACGTAGTGATACTTGCGGGCAAGGCGCTCACCGAAAATCGAACCGCTGGAGAAAGAGGAGTGTCGGAGTATAGCTGGCTATTCTGGTTACCAGTAATCTTCCTGTTCGCGGAGAGCTGGGCACGCGCCTGGGCGGAGTACCGCAGACCGCACCGGCCCGCGCCACCACAGGAACCCACGCCTACGGACGGCTTCTAACTTCGAACCTCGGCTCGGGCGGCAGTCGCTGCGTCGTCGCGTTTCTCTTCCGGCAACCGATCCGAAAGCTGCTCAGTCCGACGCGACGACCGTGTTGCGCAGCACCCCGACACCCTCGACCTCGACCTCGACCACGTCGCCCGCCTTCATCGCCTCGGTGGTTCCCGGTGTGCCGGTGAAAACCAGGTCGCCGGGCAGCAGCGTGACATAACGACTGATATAGGCGACGATCGTCTCGACGTCGAAGATCAAGTCACTCGTGCGCTCCGACTGACGGAGCTCGCCGTTGAGCCGCGTCTCGACGAGCAGGTCGCTGTAATCGAGGCCGCTTGCTATCGCCGGTCCAACGGGCGCGAAGCTGTCCGACGCCTTGGCCCTCACCCACTGGAGATCGGAGCGCTGCCAGTTGCGCTCGCTGACATCGTTGCCGGCTGTGATACCGAAGACGTAGTCGGCAGCTTGGTCGGTGTGGATCTTTCGCGCCTGCTTCCCGATCACGACCACGAGCTCGCCCTCGTAATGGACGTCGCGAGCGTCGGGCGGCATGACAATCTCGTCTTCCGGGCCGATCACCGCCGACGGGAGGACAGCGAACAGGCCGGGGTATTCCGGCTCGGGCCGACCCTTCAGGTGACTGCGATAGTTGAGTCCGACGGCGATCACCTTCGACGGTGCGCAGGGTGCGAGGAGTCGCACCTCTGAGAGCGCCAGCTCGCCGGTGGTTTCGCCGGACCCGGCGAAGATGTCGCCCTCCAGCCCACGGACCGTCTCACCCTCGAGCATTCCGTACGATACCCTGCCCCGGTATGCGTAGCGCACGTATTTGGTCACCGCCCGACCACCCTCTGTTTGCTGTTGTCGCTCCGCTACTCCGATGATTTCACCGTGATCGTCTCCAGGCCGTGCGCCCGTGGACCGGTCTCCTGCCTGCGCAACAGCCAGGCGAAGAAGAAGCCGAGGAAGCCGAGGATCGAGAAGATCCACATCCCGAGCGCGTAGCCGTCGGGGTTCGTGGCGCTGGCGGCGGAGTAGTCGTTCGCCCAGCCTATCATGTAATTGAAGCCGGCAAGCCCGATGTTCTGGATCATCGTCATCAGGCCGTACGCCGTACCCAACCTGCTCTCGTCGATCAGGTAGGCGACCGACGGCCACATGACCGCCGGCACCAGTGAGAAGGCGATTCCCATCATCGCCATCGGTATCCAGAGCGGGATCTCGGTGTAAGCCATCATGAGGTAGACCGGCACCAACAGCAGCGAGCCCCACATCATGAATAGCGAGCGCTTGCCCACCCGGTCGACCCAATAGCCGAACAGCGGCGTGAAGACCATCGCGAACAGCGTGATCATACTGGACAGGAAACCGCCGAACTCACGCGTAGTCCCGTGCCGCTCGATGAAGAACTTCACCGCGAAAGTCTGGAACGGGAAGATCGCCGAGTAGAACGTGACGCAGAGCAAGACGACATAGATGTACGACGTCGGGAACTTGAACAGATCGCCCCACACCACCTTCTCCGTCTCACCGGCGGCGCCCATCTCATAGCGCTCGGCCGCACGGTCCTCCATGATCCAGTAGAGGACGGCGCCGACGATACAGAACACGCCGAAGGCCACGGAGATGAGCAGTGGCCACTGCCAGTTCTCGAACGCCGGCCGCGCCCAAGTCGGCGAGTTGAGCGCGGCAAACGAGCCAAGCCGGGCTATCGTCAGGTTCGCACCGAAGGCGAAGCTGAGCTCCTTACCCTTGAACCACCTGGCGATCGCGGCGGTCACCGACACGATCAGCGACTCGGCCCCAATGCCGAACACCAATCGACCCGCCGCCATGACCCAAAACGTGCCAGTCGCAGCTGTGATCGCCGCACCGATGAAGCAAAGAATACCGAACAGCAGCGTGGCTTTCTTGACGCCGATCCGGTCGATGACGATGCCGCCGATCAGTACCATTATGATGTTCGGGACGCTGTAGATCGCGTTGAGCGTCCCGATGTTCCGATCGGAAAAGCCCAGCTGTTCTTTCAGCAGATCGGCGATCGGGCTCACTGCGTCGTAGACGTAGTAGTTCCCGAACATCGCCAGGCTGATCACCACCAATACAGCCCAGCGGTAGAACACCGGCGGCGACGGCTTGTGGGTGTAGTCTGCTGCCTGAGACTCGGTCATGCGGCTCTCCCTTCGAATGACCGCATACGGCTACGGATCGCCTGCCTGACGTGTGGAGCGCTAGTCAGACGGTGGCTCGGCGGATCTTTCGCTTCAGGCGCTTGATCCGCTTCCGGAGGTGCTTGAGCTGCGCCGAGTCGTGGGACTCGAGCGCCGCGTCCCGCTGCTTCTTCAGCTCACGGATCGTCGCCTTGATCCTGGACTTATCGACTCCGACTACATCGTGATGCACATGCTCGTCGACGCCGAACACCTGACAGAGGGCGTGCAGCAACTCGGCCTTGTGCATCGTGCTGTACCCGCGCAGCGCCTCGTGATCCTCGCCCTTGGCAATCTCGCGGAGCTGGGCGACCGTCTTCTTGTGCAGCTCATCGTACGTGTAGGCCATTCGTTCACCTCCTGATGGCGCCCGTCACCGTGTGATTATCTGGACTACCCCGCTATCGTACCGCCTGCCGAACCGGGCCACCGCCTCCCCGCTTTCGAAGTAGCGGATCTCCAGAATCTCGCCGACGGAAACCGTCCGCATGGCCTGCAGCCCGCTGAGCTCCATCCTGTCGACGAACGCCGCGGGTACACGAGGTGTCGGGTCCGAGGCCGATCTCGATGGCCGCGGCGTCAGCCACTGTGGCCTCAGCTGCGCCACAGCATCGTAGGCGTTGTGCAGAGTCCTGACTTCGGCGATCTCCGCGGCCGTGAGTAAGTTACGATTCGGCCGCGCGCCACCCGTCTCGTCGCCGGTCCCCGCTCCCGCGGAGCAGGCGACGAGCGAAGCGGCGACGGCCAGCACTACTGTTAGGTAACGCATACTACACCCTCCATCGGTCGGCTACGAGGTGGGCCCCTTGTTCGCTCTCGTTGGACTGCCGGTAACATGAGCGGCGGCAGATTGCCCGGCAAGCGGTGGCGTGTTCGTTGATTTGGCAAGCATCGTCTCCGATATTTGAAGGTAGGATCCTGTAATGCATCGTCGTGCCGCGGCAACGTCCGGCAAGGCCTTGGAGCGAGGGGGCTCGTATGAGGTTCGGCCCGGTTTTGCTGGTGGGGCTGGTACTCACGAATCAGGCCGCCTATGCCCAAGAGGAGGGCGAGCGGGCGCGGCTGGTCGGCGTAGTCACGGACCGGCTGGCCCAGACTCCCGCGGTGGCAGCTGAGATAGCCGTGCTCGGCACCGAGCGACGGGCTCTGACGAACGAGGATGGTTGGTTTACGCTGGACGACCTTGCGCCGGGCGAACACGTGGTCGAGGTCCGCTACCTCGGTCTCGTATCTGAGCGGTACAACGTCTTCCTACCGCGGGGCACGACACGTGTCGACTTCGTCATCACCGCACCGCCGTTCGAGCTGGAAGAGCTGGTTGTGGAGATTCGGCTGTACCGATCATTGAAGATGCAGGAATTCGAGCGCCGACGTGAGCGGGAGAACGGGCACTTCATTGACCGGGAGCAGATCGAACGGCGCTCGCCCATGTTCATCAGCGACCTGCTGCGCGGGATTCCCGGCGTGCGAGTGGAGTGGACCATGGAGGGCGACGTGAGGCTCACTATGGGGCACGGCATGTCGGCCTGCGTGCCTGATCTCTATATCGACGGCAGCCAGTCGCACGCGGCACGGATAAACGATTGGCTGCCCAACCTGATCGAGGCGTTGGAAGTCTACAACCGCGCCTTCGACCGGCCCAGCCAGTTCCGTTCCAGCCGCTGCGGCGCGATCCTGCTCTGGACGCGCGAGAACATCTAGCACACGTCCCGAAGCACCACTATACTGGCCGCGCGACCGCCCCACCGGACACCCCGGAGGACGAAGCTGCGACTGACCGGCAAGAGGATCCTCATCTTCTGGGCGCCGCTGGCGGCGACCTGGCTGATGATGGCGATCGAGGGACCTTTCTTGGCCGCGGTCATCGCGCGGTTGCCCGACCCGAAGTTCAATCTGGCCGCCTGGGGTGTCGCCTTCGCCTTCGCCATTCTGGTCGAGGCTCCGATCATCATGATCATGAGCGCCGCCACCGCCCTGGCGGAGGACTCCCCCAGTTTCTTCAAGCTGCGCAATTTCACCTACGCCCTGAACGCCATCATCACGGCCGTGATGGTTCTGGTACTGGTCCCTCCAGTCTTCGACTTCATCATCGAGGATCTGATCGGCCTGCCCGATGAGGTGGCGCACCTGACCTATGGTGCACTGCTCCTCATGCTGCCCTGGCCGGCAGCGATCGGCTACCGAAGGTTCTTTCAAGGACTACTCATCCGCGACAGCCGCACCAGGCTGGTCGCTTACGGGACCGTCATCCGGCTCTCGTCGATGGCGGCCACCGCCTTTCTGCTCTACACCCAGTTCACTCTCGCGGGAGCCTACGTGGGAGCGGCTGCGCTCTCGGCAGGTGTCTGCGCAGAAGCGCTCGCCAGCCGCCTGATGGCACGCGATACGGTACGCAGGCTGCTCGCGACGGCCGGGAGCGAGTCGTTGAGCTACCGGCGCATCGCCGACTTCTACTATCCTCTGGCCCTCACCTCGGTCCTCGCGCTGGCGGCACACCCGATGGTCACATTCATGCTCGGCCGGGCACGCTATCCCGTCGAGTCGCTTGCCGTGCTACCGGTCGTCAACTCGCTCTCTTTCCTCTTTCGTGCTTTGGGGCTGAGCTACCAGGAGGTCGTAATCGCGTTGCTCGGCAGGGACCGGGAACACGTTAGAGCGCTGGCGCGGTTCGCACTTTGGCTGGCCGTGGCATCGTCTCTGGGAATGACGCTCGTCGGCTTCACACCGCTCGCCTATGTGTGGTTCGAGACCATCTCGGGCCTTAGTCGTCAGCTGGCCGATTTCGCCGTCACGCCCACCCGGATCATGCTCCTGTTGCCGGCGACGTCGGTTCTGCTCTCGTTACAGCGCGGAATACTCGTGCAGGGCCGCTTCACTCGTCCGATCACATGGGCGACGGTGATCGAGCTGGGGGGTATCGTGCTCGTTCTGATGGCGCTGACCCGCGGCATCGGTATGGTCGGCGCCACGGCCGCAGCGATCGCTTACGTGGCCGGGCGACTGGCCGGCAGCGGCTACCTGGTCGCGCCCAGCCTGAAGGTGCTCAGGGACGCAGAGGAGGCAGCAGGCGCCGGTGTGTGACAGTCAGGCCTTCTCTCTCTTCGCGACACCCACGAACGACGTCCTTCCCTCGATCTCGACGAAGTCGAGGTTGATGACCTCCCAACCTTCATCGCCGATTCTGTTGAGATAGGCCTCGACCGCGTCGCGACTCTTCACGGCCAAGAAACCACCCTCCTCGATATCCATCGAGTCCAGGAACCGGTACTCCCATTTCCTCATCTCGACCATCCTTTCTGGCGGTATTGCGACGCGGGACCATAACGATTCTGCAGAAGTTAGGGTAGTTGAACCGACCGGGCGACCTGGCCTCCGACGATTCCGGACAATACGATTCCCATCGTGCAACGCACCGACCAGATTCTGTCTGCAAGGGCGCTGGACCTCGACGCCGGTGAGCGTATCGGCCGATCACGGGGCGGGCGGGCAATTCGCGCTTTTCGCCTGGGTCGTGGTTCGCGGCGGATCAGCCTGCTCGCCGGCAGTCACGCCGACGAGCCGGTCGGTCCCCGACTGCTGCGCCGAGTAGCCGGCTACCTGTCAGGTCTCGTCTCCGGGGACCCGCTGCTGGCGGAGTGCGAGTGGTGGATCGTCCCGCACATCAACCCCGACGGTGCCGAGCGCAACCGTGCCTGGCAGCGCGAGGGCGCCGACGCCTACGACCTGGCCGAGTACCTAGCGAACGTCGTGCGCGAGCCGCCCGGCGATGACATCGAGTTCGGGTTTCCCCGTGATGCGAGCGACCGCGAGGCGCGGCCGGAGAACCGTGCCGTCTGCGATTGGTGGCGTCGCGCCGACGGCCCCTTCTCGTTGCACGTCTCACTGCACGGCATGGCGTTCGGCGCCGGCCCGTGGTTCCTGATCGAGCCGGCCTGGCGCGATCGTTTCGACCGCATCCGGGAGATCTGCGTGCCTGCCGTCGCCGAGCTGGGCTACAACCTCCACGATGTCGACCGCCGCGGTGAAAAGGGGTTCTTCCGCCTCGAGCGGGGGTTCTGCACGCGGCCCGACTCGCGATACATGCGGCAACACTTCATCGCCCTCGGTGACCCCGACACGGCCGCGCTTTTCCGCCCCAGCTCGATGGAGGCGGTACGTGCGCTGGGCGGCGACCCGTTAACCCTCGTCCCCGAGATGCCGCTCTTCATCACGCCGGGCGTCGGTGAGTCGCTCGGTCCGCCCGACCCGGTCGCGGAACACTGGAAGCGGCTGCTCGAGGGGTGGCGGGCGGACCTTCGTGGCGGCGCGACGGCGGCCGAGCTGGCGGCCGCGGCTCGAGCGCGCGGCCTGCGGGCGATGCCGGTCCGCGATCAGATGACGCTTCAGTGGACCTTCATAGCTGCCGGGCTCGAGCAGATCCGGGCCCTTGATCGCTGAACCCGGGCGTGCCAGACTAGTCCTGCCCGAGTTCCATCATGATTCCAATAGGAGACCGTATGGCTAGCGCACGTGAGGTATGTCGGCTGCGGTGGCCGCCGTCACGAGCGGCGGTGCTGTACCTGTTGGTGGCCGCTCTGGCGGGATGCTCGGCACAGGACGACGACGACGGAGAGGCCGGTGAAGAGATGCCTGCATACCAGGTGGAGCCCTTTGGGACGACCCCCGACGGCGAAGACGTCGAGCTGTACACGCTGACGAACGCCCACGGCGTCGAGGTGCGGATCACCAACTACGGTGGTATCGTCACCCACCTGCTCGTGCCCGACAGAGGCGGTGTTCTGGGCGACGTTGTGCTCGGCTACGATTCGCTCAGCGGCTACCTGGAGGGCTCCCCCTACTTCGGTGCCATTGTGGGCCGCTACGGCAACAGGATCGCACGCGGGCGCTTCCTCTTGGACGGGGTCGAGTACAATCTGGCCACGAACAACGGCGACAACCATCTGCACGGTGGCTCGAGAGGTTTCGACAAGGTCGTCTGGGCGGCGGAGCCGTATGAGGCAGAGGCCGAAGCGGGTCTGCGGCTGTCGTACGGGAGCGACGACTGCGAAGAGGGTTACCCTGGACGACTGACCGTCGCCGTCACTTACGCTCTGACGAACGAGAACGAGCTGCGTATCGAGTACCTGGCGGAGACGGACAAGCCGACGGTCGTGAACCTGACCCACCACAGCTACTTCAATCTGGCGGGCCACGATTCCGGCGACATCCTGGGGCATGAGCTGGAGCTGGCCGCGAGTCGCTTCACACCGGCCGACTCGGGGCTGATCCCGACAGGAGAGCTGCAGCAGGTCGCCGGAACGCCGATGGATTTCCGGGAGCCGCTCGGCATAGGTGCGCGGATCGACGCGACGGACGAGCAGCTGCACTACGGCGGCGGCTACGACCACAACTTCGTGCTCGACGCGTACGACGGCACACTGCGTTTCGCGGCGCGAGTCTACGAGCCGACCAGCGGCCGTGTGATGGAGGTCTACACGACCGAGCCGGGGATCCAGTTCTACTCGGGCAACTTCCTGGACGGCAGCAACGTCGGGAAAGGCGGTACCCCGTACGAGCATCGTGCCGGCTTCTGTCTCGAGACCCAGCACTTCCCAGATTCGCCCAACCAGCCACAGTTCCCGTCCACCGTGCTGCGGCCCGGTGAGCGCTACCAGTCGCGGACCATCTACAAGTTCTCCGTACGATGAGACGATCCTTAGCCCTGATTCCGTTACTGGCTCTGGCCTGCGCCGAGCCGCGCTGGGAGCCGGCGAACCTGCGGCTGGCGACCCGCTGGACCGCCGACGTCGCGCCCTCGAACGCGCGGCCCGAGTACCCGCGGCCCATGTTGCGGCGCGGCGATTGGCTGAGCCTGAACGGACTGTGGAACTACGCGATGACCTCCCGTGATGCCGAGCCGGTCGACTATGACGGGCAGATCCTGGTTCCGTACCCCGTCGAATCGGCACTCTCCGGCGTTGCGGATACCGTAGGGCAGTCGCGGACCTTGTGGTACCAGCGCAGCTTCGAGGTACCACGAGACTGGTCCACGGAACGCGTGCTGCTCCACTTCGAGGCCGTCGATTGGGAAGCCCGGGTCTGGGTGAATGGACGGGAGATGGGCCTGCACCGGGGCGGCTACGATCCGTTCAGCTTTGACATCACCGATGCCCTGCAAGAAGGCGGGACACAGTCGCTGACAGTGGCTGTTTGGGACCCCACCGATGCCGGCACGCAGCCGCGTGGCAAGCAGGTCAGGGAGCCGGGCGGCATCTTCTACACATCTATCACCGGCATCTGGGGTACCGTCTGGCTCGAGCCTATACCCGTCGCGGCAATCCGCGACTACGCGGTCGTTTCAGACATCGAGGGCGGTGAAGCGACGATTGTCGTGGCGGCGGAAGGCGAGGAGGACGACATCGTCGAGGTCGTCGTCCTCGCCGGCGGCGCGGCGCTGGCCGACGGCAGCGGTGCCATCGCCACACCGATCACCGTGCCGATCGCGGATCCCCACCCCTGGACGCCCGACGACCCGTTCCTCTACGACCTCCGGATCCGCTTGCTGCGTGACGGCCAGACGCTGGACCAGGCTGACGGTTACTTCGGTATGCGCGAGATCTCCGTCGGCCCGGACGAGGACGGCGTGACCCGCCTGCTGCTCAACAACCGCTTCGTCTTCCAGAGCGGAACGCTCGACCAGGGCTACTGGCCCGACGGGCTCTACACGGCGCCCACCGAGAAGGCGATGGTCTACGACCTCGAGATGACGAAGGCGATGGGCTTCAACATGCTCCGCAAGCATGTGAAGGTGGAGCCCCGCACGTTCTACTCGTGGTGCGATCGGCTGGGCCTACTGGTCTGGCAGGACATGCCCAACGCGGACATCCCGCGCGAGTCCCGGGGATCGGATGTGGCTACCGACCCCGAGGCGACGGCACAGTTCGAGCGTGAGCTCGTTCGGGTCATTAGTGCGCTACGCAACCACCCGAGCATCGTAATGTGGGTGCCGTTCAACGAGGGGTGGGGCCAGTACGACACCGAGCGTATAGTCGAGCTGGTCCGCACCACCGACCCCACACGGCTGGTGAACCAGGCCAGCGGCTGGTACGAGCGCGGCGCCGGCGACGTCGTCGATCGGCACCATTACCCCGACCCACAGCCACCCGAGCCCGAGGCGGAGCGCGCCGCCGTGCAGGGCGAGTTCGGCGGCCTCGGCTTCAACCTGGCGGGCCACACCTGGCACGATGAGGGTTGGGGCTACGACCTCTTCCCCGATCGCGAGAGTCTGACCCGGCGGTTCGAGGATTTCTTCGCGGTGATTCGGTCCGCCGCCGCCGAGCGCGGCCTGAGCGCGTCGGTCTACACCCAGACCACCGACATCGAGAGCGAGAACAACGGGCTGATGACCTACGATCGTGAGGTGGCGAAGATCGAGCCCGATGCCGTGGCGCTGGCTCAGCGCGGCTATTCCGCGCCACGCGTCGCCCGGCGCGCACCGATCTTCGTGGAGAGCACCACCGTCGAGTTGCTCGCCCCGACGCCCGGCGCCCGCATCCACTACACCACCGACGGGAACGAGCCTACGAGCGATGCACCCGTGTACACCCGACCGTTCGAGATCAGCGAGACGCTGACGATCAAGGCGCGCGCCTTCTGGGCGGACGGCACGGCGAGCCGCGTCAGCACCGCTACCTTCGAGAAAGCGACGCCGCAGCCGCCCGCGACCGTCGAGGACCCGCAGCAGGGCCTGCTCGTGGAGCGCTACGAGCAGGACGGCAGCTGGCGCCGGCTGCCCGACTTCAAGACGCTCGTCCCCGTGGCCAGCGAGACCGCAGACCGTGTACACCACGCGATCGGCGACCGCGACGAGCACTACGGGCTCCGATTCCGCGGTTACGTCTCCGTCCCGCAGACCGGCGTCTACGGCTTTCACCTGTCATCGGACGATGGGAGCCGCCTCTACCTGGCAGACGAGATGATCGTCGACAACGACGGGATCCACGGCACCCGCGAGCGGTCCGGCTACGTGGCGCTGCAGGCCGGCTTCCATCCCATCGAGATCCAGTTCTTCCAGGGCGCCGGCGGCGTCGGCTTGACGCTGGAGCTGGACGGGCCGGGCATGCAGAAGGCCGAGGTGACCGCCCAGCTCCTGTCGCACGACGGACGGCGCTAGCTAGCCGCGTTGGCTGTCCAACTCACTCGGCGGGCGGCTGATTGCTGTTCGAGATTCCAACCGTGACGAGCCAGGAACCGTCTGGCTGCTTCTCCAGCACCCAGACGTACTTGCCCTCGAGATCGAGCGGCTCGTTCTCGCCGAACGACAGCGTCTCCGAGTAGGTGCCCCGAACATATGCCAGGTCGCCACGTCCTTCGATCTCGGCGACGTCCACAGTGAGCGCGTGGACGGTCGGCTGCATCGCGTCGACCATTGCCCGCCAAGCCGCCTTACCTTCCAATGCCGGTCGATCGGGCATCATGAAGACGGCGTCATCTGCGAACAGAGCCGCTGCGGCATCCCAGTCTCCGGCCAGATCGGCTTCGATCAGCGCGTCGACAACACCCTGGATCGCCGCCACGTCCGCATCGGACAGTGGCCCGGCCTCCTGAGCCGCCGGCTGGCAGCCTAGACTCGCCGCGGCGAGTGTCACGAGTACGAGCGATATCTTGCGACCGATCATTCCAACCTCCCAGTGAGTGGTCAAGCTGAGTTCAAGGAAGCCTACTCGATCGTACGACCCCGCGCTCAGCTCTCCGCGATCAGATCGCGCCGTAGGACGAAGGGGTCCTCACCCTCCAATCCCCGGGCACGATCCGCCAGCGCGCGGTAGATGCGTTTCAGTAGCCCATTGGCCGCCCGGTACCTCGGGTCAGGCCGCTTACGGCGCTCTTCGTCCAGCACCACGAAGCGTCCGGCGATTTCGTCGAGCGCGCGTTCCGTGCCGGCCTCCCGGTACCAGACCCAGGCGGCGTGGACCGCCGCGCCCAGCGCCGCGCCTTCGCCGCGCACCGGCACCGTCTCGGCCTCGAAGATGTCAGCGATCGCCTGGCACCACGAGTGCGAGGCGGAGAGTCCGCCGGTGAGGCGGATCTCGCGGGCCGTCACCGGCATGCGGGTGAAGCCCTCGTAGAGGTTGAGCACGTGCCCTTCCAGCACGGCACGACACAGCGTCTCGGGCACGAAGTCGGCGAGCCCGAAGCCGAAGTAGATCGGCGCCGCGTGCGGCAGGTCGGGCGTGCGCTCGCCCTCGTACCAGGGGACCAGCAGGCAGCCGCGGTTACCGGGTGGAGTACTCTGAACGAGCGATTCGAATTCACCGTGGGTCAGGCCGAATCTCTCTAGTGCCGCGTTGTAGCCGTTGGACATGTTGGAGACGCAGAGCAGCGGCAGGTAGCGTCCCGTGCTGTCGCAGTAGGCGGCGATCTCGCCGGTCGGGTCGATGAACGGTTCATCCAGGACGGTGCAGGCCGTGCCGCTCGTCCCCAGACTCACCGTGACGATACCGGGCGCGAAGTTCCCGGTCCCGAGCGCGCCGTACATGTTGTCGCCGCTGCCGGCGTCGATCCGGCAGTCGGCTGCCAGGCCGAAACGATTAGACAAGCCTGCACCGACGTTCCCGATGGTCCGATCCGCCGGCTGCACGGACGGCAGCTTCTCGAGCAGCTTCGGATCGATCGCATCGATGACCTTCTTCGACCAACGACCCTTTGCCGGGTGCCAGAGCGCGGTACCCGATGTGTCACCGGGCTCCATCACCGCCACACCGCCGTCGGCGCCGCCAGTCAGATACCAGTTGATGTAGTTGTGGACGACGAGGAAGGTGCTGGCGCGCTCGTAACGCTCCGGCTCGTGCCGCCGCAGGTGCAGGATCTTGGGAGCGGTGTAACCGGTGCGCTGGCTGTTGCCGACCTCCGCGATCATCGCCTCGAGACCGCCGACCGCCGCGGTTAGGATCCGGCACTCCTCGGCGGTGGAGAAGTCGTTCCACAGCTTGGCACGCGCCCGGGCGAGTGTGCCGTCGGCGGCCAACGCGACGAGCCCATGCTGCTGGCCGGAGACCGAGATGCAGCGGATCCGATCGGCGGGGACCTCGGACTCTCTCAGCCGATCCAGCAGCATCTCGAGCGCCTCGATCCACATCCGGGGATCGGACTCCGAGACGCCCTCTCCGAGCCCGGCGACGGCGCCTTCCTCGGTCCCGTAGTGCGGCAGGTCGTCGTCGTATTCGACGCGATCGATGTGGACGACGGCTCCGGCGTCGACGTCGATGACGACGAGCTTGCAACTCTGGGTCGAGACGTCGAGACCGGCGAAGAGCGGGCTCACCTTCTTGCTCTCAGACATCGGCCACGTCCTCAGTTGCCCTCACCGTTCGCCCCCGCCAACACAGCTCTACCGGCTATGCTCTGCACCGCCGGCAAGATGTAGTTGTCCATCATGTAGTCCGGAGTCGTCACCGCCGGAACCCAGTAGCTACCGCCCGTGATCACCACCACGAGCGATAAGTCGGGCACGACGTAGATCTTCTGTCCTCCCAGGCCGCTCCCCCAATAGGCCGGTAGTCCGGAAAGATACCCCAGCCACCAGGCATAGCCGTAACCCCTCACACCCGACCAGGCATGAGGGCTGGTCGATGCTTCCACCCACTCGCCGGAGACGACCCGCTGCCCGGCCCAGACACCTCCGTCCAGATAGAGCTGCCCGAACTTCGCCATATCGCGCGGTCGCATCTCCAGGTTGCCCGACGCCCAGACCCAGTTGTCGGGCCAAATCCTCAGCCAAGCCACGTGGGTGATCCCCAGTGGCGAAAAGAGGAACTCCTGGGCGAAGTCGTCGAGCTCGACTCCGCTCGCACGCTCGATGGCACGTGCGACCGTGTTGATACTGGCTTCGCTGTAAGCGAAGTACGTTCCGGGGGCGGCAACCAGCGGCCGGGAGACATAGTACTCGATCGGGTTCGGAGCGCGGTAGAACAGGACGTTATCATTTCGCGGGTCTCGGAGATCGTAGGCGTGCTGATCCCACTCGATTCCCGATGTCATCGTGATGAAGTGCTCGAGTGTGATCTCCTCTTTGCCGTCGGACTGGAATGCCTCGATCTCCGGAAAGAACGTGTGCGCCGGCACGTCCACGCTCTCGATCAGGCCGCGATCGATCGCGATTCCCAGCAGCGACGAGGTCACGGTCTTGGTGATCGACGCGATGTTGTGGATCGTGTTGCGATCGAACTGAATGGTCCAGCTACCGGTGTACTTTATTCCCCTGAAGTACTCCTCGAACACGAGCTTGCGGTCCTTGATGATCAGTATCCCGTGTACGAGCGTGTCCGGCAGCCCGCGCAGTCGTCTGATCAGGTCCGCCAGCGGCTCGAGGCCGATCCCGACATCGGCGAGACCAGCCGTCTCCCAACCGTCATCGGTCTGCTGCGGCGGTGTGTACTTCCAGACGACGTGGATGTCCACCAAGGCAGCGGACTCGCGCCCACGATCGTCCACTGCCACCACCCTTATCCGGTGATAGCGGAACGGCTCGCCCTCGGTGTTCCAGTAGAGTGCGTAGGGGGCCGTGTGGAGGTCGGCCCGCTGCTTGCCGTCGATGTAGAACCTGACGGCAAGGACGCGTCCATCGGGGTCGGAAGCTTCCACAATGATCGGCACGGTGTCGCCGATCTCGAAGACCTGACCGCGGAGAGGACTCGAGATTACGACCTCGGGAGCCAGGTTCGTGGGACCGCTCGACTCTGCACACGACGAGCACGCAACCGCCACCAGCGCGAACGCCACAGTCACCCTGACCGCCCCCACGAATCTCATAGCAGAGATCACTCTTCTCACCGCGCGCCCGTCATACGGCTCAGGGTTCCAGGACCAGCAGTTCTCCGACGACCTCGAAGCGGCCACTGACGACCTCGGTCGTGGCCGCGTTGGCGAGCCCGCTGAAACCCGGCTGCTTGCCGCCGATGTTGACCTCGAATGTCCCGGGCTCGATCACGCGCCGCCAGGCGGCGTCGATCAGGGAGATCTGACGCGGTGCCAGCGTGAAGCTCACCGTCTTCGCTTCACCGGGCTCGAGGTGCACGCGCTTGAATCCCTGCAGAGCGCGTATCGGGACGGGTACAGACGCCTCCAGGTCGGTCACGTACAACTGAACGACCTCCTCACCCGCCGTATCGCCAGCGTTCTCCACCCGCACCGACACCTCGACCGCCTCTCCGCTACGGATGCGGGCGGGAAGCTCGAGATCGGTGTAGCGGAACGTCGTATAACTCAGCCCGTAACCGAATGGGAAGAGCGGCTCGCCCTCGAAGTAGCGATAGGTCTTGCCCGCCATGTCGTAGTCGGTGAACGGCGGAAGCTGGTCGACCGACCTGTAGAAGGTCACCGGCAGGCGGCCCGCCGGGTTGTAGTCGCCGAACAAGACGTCGGCGATCGCCGTGCCCGCCGCCTGGCCCGGATACCAGGCCTCCACGATGGCCGGCACGTGCTCGGCGGCCCAGTTCACGGCGACCGCACTGCCGTTCAGCAGCACCAGCACGACCGGTTTACCGGTGGCGACGATCGCCTCCATCAACTCGCGTTGGGGAGCCGGGAGGCCGATGTCGACTCGGTCACCGCCGGCGAAGCCGGGCACCTCGACCCGCATCTCCTCGCCTTCCAGGCGCGGCGACAGACCCATCACCATGATCACGGCGTCGGCCCGCGCTACGGCTTGCAGCGCTTCCTCACGCAGCCGCGGTTCGGGCCGCGCCCAGACGAGCTGTACGATCGCGTCGGCACGACGCGTCTGGTACTCGATGCGGATGTCGTGCGCTACGCCCGCCTCCAGTTCCACATCCGCCCAACGCGGGAGCACGACGTGCCGGTCGGAGAACTCGACCAGCAGCGAATCGTCGAGGAAGAGTTGGAAGCCACCGAAGACACGGACGCCGAGGGCGTAGTGACCGGAGACCGGCGGCGTCAGCGCGCCGGTCCAGCGGATGCTGAAGCTGTCCGCCGGCATCCCCGCGATCGGCGCCTCGTCCCACCAGTTGAAATCGACCGTATTGTCGACACGTGTCGCGAACGGCTCGCCCGCGAAGTCGCGGTTCGAGTAATACTCTCCCTTCAGGCCGGCCGCGCGCCGGCCCGCGTGCTCGGTCGAGAGCGCTGCGGACGGCACGATCTCGAAGGACGGCATGTTCTCGGCGACGTCGGTCCCTCTGGCGTAGAGCACATCCGTTCGCGGCGCCACCGCGCGCCGGATGCCTTCGAGCGGCGTGACCGGGTGTGATGGCACGCCGTTGTAATTGCCGAGCAGCACGTCGACGTCGTGGGCGTTCGGCCCGATCACCGCGATCGTGCCGATCTCCCTGCTCAGCGGCAGCAGGTCGCCCTCGTTCTTGAGCAGCACGACCGACTTGCGCGTCGCTTCGACGGCGAGCGTCTGGTGCTCCTCGGAATCGTTGACGCTGTACGGGATGCTCGTGTAGGGGACGCGCTCCGGCGGATCGAACATACCGAGCTTGAAGCGGGCGCGCATCAAGCGACTCAACGACACATCGATCTGGTCCTCGGTGATGAGCCCCTGCTCCACCGCCACCACCAGGCTATCGTAGGTGACGCCGCAGTTGAGGTCGGTACCGTGAGCGACGGCCAGCGCCGCGGCCTCGGCGGCCGTCCCGACGAGCTGGTGGTTGCGGTAGATGTCCATGATCGCCCAGCAGTCGGAGACGACGTAGCCGTCGAAGCCCCACTCGTCCCTCAGAATCTGCTGGAGCAATTCGTCGCTGGCGCAGCAGGCGGCGCCGCGGAAGCGATTGTAGGCGCACATCACCGATTGGGCGTTCGCGTCGACCACCGTCGCCCGGAAGGCCGGCAGGTACGTCTCGCGCAGGTCGCGCTCGTCGACCACGGCGTCGAACGTGTGGCGGTCCGGCTCCGGTCCGCTGTGCACGGCGTAGTGCTTGGGCGTGGCGACGGTCTTCAGGTAGTAAGGGTCATCGCCCTGCATGCCGCGCACGAACTCGACGGCGAGCCGGCCCGTCAGGTACGGGTCCTCGCCGAAGGTCTCCATGCCGCGCCCCCAGCGCGGGTCGCGGAAGATGTTGATGTTGGGCGACCAGAAGGTAAGCCCCTCGTAGATGCCGCGCCGGCCCTGGCGTGCCGACTCGTGATGCTTGGCGCGCGCTTCGTCGGAGATGACGGTCGCCACCCTCAGCATCAGATCGGTGTCCCAGGTGGCGGCCAGCCCGATGGCCTGCGGGAACACGGTAGCGCGGCCGGCCCGGGCCACCCCGTGCAGCGCCTCGTTCCACCAGTTGTATTCCGGGATCCCCAGACGCTCGACGGCTGCAGCGTTATAGAGCAGCTGCGAGACCTTCTCCTCGAGCGTCAGCCGCGACACGAGGTCGTCGACACGCCGCTCGAGGGGTAGCTCGGGGTTCAGGTAGGCGGGCATCGCTTCAGTGGGTCCGGGCGGACCCGGCGGGGCCGGCGCGCAGTAAGAGAGGCAGATGGCCAGTGAAGTGAGCACCCCGGCCGCAAAGACGCGTGTAGTCACCGGACTCCTCCCATGCTGTGCTGACTGGGAATGTGATTGTCAACGTTACTCTAGTGTTCGGATCCCGCGACGCAATAGAGCCGCCCTGCGCGACAAATAGCGCCGCAGCGGCTCGACGCCGACCTCCCGGCGACCGGTCGGCCGGGCCGCGCCGGGGCCGCTCAGCCCGCGCGCCGTTGCCCCGGGACGGGCACGGCTCGCAGCAGCTCCCGCGTGTAAGGGTGCTCGGGTGCGCTGAACAGCGCCGCCCGCTCGTTCCGCTCGACGACCGCTCCCTCCCTCATTACCGCGACCTCGTCGCACAGTTGCTCGACGAGGGCGAGATCGTGGGAGATGAAGAGGTAGGTGAGGCCGAGCCGAGCCTGCAGGTCGCGCAACAACTCGAGGATCTGCGCCTGGATCGAGACATCGAGCGCGCTCGTCGGCTCGTCCAGAACGATGACCTCGGGCTCCGCGGCCAGGGCACGCGCGATCACGATGCGCTGGCCCTGGCCGCCGGAGAACTCGTGCGGATGGCGATCCTTGAATTCCTCTCGCAGCCCCACCAGGTCGAGCAGCTCTGCGACCCGCTCCGCGCGAGCGCGTCGCTCCATGCCGACCAGCACCTTGAGTGGCGCGGCGATGATCTGGCGCACCCGCTTGCGCGGGTTGAGCGAGCTGGCAGGATCCTGAAAGACGTAGCCAACGCGCTGACGGAACTCGCGCCACTCGCCAGGCGCCAGGCCGGCGACGTCTCTACCGCGCCATTCGACCCGACCGGAGGTAGGCTGATCCAGGCCGGACAGTAGCCGGCCCAGTGTGGTCTTACCGGATCCCGACTCGCCGACCAGACCGAGGGTGGCACCGGCGCGGAGCTCCAATGAAACGCCGTCCACGGCCTTGACCACTGGCCGGCGCCGGCCCAGTAGGCGCCGGCCGCCCCCGAAGTGCCTGGACAGGTCCCGCGCGGCCAGCAGCGTGTCGCTCATAAGACCGGTCCTCTGGCCACATCCTCGTGCACGCGGATGCAGCGCGCCCGACGGTTGGGGGCGATGCGCTCGAGCTCGATTGGCGGCACACGGCAGCGGTCGAGCGCCAGTTCGCAGCGTGGCGCGAAGCGACAGCCCGGCGGTAACTGATCAGCCGCCGGCGGTAGGCCGGGTATCGGTCGCATCGATCGGTCCGGCTGACCGAGCACGGGCACCGAGGCGAGCAGCCGGCGCGTGTACGGATGACGCGGATCGCGGAGGATGTCGTCGATCGGCGCCGATTCCACCACCATGCCCGCATACATGACCAGGACACGGTCGCAGAGCTCCGAGACGATCCCGAGGTCGTGCGTGATGAACAGGAGCGCGGCGCCCTGTTCCGCCCGCAGCGTCGCCAGTAGCTCGATTATCCCGGCCTGGATCGTCACGTCCAGCGCCGTGGTCGGCTCGTCGGCGATGATGAGGTCCGGCCCGTTCGCCAGCGCCATGGCGATCATCACGCGCTGCCGCATGCCGCCCGACAGCTCGTGCGGGTAACTGCCGAGATGCCGCTCGGCCTGCGGCAGCCGCGCCCGGTCCATGAACTCGACGGCGCGCCGACGCGCCTGCCCCCAGGAGCCGCCCCGATGCGCTCTCACCGCCTCAGCGATCTGCTCGCCCACGCTGAGTACCGGATTGAGAGCCGTCATCGGGTCCTGCGGGATGTAGACGATTCGGTCACCCCGCAGCTCGCGCAGCCGCGACTCCGGCGCCGCCACCAGGTCCTCGCCCTGGAACACGACGTTGCCGCCGACGACCCGACCGGGCGGCCGCGGCACGAGCCCCATGACCGACAGAGCCGTCACCGTCTTGCCCGACCCCGACTCGCCGACTATGCCCAGCGCTTCGCCGCGGTCCAACGTGAACGAGACACCGTCGACGGCGCGGTGAACACGCCGACCGACAAAGAAGTAGGTGGACAGATCGGCGACATGCAGTAACGCACCGTCACGAGCCATGTCGGGCGCCGCAGCCCGCTCGGGCGCCAACTCCCGAACCTGCTGTTCCGACAGCGTGCCCTCATCTCCCGACGCGCTGAGCCGCGGATCGAGGACGTCCCGCAGCCCGTCGCCCAGCAGGTTGATGGCGACGACCACTAGGAAGATCACCAGGCCGGGGACGACCGCCACGTGCGGTGCCGTGGTGAGAACCTGCCGCCCTTCGCCCAGCATGCTGCCCAGGTCGGCACGCGGCGGCTGCGCGCCCAGCCCCAGGAAACTCAGTCCCGCGGTCTCCAGAATCATCCAGCCGATGGTGGTCGACATCATGATGACGATGGCCGGGAGCACGTTCGGCAGGATCTCGAGCGCCAGCACGCGACCGCTCCCGTAGCCCGAGAGACGGGCAGCGGCGATGAAGTCCTGCTCTTTCAGACTGAGCGTCGCGCCGCGTACCGCGCGGGCGAAGAAGGGGATGTTCACGATCGAGATCGCGATCATCGCGTTCCCGAGCCCGGGCCCCAGCGCGGCGACGATTGCCAGGGCGAGCAGCAAGTACGGGAACGCCATCAGCACGTCGATCCCGCGCATCAATACGGTGTCGACCAATCGGCCATAGTAGGCGGCGACGATCCCGATCAGCGTGCCCAGCACGGTCGCGACGAGCGTAGCGAAGACACCGACGGCGAGGCTGACCTGCGAGCCCCAGACCAGGCGCGATAGGATATCGCGACCCAGCTGGTCGGTGCCCAGCGGATGGCCCGGCGACAGTGGCGGCGCCAGCCGGTCGGCGAGGTCGGTGACATCGGGCTCCGCCAGCGGCAGGAGCGGCGCGAGTAGTGCGGCCAGCACGATGACAACGAGGACAGCGAGCCCGAGGAGCGCCAGGCCGTTGCGCCGCAGCCGCCGCCAGGCGCTGTGGCGGCGTCGCGGTTCGGGGCCGACCGAATCTCGACGCGCCTCGCTCACTGGACTTTGATCCTCGGGTCGAGGGCGTACTGGATCAGATCGGTGATCAGATTGATGAATACGTAAGCGGTGGCGACCACCAGCACGCCGCCCTGAACCAACAGGATGTCGCGGGTGCCGATGGCGTTCACCAGCATACGACCCAGGCCAGGCCATTCGAACACCGTCTCGATGTAGACGGCGCCGCCCAACACGAACCCGGCCTGCAGCCCGATGATCGGTACGACGCTTACCAGGGCGTTGCGGAACGCATGCCTCAATATGACGCGGCGCGGCTTCAGTCCCTTGGCCCGGGCCGTGCGCATGTAGTCCTGACGCAGTACCTCGAGCATGTTCGTCCGGGTCAGACGCGCGATCACCGCGGTCGCCACCGCCGCCAGCGCCCCGGCGGGCAGCACCAGGTGGTGGAGCATGTCCGCCAGGCCACCGCCGCCATAGACATCGTACATGCCGCTGACCGGGAACCAGCCGAGCCAGACGGCGAAGACGACGATGAACAGGAGGCCGAGCCAGAACGCCGGCGTCGAGATTCCCACCAGCACCAGCAGCGTCAGCAGCTTGTCTTGCCACTGATGCTGCTTCACCGCCGTCACCGCGCCGATCACCAATCCCAGTAACACGCTCAGGACCAGCGCCGACCCGGCGAGCAGCAACGTCGGGCCCAACCGCTCCAGTACCTCATCGATCACCGGTCGGTCCAGCGAGTAGGAACGACCGAAGTCGCCCTCCACCACGTTCCCCAGCCAAGTCACGAACCGCACCGGCGCCGGGCTGTCGAGCCCCAGCTCTTCACGCAGCGTGGCGACGTTCTCGGGCGTCGCGTAGGGACCGAGGATCGCCTGTGCCGGATCACCCGGCAGCAGCGCCATCATCAGGAAGACGAGCACCGAGATCCCGAACAGGACCGGTACGATTGCGAGTAGACGGCGGACTACGTAGCGATGCATGGAGGTCCCTCGATCAGCCCCTTATCGGGGTAAGACCCGATCGGGACGCGCGCTGCCTTCGCCGCTCGGTCAACCCTTGTACGTGTCGTGCAGCCGCAGGAAGAATGACGGCTGGAGCTGGAAGCCGGCGACCCGCGCCGTCGCCACCGCGTTCTGCTTCCAGCTGGCCACGAAGACCCAGGGGGCGTCCCGATGGACGATACGTTGAAGACGCTTGTAGAGCCGCGCCCGTTCCGCCGCAGCGGTGGTCACACGCGCCTCATCCAACAGCGAATCCACCTCCGGGTTCGAGTAGTAGCCGCTGTTGAAGCCGCCCGCCGCCGGCAGCGCGTCGCTGTGCAGCGTGAGCGCCGGCAGGATGTGCGGGTCGTTGGTCATCCACGCCATCTCCGCCATATCGGCCGCGCTCCCCAAACCCGAGTTCACCCGGCTCAGGAACGTGTTCCACTCGTAGCTCTCGATTTTCACCTCGATCCCCACCCGCTGCAGATCCGCCTGTATCGCCGTCCCCAGTAGCACCGGCTCCAGCATGCCCGAGCCGCCTTGCGTCACGTAGAACGTCACCGTCACGCCGTCACCGTAGCCAGCCTCCGCCAGCAGCCGCCGGGCCTTGTCGGGATCGTAGGGATACGGATCCAGCTCCTCGTCGTAGGCCCACTCGAACGCCGCAGGCACCGGGCCCGCCGCGACTGTGGCGGTGCCCTCGAGCAGCTCGTCGACCAGCGCCCGTTTGTTCACCGCGTAGTTCGCCGCCTGACGGACCCGGCGGTCGGCGAACGGACCTTCGCGCGTGTTGAGGATCAGGAACCACAGGTGCGGCCCGACGCGCTCGTAGACCTCGAACTCGGACGACGCCCGGAACCGGGCGATATGATCGGAAGGCACCTCGACGATGAGGTCGACACCGCCCGACTGAAGCTCGGTAACCCGAGTGACGGCGTCGCCGATCGGCCGAAACACGACGGTCCGAAGCCTCGGCGCTCCGTCCCAGTACTCCGGGTTGCCCTCCAGCACCACGCGCCGCCGACTGGTCCATTCGCTGAACGCGAACGGACCCGTACCCGACGGCTGACGTCCGTACTCGCTGCCGCGCTCACGCACCGCCGCCGGTGAGACCATCAGGCCGATGGGGTACGCAAGGTTCGAGAGCAGCGGTGCGTACGGCTCGCCCAATACGAGCCGTACCGTGTGCCGGTCGACCAGCTCGACCCGGTCGACGGCCTCGAGCATAAACGCCAGCGGGAACGGGCCGGTATCATGGAACGGATGGCTCTCGTCCAGCATGCGGTCGATGTTGAATTCGACCGCCTCGGCGTCGAACGGCGAGCCGTCGTGAAAGCGAACTCCCTCGCGCAGCCGGAAGGTGTAGACGAGACCGTCATCGCTGATCGTCCACGACTCGGCCAGCGCCGGCTCGACCTCGAGTTTCCCCTCCTTGAAGCGGACCAGCCCGTCATAGACATTGACCAGGATACGGAAGTCGTTGAGCGAGGTAACGGCGTGGGGGTCGAGCGACTTCGGTTCGGCCACCTGACCGACGACGAGTACGTCATCGGGAATCTGTGACCTCGCGGTAAGACTGAACTGCGGAGCGAGGCCGACGAAGGCGACCACCAGTGCCATAGCACAAACGCGCCGACTGCTGTTTGACTTCTGTGCGGACGGTACGGCGAGTCGCGTGGCAAGCATGGGTCAGCGGTCTCTCACCGGCGGCGACCCTCGCGAGTCGCCTCGTTGGCATTCGCAGAACGGCTAACAACTGAAGATGCACGAAGGGCACGAAATGGCAAACCGCGACGCACCACCTGTCGACGCCCGCTACGTAAGAAGACGGTTAGAGCACGACGGTTTCGCGGTCGCCGGCGACTTGCCGCCTATCGCCCGCTTCGGTGACGGGCCACAGGCCAGCGAGCTGGCCGAACTCGTCCGGGCCGGTAAGAAGCGAGCGACGGCCAGCCTGCTGTGGCGCTGGCAGGCCGAGCACGGCGGACCACCCCTACCGGGCTATCGCCAGGTCATCGTCGACTGGCAGGGCGAGCCGCGCGCCGTGATCGAGATGACCGAGATCGAAGTCGTGCCGTACGACGAAGTCGGCGCCGACTTCGCCCGCGCCGAGGGTGAGGGCGATCTGTCACTCGAGTACTGGCGTGAGATCCATTGGGACTTCTTCACCCGCGAATCCGAGAGGCTCGGCCGTGAGCCGGACGAGAAAATGCCGGTCGTCTGCATGCGATTCCGGGTCGTACACTCGCTTTCCGACTAGCTACGACTCAGCCGCCCCCCGCTCACTATCCGCACGAGACAGGGCCCCGGCGGCTGCCGGGGCCCTCGTAGCCCTCGCAGCGCTGCGCGGGTGCCGCTACTCTGTGATCCCCAGCAGGTCCAGCATGAACGCATACTGGAAGGCTACATCACGGTACCGCTGGTAGCGGCCCGACGCGCCCCCGTGACCCGCCTCCATGTTCGTCTTCAACAGCAGCCGGTTGTCGTCGGTCTTAAGCGCCCGCAGCTTCGCCACCCACTTCGCCGGCTCGAAGTACTGCACCTGCGAGTCGTGTAGCCCGGTCGTCACCAGCATGTTGGTGTAGTCCTTGGCCTCGACGTTGTCGTACGGCGAGTACGAGAGCATGTACCAGTAGTAGCCTTCCTCGTTCGGGTCGCCCCACTCGTCGTACTCGCTGGTCGTGAGCGGGATGCTCGCGTCGAGCATCGTCGTCACGACGTCGACCCACGGCACCAGCGCCAGGATGCCCTTGAACAGGTCGGGCCGCATGTTGTACACGGCGCCCATCAGCAGGCCGCCGGCGCTGCCGCCCTGCGCGAACATCAACTCGGGACTCGTGTACCCCTCGGCGACCAGGAACTCCGCCACGTCGATGAAATCGGTGAACGTGTTCTTCTTGTTGAAGAGCTTGCCGTCCTCGTACCACCAGCGACCCATCTCCATGCCGCCGCGGATGTGGGCGATCGCGTAGACGAACCCGCGATCGAGCAGGCTCAGCCTCACCGAACTGAAGCCGGCGTCCATGCTGCTGCCGTAGGAGCCGTAGGCATAGAGGAGTAGCGGATTGTCCCCGTCCTTCTCGGTGCCCTTGCGATAGACGATCGATACCGGCACGCGCACCCCGTCTCTAGCGGGCGCGTATAGCCGCTCGCTCACGTAGTCGGCGGGATCGTAGCCGCCCAGCACCTCGTCCTGCTTGAGCAGCGTCTTCTCGCGAGTCCGCATGTTGTAGTCGTAGACCGAGCTGGGCGTCGTCAGCGACGAGTAGCGATAGCGCAGGACCTCGGTGTCGATCTCGGGGTTGCCGGTCGGATACGCCGCATAGGCCGGCTCACCGAAGTCGAGATAGTGCTCGTCGCCACCGGACCACGGACGTATGCGTATCTGCAGCAGCCCGTCCTTACGCTCCACCACGACCATGTGATCTCTGAATACATCGAACCCGAGTAGCAGCACGTCATCGCGGTGCGCGATCACTTCCTCCCAGTACTGTTTCGCCGTGCGATCGACCGGCGTGCGCATCAGCCGGTTGTTTTCCGCTCTCCAGTTCGTCGTGACATAGAAGTAGTCGCCGAAGTGGTCGATGCTGTACTCGTGATCCGGCTCACGCGCCATGAAGAGTGTGAAATCACCGTCCGGATCGTCGGCGTCGAGGTAGCGGTACTCGTTGCTCAGCGTCTGCGAGGAGCCGATGATAATGTACCCGTCCGTCTTCGTCTTCGTCACGTAACACGAAAACTCGACGTCGTCTTCCTGATAAACCAGCTCGTCGTCTGCGGGATCGGTGCCCAATACGTGCCGATAGATCTGGTAACGGCGCAGCGTACCCGGATCCTGCCTGCCATAGAACACCGTACGGTTGTCGTTGGCCCAGGCGATGTTCGACGTCACACTGGGGATCTCGTCTTCCAGATACTCGCCGGTGTCGAGGTTCTTGAAGCGGATGTTGTAAAAGCGCCGGCCCACCGTGTCGTGTGCAAAGGCGATGATGTTGCCCTCCGAGCTCACCGCCGGGAAGCTCACGGAGGTGAACCCGTGCCCTCCCGCCAGCTGGTTCACGTCGATCAGGACCTCCTCCTCGGCCTCCAGCGAGCCCTGCTTGCGGGCGTAGATCGGGTACTCCTTACCTTCCTCCATCCTGGTGTAGTAGTAGTAGCCGTGGCGGAAGTAGGGGACCGACAGATCCGTCTGCTTGATGCGTCCGACGATCTCCTCGAACAGCGCCTCCTGCAGCCCCTCGGTGTGCGCCATCATCGCCTCGGTATAGGCGTTCTCCGCCTCCAGATAGGCGATCACCTCAGGGTTCTCCCGTTCCCTCAGCCAGTAGTAATTGTCGGTACGAACGTGGCCGTGCATCTCGAGCTGGTGCGGGACCACCTTCGCCACCGGCGGCGTGATCTCCGCCTGCTGCGCCGTCGCCGGAGCGGTCGCGACCGTGCAGAGGCACAGCGCGGCCGCGAAACCGCCGGCCGCCAGGGCCCCCAGCGTAGCTCGTAGTGATTGCCAGGCGCGCATGGGCCTGCCTCCTCGGTTGAGGTTCCCTTCATCCCCTCTTCGGGATGCCGTCATCTTTCTGATTTGTGACCTGAAGATAGGCGTCGGACGCGGGGCCAACAATCGCCGCCCAGAGGCGGGCTTTAGCGCACCGCCGGCGGTGCGCAGGGGGTGGCGCGGAAGGACTGCAGGCACTATTCAAACGGCATTCGCCACCGGAGGGAGCGGCAAGCCAGGAAGTCGCCGATGCCTGCTAAGGGGGGACCGATGAAGCTCTGCAAGTTTGTCATCCTTGGACTTCTGGCGTTCGGGTCAGCGCACACGGGTTCGGCCCAGACACCCGAGGGTTGCACTTCCGCAGTGATCAGCCCCAAGGCATCGGTCGAGGCGGTCCCGGTGCTCTGGAAGAACCGCGACACGGGCACCCTGTCGAACAAGGTCGTGTTCGTGGAGGAGTCGCCCTACAGCTATCTGGCGCTGGTGAACGTCGAGGTACCGAGCGGGCGCCATACCTTCGCGGGACTGAACTCGGCGGGCTTCGGCATCATGAATACGGTTGCGTACAACCTGCCCAGGAAATCGGGCGAAACGGAAGACCTGGAAGGCATCGTGATGGCCGACGCGCTGCGGACCTGTCGAACCGTGGCCGATTTCGAGCGCTACCTCGAGGCGAACCTCGGCCCGGCCCTGGGCGCCTGGGCCAACTTCGGCGTGATCGATGCCGAGGGCAGAGCCTTACTGTTCGAGGTGCACAACCACGGGTACGAGAAGCATGACGCGGCGGCGGTCGAGGCCGGCTACCTGGTGAACACCAACTTCGCGCGTAGCGGCGCGGAGAACGAGGGCGCGGGATACCTGCGGTTCGAGCGCGCCAGCCATCTTTTCGACCTGTTTCCACCCGCTGCGGTCGACCACATGACCGTGCTGACCCGGTTCACCCGCGACCTGGGGCACGTGCTCCTAGAGCAGCCGACCCTCGAGCAGGCGCGCGCGACGGGCGCGGAGCGAGACCTGTGGGTCTTCAGCCGGGACTGCATCAACCGACCCTCGACGGCGGCGGCCGTCGTCATCGTCGGCAAGGATCCCTCCGACCCGACCTCGCTGGCGACGATGTGGGTGATCCCCGGCGAGCCGCTGACCGCCGTGGCCGTGCCGCTCTGGGTGGAGGCCGGCGGCAGCCCCGCGCCGCTTTGGGACGGCGAGGAGGCGCCGCTGTGGCGCGAGTCACTGCGTATCAAGGGCTTGATTCGCCCGATGTCGGAGGGGAACAAGCGAGACTACCTGAATCTGACGCGGCTCGACAACGCCGACGGGACCGGTTTCCTGCCGAGGATCCTGGCGGCCGAGGCGGAAATCATCGCCGAGACGCTCGATTTCCTGAGGTCACCGCACTCTCCCGCAGAGCTGACGGGCTTCCAGAACCGGATGGCCGAGCGGGCGCTGGCGACCATGCAGGCCATCCGCTGATTCCGATGGACGAGCTGAAGCGGTATCCCATCTCGATCTCGGAAGTCTTCCGATCACGACCCGTGGTCGGCGCGCTCGCCAAGCCGACCCAACTGATCCGTTACGAGGGGCTGTCGCAGGTCATCGGTGCGGATGTCCACGTGAAACACGAGAACCACAACCCGACCGGTACCTTCAAGATCCGCGGGGGCATTAACCTGATGTCACACCTGCGGCGCAAGGGCCTGAAGGGAGTCATAACCTTCTCGACCGGCAACCACGGGCTCTCGATCGCGACTGCGGCCAAGTGGTTCGGGCTCGATGCGGTCGTCGTGGTTCCCGAGAAGAGCAACCCCACCAAGATCCGGGCTATTCGTGAGTGCGGCGCCGAACTGGTGGAGGCCGGGAGCACGTTCGAGGAGGCGGCCCGTGCCGTGGATGCGCTCTGTCAAGAGAGAGGTCTCTACTACGCGCATCCCGCCGACGAGCCGTTGCTGATCAACGGCGTCGGCACCGGTTTTCTCGAGATCGTCGAGGAGCTACCGGACGTCGACGTGATTATCGTTCCGCTCGGCGCCGGCAGCGAAGCCGCGGCCGCCGTAACCGTCTTCCGTGCCCTCCGTCCCGAAGCGCGGATCGTCGCTGTACAGGCCGAATGCTCCCCAGCCGCTTACCAGTCGTGGCGCGACGGTCGCATCTGTCACGCCGCGAACATGACCTTTGCCGGTGGGTTCGCTACCGGCAAAGCGTACGACGTGCCCTTCCAAATCTACAGGGATGCGCTGGACGACTTCGTCCTGCTCACCGAGGACGAGATCTATGACGGGATCGGCGCAGCGTTCTACTACACCCACAACCTCGCCGAGGGCGCCGGGGCCGCCGCCATCGCCGCAGCATACAAGCTGAGGAATCAGCTTGCCGGCAAGATGGTCGCCTTGCAGATGAGCGGCTGCAACGCAGCGCCCGAGGAAATCCTCGAGGCCGGTCGACGATCTACCTTCTCCGCAGGATACGTGCGCTAGGGAGCCGCTGGTGCTCGACGGGACAAATAGGAAGGCGGCCGCAGGGCTGCGGCCGCCTTCCTTTCACATGGTGGACTAGTGCAGATTGCAGGAGGCGTCCGAGACGTAGAAATCCGCCGCAAAATCGCCGTTAGCGTTCCTGGTGAAATGCATGTGCAGCTCGAAGGTGATGTTCGGAGCATTACCCTTCCCAACTAGACGAGTCCTCTGGTGTGTGTGACTCGAGTACTGCCCATCACCCCACGCGTCTCCCGTGATCCGCTGCAGAAGCGTCTGACGCCACACGTACTCCGCCCCGCTCGTGTAGCTCACTCCCGTGCCCTTGCCGAGGACGTGCCACGCCTCGCTCGTGTCGCCTCTGCCTTGCGCTATCGCGACCTGCTTGATGTCGACCACACCCTCGATGTCGATGGCCTCACCACACGCAGCCACGGTGAACATCCGCGGGTTGGTGATCTGATACACCACCGCACTGTTGCCGTTGCCCTGCCCCTGCTGAGCCACGGCATCCTGGACCGGCGTCAAGAGCGCCACGCCGACCAGCGTGCCCAACAGGATGACTGTCGATCGCCTCATCTCTTACTCCTCCTCGTAGAGCATCGGTTGGCGGGCAAAGGCCCCGGAGGGAGCGGACCAGCCAGGTCCAGAGTCCTCCACGAGGCCGGGTCGCAGAATTGTTGGCGGGATTCAGAGTGCCGGCGGCGGGCGAGGTGTTGGAATACAACGCCTCGCGGCACGCTGCAGCGACGTGGCTTGCAAGAACTGTGCAGCGCGGTCCCGCCGCCGGGGTCGATGGGACAACTTGTCTAACCCTCTATCCCACAAAGGATTAAGGCCTCCGACCCAAGCACCGCCACGGCTCAAGCGCCTCCGTCGGACCCGGCCGGCGGTCGCCCGCGGGTTCCGAATCGGTCATTGCGACCGACCGGGGCGAAGACAGCCCGGTCACCTACCCCACGCCCCCGCTCACCACTTGACTGCCGCTTGACTCGCCGGCCGCACAATGAGGGCGTTCGTCCGCAGGCACTGTTCATTGCTCTCCGGAAGGAGAAAGGAGGGACCGATGTTGACCAGCAGAGCACATTCGAAGGCGCTCGTCTTGCTGCTAGGGGCGCTCTGGGCGCTGGCCGCCTGCGACCGCGACGTCTTCGAGCCCAGCGAGGAGGTGGCCGTCGCGCCACCGGAGGCCGGTCTGTTTCAGGCCGGCAACGTCAAGCTGATGACGCGCAACCTCTTCGTCGGCGCGCCGGTGGAGATGATCTACGCACCCGGTGCGGACATCCCGCAGGCGGCGGCCGATCTGTGGGCGTGGGTCCAGAGCACCAAGTTCGAGGAAGAGCGGGCCGACGCGATCGCCGACGAGGTCGCCTACGCCGAGCCTCACGTCATCGGGCTGCAGGAGGTATCGGTCTTCACCATCGTGACGCCCTGCCCGCTGGGACCGCCGTTCTGTCCGCCTATCTCCGAGTATCCGACGACTGAACAGCTCCACTTCCTGGAGATACTGATGCAGGAGCTAGGCGAGCGAGGCCTCTCCTACATCCCGGCATCCGTGCAGGCGAACTTCCAGGGTGCGGTGCCCATGTACGACTCGGGTTCGAGCACGGGCGTCAGTCTGATCGTGCTCGCAGATTTCGATGCCGTCCTCGTGCGTGGCGACCTGACCTGGGGAAACGCACAGGTCGACACCTTCGAGACGAACCTCATGGTCGAACTGTCCGGGATGCCGCTGGAGATCTACCGCGGCTGGGCTTCGGTTGATGTTACCGTCGACGGCTTCCCGTTCCGCTTCGTGACCACGCACCTCGAGCCGGTCGAGTCCGGTCCGTCGATCCAGATCGCACAGGCGAACGAGCTGATCGAGACTGTCACCAATTGGGAGCTACCGGGCGGGCAGCTCCCCACGATCGTGACGGGTGACATCAACTCGGCGCCCACCGACAACGGCGGGCCAACTGCCTACGCGACCTTCATCGATGCCGGCTTCAACGACGTCTGGGGCCCGATCCGGCCGGGACCCACCTGCTGCCAGGACGAGACCCTGCTCAACGCCGCGTCACTGCTCGAGCGCCGGGTCGACGTCATCCTCATGCACGGTCACTTCGGGTACTTCCCGGCCTTCGCCATCCGCACCGGCCACCGGCAGTGGGACCGCACACCCTCCGGTCTCTGGCCGTCCGACCATGCCGGCGTCGTGGCCTGGAAGCGACTGCCGGGGCAGCTTGCCTCGCGCTGAGCTTCGAGCGACCCGACCCACCACATACCAGACGGGGCCCCTTGGGGCCCCGTCCCCGCACTACGGAGGCCGGATACCCGCCACGTCGCAACGCTTCCGCCCCTTTAGCTGTCTTTAGTAGAGAATTCGCGAACTCTCGAAACACGGATCATACAGCAGCGGAGACAGGGAACGTGCGAGCGAGAATCGTTACCAGCGGCTTAGGCCTGCTGGCGCTGGCGCAGCTGGCACTGGCGCAGCCGGGCGCTGCCCAGACGTCCTCGGTGACCCTGGACGAGGCCGTCAATATGGCCCTCCGCGTGCAGCCTGCCATGGTGCAGGCCCGCGGCCAGGTGACCAGCGCGGCCGCCGCGAAGCGCCAAGTCATCGGTAGCTGGCTGCCCAGCCTCAGCGCATCGTCGGGCACCAGCAGGAGTTCGACGAGACGCTACGACCAAGCTACGCAGCGCGAAGTCACCGGGTCGAACGTCTCGTACTCGGCCGGCATCAGCTCGAGCCTGACCGTGTTCGACGGGCTGGCTCGGTTCTATGACGGACGAGCAGCGAACGCCGACGCCCTGGCCGCCGAGGCGTCTCTGGTCAATCAGCGGTTCCAGACCATCCTCCAGGTAAAGCAGACGTTCTTCAGCGCGCTCGCCGCCGAGGAGCTGGTCCGCGTCTCGGAGACGCGGATCGAGCGGGCCCTGGAGCAGCTCAAGGTCTCCAAAGAGATGCTGGCCGCCGGCACCGCGACCCGATCCGACACTCTGCGCTCCACTGTAGAGGTCGCGAACGCGCGGCTGCAGAAGCTCAACGCGGAAACCCAGCTCGCTACGGCCGAGTCCAACCTGGCCCGCTTGATCGGGGTTGATGGCACCGTGAGTGCGATCTACGATGAGCGGCTGCTCGACCCCGTCGTAATCGACACCACGGTGATCCGCCAGGAGGCCTACGCCGCGTCTCCTTCCGTACTGCAAGCCGACGCGAACCAGCGAGCCGCGGAAGCCAACTACTCAGCCGCGTTCGCACAGTATCTGCCCAGCGTGTCCACCTCGGGCTCCTACTCCTGGTCGGGCAACGAGTTCGTTAGCGACTGGAATTCCAGCTGGTCGATCCGCCTGTCGGTGTCCTACTCGTTGTTCAACGGATTCAACCGGGAAGCGAACCGTACCCGGAGCGCCGTCTCACGGGACAACGCCCGGGCGCAAGCCGCAGAGGCTCGCCGGCAGGTGAACGCCTCTTTGACCCAGCAACTGGCGGCCCTGAGGTCCGCCCAGATAAGCTTGGAGATCGCACTGGGCAATCGGGCGGCCTCCGAGGAGGACCTGCGAGTGCAACAGGAGCGGTACCGTGTCGGGAACTCGACCATCCTCGATGTACTCCTATCGCAGGTCAATCTGGACCAAGCCGAGGTCGATATCATTCAAGCTCGTCTAGACTACCTGACAGCCAAGGCACAGATCGAGGCTCTCATTGGGAGGGAGCTGTAATGAAGCGTACCGGACTCATCGTTTTTGCCGTCGCCGCTATCGTCGCCGTCGCCGCCTTCATCCTGCGCAACGGGGAAGAAGAGGTCGGCCCTGTCTATCGCCTGGTCCCGGTGGCGACTCGCGATATCGTGGTCTCGGCCAGCGCCGCCGGCGTCGTCGAGCCGATCACCACCGTCGAGGTCAAGTCGAAGGCATCGGGCGAGATCTTCGAGATGCGGGTCGAGACCGGCGACCATGTGGAGGCCGGCGAGCTGCTGGTCCGAGTGGACCCGCGGGTCCCGCAGGCGACGCTGCGCCAGGCCCAGGCCGACCTGGTGCTGGCCCGTGCACAGCTCGAGAACGCGCAGGCGAAGCTAGCTCGATCGGAACAATTGCACCAAACGCAATCGATCACCGACCAGGAGTACGAGGACTCCAGGCTGGCCGTGGCGAGCGCCCAAGCGCAGCTGGTGCGGGCGGAACGGTCGCTGGCCGACGCCGAGATCGCCGCCGAGGACACCGAGGTGAAGGCGCCGATCTCGGGCGTGATCATTGTGAAGAACGTGGAAGTCGGCAGCGTGATCTCGTCCGCGACCGCCCAGGTCGGTGGCGGAACCGTGCTGATGCAGATGGCCAACCTCGACACCGTCCAGGTCCGCGCGCTGGTCGACGAGACCGATATCGGCAAGATCCAGCCCGCGATGGAGGTCACCATCACGGTTGACGCGTACCAGAACCGTCCCTTCGAGGGCCGCGTGCTGAAGATCGAGCCGCAGGCCACCGTCACCCAGAACGTCACCATGTTCCCGGTCCTGGTCCGGATCCCCAACACCGGCGGCCTGCTCAAGCCGGGGATGAACTCGGAGGTCGAAGTCCACGTCGGCGACCGGCAGGATGTGCTGGCGGTACCCAACACAGCGCTGCGCACCGACCGTGACGTCGGCTCGGCGGCCCAGGTCCTGGGGCTCGATCCCGAAGCCGTCCTGGAACAGGTCGCCGCGGCGCGGCGGCCGGCGATGGAGCGCGGTGGCGAACCCTCCGCAGAACTCGCCGACGCCCAGGAGAGCAGCGGTCGTGAGACCGTCACCTGGCGCGGGCGTGAGATCACCCTCCCCGAGGGCGTGAGCGCCGAGGCCGTTCGGACTCTGGCAGCGAAGTTCGAGGGCGCCAGCGACATGCGTTCCGTCTTCGCGTCGCTGACCGAAGAGGACCGAGCGCTGATGCGGCAGCTGAGGGACGCAGGCGGTGGTGGGCCGGGCGGCTTCGGCGGTCCCGGCAATCTCGCCGGCCGCCGGCAGGAGACGAGCGCCACCGACGCCGCGCTGATCGGCGGGGACTACATCGTGTTCGCGATGCGTAACGGCGTGCCCACTCCGGTCCCGGTCCGCACCGGGCTCACCGACCTGGACTATTCCGAGGTGATCTCGGGTCTGAGCGAGGGCGATACCGTGCTGGTGCTACCGAGCGCCAGCTTGCTGGCCAGCCAGCAGGAGTGGCAGGAGCGGGCAGCGCGCCGGTCCGGAGTGCCCGGCGTCCAGACGAGATAGGCGGAGTAACCGATGCTCTTCACAGAGATTCTCAGGGTGGCGCTCAGCGCGGTCCGGGCGAACAAGCTGCGCTCGTTCCTAACCATGCTCGGCATCGTCATAGGTGTCGGCGCGGTGATCACCATGGTCGCCCTGGGCACCGGGGCCCAGAAGGCGGTGCAGGACCGGATCGAAGCGCTCGGCACCAATTTGCTGTCCATCTACGCCGGACAATCGTTCATGCGCGGCGTAGCCAGCGCCGAGCGAGTTAGCCTGACCACCGACGATGCGATGGCGTTGAGCAGAGAAGCGACGCTACTGAGCGCCGTGATACCGGAGTTGAGCCGTAACCAGCAGGTCGAGTACGGGAGTCGGAACATCAACGTGAACGTACTGGGCACAGTCTCCGAATACCTCTCAGTGAACAATTACGAGATCGAAGCTGGGGAGATGTTCACAGCCGGGGACGGGATCACGCGCAAGCGGGTCGCCGTACTCGGTAACGCCGTCCCCGAGATGCTCGACGCCAACAGTGTGGCGATGATCGGCCAGCAGATCCTGATCCGCGGTGTCCCGTTCGAGATCATTGGCATCATGGCGGAGAAAGGGACGACGAGCGGCTGGCGTGACCCCGACGAGCAGATCTGGATCCCGCTTCAGACCGCCCAGTACCGGATCTTTGGCAGCGACCGCGTCAACTCGATCACCGTACAGGTCATGCACCCTGACTCGATGAACGTCGCGATGATCGAGATGGAGGGGATCCTGCGAAAGGAACACGCCATCCCGCCCGGCCGTGACAACGACTTCCAGATCCGTAACCGCGCCGAGTTCCTCGAAACCTACGAAGAGACCGCCCGCACCTTCACTTTCTTGCTAGGCGCGATCGCCGCCGTCAGCCTGCTGGTCGGCGGCATCGGGATCATGAACATCATGCTGGTATCCGTCTCGGAGCGTACCCGTGAGATCGGCGTCCGCAAGGCGATGGGCGCGACCCGACGCAATATCCTGATGCAGTTCCTGATCGAGGCCCTCGTGCTCTGCTTGATGGGCGGCGTGGTCGGCATCCTCGCCGGCGCCGGCGGAGCCGTGGCCCTCTCGAAGCTCGCCAACTGGGCCACCTTCGTTTCGCCGGCCGCGGTGCTCATCGCCGTGATCTTCAGCGCCGCGGTGGGGCTGTTCTTCGGCGCCTGGCCCGCACGACGGGCCGCGATGCTCGACCCGATCGAGGCGCTACGTTACGAGTAGTCTCTCAGGGGACCCGGGCAGGCGTCAGCTGCCCGGGTCCGCCCTTCCCTCCTCCCTCTCCTCATCCGCCTCGATCGGCATCTCGATCTCCTCACCCCACAAGTACTTACCGAACCACTGCCAGTTGTGCCACATCGCGGCCAGCCGCTCCTTCGGCTTGCTGATCCCGTGCCCGAACCCCTTGTAGACGATCAGCTTCGTATCCACACCCATGTCCTGGAGTCCCTGGTATAGCTCGTAGGCGTTGGGGATCGGCACGCGCCGGTCGAACTCGCCGTGCTGGATGAGGGTCGGGGTCGACGCCTGCGTGATGAAAGTCATCGGTGACGTCTTGGCGTAGACCTCCTCGTCCTCCCACGGCGTCGCCTTGAGGTACTGCCGGGTGAACGGATGGATGTCCGTGTTCACGTAGTACGTGACCCAGTTCGATATCCCGGCGCCGACCGAGATCGCCGCGAAGCGGTCGGTCGTCGTCGTCAGGTAGGCCGAGATGTAGCCGCCCTGGCTCCAGCCCATGGCTCCCATGCGCGTCGTGTCGACTATGCCCTGGGCGACGAGGTGATCGACGCCCGATAGTACGTCCCAGGCGTCGCCCACGCCCAAGTTGCGTACGTTGAGCGAACGGAATTCCTCGCCGTAGCCCGCCGAGCCACGATAGTTGGGGCGCAGGATCAGCGCGCCCTTGGCCAGCCACTGGTGCACCGGGTAGACGTAGCTGAGTATCGGTGTGGGGTAGTCGATGCCAGTCGGCCCACCATGGATGATGACAAGCAACGGATACTGTCGCGAGGGGTCGAAGTCGTCCGGCTTGTGCAGCACGCCCTCGATCGCCGTGCCGTCGGTGCTCTCCCAGGAGATGACCTCGCTGCTGCCGGTCTCCCAGTCCTCGATCTGCGATGTCATGTTTGTCAGTCGCTCGGGTCGGAACCGGCTGGCGGATGCGCGATAGACCTCGTCCAGCGTTGTCGCCGTGCGTCCTACCACGGCCAGCGTCCCGCCGTCCGGCGTGAAATCGACGGACCAGATGCGGTCGGGCCTGTCGGCGAAGACTTCCGCGCGGCCGGAGTTGGGATCGACCCGATAGACGCGCAGGTTCGTGCGCTCCCATCCCATGAGGAAGAGACCACGCGGGTTCCACGCCGTGATGAAGAGGTCCTCATCTACATCGACAGGTATCAGCGCCGGCTCGCCGCCGTCGGCCGGGATCTTGTAGATCAAACCGTTCTTGTAGTAAACGGAGCCCATGTCGGGTCCGCTCGTCTGATAGGCGATCCAGCGACCGTCGGGCGACCAGGTGGGGTTGCCGTCCGGGCCGACTGCGTCGACGAGCGGCGCGATCTCACCGCTCTCCACGTCGAGGATCGAGATGTCAGCTCCCAGCCACGAGTTGATCAGCGGATCGGGCCGATGCTCGAAGGCGATCCGCGTCCCGTCGGGCGACCAATCGAACCCCGAGACCGTGAAGTCGTCCCCCTCCGTGAGTCGGGTCGCTTCAGCCACACCCGGCTTATCGGGTAACTCGACCAGCCAGAGGTGAACCATCCGATACTCGGCGTCCTCCACTGCGTAGGCGCCGTACTGTTCCTCGAGCTGCTCTTCCCGCTCGCTCTCCTCGTCCGAGCGGGTGAAGGCGATCCGCTTGCCATCCGGCGCCCAGGCGAAGCCGCCCACACCCTCATCGTCCTCGGTGAGCGCCCACGCCTCGCCGCCACGCGGGTCGATCAGGTGGATCTGCCGACCGTCACCGCGGTCGGCGGCGAACGCGAGCCAGCGCCCGTCGGGCGACCACTGCGGGCTCGTGCTGCTACCGTCCTCCGTGCGCGTGAGCTGGAAGGGCTCTTCCCCAGGTCGTACCAGCCAGATCTCCGTGTCGTAGCCGTTCTCGTCCCAGTCGGTGCTGACGACGGTGTACGCGATGGCGTTGCCGTCCGGCGCGATCACCGCGCCTCCGATATCGGACAGGCTCAGCACGTTCTTAAAGGACGGTCCGGGAACGTCTGGAGCCTGCGCGGCCAGAGGCGCGGCGAGCGCCGCCAGGCCGAAAGCGAGAGCGGTAGCGATCGACAGACGTGAAGACATCCTTCAGCCTCCTGCCAAGGGCCAAGAGAGCAGTCACCAACTGTTCGAGAGTGCCGGGGGCGGGGGTCGAACCCGCACGGGCTGTAGCCCCAGGGATTTTAAGTCCCTTGCGTCTGCCATTCCGCCACCCCGGCGACTTGCACTATAAGTAAGGTTCTTTTCCTCCCGGCGCTACGGAAGAGCACGACGACGAAGCCCGACGCGCTCGCCGCCGCAAGCCACAGGCCGGCTTCTCATCCCCAAGGCTAGGGTTTGCTTGGCACCGGCAGATACTTCGCTTTCGCCAGCGCCTTGGCCATCAGCGCCCGGGAAGCGGCCGACTCGGGGCAGAAATACCGGTACGGCCACTGTGTTCGGCACGGTTCCATGATCCCTTCATCGTATGCCGCTTCGGCCCACTCCGCGCCCCAGTGACCCTCCATGTCGGCGAACACACCTGTCGCGGCGGGAGGCTCGTAGTCCGGGTCCCGGTGGCGAGCCCGCAGCATGAACACCGCCAGCTCGGTCCGGGTCAGCTGATCGAATGGACAGTAGAGGAGTGGGTCCGGCCAGCAGCCGTCGGTGTAATAGTCGTAGTAGGCCTGATGGACCCACTTGGAATACCAGGCATCGACGGGAACGTCCGCGAATTCCGATTGTGAGGGATCGGGCGGCACGAAGTCGGGGCCGTGCTCCGAGCGCACGAGTATCACGGCCATCTCAGCACGCGTGAGAGGATCGTAGGGGCAGAAATTGTACTGGGGCTCGTTGCTGCAGCCGATGGCGTAGCCGTGCGCGTACACGGATGTGATGTAGCGGCTGATGTCGTGAGCCGGGTTCACGTCGTGAAATACCGACACGCCCTTAGCCGCAGTGTAGTTCGCGCCCGGGCACAGCTCGGTCGATCCGGCGGCGGTCCACATGGGACTCGGCTTCCGCGATTGCGCATCGCTTGCGGTATCATAGTACGACTTCGAACGCCAATGTTCTCCCGTCCAGCGTTGGAAGGCGAGGTGGAGGTGCGCGGAGCCTGTCCCGGTATTCCCCACAGTGCCCACCTCGGTCGTCGTGAACACCACGTCCCCTTCGTCTACAGTCACATCGTCAAGGTGGGCGTACCGAGTGCGAAACGGCGGATCTCCCGGGTGCACCACGATCACGAACTTGCCGTAGCCTGTCGTACCCGGGTCCTCACTTCGTACGTGGGAGACCCTGCCCGGCGCCATCGGATATAGGGGCTCGCCGAGATCGTTGTCACCGCCGCCGCAGCAGTTCCAGTCTGTAGCGAAATACTCTCCATCACTTAATTGGCCGCCCGCCGAACTATTGGTGTGTGCACCTTCTCCGAAGAAGCTCCCAGCCCCGCCGACCGTCCATTCGCTCCCCTCGGCAAACGGCATCACGAGCCGCAGCGGCGTGCTGGCCTCGAGGTAGTTGCTGGCGCAAACCGGTGCTCCGCCGGATTCGTCCGGGCTCGTCGACTCATCGCAACCTGCGACGGTGAAGGCCACCAACAGCACCAGGCTAGCCGCAAGTGCCGCAGCCGGCCTGGAATCGAACTCGGAATTCATCCTCATCGTTCCCACCGCGTTCAGGGGCCTGTTACGATCTGTCGTGCTGCGCGATCAGGATGGCGATGCGAGACGGGCCGGGCAACCCAGACCCCGTCGAGCCCGGAACCTCGGAGGGTCTGGACAGGTACACTACTAGCGCGGGCCCGGCGTTCGTCGGGCCGATCTCCCTCCCCAACAGCACAAGGCCGAACAGCGCGCCCACGGCCGCTGCCCGAGCTCGAGCCCCGGAGGTTCCCTTTGCGCCCCTGCAAGCTGTCACGACTTCTGATCTTGCTCGCCATGCCCGCCCTGGCCTGCACCCAGCTTTTCGAGCACAACGACCCGCCCGATGGTGACCCGCCCAGTGCGACCGTGGGCGTATGGCAGCGGGCGGTTCTGGCGTTCACCAACACATCGTACACGGGCAATCCGTTCGAGCTGGAGCTGGACGTCAGCTTCACCCACTCGGGCTCGGGCACGACAATCGTCATGCCCGGCTACTACGCGGGCGACGACACCTGGAAGGTCGGCTTCATGCCCAGCGAGGAGGGCGACTGGGCATACCAGACGTTATCCGTCGATCCCGACCTGAACGCCATCGAGGACACGGTCCACGCCGTCTCGTCCAGCAACAAAGGTCTCTTGAAAGCGGCTGCCGCGGACGGGAGGAAGTGGCGATTCGCCGACGGCACCTACCTGGCCGTGCCCGTCGCGCTGCGGATGAACTTCTTCAGCGATGAGGGGACGCTGGCCGAGTTCGAGGCCGCCGCCGATTTCGTTGCAGCCAACAACATGCACATGCTGGACACGCGTCTACAGCCGGAGTCGGCGACCATGCTGGCGTTCGACGGCGACCCGGCCGACCACCGCTTCAACCTGGAGGTCTGGGACCGCATGGAGGCGCGGATGGAGGCGCTCGCCGAGCGCGGATTGGGCGCCTACATCATGGCGTACACCGATGACAGCGGGGCACCGACGTGGGCGGCGCAATCGGCGACGGAGGAGCTCTTCCTCCGCTATATGGTCGCCCGGCTCGCCGGGTATCCCGTCGTGCTATGGGACACGGGGATCGACGTCTCGGAGTACCGCACCCAGGCGGACATCGACTGGTTCGGCACAACGGTCCGTGCGCTCGACCCGTACGACCATCCGATCTCCAGCCGCGCCGGCGGCGGCTCCGGCGACCTGCTGATGGCGGGCCGTACCTACGAGAGTCGCGGTGACCAGCTGGCGCTGATCGACGACATGATCGGCTACTTCGAAGCCGGCGACGTTCCGGTCGGGATGTTCGATGCCTGGGGCGAGAACCGCCCATCGCATCCGGAGAAGGACTTCCGGCCCGAGGACGTCCGCCGCTCGATGTGGAAGGCGCTAGTCGCCGGCGGCCTGGCGGTCATCTACCGTGGCAGCGACGGCTTCTTCCACATGGACGACATCGCGAGCGACCTCGAGTCGGAGAGCTGGATCGGGCTGGTGAACCCGTTCGTCGAGGCCGAGCTGGGTGCGACGTTCGGCTCGATGGTCCCGGCACCGTCGCTGGTGGCAAACGGCTACGCGCTCGCCGACCCGGACCGCACCAACCTGCTCATCTTCCTGATGGGCGCCAACGACAAGTGGGATACGGGTGACGGCAGTGACGTGACCGTGAAACTCAGCGGCATCTCGGGCGAGTACGTGGCGACCTGGTTCGACACGCGGACCGGTAGCGAGTCGAGCGCCGGGACGCTGGCCGGCGGAGTGGACCACGTGCTCACACCGCCGAGCACCGACGATTGGGTGCTCCTCCTGACCTGGCAGCCAGCGCCGCCTGCGGCGAACGAGTACTTCGTCGCCATTAGCGGAAGTGACACCAACACGGGCGCCATCGACAACCCCTGGCGGACGATCGCTCACGCCTTCGCGCAGGTCTCGGCGGGCGACATCATCAACGTTCGAGCGGGCACGTACAACGAGGTCCTCGACGCCGGTAGCAAGGGCGGCAGCGGGCCGGGCGCCTACATCACGCTCAGGGCCTATCAGGGCGAAGAGGTCGTCATCGATGCTACGGGCCTCGCCGCCGTCTGTCTCGACTTCAGGGATTCCCAGTACATCCAGGTCGAGGGCATCAAGCTTCACTATTGCGACACGGTGGGCGCCTGGCTAGGGCCCTACATCACTCTGAGAGACGTGGAGGTCGCCCACACGAGCCATCCCAGCCGTGCGCGCGGCTGGGGGATCATGGCCGGATCGTTCGACCGGGGCGCACGAATCCCTGGTATCCAGATCCTGAACGTCACGGCCTACGACAACTACGACGGTATCAACATCTGGTACTCGCAGGACATCATTGTCCGCGACAGCGAGTTCTTCAACAACTGTGACGACGGCCTGGACGGACTGGAGGGCGTGGACGGTGCTCTGATCGAGCGGAATGCCGCTTACGAGAACGGCTGGGCCGGTGTGTGCGACGGCGGCGACGGATTCAAGCTGGGCCAGTATGCCAGCGGCGGCGCGCCGGGCAGCGAATCGCAGAACAGCACGATTAGAAACAACCTGGCCTACAATAACAGGAAGGGCGGCTTCGTGCTCACCGGCTTCAATCTCGACATCTACCACAACACCTCGTACTACAATCGCATCAGCCTGTCCGGCCGAGACAACGTCTTCAGGAACAACATCGTCGTCAGCGGCTCGTTCCTGTTCAACAACCACGATACCGCTCAGATTCACGACCCCTACTCCTTTGTTATGGACTACAACCTGCTGGACGTGAGCACGATAACGTTCAACCCCAGCCCGGGCGCCTCGGACGTCTACTACTCGACGATGGCGGAGATGTGTGCGGCGGAAGGACTGGGGTGCAATTCGCAGGACGCTGACCCGCTGTTCGTCGACCGCGACAACGGCGACTTCCATCTGCTCGACGGCAGTCCGGCGATCGACAACGGCATCGACGTCTCGGTCAGCGACGATTACGATGAGAACGCGCGACCGGCGGGCGGCGGCTACGACATCGGCGCATTCGAGAAGCAGTGAGCGCGCATCGAGCCCTGCCGTACCGGGGCCGGTAACTGGAAGCGGCCTCTGCAGAGCAGAGGCCGCTTCCAGTTGATCTCCTGGCGAAGCCGGGCTTACGGCTTCCAGGCCTTCCAGACCTTGCCGACCAACTCGGGACCCGGCGTCAGAGTGGCGTCGCCGGGTTGCCAGCCTGACGGTGTCACTTCACCCGTCTCCCGCACATGCTGGAACGCCTTGATCTGGCGCATCAGCTCGCCGGGACTGCGTCCGACCTCAGGGGTCAACACTTCCATCGCACGGATGACGAAGTCGGGGTCGATGATGAAGCGACCGCGGATGTCCACGCCCGCCGCTTCATCGTAGACACCGTAGATCCTGCCGATCCTGCCGCCGGCGTCGGAAAGCATCGGGAACGGCACACCGCCGTCCACCATCTTCGACAGCTCCTGTTCCTGCCAGATCAGGTGCACGAAGCGGCTGTCGGTGCTCATAGCCAGGACTTCCACACCGATGTCCTTGAAATCGGAGTAAATGGCGGCGACCGCCGCCAGTTCCGTCGGTCAAACGAAGGTGAAGTCGCCCGGGTAGAAGCAGAGCACGAGCCACTGTCCCCGGTAATCCGATAGCCTGACCGGCTTGAACCCCTCACCTGCGACGAAGGCACTCGCCTCGAAGTCGGGTGCTTCCGCGCCGACGCGTGCCAGCATTCCGGTCACCTCCTGTGATTGGGCGGCCGCGGCCGCCGGGCCCGAGGATTCGGCCGCGGGCACGATCGGCCCGCGCGCCGGTTGCACGCAGCCGTCCTTCAATTTCGGCATCTGACGATCCCCCTCCGCTGAAGGGAGCTGATAGACTGACGGTGGGGCTCCGGGCAAGATGCCGACTCGCGTTGCTGACGGCAAGCAGTCCGCCCGTAACCAAAGCGTTCCTGGTCAAGGGGCGAAGCAGAACGGGCCCGCGGCAGCCGCGGGCCCGTTCTACCTAGGGCGATCCGCCAGTCATCAACTGCCCAGCCTGATCCCGACGCCCACGAGCGCCATCCAGCTGTTCCACTTGGGGTCGTCGTCCTCGGCGACCTCGGTCAGCCCGAGGTTGTACCGCAGATCGGCGCTGATGACGATCATGGGCAGTGCGATGTTCAGGCCGCCGCCGAAGACGGCGTTCCAAGTCAGGTTCTCCGTCTGGAGGCCGATGTCCTCGCAGTCCTGGCTGTCGAGGCCTTCCGGATCGATCTTGCACGTCGTCTCGAACGAGGCGGCCGCACCGGCGTAGACGACGGGCTGGATGATACCGGTCAGCAGCCGCGCACCCAGGTACGCCGGGACCTGGATGTAGTTGTGCTTGATCACTCCCTCATCAAGGCCCTCGGTCAAGTCGTTCTTGTACTCGACGTAGTTGCCTTCCACGCCCAGGAACAGCGTCCTGTGGAACTGGATGTTGAGGAAGGCGCCGAGCACGAAGCTGCCTTTGTCACCCACCTTCTCGATGTCCGTTGGAATGTCGGACAGCTGCGCGTAGTTGTACCCACCGTGGGCGCCGAGGGTGAGACCCTGTGCCTGGCCGTCGCTGATCCCGGCGACACCGAGGCCAAGCATGACCGCTACTGCGAACAGTGCTCTGTTCATGGTTCCTCTTCTGTGAATGTGGATCGCCTTCGGGGGGGTACGTGCAGAGCCGGAAGTGCAAGTAATCTAGTCTCTTACGCGTGGGTTGGCAAGCTCCAGCGGCGTAATCCCACCCGGGGCGCCGCCGCTCGAGCGGGGCGCTCCAGCTACCGCACTCCCCGACACGGTGAGCCCATCAGTGGCCCGCCCCGGTCGGTACCGAGGTCCACCTTCGTCAGTCCTCCCAGACCCAGCGATGATTGCAGCAGTCGTGGCCCTGCATGAGCGTCTTCGTACGCTCCATCCGCATCCGCGGGTTGTAGCCCGACGCCCAGGCATAGTCGCCGTGGCAGATGCCGGCGTAGCCGATCTCGGCGGCGCCTGCGTCGCGGAAGGTCCGCGCCCATAGGCACTCGCTGACCTTCACCTCGAAAGCACGCTCGCTGTTCTCGACGATCGCCCAGGTCAGCGCGTGCTGCCAGAAGCGGTCAGGGTCGGTCAGCGGCGTGACGAACGTGGCGAGGTCGTTGTTGGCGACGCTGCGCGCCTGGTTCGCACCGCCGCGGCGGCCCGCTTCCGTCGCTGCCCGTTTCAGCATCTCGATAAACTCTTGCTCCCCGACCTGCGCACTGAGGCCCTGCATGATTGGGATGTAGTAGCCGGCGAAGGCGAAGCCGAACACATCGGCGTAGCTCATCCCGGAGTCGGCGAGGAACTTGTGCCGCGGGTCAGCCTCCTGCGCGTGGGCCGACTGAAAGAGCCCGCACAGCTTCGTGCAGCTGAGACAGGCCAGAGCCCCCGCCGGTAGGACCTTAGTGAGGAGATCTCTGCGCGTGGGTCCTGCAGTGTCCATACATCACCTCCAGGTTGGTGTATGACCGGGCTGTTGCCGCCGGTCGGCTCTAGACGACGACCGGGAACGCAGAGATTCGAATCTTGGTGCTGCCGTACGGTATCAACGTTACCCGCCCATCGGGCTCGCGGGAACGAATCGGGCTCCAAGGGAGCGGGCCGGTGATGCCGCCGTAGCGCCGCCAGACCGGTACGCGGCGCGCCCGGACGCTCAGCTCCAGCGGGGCCCCGGCGATCGACCAGGGCTGCTCAGGCACGTCTTTGTGCACGATCGAGAAGACACCGCTCGGATCCTCCAGGTCCTCTTCAAGCAGTCCGTAGTTCCAAGGGTCGCCGGTGCGGATCTCGTAGTCGGCGAACGGTTCGGTGCCCTTGATCCTGACCCACTGTTCGCTCCGCTTGAGCGCGAAGACGAGCGGGCCCCGCTCGAGTGCGGCGGAGTTCTCGTGCCAGCGGGAGACGCGGAGGTTCGCGGGCAGGTGCAGCTCGACGACGTCGCCGTCGTTCCAGACGTGGTCGAGCCGCAGGATCGAGCCGCCGACGGCGCCGCCCAACGGCTCGCCTCGCACTCGCAGCTCGGCGCTCTCGGTCCAGTGCGGTATTCGCAGGTGCAAGGGGAAGGCGGTAGCCGACGGACCGTGGTAGGTGAAACGGACGGTATCGTCGAACGGGTAGTCGGTCTGCTCCTCCAAGCGCACCTCGACGCCGTCGGCCACCCGGGCCGTCACCTGGCAGGGCGCGTAGACCAGAGCCGCCAGCCCATCGTCGGGTGTGGCCATCCAGAGGTGCGCGGTGAACTTCGGCCATCCCTGGTGCAGGTTCGCGGTGCAGCAGCCGTAGCCGTTCTCGAGGCCCACCAGGTTATCGTCGCCGTGCCGGGTGCTGAAGTTGTGGTAGTCGCGGGTGCAGGCGATCTGGTTGGCGGTCTGGTAGTAGTGACGGCCGGCGAAGTGTGGGCTGAGCGCCGCCGGTAGCGCGTTGTACGCCACGCGCTCCAGCCGGTCGGCGGTCTGCACGCTGCCGTTAATCGGCAGCAGGCTCTCGAGGCTGTACATGTACTCGACCACCGCGCAGGTCTCGACGCCCTGCGTCGGGTCGGTCCCGTGCAGCATCTCGTCGCCCGACCACATCCCGTGGACCTGGCCGTGCCGCGACATGAGGTAGTCGATGCCGGACTCGACCGCCTCGAGATAGCGATCGTCGCCCGACTGCTGGTACCAGACCCCGGGCTGCTTGATGCCCATGGCCGTGTTGACCACGTGCCAGATGCCGTGCTCGGCCGTAAACCACGTCGTCCAATCCTGGGTCTGCCCGAACACGAGCTCGCCGAGCTCGAGCAGAAACGCGTCGCCGGTCCGGTTATACAGCCAGTGGACGCTAGCCAGGTTCTCGCCGCCGCGCCGCTGACCCCAGAAGGTGAAGTGTCCCAGCGGCTTGGTCGGCAGCTCGCGCAGCTGGTAGCGGAAGTACCCGGTCATCAGCTCCAACACGCGGTCGTCGCCCGTCGCCTCGTGGTAGCTCTGCAGCACCTTCAGCATCACCATGCGGGGCCACCAGTCGGCGCCGGGCGCCACCCCGCTCCCCCGCTGGCGCCGCTCGGCCACCGGCCCGAAGAAACCGTTGGGCCCCCGACTGTCCAGCGTCGCCTCGATCCAGCGCCTCGCCTTGGCGGTGAGCCGCTCGTCCTCCAGCGTCCAGGCCAGCGGCACCAGCCCGTCCAGCCAGTAGGGCCCACGCTCCCAGACGTCGCCGCCACCGCCCAGCCATCCGTTGTCGGGACCGACGTCGGGCCAGATCTCGTCCAGTCGCCCGGTCATCCCTTCGGCCCAACCCTCGAGCTGGACCCGAAGCCAACCGGCCGGCTTGATCGAGCCGAGGGGCAGCGGGACGTACGCATTCGGAACCAGCGGCTCGCGGTTCGACGGGTAGTGCCGGTTCCGCACTCCCGCGTACGCGCCGCGTGCCGAAGCTGACCCGGACTCCGGACGCGGGGACGGGAGAACGGAGAGCGCCACGACAGCAGCGCCGGTACGCGAGAGGAAGGTTCGGCGCGAGATGGCCAGCCAGTCGCCTGGAGCGTCGGTTCGAGTCTTCATCGGGTTTCAATGGCTGAGTGAGCGTGGCGTCCGACCGGCGCATCATAGACCAGCCACGCCGACGAGAAAAGACACCCCTCGATACACTCCACTACGGGCGAGGATCGACGCCTTCCCCGCTCTTGGCGCAGCCGTCGGACGGCCAGACGGACCGGAAGCCTGATCCGCTGCCTACGCGCCGGACTTCCGCTCCGCCGGCATATCGCGGCCGCCCTGGTGCAGGATCAGCCGGTCCACGGAGCCCGACGCGCTCCGGACGAAGGTGATCTGCGCGTCGATCTCCTCGATGAAGAACTCGGTCTCCGACTCCGGCAGGATCTCCACCGGCGATTGTCCCGTCCCCTGCACGATGAGCCGGTCGCCGTCACGGGTGACGGTGAGATCGAAGCCCGGCTCCAACTCGTAGACGCCAACGTAATCGTCGTAAATCGCCGGATCGAGCTCGATCGGCTCGCGCGGCTGCGGCGCGTCGGCCACCCACACCGCCCGCTCCGCCTGCTCGGCCCCGCCCTGGTACATGAGCATGTAGGTTTCGCCGCCCTCGACGACGAACTCGAAATGCGATAGCGAGTGCTTGTAGAAGAAGTGGGTCGGCGACGACGGGTAGGCCCTCTGCCTCACGCCACCGCTGCGCTGAGTATAGAGCTGGCCGTCCTCGACGGTCACGACGCGCTGCGTGTTCTCGTCGATCCGGTAGACGCCGGCGAAGCGCCGGAGGGCAGCTTCGTCGAGCGCGATCTCCTTCCATTCAGGGTAAGGATCGCCGATGGCGATGGCGCCGAGCTTCCCTCCTACGAGGTCGGGGCCGGCCAGCGAGCCGGTGCTGTTGCTGAACACGGCGACGAACACGTCTTCACCGGGGAGATAGAAAGCGTCGGTCACATAGCCGTTGATGCCGCCGCCGTGGCCGATGGCGCGTCGCCCGCGCAGGTCGCGCGGAGCGAGGCCGTAGCCGTAGCCCGTCGAGTTCCCGTTGTTGAGCACATAGGGAGTCGTCATCCGCTCGAGCGACTCATGGCTGATCAGCTCGCCGCCGTAGAACGCCTGGTTCCAGCGGAGGAGATCCTCGACCGTCATCATCAGCGCGCCCGCCGAGTACGGCTGTGTCATGCTGAGGAAGGCGGCGTTGAGCCAGGCGCCCGGCTCGCCGCCGTATCCGGCAGCGCGCCGTGGGATGATCCGCCGGTGGCTGCCGTAGTACGAGTCTTTCATCCCGAGGCGATCGAAGATCCGCTCCTGCAGGAACTCGGCGTAGGTCGTGCCGCTGGCGCTCTCGATGATGGCGCCCAGCAGCACGTAGCCCGAGTTGTTGTAGTTGAAGCGCTCACCGGGCTCGAACTCGACCGGCAGGTCCTTGAACACGTCGACCAACTCCTCGACCGTGAGATCGCTACGGATCTCTTCGGCCATGTAGCCGGGGATGTTCGTGTAGCTGACGATACCGGAAGTGTGCGTCAGCAGATGCTCGACGGTGATCCGGTCGCCGCATTCCGGGTAGTCCGGCAGGAACTTGGTCATCGGATCGTCGAGGGACAGACTGCCCTCCTCTGCCAGCATCATGATCGCGGCCGCCGTGAACTGTTTGGTGATCGAGCCGATCTCGAACACCATATCCGGCTGTAGCGGGACCCCGAGCTCCAAATTCGCCATGCCTGAAGCACCGAGGTATTCGATCGCGCCGTCCCGGGCGACGAGCGCCGCGGCGCCCGGCTCGTCCGCGGGATAGGCGGCGGTCAGGACCTCTTGGTACTGCCGGACGTCGACGGCGGTCGCGGTCTGTGCCGGCGCCGGGACAGGCAGGGCGATGAGCGCCAGCAGCGGCAGCACCGCTACGGTATGAGCGAACCTGGGCATATTCGCACCTCGCTGTTGAGATTCCGGGCGTAATAGGCCGTAACCTGAGAATGTTCGCAGGACACTACGGTAGGCGAAAGGTTTTTGTGTCCGTCTAGCGTGTACGGATCCGTGCCCAGGCCTCGAAGCCCGGCCGTGCCGAGAGCAGCATGAGGGCCGTGATCGCGACTGCCGAGGTCAGGCACCAGGCGCAGGTAGCGCCGATGACGAAAGGCTCGAGGAAGGTCAGGTAGATAGAGAAGAGCGTGCCGATAACGCCGATTGCGAGAATACCCAGCTTCGCCCAATCGGCCGCCGTGCCCGATCCGAGCCGCGCCACCGACCAGGCGAGGATGACCACCACGTAGCTGGCCAGGCCCAGAGCCGCGACCGGGATCACACCGAAGAGCCTCGCGTACTCGCTCTGGTTCACCGTGTTGCAGTCGCCCACGGGGCCGCACACCGCCGTGACACCACTCGACTCGATGTAGGTGAGGTACGTGGCGACCACGATGCCGACGACGGCGATCAGCGGGACGGCAATCGGCAGCGCGTTCCCCGTACTCGGCTCCCGCACGATCAGGGCGAAGACCACAAAGCTGAGCACCATGCCGATGAGAACCAGGACCGATACGCTGTTACCGACAGGGTCCTGCCGGTAAAGCTCGATCATCGTCGGCCTGTATATGGGGATCAGCGCGAGCGTCGAATCTACTTCCGCCTCGCTTACAGTCTCGTCTTCGACGGCGGACGCTTCATCGGCTTCGCGCTCGGATCCTGGCACCGCCGTGGGGCCGAGGTTGGTCCCGCCGGGTTCCGGGACCGGTGTCGTCACGCTGGGACGTTCCTCGGGCGTGGCCTCGCGGCCGGTAGTGTCCTCGGCGGCTGCCGCCTCCGCTTCGCCCGGTCGCGGCTCGGGCGTGTCCTCGCCGCCGGCCGCAGGCTGCGTCTCGGGCTGAGCCTGTGGAGCCGCCTCGTTCGGAGCTTCCGGCTGCGGGTCCTGCGCCGCCGGCGCCGCCTCGGTCGTTTCAGGCTCGGGAGACGCCTCCGCGGCAACCTCGCCCCCGGCGGCGGTCTCCGGCTCCGCCGCCGCGAGCAACGGCCCGGGGATGGAGGCGAGGGCGGTCTGCAGCCCGACGATATCGGGCCAGTCGATCCCATCGCCGGCCAGCCCCTGCTCGATCAACCGCGGCAGCTGCCTCGGGATGTCGAGCGAGCCGATGAGGACGCTGTCACCGACGATCAAGCGCGGGACACCGTTGGACTCGATCTCGAACCGCTCCGTCGCCGCCCTGAAGATGTTGTATCCCGCCGGCTTCGACGCATCGACCAGCAGAATCTCGACCTGGCCGTTGGTGACTGCGTAGAACGCCAGTTCCCCGCGGGCCGCGGTGGTATCGAAGTAGAGCCGCGGCTGACCGCCGAAGCGCCCAAAGATGGTCGGAAGATCCCCGTTGATCACCTCGTGACAGTGAGGACACGTCGGTGCGAAGAACAGTATCCCCCGGACGACAGGCCCCTGCGCCAGAGCCGACTCGCCGGCCACAGCCGTCGCCAGCCCGAGCAGAACAGCGGATATCGTAGAGCGGTTCAGAAGCTTCAATTTCGGCATTCCAGACATTTAGCGCTAACCAAGAGATTATATTCCTCGCCGCCTCAGCCACAAGCCGGCGCAGGTGTGCCGTGGCTCCCACAGGCACCGATCCCGTCTCCAGACGCGCCGCATTTGCATTCATACCAGCGAGGCGCCCGTAGGGTCCACCGACCCGGACTGGAACAAGGCTAGCCTTCCGCCGGTTCTATATATAGAGTAATAGAAATGAAGCTTCAGGAGTTTTGGACAATGAAGCCGCTATTGAGACTAGCCGCCGTGGCGATCATCGCCGGACTCAGCGGGTCCGCGCCGCTCAGCGGGTCCGCGCCGAACGCGCCGACGCTGCTATTCGAGAACGACGGGACCCGAACGCTGCGGATCTACGTCGACAGGCTGTACGTGGGGACGGTGGGAATGAACCGGGTGGTCTGCCTGCGCATGCCGTTCAGGCCGGGCATGGCAACGCTTGAAGCGCGGACGCCGGACAACCGCATGTCGTTCTACTCGCCGCCGACCGCGTTTACCGAGTCGGAAGGCTGGTACTGGAAGATCGGCAGCAAGCCCGACCAGGACGCGAAGCTCACGCTGCGGCCGGTGGCGCGTTGTGAGGTGAGATAGGCGAGCCGCGAAGCGCAGGGGGCCGCATCGCCCGGCGACGCGAGCCCCCTGCGTGGCCCGGGGGAGGTCGGGCCTAGCTTCCGCTGTCCTTGTACGCCACCGCCTCGCGCCAACCCTCCAACTCATCGATGAAGATCTGGGCCAGCTCGCCGAGGTCGACTGGCTCGAAGTCGGCCGGCTCGTCCAGCAGCTCGACGCGGGAAAGGTTGAGCTTCGCGTTCTCGTAGGAGCTGTCGATGGCCAGTGCTGATCTGTAGGCCGCCTCAGCACACCTGAAGTGGCCGGCCCGCTCCAGCGCGACCCCCAAGTTGTTCTGGAAGATCGCCACGTCATCACGCAGCTCCACCGCCCGGGCCAGCGGCGGCAGCGCCTCGCCGAAGCGCTCCTGCTCGATGAGCACGAGCCCTATGTTGTTCATCGACCACGCGTCGGTGTCGTCGACCAATATGGCCTGCCGGTACGCGTCGACGGCCGCCTCCGTACGGCCCAGCTGGTGATTGGCCCGACCCAGCAGCCGCAGCCCATCGTTCGACTCGGGGTCGATCGCCAGCACCTCCTCGACATTGACCATCGCGTCATGCGGTTGGCCGCCGTCGAGCAACACACGGCTCAGGTTGACCCGGCTCTTCAGGTGACGGGGATCGAGCCGCAGCGCCGCCTCGAGCGCCTGCTCGGCGCTCACCAGATCGCCTGCCTTCCACGCCGAGAGCCCTAGCATGTAGTAACCCCACGGGTTCTCCGGTCGACGGTCGGCGTAGAACGTGAACAGCCGCTCCGCCTCGTCGTACCGTCCCTCTAGGAACGCCGACTCCGCCGTCTCGTACGTCACCTCAACAGGGGCCGCGGGCGGCCCGACGGCGTCCGCCTCGTTGAACGTGTCCTCCGAGGCCAGAACCGTCTCGGCCGCGGGGGGCGGCGGTGGCAGCGTAATGTCCGGGGGCTGGACCCGTTCACGGACCTCCTCTCCGGCTTCCGCCGTGGGTCGCTCGGCGCCCCCACACGCCACCACCGCCAGGGGAACTGCTGCGGCCAGCGCCAGCGTGACGCCGATCCCCACAGCCCAGCGATGAACCTCGATTCCTTTCACCGTCATCATCCACCTCCTTGCACGCGGGCGCCTGCTGGCGCCGGTCCTCGATCAGAGCTTCCACCGCTCCTTGAGGCAGGCCGGGTGCCAGATCGAATCGTGCGGAGGTCGGGCCTTATAACCTGTTGTCTGAGTTTTAGTTAAGTGATACGACAGGATGTCGGCAGGAGATGATCGAAGACAGGTCGTGTACTGTTGGACACGCGGAGGAGTGGAGCACGTGTCCGGTCGCACACACCCCGCAGTGAGGTGGGGAGTGCTACCGGGGCCCCCTATGCCGGGCCCCTCCCCTCAATCCCGTCTTATGTTATGCCTCCGCATGATCTTGAGCAGGCTGGCGTGGTCGGCGAGTCCGAGATCCTTCGCGGTGTTGGTGATGTGCCAGTCGTTGCGCTCCAGCGCGGTGAGGATGATCTGGCGTTCCGCCTCGGCCTTGAGCTCCTGGAACGTGCGCTTCCCGGAAGCGACCGGTAGCGGTGCGACCTCGCGGATCTCGGCCGGTACCTGCTCGAGGCCGATCAGCTCTCCGCTGGTGGCGATGATCATGCGTTCGACCACGTTCCTGAGCTCGCGGACATTGTTCTGATCCCAGCGGCAGGCCATGAGGGCCTCGAGTCCTGCCGGCTCGAGCCTCTTCTTCCGCACACCGAACCGTGCGCACGTGGTGGTGAGGAAGTGGTCGATGAGCTCTGGCAAGTCGGAGAGATGGTCACGAAGCGGTGGGACGCCGATGACGTGAACGTTAATACGGTAATAAAGGTCACGGCGGAAGCGTCCGGCGTCGACCTCCTCGTCGAGGTTCCGGTTCGTGGCGGCGACGACGCGCGTATCGACTTTGATGGAGCGTTCGCCGCCCAGTCGGGTCACCTGGTTCTCCTCGAGGACACGCAGCAACTTCGCCTGAGCCGACATCGGAAGCTCACCGATCTCATCGAGGAAGAGCGTGCCACCGGCTGCGACCTCGAAGGCACCTTTGCGCGTCCGGCTGGCCCCAGTGAAAGCACCGCGCTCGTGGCCGAACAGCTCGCTCTCCACCAAGTTCTCGGGCAGGGCAGCGCTGTTGATCGCGACGAACGGTCCCTTGGGATCGGCGCCCAGGCGGTGGAGCTCGCGCGCGACCAACTCCTTTCCGGAGCCGCTCTCGCCGACGACGAGGACCGGGCTGGGTACGGGCGCGATACGGGCGATCTCCTCCTTGAGCTTGCGGACCGCAGGGCTCGAGCCGATGAGCGGGCTATCGGCTCCGAGGTCCCGCTTTAGTGACACCACCTCGGCGAGCAGGCGACCTCGCTCGAGCGCGTTCTCCACCTCCTGGACCACGCGCTCCACCGACTCTGCCTTGTCGATGAACCCGTAGGCGCCCAGTCTCATCGCCTGGACGCAACGGTCGTAGCTGCCGGTGCCGGTGTAGACGACGACCGGGGTCTCGATGCCGCGCTCCTTGAGCGCACGCAGCACTCCAAACCCATCGGTTCCGGGCATCTCCAGGTCGAGGATGACACAGTCGACCGCCTCGCCGGCGATAACGTCGAGAGCCTCGTCACCTCCCAGCGCGACCAACGTCTCGTATCCGCCAACACGCTTGAGGTCGTAGGCATACTGCTCCGCCATTGCCGGGACATCATCCACCACAAGCACCAAAGTCACCGCTCCGTCCCTCCTCCCTGGGGGGCCGCCGCCGCGTCGGCGGCGGGAAGCTCGACGGTGAAGCAGCTGCCCCGCCCTTCCTCGCTCTCGACCTGGATCGTTCCATCGAGGTCGCTGATTAATCTACGGACGATCGAGAGCCCCAGGCCTGTGCCGTCCGCCTTCGTCGTGTAGAAGTTGTCGAAGATCTTAGCGCGCTGTTCCGCGGTCATGCCACAACCCGTATCAGCAACCGTGACCCGAATTCGAGCGCGCCCGCTCGCCTCGGCGGCGGCGAGCTCTGCTGCGACGGTTACCTTTCCCGGCCCATCGATGCTCTCGACAGCGTTGTCGACCAAGTTCTCAACGATGCGGCGTAACACGACGAGATCAGCACGGATCGGCGGCAAATGCTCCGTCAGTCGCAGCTCGATTGCCACATCCTCGGAACCTCCGACGCCGCCTACCACCTGGCGGATGACCGCGTTCACGTCACAAGAGCGCGGCTCGAGTCGCGGATAGAGGCGAGCGTAGTTGGAAGCCAGACTCTCGAGGTACTCGATGCTGGAGTCGAGTGTCCCGCGGCGCTCGCCGAAGATCGTTGGCAGATCACCGGGCGCGTCGCGGGCCACCTGGACCAGATGGCGAAACACGTTGCGGATAGGGAGCAGTCCGTTCTTGATATCGTGATTGACCTGACGGGCGAGCTCGCCCAGCGTGGCGCGCCGCTCCGCCTCCCTGAGCCGGCTGGCGCTGGCGCGCAGACGGTCGGTCATCGCGCCGAGCAGGCGCGACAGCGCACCGATCTCGTCCTTGCGCGTGCTAGCGAAGTCTATGTCGAGCCGGTCCAGATCGATACGAGACGTCTTCCGCGCCAGCTCAGCGAGCGGGCGGCTAATGCGCCCGGCCAGCCAATTGGCCAGAACGAATGCGACGACGGCGGTCCCGCCCAGTGCCGTCAGAAACCAGATATCAATACGGCGACGCAACGCCTGCAGCTCGGTAAGGGGGTGCGTGACAACGAGACGTGCCGCCTCGAGCTCTCCGCGCTCGGCATCGGCGAACGGGATGGCGAGCTCGCCCGCTACCCAGTCCTCGAAAGTTGCCTGAACGCCCATGGAGCCGGCAGCAGCGCCTGTGGCCGCAATAGCCGTGTCGACGATCCCCGCGGAAGAGAGTGCACCGCCAGGATATGCCAGCGTGACCCGCAGCTCTTCGCCGCGCGCCAGTCGCCCCAGGAAGCTTCGACCCACGGCGATGCCGCCGACGAGGGTGAAGCGCCGGCCACCCATGCCAACGGAATCGGCCCGCACCAGCGCGAGGAAGGGACCCTCCGGCGTGCGCGCCTCGGCCAGCGCCAGGCCACCCGGCACGGTCCAAAGAAGGTCGGGCAGCTCTGGCTCCAGACGGTCGTACTCGTTGCGAAAGTGGCCCGAACTGATGATGCGGCCCGACTCGTCCTGAACCTGAAGCATGGAGAGTCCGGTGAGCCGCATCGCCGTCTCGGCGAAATCGAGCACGTAGCGGCGTTCCGCGGCCAGACGATCCACTGCGCCGCGGCGGAAGCGGTTATCGTTGGCCAAGACTTCCCTCAGACCTTCCAGTGTCGCAGCGATCACGTCGCTCTCGCTTTGTAGGTCCTCCTCGATCACTGCGACGAGCGAGTTGACCCTGCGCTGATACTGCGCTGTGAGCCTACCGGCGACCTCCCTTCGCACAGCGAAGGCAAAGACGACCATCGCCACGAGAATCACAAACAGGAAGGCGAAGAGCAGGCGAACGCGGAAGCTCACCGACGACTACCTCCGCGCGCGTGCAGGCTCGTTATGAGGACCGTCCCATCCCAATCGAGGTAGAGGCCGATATGCTCGCCGGCGGCGACCACATGGCGCCGCGTATCTACGAGCGGGACCAACTCAGCGGCGAGATCGAGCAAGTGGGGTGCGAGCCACTCGACCCGGATCGCCAGCTTGCGCGCCGCGAAGCATGGGTCGAGGACGATGCGCGGCATTGGCACGATATAGGCAAACTCCTCACCGTAGCGCAGGCTCGCCTCGAGCTCCTCTCCCGATAGGCCGGCGGTCAGCAGATGCGGGGCCGCCGCCGAGAGGCCGGGTACCGCACCAGTCAGTGACGCGGCACCCTGTGAAGCAGCGCCACCCTCCGAAGCGAGGGCCACGATGCGGTTCGCCAGGCCTCGGGCCACCGGATCGGCCACCGGATAGACGATGCGCCTGGGCCCGGAGGTCCGATAGGCGCCGGGCGGCACGCGCGGGAGACTGCCCGGCATCGGCGACAGTTGCCCGCAGGCGGCGAGATCGTTCCACCAGGCCGGCGACTTGTGCCCGCGCGCGTCGTCGCGTACCGCGTCGCGCGCGAGTGCCTCCCGGAAATCGACAGAAAGCGTATCCGGTTCTCCTCCGGTGCGCAGCTCCCTCACCCGCGTCGTCGACAGCAGCACATAGGTCCGATCCCAGGGCAGCGGCAGGGAAACGAACGACGGTTGGGGCGCCGCGTAGTCGAGTGCCGACTGATCACGGGTGACCAGTACATCGAAGCCACCGCGCAAGACGTCTCGTGCGTCGGCCTCCGGGAACTGGATGAACTCTATGATCGGCCACCCCGCGGACGGCGGATGCAGCCGAAGCTCGCTGCGACCCGTGCGGCCTTCCTCGACCGGCTCGCGCGCCTCGATGCGCCCGGGTGTGGTACCCTGCGGCCAAGGCCAGGGCTCGCCCCTCCGCGCCACCGCGAACTCGGGATCGGCGAGCAGGCGCGGCACCTCGCCGTGGGGTCGGTCGAGGTGCAGGACAATGTCGCTCGAGCCCTCCACTTTGATCGAGTCGATACCGGCGGCGAACGCCAGTCTCTCGACCGCCCCACTCAGCCAACCGGCGACGACCTCATCGGCCGTCACCCGGCGTCCGTCCCAGAAGCTGGCGTCGCTTCGTAGCTTGAACTTCCAGGTTCGGCCACCCCGCGTCGAGCTCCAGGATTCCGCCAACCCCGGGCGAACGGAGCCTCTGCAGTCCACGCGCAAGAGGGTCTCATAGAAATGGCGAAACACGAGCCGCTCGTCGTCGTTCTGCGGCCACGGTGCGTGGTCGGCTGTGACCGGATGTAGGATCGCGACGCTGATCTCGGCCGGCACTGGCTCCGGCTCAGAGACAAGCTCGCACTCGTCGGCGCCGACAGCGGGGGGCGGCGGTGCCGCGGCGGGTGTAGTCGGCGACGGCCCGGACGGCGGAGCACAGGTGAGGAACGCGGCCACAACGGCTGCAGAACAGACGAGTCGCTTGAAAGGGTTCACAGGCACTGTCAGCCGTCAGCCTTGAGCGCGGTCTCCGTCCTCTCGATCAGGTGCCTGTTGCCCAGATAGAGTGGTGTACGCTGGTGCAGCTCCTGCGGCTCGATCTCCAGTATCGATCCCCTGCCGTTCGATGACGCACCGCCTGCTTCGCCGATTACCATCGCCAGGGGCGCCGCTTCGTAGAGCAGCCGCAGCTTGCCCTGGGGACTCTTGGAGTCGGCGGGGTACATGAAGATCCCGCCGTAGAGCAAGGTGCGGTGGAAGTCCGCCACCAGCGAGCCGATGTAGCGGAGGCTGAACCCCTGATCCTTGAGCTCATCGACTGCCCGCTGCTGGCCCGGCGACCAGCGCTTGTAGTAGGCCTCGTTGACGCTGTAGATCTTCCTACCGGGATCGGGGATCCTCATGCCGGGATGCGACAGCAGGAACTCGCCGATAGAGGGTTCGAGCGTGAAGCCGTGCACGCCCGCCCCGGTGGTGTAGACGAGCATTGTGGACGACCCGTAGACCACGTAGCCCGCTGCCAGCTGCCGATGGCCCGGCTGTAGCAGGTCCTCCATGCTGCCACGCTCACCCTGGGAGATCTTCCGGTGGATCGAGAAGATCGTTCCCAGTGAGACGTTCGCCTCGATGTTCGAAGAACCATCCAAGGGATCGTGCAACAGCGCGTAGTTGCCGCAAGGGAAATTGTCGGGAATCGCGATAGGGTCCTCGACCTCCTCCGAAGCCATGACGCATAGGTTTCCCGTATGGTCGAGGGCGTTGAAGACCACTTCGTTGGCAAACTCGTCCAGTTTGCGGACATCTTCGCCGTGGACATTGAACTTGCCCGCACTGCCCACGATGTCCACCAATCCCGCCCGGTTGATCTCACGGCTGATGATCTTGGCAGCGATCGCGATGTCGTGAAGGATATCCGAGAAGGCGCCGGTTGCCGCCGGGTAGCGCCGCTCCTGCTCGATGATATGCCGACCGATCGTGATCACGGGCTCAGCCATCGGTACCTCCTGGCATTCACGGACGCCTAGCAACGGGGTGCTCGTTTACATTCAACCTAGGGCCGCCGGCGCGGGACGCCAGACCCACCACTGGCGTCGCGACCGCAGCGCCATCCGTAACCGTCGAGGGGGCGATCCGGCCCCCACGACGTGCTCTGAGTCAATTGCCCGGTGGACCGCTCTCTACACTCACGTCCGGCAGCGGCGTGTCGGCCGTGTGCGGTGGCAGGAGTGGATAAACGACGCTCGGCTGCCTGCCAGTGAGCGTAGCCAGGAAGGCGGTGATCGCTTGCATCTCGTCGTCGCTCAAGCGGCGGCCCAACTGGGCCGACCCCATGATCCCCACAGCCTGTTCCAGGCTCCAGACGCTCCCGGAATGGAAATAGGGTGGCGTCAGCGTGACGTTTCGCAGGGACGGCGCCTTGAACACGTATTCATCGCTGGCCGTCTGGGTGACGGCGAAGCGGCCCTTGTCGTCGCGCGGCAGGATGTCCGACCCCGGCTTCTCGACGACGCCGAACGGAAAATATCCGGCGCCACCGACGTTGACGCCCGAGTGACAGGCGAGGCAGCCGCGGTCCATGAATAGCCCGAGTCCCCTCTTCTCCATCGCGCCCAGCGCCCCGGCGTTGCCCTCCAGGTACTGATCGAAGCGAGAACCCGGGGTCAGCAGCGTCGCCTCGAACGCCTCGATCGCCCTCGCCATGTTCTCGAACGTCACCGGCGCTTCTTCGTCTGGGAACGCCTGCTCGAACATTTCCACGTACTCGGGGATGCTGCTCAGCGTCGCCACGACACGCTCCGGTGTACTGTTCATCTCGACCGACGCCTGGACCGGCCCCTTCGCCTGCTCCCTCAGATCTTCGGCGCGCCCGTCCCAGAACTGGGCGATATTGAAGACGGCGTTCAGCACCGTCGGCGCGTTGCGCGGTCCCCGCTGCCAGCCGTGCCCGACCGACGTCGCCAGCAGGTCCACACCGCCCAGCCCCAAGTTGTGGCAGGTGTTGCAGCTGATCAGCCAGCTGGACGACAGGCGGGGATCGAAGTAGAGCAGCTTGCCGAGCTCGATCGACTCCGGTGTAATCGGCGTGTCCTCCAGTGCCGGCGGCGCCGTGGGTATCGGTTGGAAGACGGCCTGAGCTCGCCGCATGAGCTGGTCCTCCTGCTTTGAAGCCGCGATTACCGCGACGAGCGGTACGGCGAGCAAAAGCTTCCTCATCTCGACTCTCCTATGTTGCCGGTTACCCTAGTCGCTACCTTCTTCGCCGCCTGACTCAGCAAGCTCCTTGTGCCAGCGGGCGTGATGCCGCTTGACCGACTCCTCCGACATCTTGCCCGTAAGCCACGTCCAGCTCATCGGGTACTCCTCCGGGTGCAAGATGACGAAGAAGAAGTGCCAGACGAGGATCGCCAAGGTCGCCAGCCAGGCCTCGTAGTAGTGGATCGTCTGCGCGGCGGGCACGGCCCAGTACGGCAGAATCTTCACCGTCGCGGCTGGGAACCAGAGGACGAACCCGGTAATGATCATGAGTATCGTCCCCCAGACCAGCGCCCAATACTCCGCTTTCTGCGAGTAGTCGTAGCGCGCGAACTCGACCTTCTTACCGCTCTTCCAGGTGTGGTAGCGGACGTTGTTGTAAAGGTCTTTGATATCCTGCCACTTCGGGATAATCGACCGGAATTCGACTCTCCCCCGCCTGGTCAGAAAGATATAGTACATATGGTATACGGAAGTGAAGATCAGCACGACGGCGAATATTCGATGCAAATCACTCCTCAGGTCCTCCGTCATCCCGAGGCCGGCCAGTGCATCGACCCACCAGGCCTCAGGGAAACGCAGCGCGAAGCCCGTGATGGCCAGGACGACGAACGAGACAGTGAGTAGCAAGTGCTGAATGATCTGCGACCTATCGAATCGCAGTACCCACTTTCCGGACTCCTCTTCCTTTCGCCGCTCGACCATGAAGTAGTTCATGATCATGAGGTTGTGTACCACCATCCCGCCGATGATGATCGCGATCAGCCACAGATAAACCTGACGGATGACGCGATTGATCGGGTTGCCCGTGATCGACGCCGCATCGTGCGTGTAGCTCTGCGCAAACTCAGCATCGGCATCCTCGTGACAGTTCCCGCAGGTCGAGACCACGTTGGCCGGATGAATCGTCGATGCGGAGTCCGCGGCGGGAAGCACCAAGTGCGCAGTATGACAGCTCACACAGGTCGCCGTGTTCTCACAGCCGCGCCGCGACGTCCAACCGTGATAGCTGTCCACGTACGAGCCTACCACGCCGCCCTTCAGGTTGTACTTCCCGATGATGATCGGGTCGTCGTGACATGGCCCGCAGGTCTGCGTCGCCAGGTTCCCAGCGCAGGTTCGGGCGTCAGGGTCCCGCGGCGACAGGATCAGATGCTCCCCGTGACAGTCGGTGCAGGTCGGGCTGTCCCGCACGCCGGTGGCAAGAGCGCGCCCGTGGATCGACCGTTCGTATTCCAGCTCGATGTCGGGGTGGCACTGCCCGCACGTCTGCGCCACATTCATCGGGTTGATGCTCGATTCCGGATCATAGCCGCCCCTCAGATTGTGCACCCCGTGACAGTCGGAACACGATGCGGCTGCCGCGATGCCGCGCTCCGCCCCGCGCCCGTGGACCGACTGAGCGTAGGCGAGAAAGCTCTGCGGCAGTTTGACGATCTGGTCAGTGAGGAGTCCCGCTTCCCCGTGGCAGTTCGCGCAGGTCCCCGGCAGCCGCACCTTGTGCGTCGGCGAGCGCGGATTCGAGCTACTCAGGATCTCATGGCTGCCGTGACATTCCGCACAGGTCGGCGCCCGCGGATTCCCGCGCCGCAGAGCGTACCCGTGAATGCTCTCCTGGTAGGTCGACACTACGCCGCCGTGGCAACCGCTACAGTCGGGAGGCTCGAGCTCGGCAGCATGCGGGAAGTCGGACCCCGTTAGATCCTGGTGGCACATGACGCAGCTGAGCCCCAGCGCACCGTGCACCGATCTCGCCAGCTCCGCCTCATCGACCACCAGCTGCTCCGCGTCCTCCCGCCCGGCGAACATGGCCGCTGACGAATGACACATCAGGCAGGTGGCGTTATCTTGCGCCCTCACCGGCGCGGCGGCCGCAGCCACCAGCACCAGCACGACGAAAAGCCCCAACACGTCCGAAAACGTTCTCATGAGCGCTCCGAATCGTTAGACGTGGCTGGGGCTCCCTGCCGCGCCGGCTTGCTCAGCCCAGCCGCCCTGGACTAACGGCGCCGGCGGCACCCGGAAATTGATTCGTATTAGTGATATTGGCAAGCGTCATACGACGTGGGCGACGCCGCCTGCCGATCAACCGCTCGGCCGCGGCGCCGCCACCGAAGGTGAGGTTGCCCCTGTGGGGCTCTAAGCCGGTCCGCTAGGGACTGCCGGTGTCAGTTTCGCGAGAGCGGCCTCGGTCTTCGACGTGATGTCGTTCACCAGCTCTGGCGGTCTGACCGTGATACCGTTGGTGACGCCCCGAACACCGGCCAGCTGAAGCACAGCTTCCTCGGCCTCAGCCTTCTGGGTGAAGAGCTCGACCTCGCCCTCCAGGGTGACCCAGCCGCCTTCCACCCGCACAGTCAATTGCCCACTTCCCCACCGGCAGTGCGATCTCAGGTAGTCCAGCGCAGCGAGTGCCACCTCCGTGTCGCTCCGAACGCGCGGCCCGGGCACTCGAACACGCAGATCCAGGGCAATTCCCTTCACACCATCCACACGTGCGGCGGCGCGTACGGCCACCCCTTTCTGCGAGTAGCTGTCCACGTACCCGGATAGGGTCGCGACCCCCTTCTGCACGGCGAGCCCGATCTCCTGGCCCGTCAGGCTGGGCTCGGACTCGAACTCGGCGAGGACTCTACAATGCAGTACTGCGTCGGTGACTGTCACGACCGGCTCCTTCGCTCAATCGACCCGGCCGGTACATTCACACGCTGTCACGAGCCGTAATGAAACGGCCGAGGCCTTGCCCACAATGTTAGGAATCCGATGAGAGGCGTGTAATTCGGACTTGTGCCTAGAGAGGTCTCGGTTTCTGCGTATCCGGGACCGGAGATCCGAATAGTCGGGATCATACTTACCCATATCGGGTTTTCTACTTATATGCGGCCGTGGCAGCCGGCGTTATCTTGATTCTCGCAACGCAACTCGCGGTGCAGTCAGCGACGCTGGCCCCCGCATCGCGACCGCCAGGCGGAGTCTCGCGCATAGAGGTCCCCTAGGGTGCGGAAAGCAGGACAAGCCAGTCAGACAACGCAGAATGAGCTCGACAGGCTCACGGAGTCGATTCCCGTGGGCATCCTCCGAATAGATGCGAGCGGACGCTGCATCTACGCCAACGAGCGATGGTCGGGGCTCGCTGGTTTGACGCGCGCTGAATCATCGGGCTACGGCTGGATCCGCGCTCTGTACCTGGACGACCGCAAGAGGGTTCTGCAAGGCTGGCGCAAGGCGGCACAGGAGAAGCGCGACTTCGCCGACGAGTTCCGATTCCGGAGACACGGCGAAGAGACAAGAACCGTCTCAGCCCGCGGGCATCCGATCGTCGGCGCCGGTGGCCGGGTACTCGGGTACGTAGCAGCCTTCACCGACATCACCGAGCGCCAGCGAGTCGAGCAGTCTCTCCGCGACCTAGCCGCCGAGCTCGGCAAACGGGTCAAGGAACTCAATTGCCTCCTCGGTATCTCTCACATCGTCGAGCATTCCGGCGGTTCGCTCAGCCAGATATTGCGGGAGACGGTTGCACTGCTGCCCCCCTCATGGCGTTATCCAAGCATTACGTGCGCGCGCATCGTGATGAACGATCTCGAGCTGACAACGGACAACTACCAGGCCTCTCCTTGGAGACAGACCGCCGACATCATCGTGCACGAGGAGCGGGCCGGAATGGTCGAGGTTTCCTATCTCGATGAAAGGCCGCAGCGCGATGAAGGCCCATTCTCCGCCGACGAGCGGAGTCTGATCGATGCCGTGGCCGTACTCCTCGGCCGCATCTCCGAGCGTCTGCACGCGGAGCAGCTAGTCACCGAACGTGAGCAGGAACTTAGAGAACGCCTGACACACATGACGCGTGTCGGCGTCATGGGGGAGATGGCGAGCAGTATCGCTCACGAGGTAAGCCAACCGCTTACGGCGATCAGTACATATGCCCAGGCCTGCAGGCGAATGGTCGCCGCCGGTGCGCTCGATAGTCCCGACGTGCTCGATATCCTCATGCGGATCAGCGATGAAGCGATACGCGCCGGCGACATGATCCACGGCTTACGGGACATGGTCCAGAAGCGCGAGAGCAAACGGATCGATAGTGATATCAACAAGCTGGTCCGGGACGTGGAGCGCTTGGCCTCCATCGATGCGCGGCTGCACGATGCGCGGCTTCGCTTCGACCTGGCGAGCTCTCTGCCGCCGGCCTGCGTCGATGCCATCCAAATCCAGCAGGTCATCCTCAATCTGATCCGCAACGGGATCGATGCACTAGGCGACACCGAGATGGAGTCCCGGGAGGTGATACTCCGAACAGCTACGCTCAACGATAGTGAGATCCAGGTCAGCGTGACCGACTACGGTTGCGGACTCTCCAGCGATGTGGCAGAGAGACTGTTCGAGCCGTTTCTCACAACGAAGGAGGGCGGATTGGGGATGGGATTGTCCATCAGTCAATCGATAGTCAACTCGCACGGTGGCCGAATCTGGTTCGAGCGTAACGCGGGACGCGGTACCACGTTCTTCTTCACCCTACCGATCAGTGCATCTGGAGGGCTCGGAACCTGAGCACGTGGCCGGCAGCGGCTCTACCGGTCGGCCCGCATCACCATGCGTACCAACTCGGATACCGAGGCCGCCTCCATCTTGCTCATGACCCGAGCCCGGTGAATCTCGACGGTGCGTTGACTTATCCCAAGCTCGGTAGCGATCACCTTGTTCGCCTTTCCCTCGACAACCAGGTCCATGACCTCGCGCTCGCGCGGCGTCAGCGAGGCGATCCGCTCGACGATCTCGTTCCGACCTGCCACTTCCTTTCTGGTTCGCGCGTGCTGTTCGATCGCCTGCCGGGTCTTGTCAATCAGTTCCTGATAGCGAAACGGCTTCTGGATGAAATCGACAGCGCCGGCTTTGACGGCCTGAACCGCCATCGGCACGTCTCCGTGCGCGGTAACGAAGATTATCGGTAGGGTCGAGCCCGACGAATCCAAGCGTTCCTGCAGTTCCAGCCCGCTCATTCCCGGCATCCGGACATCCAGAATCAGACAGCCCAGCCTGTCGGGATCGTAGGCCTCGAGAAACTCGCTTGCCGAGGAGAAGGTCTCGGCATCGAGATCCACGGACCGCAACAAGAGTTGAACAGAGTCGAGTACAGCTGGATCGTCGTCAACGATGAATACTGTGGGCTTGTCTTGCCCCACGTTCATCCTCCCTTCTTGACACTCACCTCGGTGAAGAAGAACGTCGGTTTTCCGGTATCGCCGTGAAGCGGTTCTGCTACAACCTACTGGATTTGTTCGCCACCGCCAGCGGAGGCGGCATTCCCACGCACGAGGCAGCCGTTGTGGAGTTGGGTGAAGCGATGTCGGAACGACGATCGCCAAGTATGTCGTTCAGGTCTGGCTGACCGCAGTGAACTCGGGTGCGGCGGGGAGACGAATCGTGAAGGTACTCCCCTTCCCCACCTCGCTCTCCACGGATATCTGACCGCGGTGTCTCGTGACAATGCCGTACGCTATCGACAGGCCCAGGCCGGTACCTTCACCGCGGTCTTTGCTGGTATAGAAGGGATCGAAGATACGGTCGATCTCGCTCGCCGATATGCCACAGCCCGTGTCGGAGATTGCCACCTCTACATAGCCATCGGCTGCTCGTCGTGTAACGAGGCCGAGCGTACCTCTCTGGTCCATGGCCTGCACGGCATTCATCAGCACGTTCACGAAAACCTGCTCGAGTTGAGACCGGTCGCCCGTCACCGGCGGCAGCTCGGGATCGAGGTCCTTGACCAGTTTGATGTGGAGGAACAACTCCCGCATCTCGATCAGCCGCAGGGTGTTCTCGAGGGTCCCATTGATATCAACCGGCTCCGCACCAGTCTCCGACTGACGGGAGAACTCCAGTAGCCCCTTCACGATCTCGCGACAGCGCTCGCACTGACTGATTACCTCCTCCAGGTTCTCACGGTTCCGATCATTCTGCGGTAGATCTTCAAGAGCGAGCGCGGTCAGCGCCAGAATCCCGCCCAGCGGGTTGTTGATCTCGTGCGCGATTCCCGCCGATAGCATCCCCAGAGAGGCGAGTCGCTCGGACTGGGCGACCCGGGTCTGCATAGCGACAAGCTCCTCGGTTCGCCGTATTACCTTCTCTTCAAGCGTCCTTCCCCACTCCTCGAGATCGACCCTCATTCGCCGCAACGCAGACGCCATCTGATTGAAGGTGCTCGCCAGCTCGGCCAGTTCACCGTACGACCTGAAAGTCACCTGCGCATCGAGGTTCCCTTTGGCGACCTCGCGCGAGGCCTGTACGAGCTCTTTGATTGGGATCGTCAGCTTTCTGGAAATGACATAGGAAAGGCAGAGCGCGAGGAACGCACCGCCAAGCGTGATGCCTAGGAAGATGAGACTCGTGCGCCGTCTGAGGTCGAGGTAGGGTGCCTCGAGGATACCGACGTAGAGCATCCCGATGGCTCTACCCTCAATGTCTCGAATAGGCTCGTAGGCGGTGATGTACCAACTGTTCACCACAAAGGCACGGCCAATCCAGCGGCTCTCATCCTTGACGACACGGTTGTAGACATCCTCCGACACGCGGGTCCCAACGGCGCGCGCGCCGTCTTGGGTCATGACATTGGTCGAGATCCTGATGTCATCCTGAAAGATCGTGGCCGTGCCGATATCCCTGCCCCTGTACTGCTCTCCTTGGAAGACGGTACCCCTGATCTTGTCCACGACCTCGTAGCGTCGGTTCAGCAAGACCCCACCATAGACGACGCCAATCAGGTTCTCCTCATAGTCGAAGATCGGTGCGGCGGCTCTGATCATCATGCCCGCGGTCTCCACCGTCTCCGGCCTGGGCCGCGCCATGGGCGTCTCGACGAACTCAGAGTAGGCTCTATCGGCGACACGCGGGCACTCTCTCCGAAGAGCTTCCAGCGAGACTATGACTGTCGCGGCGGTCGCCTCCCGTCGCTCGAGCACCGTCCTGACGAGCTCATCATCGGCCTGGCTGTCGCCGACGACACCAGGATTGGCCACCCGCAGCAGTACCCTGCCGTTGCGATCGGTGATGCTGAGTACATCCAGTCTTTCCCGAGCCCAGGTGTTCTCGAGCTCAGGGGCCGCACGCTGGATATCTGTCGTCAGGAGAGCGTTTCTCAGGTAGAAGCGGAGGGCAGCGAAGCGGATCACGTCCTCGACGTCGTCCTGGTAGGCCAGGTAGATCTCTCGGGCAGCACTGAGATCGTTCTCGACTCTGTTCTGGGCCTCGGCGATGACGCGATCGCCGATAACGCGGATTCCGACCACGCTGAAGATCGCGCTGATGATCACGATGATCAGCAGGAAGCTCCCCATCAGCCTGACGGTCATCCCCTTCATGACGTCATTCCTGCCGCTGAGGCGACTTCAACTCGAGCCTTGTCGGGTACGCCTACAGATGGCACCCAGCACGAAGCCCGCGGCCGTCTTGCCGCTCGCCAACTGACCTCTCTACCCTCTACTGCGCCACCTCCTCGGTGAAGGCAGGCAAGCGCACCCGAAACGTGGAACCGGCGTCGACCTGACTCTCTACCTCGATGACGCCACCCATCTCTGAGACGATCCTCTTGCAGATGGGGAGTCCGAGTCCCGTCCCGCTGATCCGCTTTCCAGCCTCTTCGATTCTGAAGAATTCGTCGAAAAGAAACTCCTGGTACTCCTGGGGGATACCTACGCCGGTGTCCTGGACCGACACAACGATCTCTGAAGCCTCGACCGTCGCGGAGAGCGTGACCCGGCCACCCGGTTTGTTGTACTTGATGGCATTGGTGACGAGATTGTCAAACAGGACACCTAGACAGTTGAGGTCGCCTCGCACGAAATAGGCGTCTTCCGGTAGGTCAGCCTGCAGGGTTATGCCGTTCTCTGCCGCCATCCCTTCGTAGCTGGCAAGGATACGCAGTATGATGTCCCGTATGTCGACCTTCACCCGCTCTCGGAACAGACTGTCGCTCTCGAGTATCGCCAGGGTGAGCCAGTCATCGATCAGCGCTTTCATCTCTTCGGCTCGCTGGAGGCACCGTCCAAGCCACTCACGCCGCTTCTCCTGAGCCTCCTCTGTATCTCCCAGTCGCCGCATCACCTCCAAGTACTGGTGGATCGCCGCCAATGGGCTCTTCAGCTGATGGGAGACAAACGACACAAAGCCTCGCTTCAGCAGTTCGCGGTCCAGCTCGAGCCGGCGCGACGCCAGCTTCAACCGCCTGCGCTCGAGGCCGCGATTGACGATTATTCGGAGTTCCTCAGGCTTGAACGGCTTGGGCAGGAAGTCATAGGCTCCGGCCTTCATCGCATCGACCGCCGTGCTAATCGTCCCGTATCCCGTGATAACGACAACGACGATCTCAGGATCGATCTCCCGTATCCTGGGGATGACATCCATGCCACTCAGCCCCGGCATCCTGAGATCGACAAGGGCGAGGGCTGGTCTGAGCTTCGCGATGCCCTCGAGCCCCTGCACCCCGTCCTCGAAGGCCTCGACCTCGAACCCGCTCTTGGAGAGAATCTGCCGACACGACAAGCGCATGGCATAGTCATCATCGATGACGACTATCTTCTCTCGTTCCGACGTGTCCTTCATGGCAGCCTATTCCTCAATAGCGCTTCAACTGCTACGCCAACCGTACGCCCGCGAAGGTCGGTTCGCGCCTCGCCACAGCCTCACCGCCCGTGGATGAAGCTCGTGTTCGCCCTGCAAGCAGTGCCAGTTCCATGCCAGGCACCTCCGCCACGTTCGCTGGCACAGCCCCCGGGAATTGGTGAGGGACTCACGGTTCGGAGCGTGACTTTCTGCCCCGCCGAGAGATGCACTCTGGCTGACAATTCCACCTCGTCCAGCGTCGCATAATGAGAGGCGTGAGATGCGGTGCCCACCAGTGAGGGCCCTGGTCTAGCGTCAGCCTCCCCCTTGCCGTGTGATAGGTTCGAGCGTCAGCTCAACGGTGATGCACGTCCCGCGCCCAGGGACGCTGTCGATGGAGACGCACCCGCCATGCTGCTCGGCGACGGCTTTGACGATGGATAGCCCGAGACCCGTGCCGTCCGACGAATGCTCGCGGGCGTTTGCGGCGCGATAGAATTCGTCAAACACACGAGGCAGGTCCTCCGGAGCGATGCCGATACCGGTGTCCTCGACCTCCAAGCGCAAGCGTCTTTCGTCTCGTTCCATCCTCAATTCGACTCGACCTCCACTGGGAGTGTAGCGGATGGCGTTCTCCAGCAGGTTACCCACCAAGTGTCTGAGCCCTTCCGGGTCGACCCTGACCGTGCCAAGCTTGGCAGGAACACGGGAGTCGAGGGTGACGCCGGCTCGCGCTGCCGCTTCCAAGTATTCGGCGGCGACTTCGGCGACGAGCTCGGCCGGTTCGATCGCGACCATCTCGACTTCCAGCGACACCTCGCGCGCTCGTGACAGCGTCAGCAAATCCACCGTCACCTGAGCCACGTCGCCGGCTCGTCGCTCGGCGCGCTCAACGAGCTCGCGCAAGCCCTCCGGTATTTCGCCGACCAGCCCCTGGAGCACGACCTTGAGCGCCGTCTGGATCGTGCCCACGGGGCCACGCAGCTCGTGCGCGACCTTCCGCATGTACTGGGACTTGGCACGCTCGCTCTCGCTCACCTGTTGGTAAGCAGCCTCGCAGAGTCTTGCCTTCTCCGCCAGTTGCCGGGACAGCTTGACGCTCTCACGCACACGCGTGCGCAGCTGCCGTGCGATCGCAGTTCCTAAATAGGCTGACAGGTAAAGGGTGGCTCCCAAGCTGAAGAGTTCCACGACAACCACCGTGGCGTCACGGTAGCCGCCGGTCTGCAGCGCTTCGTGGAGGGGATAGTGGGGCAAGACGCCAAACAGCTCGCTGAGGGCAACGCCTGAGAACAGCGCCAGCCCGAGGGTGGCGTGAAAGAACGTCGCCGTACGCGACAGCAAGATGCTGGCGACGATCACGTGAAAGATGAAGAATATGACAAACGGATTCTCGATACCGCCGGAGAAGTGAAGCAATAGCGCGAGGAACAGCAGATCGACGGCGATCTGCACACTGGCGAAGACCGCCACACCGAATACCGGGACAGCCGCCTCCGGGCCTTGCACGGAGTCCGCCGCCAGCAGGCGGGCCAGGAGACCTTCGGTCCGCGTCGTGGCACCCGGCGGCCCGCGGCGCAGCTGCCCGCAGACCAGCATGAGGATGAGGTTGTATAGGGCGAGCGCCGCGATCGTGACGTAGAGAGGTTGCAGCGCGAGGTGAAGGTCTAGAATCCGGCGGCCGACCTCGAGGAGACAGATGACTGCGGCGATCGCCAACCAGCGCAGCCGAATGAGCCAGCCGATGCGAGCGTCGTACTCGGTGGCTGCGGAAAGCAGCTCACGCAAGGCCTTGGCGACTCCCCGCTTCTCGGCCATAGCCGACGCTCACGGTTCCGGCTCGCCACTGCTCTCGAGCCCCAGCTGCCGCTCGACCTCCCGAACGAAGGCGGCGGGATCGACTGGCTTGTCGATGAAGCCTTGGACAGGTAGGAACTCTCCGGACTGGTAGGTGCCGTCCGCTGAATCGGGATAGAAGCGCAGCTCGGTTTTCTGATGGATCGCGCTCATCACAATGATTGGCACGGTCCGGAAGTACTCCTCCTCACGCAGGCGGAGCGTCCACACGAAGTGGAATCCTTCGGTGGCGTTCGGCATCATGACATCGAGCACGATCAGATCGGGCCTGTCTGACTCGGCCTTTGCCAGTCCCTCTGGCGCGTCGTACGCCGCCACGACCTCGAAACCGCGCTTCTGCAACACGACCTGCAGCGTCGCCACCAGGTCTTTATCGTCCTCAACGATGAGGATCTTATGCTGCGCGCTCACGATTCTGCCCCGCTCCGGCGCGGTGTCGCCTGCGCCAGCTCTTCGAGTGTCTCCTGCCGCATCACTTCCGCAGCCACCTTCTTGGGAGCCAGGCCGAGCGCCACCGCTACTCCATAAAGTATCGCTTCCGGGCGCGGCGGACAGCCCGGTACGTAGTAGTCCACCGGCAGTACCTTGTCCACGCCGCCCAAGACGTTGTAGCTGTCGTACCAAATCCCCCCACCGACCGCACAGGAGCCGATGGCAAACACGAGCTTGGGGGCCGGCACGGCATCGTAGAGCCGACGCAGCGCTGGCTCCACCTGGCGGGTCACCGGACCGCAGACCAGCAGCACATCAGCGTGTCTGGGCGAGCCCACCAGCTTGATGCCGAAGCGTTCGGCATCATAATAGGGCGTCAGGACGTTGATCACCTCGATGTCACAACCGTTGCAGGCGCCGCAGTTCGCGTGATAGACCCAGAGAGCCTTAGGGAACGCCTTCTTACACAGCCGTCCGAGCATCTTTAGCCTCACATTCCAATCAACGCCAGTACCCTCGCGGCCCCGTCTAGGAATGGGAAGGCCACCTGGGGGAACAGCCCAAGCAGCAGGCAAGCGAAGGCGAGAATCACCATTGGCCCCCACATCGCCAGCGGCACCTCGCGCAGCTCCACGGTGGCGGCCACGGGCCGCGTGGCCCCCCAGAACACGGCCGTCGCCGCCCGCACCAGCACCACCATCGTCAGGATGCTCGCCAGCACGGCGACTACCACTGCCCACCACAGGCCGGCGCGGGCGAGCGCCAGGTATATCGTCAGTTTGCTCATGAAGCCGGAAAGTGGTGGCAGACCCGCGATCGTCAGTGCTCCGACGATGAAGCACGCGCCGGTTACCGGCATCTTGGCCGCCAGGCCGCCCATATCGCTTATCCGGCGCGCCCCGGTGGCGTAGACCACCGCACCCGCGCACATGAACAGCAACCCTTTGGCTACGGCGTGGTTGAGAAGGTGGAACAGGCCGCCGTAGCAGCCCAGGTAGGTCCCCAGTCCGACGCCGGCGACCACGTAGCCGATCTGGCTGACCGACGAGTAGGCCAGCAGGCGCTTGATGTCGTCCTGGGTGAGGGCGACGACGATCCCGAGAACCATCGTGAAGCTGCCCAGTGCCACCGCGAACACGGTCAGCTGCGGCCAGCCTGGGAAGAATATGCTGGCGGTCCGTGCGAGGGCGTACACCGCCATCTTGATCATCACGCCGGAGAGCAAGACGGACACCGGCGTCGGCGCCTCGGCGTGCGCGTCGGGCAGCCAGGGGTGGAACGGCGCGATGCCCGCCTTGGTACCGAAACCGATCACCAGAAAGGCCACGCCGAGGACCGCCGTAGCAGCCGGGAAGAGGTGGGCAACCTTCCGGGCCTCGCTGATCAGCAGCGCCTGGCCGCCGCTGAGTTCTCCGGTGGCCGCGGCCTGCGCGTAAACTAACACGCACCCAAAGAGCGCGAACGTGATGGCGACTGTGAGCAGCATCAAGTACTTGTAACCCGCCTCCAGGGCCCGCCGATCCCAGTAGAACGCGACCAGCAGCCCCGAGGCGAGTGTCGTCGCCTCGACCGCCACGAACAGCATGATGAGGTTGTTGGTCACACAACCCCAGACCATCGTGGCAAGGAACCAGAGCAGCAGGCCGTAGAACACCCGGAGCCGCCGCTGCGCCGTCTCGGTGCCGACCCGCGTGAGCAGGCCGGGCAGCACGTAGCCCAGCGAGTACACCGAAGCCAAGAACCCGACGCCGCCAATGACGACAACCAGTAGCGCGCTCAACGCGTCGACGCGCAGTTCGTTCCCCCAGCCCGTGAGGACAACGCCGCGCACCGTCTCCACGGCCATCCAGACGCCCGCGGCGAGGGTCACGGCGGAGGCGAACACGGAGAGCCCTTGCCAGAACGAGCGCGGCAGCCGCCAGCTCAACAGCACGATAGCTCCGGCCACGAATGGGACCAGGAACGCCGCAGCCGGCAGTGCAGATGGCATTGTGAGGACCTGCTCGCTCATCGTTCCACCTCAGGTACCGTGCCGTGCATTACCACCGTAGCTCCCGGAGCTTCAAGGTGTCCGTCGTCCCGAACTCGCGGCGAATGCCGGCGATCACGTACAGTAACAGGTAGACCGCGACGACCACCTCGGTGGCGACCCCGAACAGAGCGGTCTCGGGTAGCTCGGGGGCCAGGCTAACAAGGCTGAGGTGCACCCCGTTCTCGAGCAGACAAAGTCCGATCACGGTCTTGACCGCGTCGCGTCGGGTCAACATGCAATACAGGCCGAGAGCAAACACCGTGGAGGCGACCGCCAGGTTGGTTCGCAACACCTGCTGCTCCGCCAATGCGGTAGGGACCAGCAGGCCGAACTGGCTATGCGTCAGGCGGTAGAAGCCGACCATCAAGAGCAACGCCACCACCACCGAGGGACCGAACCCGATCAGCGGCTTCTCTTCCTTTGCCTCGCCGGCGCCGATGTAGTGGAAGAGAAACCAAGGTATGAGAATCGCCTTGGTCACAAGAGCCACCGCCGCCCACCCGTAGAGCGCCGGATTCATGGCAGCGAAGCTCAGGAGTAGGGCAACGAGGAGGAGCGCCTGCAGCGAGTAGGCGATCGCCGACGCGCGCAGCCGCCGGATCTCCACCGTGGCCACCGAGGTGAGAACCATGAGCATGCTCAGGGTCTCCACCAGGCTGGTGTTCAAACCTGGCCCGTTCACTGACTGCCCGCCTTCCCGTCGGTGCGATAGCCGGTGGTCATCATCCGCTCCAGCGGCGTCGGCGGCATGAAGCAGCGGCCGCAGCGCTGGCACGGACCCATGAACACCTCGAGCCGAATGTAAAGGTCGTCGCGCTTGTCGGTCGCCGTCTCGTACTCCTGGCTCAGACTGATAGCGCCCTCGGGGCAGACCTCCTGGCAGCGGCCGCAGTAGGTGCAGCGTCCCCAGAAGAACTCGAGCACCCGGGTGAGCCGGTCCGTATCAGTCACCACGATCACTTCGGCCGGGCAGACGTTAGCGCAGCCGCCACAGCCGAAGCAGGCATCCGGGTCGACGACGATCTTGCCGCGGAATCCCGGTGCCGGGTCGTGGGGGGACAAGGGGTACGGGAGCGTGACGCGCCCCGCCCGCAGGCAGATCAGCGCCTCTCGTAACTTGCTCAGCAGCACGTCAACCCCCTACATCCCGATCACCGCGAACGCCAGCGCGGCGAGTGACGAAAAGGCGACACACGTGAAGTACGCCATCATCTGGTCGATGCGCAGCCGCGGGTTCACGACCTCTACGACGGCCACCAGGACGAGCACCACCAAAGCCTTGAGCAACGTCAGCACGAGGTCCGCCGGGAAGACTCCGAACCGCGGCCAGGGCACGAACAGCTCGACGAACAGGATCGCGAACACTAGCTGCTTGCTCCACAGCGCCCAGCGGAAGAGCGCCAGGCGTGGGCCGCTCTGCTCGATCAGCGGCCCCCCCATGATCTCCTGGTCGGCCTCGGCCACATCGAACGGGAGCTTGCCCGCCTGCGCCTGCAAGGCGAGGAAGAAAGCGATACCCGCGATCACCATGCTCACTGTCGGCCCGTTCTCCAGTTGCCAGTCGACGATCCCCAGCGTAGTCAGCCTACCCGATTTGAGCGCACCGACCACGAGCGTGACCGCCAGTACGGGCTCGACGCTGAGCAGGATCATCATCTCGCGCGAGCCGCCGACCGCGCCGTACGGACCCGACGCGGCGAAGGCGGTGAGCATAAGCAACACCGCGCTGATCGCCCCCACATAGAGCAGGACGATGATGTCGCCCGCCCCGCCCAGCGGCGGCCGCGTGCCCATCGGCACCAGCAGCGCCAGCGTCAGGACGGACCCCAGTGTGAGGGCCGGGGCGGCGGCGTAGATCGCCCCGGCCACCGCCCGCAGGTCCTCCTTGCCGAGTAGCTTCGCCAAGTCGATGAAGGGCTGGGTGATCGGCGGGCCGATACGGGAGTGCAGCGTCGCCCGCAGCTTGCGCATGATCCCCTCGTAAAGCGGGCCGAGCAGCAGGGCCACCGCCACGCCGAGCAGCGCCAGGCCGATGGTCTCCAAGGTATCGCCGCTCATCTCGTCACCTCCCGGCGCGACAGCCGCACAAGCTCGTCGTGGGTGTAGACGCGGACGCGCTGGGTGTGCACATCCAGGGTCTCGACCCGCTCGGTGCACGAGAAGCAGGGATCGAGGCTCCCCACGGTGATCGGAACGTCGGCGATCGTCTGACTCCTCACCATCTCGGGCACGGCCTGCAGATTCGGATAGGTCGGCGCCCGCACGCGCCAGCGGTATGGCCGGTTGTCGCCGCCGGTCACCACGTAGTGCACCGCTTCGCCACGCGGCGCCTCGACGACGGACACGCCCGAGCGCCCCGACGGGATCTCGTCCGGCAACTCGGCGACGATCGGGCCCGCCGGCATCGCCCGCAACGACTCGCGGATCAGACGGATTGCTTCGAGCACTTCATCGAGCCGGGTGAGCACGCGTGCCCAGGTATCTCCGTCCTGCTGCACGGCGATGCGCACGCCCAGCGCGTCGTAGGCGGCGTACGGGTGGTCGATGCGGGCATCGATCGCCACCGCCGAGGCCCGCGCCGGCGGCCCGACTACGCAGACGCGCTTGGCTCCTGCCTGGCTCAGAACGCCGACGTTGCGAGTGCGAGCGTGCAGGGTGGTATCGCCCGCGATGGCCTTGCACAGGGCCAAGCACTCCTTCTCGACCTTGTCCAGCGTCTCAAGCAGTTTCGGGGTAAGCGCGTCCGGGATGTCGCGCCGCAAGCCTCCGATCGTGTTCATGCCGTAGGTCTTGCGGTTGCCACTGATCTCCTCGGCGATCCACATGACCGGCTCGCGGATGCGCCAGACCTGCATGAGCACGGTATCGAAGCCGATGATGTGGCCGG
>Ga0180438_10000097_pt1 | contig 178559 bp, 245 predicted proteins | sample SS_ome_12_FD_132455 | JGI IMG/M metagenome (GOLD analysis project Ga0180438, IMG submission 132455) | Hypersaline lake sediment archaeal communities from the Salton Sea, California, USA - SS_3_D_2 metaG | ecosystem: Environmental > Aquatic > Non-marine Saline and Alkaline > Hypersaline >... | reverse complement strand
GCGACGCAGATAGGCTCACGCAGGGCGCCATGCAACCACTCATCCTGGACAGGGTGGCCGGGGATGACAAGCTACCCCCAGGGGTACGAGTTGTGCTGCTGGCCAATCCTCCTGAGTACTCAGCGGGGGGCTACGAGCTGGTGGCCGCCCTGGCCAATCGCATGGGGCACTTCATGGTGCCTGTGGAGGAATCGATGCTCGACTCGTTCTGCGAGCACATCATGGACCCAACCCCGCCCAAGCTAATCCCGTTCAAGAACGGGATAGAGGCCATCAAGGACGGGTGGCAGGCAGCATGGTCTGGGGCGTCCGCGGAGATGGTATCCTTCCACCAGACCATGAGGAGCATCGAGCTCCTACACAACCAGCCTAAGGCTGGTAGCACAGAGGGAGGAGGGGCTTGGCCCTCGCCCCGGACGTGGAAGACCGCCTTCCAGTGCATCGCTGCCCTTCGGTGCTTGGACATGGACCGAGGGCTCGAGCCCTACTTCCTTAGAGCGTTCATCGGGGAAGCAACCGCACGCCAGTACGAGAAGTGGAGCGTGTACCGCGACCTACCCACACCAAAGGACATCCTTACCAGGAAGGCGGGGTGGGACCTCACAGAGGACACCCGCCCAGACAAGGTGTCCATGATGTGCCGTGCTGTGGCGTCCTATGTGGTGGCAGCAGATAAGCAAGGTTGCGACAAGCTAGCTGCTGTTGCCTTTGAGTGGATTGGCCTGCTCTGCGACCTCCACTTCAGAGACGTTGTGGTGCCGCACTGCAATTGGCTCTCCCGTAAGGGAGTGGGGAGGAAGAGCAAGAGTGAGGAGGTTCGTAGAGCCGCCAAGGCGGTCGTACGAAAGCTAGGAGCTGACGGGGTGGTGGGATGAGCCCATCAGCCGAGCTCGAAGCTTGGCTGCGGCAGCATGGTCTCTACGGGGACCGTGCTGCTTTGCTTCAAAAGGCCAAGGTACAGCTAGAGGTAGCCAGGGCGCGCTTCGAGAGAATCGTACCCTACTTCACCGTCCTTCTGCGCATGCACTCCACCTACTGGGTGGACCACATGTTTGCGATTACCGGTAGCCCTATCGGGGTGACCGATAGGATGGTGATGCTCATAGACCCTGGGTGGGTAGTTCACATCAACGACCCGATGATGCTGGCCGCAGTGCTGTGGCATGAGGTGGAGCACCCGAACCGAGGGATGTACCGCCTTAAGGCACTTCCAGACCAACGTCTCGCTAACCTGGCGGGGGACCTCGCCATCAATTGGAGGATACGGGATACGGGGCACAAGCTCCCCGAGTGGGTAGCCTACCCAGAGAGCTACGGCTTAGAGAAGGGTCTCACCCTGGAGGAGTACTACAAGGCCCTGGACAAGGGAGGAAAAGGAGAGGATGGGGAAGAGCAGGAGGGAGACCGCGGGCCGTCTAGGATGACAGAGGACTGGCAGCCCACAGGAGACAGCTTCGGTACAGGCAAGTGCGGCTCAGGTGCGGGCAATAGCCTAGGAGACATCGAGGAGGAGGCCAACGAGCGCATGGGGTGCTCCGACGCCGAGAAGGAGCTAGCTAAGGAGGTTACGAAGGAGGCGATAAGCAAGCACGTAGCAGAGCACGGAAGAGGTACGATTCCGGCAGACATGATAGAGAGCTTAGACTACGAGCTGTCTGCCGGAGTAGTACCGTGGAGAAGAGAGCTTCGGTCTATTTTGCGCCATGCTTCAGGGAAGCTTAGAGCAGGTAGGACGGATAGGTCTTGGGCGCGCCCGTCGCTACACTCTCTTGTTAGAGGTGAGCCTAGACCCGGACCGTGCCGGAGAGAGCCAGAGGTTCTGATTGTTCGCGACACCTCAGGCTCTATGGGTGCGGAGCAGCTTAAAAGTGCCAACGATGAGGCGGTGGGTGTGCTGAAGCAGATGGGGCTACAGGAGGTGTGGTTCTTAGATGCAGACGCAAAAGCCTACAACCCCAGAAGAGTAAACCTTAGAGACATACCAAAGCTCGATGTAGAGGGTAGAGGAGGTACATCGTTTGTCCCTGCCTTTGTCGCGGCAGAGAGCCTGAAGCCTAGACCGCAGCTTCTCATCTACATGACAGACGGAGACGGAGATGCACCCGAGGAGCCCCCCAGGGGTATGGCGGTGGTATGGTGCATCGTGCCTACACCTTACGGAAGGAGACCAGCAGAGTGGGGACATCTAGTGATTGTGAGCGACGACCAGAAGCTGAGAGAGCCTTACAGGAGGTAGAGGAGGAGAGACAGAGAAAGGACGCGTATAACGCGATAAGTCGATACTACACACAGCTGAAGTACGACAAGGGAGGCCCTGAGGACAGAGAGGACCATTGGGCGTGCCCCCGCTGTAAGGACAAGGTGTCCCCGCTGGAAGGCTACTGGTGCCGGTGCGCGGAGGAGGACCTATACAGCATAGAGGATGATTGGTCCGCATGGGACCAGACGTATATCGATGTGTACCCAGAAGACGAGGATTACTACAATGAGTAAACTACGTGCGACAAAGGCCGAGCTCCTGCAGGTCATTGACGAGCTGCAAGCTAGAGTGTGCGAGCAGCAGAGAAGGATAGAGCAGCTCATAGCTGACAATGATGCTTCTCGTGAAGCGCGCGACTCCTATGAGAAGGTAGCACTAGAGAAGGAAAGGGAGCTGACTGAGGTTAACAAGACCTTCAATCGGCGGTTCGAGGACTACAAGCATGGAATGAAGGCCATGCTCGAGGAGAAGGACTTTGCCATCAAGCTAGCTAAGGATGATGGTTTACACACGCGGGAGACATTAAGGAAACTAGTTGAGGAGGTAAAGAGGAAGAGCCATGAGAGGGCGGCTAAGCTCCAGAAGGAGGTGGACGAGATGCATAAGGTAATCGCCTCCCAGCGGGAGATGGTCACAGAGCTGCAGAAGGAGCTAAAGGAAGCAGAGGCTGCGAGGGACACTGCAGACAGGATAATTGCAGCGGTGCGCTGCACCGTATCCATCATGGAGAGGTAGTGAAAATAAAAGGGAAACCACAGTATAAGAATACTGATGGAACAATTAATAGATGCAATCCACTCGGCCATCCTCGAAGAAAACCTTCAAAACAGAGAACACCTCTCACAGAGGGTGATTATTCGCCTTCTCGAAGAGAACCTGTTTCCGTACGAACTCCTCCCCTATTATGGGGAGGGGGAGTACCACCAAGAGGACCAGAAGGTGCTCTTGGAGGTACTCCAAGAGCTCGATAAGGTCGAGTACACCTAAGGGATTACTAGAAGCTCTCCCACACGAGCTTCTTTTAGCCCCCTAAATTATCTCTATAAAACGGGGATAAGAGTATTGATGAAAAGCAGGTTCTACACGATAACGGAGTGGGACTCCACCACAGAGGTGGTGGAGGCCCGAGAGGGGCGTGATACTGTCCTCATAAAGTATGAGGATGGTATCACTAACATGGTGACAGCAGCTTACTTTCGTGAGCTGCTGCCAACAGTAACTGTAGAGAGCATCACAGCTCGGTGCTCTAGGTTCTCGGGATGGAATCTTAAGTGGGAGGTCGAAGATGGCCTCCTACGCATGTATGACCCTAGTAACTACAGCAGATCGTCTCTGATCCTGAACAAGGACGGGGTCGAGGTACATGGGCGCCTCCGTCACTGGGGAGTGACGTTGGATGAGCTGAAAGTGCTGCTCGCAGCTATCCCGTAACAGGAATTACCTAGAAGCTCTCCCATGTGAGCTTCTTTTAGCCCCTGAAATTACCTCTATAATACAGGTATAAGAGTAATGATGGAGAACGCCTTCCAGTCTCCTCTCTTGAGAGAGGCAGCTGAGGTTGTCCTCACCAACCCGTACTACGACGGGTTGGTTCACCACGGGGAGCTGTCCTTCCGATACCGGGAGGACAGCGGTTGCCACCCACTGGTGGCTGACGTCGCAGCGACTATCCAATCCGGCTATTGGCCGAACTGGATGGTCGACCTCGACGCGGCCACCACTCGGGAGCTCATGGACCACGTAAGCGGGGTCAATGAGCTACCGGCGTTTGGCACCACCCTCTTCGGAGGGTGGTACTACCCGTGGTAGAGGACAAGCCATCAACGAGCCAGGCGCAAACCTGGTAGGCCGTGCCAGGCTTGAGCGGGGACTGAGGATTAATGCCCTCAGCGAGACCGCAGGCATCTGGGGATGACCTCCCAGATTAGGAGGCCCATGGTCAAGGCAGTAGGAGAGCTCACGCTCTCTTTTAGCTACTAAATTGCGGGGGTCTCCCTACGTGGCGGTAGGACCTCTGGGTTGGGCCTCATATCTACTCCTGCAGGGGCTCCTTGAGGCGCACCCCCCTCCGCGCCTCCCATCTGAGAGAGCATCTGCTCTACCATCTGTGCGAGCTCAGGGGACTGTGCCGCAATGGTTTGCAATGCTGTCTGCTGCTGGTCAGGCGGCATCTGAGAGAGCTGCTGGGCCAGCTGCTGAGCCATGGCAACTATATCGACCCCTGTACCCTCGGGAGACTGCTCAGGCCCCATACGCTGCCCCATATCCAGAGGACTGCTCATCGCCATCTCAGCTCCAGGCGGAGCGCCCCCTACCTGCTGTCCTCCGGCAGTGCCCCCTCCAGCCTCAGGACCCCCAGGCTCACCTGGTGCTTGAGGCGCCGCCTGAGCCTCCATGGCAGCCTGCTGAGCCTTGACCTGCGCCTTGGACATGATGAGCTGGCTCTCTGCCTGTACCTCGGCCATGGCTAGCTGCTGCTTGCGGGTTGACTCTAGCCGCTTCTCCGTCTCCTGCACCATGAGCTCGTCCTCCTCCTGCTGACTTAGGTCAGAGTCCGACAGTAAGGTTGTGTCTGAGAGCTTCTGGGCCTGATTGTACTGGAATAGCAGGGCTTTCCTCTGCAGGTCGTCGGCCATCTTGAATGGCTTGAATCTAGCCTTCACCAATGGCCAACGCATGTAGTTGCTGACCTCCCGGATTACCCAGCGAAGGAACTGCGTGTGCCGTGTAAGGTACCCAATGAAGGTGTTCTCCATGATGCGCAAGCTCACGTTAGAGCCGGAGTACGACAGCCCACCAAAGATGAGCTCCTTCGGTACTCCCATACCCCCTAGTATCTGCTCTGAGTGAATCTGCATCTCCTGCGTCATCAGAAGAGCTCTGCCATCCCCGCCAAGAGTCTGCTGACCTATAGGTAGAGGTAGGATGGGAATGTAGTTGGGGTCCATTCTCCATCTTGCTATCTCAGTCGCTATGTGGTCCTTCCACTTGCTGAGATTGATTGTCGTGTAGGGGTCACTTGTACCTGAGCCAGCCTGCGGGAACAGCACACGCAGAGGTACTATGTGCTCTAGCAGAATTGCCTCCTGCGCCTTCTTCATCACCTGAAGGTAGAACGTGTCCTTCAGCACAGGCATGAGCAGAGGCATGCCCCATCCTCTATCCCTTCCTCCCAGGGACGGGCGCTTAAAGAAGAAGAAGTTCTCCGAGAACTTGATTCCCTTGTTCTTCTGCAGAGCCTGCATGAACCGCTGAGGTGTCGTCTCTACAACGTCCTTCTTACCGATGGAGATGTCGCTCTTAACGCTCTGAGGGATGGTGTAGTAGTACGTAGACTCCCCTGTAAGCTCGTTGTAACGAACATCCAGGTCCTCTATGTTCCAGCGCATAAGCTTTATGCCGGATGCGTCCCTGTAGTAGAAGTCGTGGGCATCCGCTTCCTCTGTACTACCGCACCTAGGGCACGACAGAAGGAACTGAAAGTTGCGCATCCTGTAGTGCTCTCTAATCTTGTCTGCCCGCTCAGTGAACCCACAGGTCTTACAGACAAGGTACTTCTTGAATGGGTACGAGATGCTAACTGCGCACGCACCAAACGTGTGATAGTCAAGTCCGCACTCGACCTGGAATGGGCGTATGCGTAGATGGTCCTGTAGGTACTCCGTCCATCTGCTAACCACCTCAGGTCTGTCATGGTCTATCACTATGTCAGTGATAGGGTACTCAGACAGCTTGAACACCGTGGCGTTGATTAGAGGGTTGGTGAAGAAGTAGTACCTACACCACCGAAACATCCTCTTTATAGAGGCCGGTAGCCAGGTGTGTGCGATATCAAAGAACGGGGACGGGTACGTAAGACCTCCGTCCTGTATACCTCCAGATATCCTCCCTCTAGTGCGTGCGTACCTATAGCTAGGTCCGCACGTCATGGCTCCTGTTACGCTCATAGTCCATACTCCCTAGCTGTGCGCTTACCTGCATGAGCGAGAGCCCCACGACGCGCTATCTCTGCCTCAGGCGACGTTAGCAGCTTTCCCCTGGTGGTGACAGGGCCCGCCGGTACAGACGTCTTTCCCTTATCCAGCACGGCCCCTAGACGTCTAGCTCCCCCCGTTACCGCCTCACCAAGAAGCGTCTGCGCCCCTATCGGAAGAGGTCCCATGCTGTAGGCCAGGGAGCCTAGGGTGCTCCCGATACGCTCTCCTGTGGAAGGACCCCCCTCCTCCTGACTTGGAGCCCTAATAGCGTCGGCAACAGACATCGCGGGGAACCCTACCATCATGGCCTTGCTAATCGGCCCACCCGCGTGCCACTGCTCCCCGAGACCGGCCTTTAGTGCCTCCACGGGGTTCTCCTTCATAGCGCGTGCGTACCCAGGAAGGCTCGTAAGGCCCATCTTCTCTGCCTTCTCAGCCGCCTCGGCGGAGCGCTTTGCAGCTGCTAGCTGCACCTCCCCAGCGCCCTTACCCAGAACCTTTCCTTTGAGCTTGTGGTAAAGACCAGGAGCGACATCCCCCTTCTCCACGCGCTTGAGGTTCTCAACAGCATCAGTAGCCCCGGCACGCATGGCTCGGATGCCCTCCTTATTGTGCCATCCCTTCGGTGTCCACCCTGTAAGACCATGCACCTGCCTCTGACCAAAGCGGGTGGCTGCGCCCACGCCACCGCCCATCTCCGCAAGGCGCTTTACGTGCTCAGGCTTAAGGACCTTGGCCGCTCCAGCAGCACCGCCTAAAGCAGTGCCGGCTCCGGCTCCTATTACGGCCCCCTTCAGCCCGGTCTCCGTGCCCCTAAGGAGGCCGCTCATCAGAGCCCCGGCAGTTCCCGTCCCTTGCTCCTTCGCCTCCTGGTACCCTTGATAGCCTCCGGAGGCAAGTCCTCCGAGACCGCCAATGGCACCTCCAAGACCCATACCAGCTCCGGCTCCCCCTCCTGCTCTCTGCAAGGCTCCCTTGATGGCCTTCCAGGTGCCAGGGCTAACAGCAAGCTTGTCCATCTCTGCATTGAAGGCCCTTAGGCGTATCTCAGTGTCATGCATGTTTCACCAATGGGAGCTGGTCCTTGAAACGGTCCCTGCTCTCCTCTAGATGCTCTGTAGCACGGAGCATGCGTCTAAGCTGCTCCCCCTCTACGGTATCCTCCGTAGGTGCTACACGAGATTTGCTTACCTCTGGCCACCTTTTAAGGATGGCCTCTTGGTCTACAAGGTCTGGTACGTCTATCTCTATCTCCTCTAGAGGCCACACAGGACAGAAGATGCCATCATGTCGGTACACCACTCCCAGGTAATCCCGGAGCTCCTGTGACCACTCGTGGTTGAGATGCACACTGTCTGCAATCTCTGTAGAGACAAGACACTGAGCTAACGTTGGGACCTGCATCACGACAAAGTCTGGGTAGAGGTCATTAAGAGGCATCGTGAGCCAGAGGAACACCTCCCATCTAGTCCAGAAGTTGGCGTTGACGTGTAGTGTGCGCATCGCCTCTATCTTGTGCATGGCTAGGTCTCCAACATCAGGGGTGTTGAAGTCCTGAGGTATGCGCCACTCTATTGTCTCTCCCTCCCAGCCAAGCCAGTCACGTCCGTACCTCTTAAAGAGGAGCATGTCCAGAATAGCAGGGTGAGCATCTGGGTGCTGGAAGACGTTTATTGAGGTAGGCGGGGGCTCGTAGGATGCCTCCTCCTCTACCCCCTCTGTAGTCTCCAGCTGACCGTCTATCTCCTCTGCTGGTCCCTGCATACTCTCCAGCGCTCTCTCAAAGCGCCTTCGTAGCTCCTCTGTCGTTGGCACGCTTCCTCCTATACTGAGCCCGTAAGGTCTGGGTTCGGTGCGTTGTCCGTCACCATCCTCATAATCATCTTCTTCTGGTCTCTAGGCAAGGAGCTAAAGATGCCCATGGGGTCTTTTCTAAACTCCGACGCGAAGTCATCACCAAATGTAGAGGAGATGCTCTTCATGTGGGTCTTTGCCGCCTTCATGATGTCACTCTTAGAAGCGGACACATTGTCTACTAGAATGAGCTCGTCCTTAGGCGCCGCTGTCTTGGAGCCGTACGTGGAGAGATACGGGTCAGGGATGAACCTGTCCCACGCAGAGCTCAGGCCAGAGGCTTCGTCTAGCTCTCTAAGAGCTTCACAGAAAACGTCTGGCGGTAGAAGAGGACGAGCCTCTGCTAGCTTGTCCAGAACAGGGATAAAGGGCTCCCTCTCCTCCGACGTCATTAGGTTTCTGCGCCCTTCAAGCATTGCGTCGACGTCACAGCTGTACTCATCGGACCCGTACCTTCCTGCGAGCTCACCGACATCTACCCCAATCTGAGACGCGCGCTTGACGAGGTTGTTGGCGAACTCTCGTCGATGGGTAGCCCCGAACGCTCTCCAGTGCTCCTCAAAGTAAGCGGCGGCTTGCTTTACCTCCCAGTAGCTATCGAGCGGGTACCTTTCCAATCCTGGTAGAGCGTACCTGTCTGCTGATGGCTTAGCAGATGAATCATCCACCTCGCACCCAGACACGTCTACGTACGGAGCCATAGCGGTCTTGCTGACTGTCGCCTTCTGCTTGCCCACCTTCTTGTCCGATGGCGGCTGGTTGGGCATGATAGGAGTCCCTGTTGTCTCCGCCTCTTTGGTCCAGAATCTTTGCTGCTTAGTTAGTCTCGTGACGCTCATTGCGACTCCTATCCTGGGAATCCAGCTCTTTGTAGGTTAGCTATCCGCTGCTTGGGCGGAATTACTACAGGCCCCTTGTTGTGCTTCAAATTCGCCGCTGTCTCTTTTACCGCTCCTGGAAGAGTAGTAGCTGCCTCGATGGCCGTCATGAGACCTATGGCCATCTTTCTTAGCTCCTCCGGAGGGTCTATCCCGTACCACCCGCAAGCGGTCTCTAGGTTCTTAGCAGCTACCTTCTGAGCCTCTACTGGTAGCTTGTGCGCTGTCTTCAGGAAGTACTCTACTGCTAGGGCGGTGTTTCCCTCATCGACACAAGCATACTTACGCAAGACGTCACCATTGTTGATGAGAACCAACGCAAACACATCATCAGGAAGACGGTCCCTCTCCTCTGGAGATATGCAGTGAGCTCTCTTAACCATCTCTTGAGCTTGACCGTTGCTGTGTACTAGCTGCTTGTACACCTCTCCGTCTACGTCGTCATATATGTCTAGCACGAGCCCGCATATCTTCTTCATTTACCTTCTCCAGCAGAGTAAATCCTACCTGCAAGAGTAAGGCAAAGCCTGGGATAAGGGAACTGGAAGTAAGGCTTACCAAGGAGGTAGTACATGGAGCCTGACATGAGGTGCTTCAGAGACGGTCTGTGGGACCCAGGAAACGCCAAGTGCGCCGGAGGGCTAGACCCGACGGCTATCGACACCAGAACAGGAGGAAGGAAGGTGATGCCTCAGTGCAGGTTCTTCGAGACCTGCAGGGATAAGAAGATAGGGTCGTCCAGTATGACAAGAGCGAACCCTACTCCACCATCAATATCTGTTCCGGGGATACCGCAAAGGCCCCCGGCGCCGTATAAGCAACCACAGCATCCCACGGCGCAGTACGCGCAGCAGGGGCAGATGGTTCCTACAAACGCTGGGGAGGTGATGATGATGCCCCCCTGGCAAGCATACTATGGGGCGCCCATGGTGCCCGTGCAGCAGGCTGCTCCTAGCCCAGTGCCGAGCGCTCTGGCACAGCCAGAGCCTATTGTAGCCGGGGTCAGCACCGGCAAAAGGTTGGCCACCGAGATGGCCAGAGCAGGCATCGGAACGATGCTGCAGCAGGCAGCTTATGCCATGCTGAACTGGCCATGGAGCAAACCAGAGCCTAGAGAGTAATAGATGAGGCTTGTCAGAAGAGATAAGAGCAAGGCGTACTTGGGCGCATGGATGGCCGTGCCCAAGGACTACATCAACCTTGAAGGCACCAAGCAGGCTCTGACCGTATCAGAGAAGAGCAAGTACTCTGAGTACCCAGAGACGATACGCTTGTGGCGGGAGACAGAGCATCATCTCTGGTTCCCTAGAACATTCTGGCAAGCCTCCTCCCTTCCTTTCGATGTCGTGGACTGCAGACCCAGGGAGCTAAAAAGGACCTCTATAGCTAGCCTCATAAAGCTAGACCACATAAGAGGGCCAAATGGGCTACACCCGACAGGAGAAAGAGTACAGGAGGAGGCGGTTCAAGCAATGCTAGATGCGGAAGGAGGTGTTCTTCAGCTGGCGTGCGGAAAGGGTAAAACGGTTGTAGCTCTGGAGGTAGTAGCGAGAAGTCGTGTCCCCGCTATCATCATCGTAGACAACACACATCTACTAGAGCAGTGGAGGAAGGAGATAGACAGGCATCTTGATGTACCTGGGGGAGTAGGGCTCATACAAGGGTCTAAGGAGGACTGGGACAAGGACATTGTATTGTCCACGTACCAGACCTTGGCATCTAGAGCAGACTCTATTCCGTTCGAGGTATGCGCGCACTTCGGTGTAGCCATCTGGGATGAGGGACACCACCTCGCCGCTAAGATGTTCGCCAAGAGTGCAGACCTGTTCTACGGTAAGCGGTACGTACTATCTGCAACAGCAGAACGGGAGGATGGTCTCTCCGTTGTGTATAAGCTGCATGTCGGTCCCGTGCTCTACAAGGACCTATCTCAGGTCTTAGTTCCTAGCATCTACTTCAGATGGACGGGGATGACTGTAGACGAGTCAGACCCTACGGCTAAGATAAAGGACTGCAACGGTGAGCTTCACTACAAGATGATGGCCGGTCATCTAGGAAGTATGCGGGACAGGCTGCGTTTCTTGATGAAGGACATCCAGCTCGCGTTAGATAACGACAGAAAGGTTCTTCTCTTGTCGGAGTCTAAAGCGGAGGTTCTTAACCTGTGGGCTATGTGGAACCTGGGAGAGGGGGCTGACCTCTACTCAGACATTCCAGTCCCTACAGAGCTGGATGTCGGAGAGACGATAAAACCAAAGGAGCTAACACCCAAAGAGAGAAAGGAGATAGAAGCGCAGATAGCTAAGATGGAACGGGTTCTATCGTCTAAGAAGGCTACAGAGGGCAAGAAGAGCCTAGCCAAAGGCAGGCTGGTAGACCTGAACCTGATGATGAAGAGACACCAGATACATCAAAAGATTGAGGCAGAGCACAAGCGTAGAAGAAAGAGGTGGATAGCTCACGTGCTAGAGCAAACGGAGAGCAGAAACCTACCGGCTGGCGTCATGGTCCATGACATCAAGCCGAAGAAAAGAGCGGAGCTTCTCGCGTACAAGAGGGTGACGTTCGCAATAGCCAAGTACGGCAAGGAGGGATTGGACTGCCAAGAGCTAGACACTCTCATGGTATCTGTGCCCTTCTCTAGCAGAAACTCTATGCAGCAGCTGATGGGCAGGGTGCTGCGTGTGCTAAAAGGCAAGAAGAGACCCGTGATGGTCGTATATGAGGACTCTATAAGCATGTTCCAGGCGATGTGCGGTAAGCTGCGAAGCCTCCTAAGGTCGTGGCCCTCCGATGAGGGAGGACCGTACAAGTACCACTACGTAGAGCATGTGTTTGGAGGAGCAAATCAATGTCAGATAACGGATGCACTTGGGCAGTAGTACAAACAGCCGCGGACACCTTCGTAGGTAAGATAAAGGAGGTCGGAGAGCACCGGGTAATACTGGAGGAGGCATACATTATAAAAACATACACGACTCCTGTGCAGACACCTAAGGGAACAATGATGCAGGTGCACGATGTAATCCGCTCGTTTGGTCCCTGTTTAGAATCATTCTGCGTAACAGTGGTTCCCTCCGCAGTCATCTACTTCGATGACATGGATGGTAAGGACAAGCAGACCATGTTCGAGCTGCTAGAGACCGGTAAGAAGATGCTGCAAGCTGAGCGTCTACAACGGGCAGGGATGGTAACCGCGGATGCCGGACTATTACAGAAGCTTAACAGCCCTTCATGAGGCATGGGAGGGATGCACCAGGTGCGCTCTAAGCGAGCGTAGAGAGTCGTTCCCGTTCTGCCATATGGTGCACGGGAGCGGCCCTACCGGGGGCGTCATGGTCATCGGTGAGGGACCCGGTAAGACAGAGGAGGAGGAAGGGTCCCCATTCGTCGGCAAGTCAGGCCAGCTTCTCCGGATACAGCTGGAGAACTTCGGTCTGCTAGACGACTGCTACATGACCAACATAGTACTGTGCCGGTCCTGTAAACCTCTAGAGATTAACGGCGAGGTGGTGAAGCTCCGAGGAGAGATTACCATGGAGGATACACCGCCTAGGTACCCCCACATAGAGGCTTGCCGCCCACGATTGATGAACGAGATTTATCTCGTAGACCCCATCATCATACTTGCCGTAGGCCGTTCTGCTGCCGAGGCTCTAGCGGGAGGCAACGTAAAGATAGTGAAAGAGACCGGCTCTATTCGCACAGTAGGTGTTCCCGGTGTAACGAAGGAGGCCTGCTTAACGGAGAAGAGAAGAGTGTGGAGGAGAAAGGTCAAAGGGAAGATGGTGGCACCAGTAAGACCGTACATGGTCAGGTATCCTCTAATGCCAATAGTTCATCCTTCGTTCGTTCTGAGGGACCTAGAGAACACAGCGCTTAACTCTCCCATGCACCGCTTTACGGACGCCATCAACACCCTTAAACGGATACTAGACATGAGGAAAGAGCTGTATGGAGAAAGATGAGCTAGACGTCGATGAGATTCCGGAGGTAGCCGCTTTAGTCGCATTCGACGAGAGACACAAGGAGGAGCTAGAGCGTATGAGAGAGCTGCTGGAGGAGAGAGACATTCTTCTTCAAGCTGCCAGTAAAGCGGTTAGAGCATTGGGCGTGTCGTGCGGCCCGTTCAGAAAGATGTCGGAGTCGTACAAGATTAACTGGGAGGAGGCGCATGAGCTGTTGGGTGAGATAGCGTTTACCCATGTTGGAGGAACAGTAGAGAGAGTAGCAAAGTACAAAGGAGACAAGAACATGTACATGGCAGCATGGGTACGTCGTGAGGTACCTGAGCAGGTTGACTCTCAGGTACGGACACTAGTTAGAAGGTACAAGGTGGAAGAATGATAAAGGGAACACCTAAGATAGACGCTATGGAGCTCACCGCCTTCAAGGTGGAGCTGCCGGGTATGCGGATACTTACCAGGGTTGACCTGGTGGAGAGTGCAAACGGCCTCATCCACGCAACCGTGAGGAGCGAGGAGGCCCACCAACCAGGAACCTGGTCGGAGGAGACCGTGGAGGCGGTTAAACGCCTGGCCGAGCTAATCGAGGCAGACCTAGCCAATATTCACCTGGCCGGAATGGGGCCCACGGAGGACAGAAAAGGTCTGCAATTACCTGAGAGTGGACTAGGCGAGAACCTCAGCGGGTCCGACGCCCCGTCTGTGTAGAGTTGACAGGCAGCTTACCGCCCCGCCATGCTGGGCGGTGCTGCGTTGAGGGAGACGCAGGAAGGAGGCGTATGCCGTCAATCGAGGCTCAGCTCATATCTCACATCGTATCCACAGGTGACCTAGCAGGGGTCAAGAAGTGGGGCATCACATCGGACGACTTCCTTATAGAGGCGCACAAGCAGCAGTTCCTGAAGCTGGAGTCGCACTCTCAGATTAAGGGAGCCGACGGTAAGCCGATGGGTGTTAACGCTTTCCTGGAGGCTACCCCGGACTTCGAGATATGCCATGACAAGAACACCGCTGTTGAGTACCTGTGCGAGCAGGTACGTTACAACAGAGTAGCCGTACAAGCAGAGGAGGTATCAGCAGACATCGCTAGGGCTCTGCAGAGAGACCCGATTAAAGCGATATCGATGGGAGAAGAAAGATACGCTAAGCTGCGTATGCTCTTAGCTAGAAAAGATGTAGACGTTACGTGGGTAGACTCTTACGCGAGAGCAATAGAGAACTACAAGCTAAGAGAGAGCGGCGTAATGACGGGAGTGTGCACGTATCCGTGGCACCCTCTTAACGATGTTACCCCCGGAGTAGAGAGAGGAGATTACATCGTCTTCTACGGTAGACCTAAGAGCTACAAGAGCTGGGTGCTCGCGTGGTTCTTGGTTCACGCGTACTTTCAAGGTCTGCGTGTGCTTGTCTACACAAAGGAGATGACACCAGACAACATCTTTGAACGCATGAGCGCCATCTTGGCGCAGGTAGACTACCACAACTACAAGACGTGCAGCCTGACAGAGGAGGAGAGGAGCTCCTTCTTTAACGGCATTGACTACATTAGGAACGCCCAGAAGGCGGATGGAAGATGCATCATCGCACTAAAGGGCAATGAGGTAGGAGAAGGGAGAGACACAGTTAGCTGGCTCAGCGGTAAGGTAGACGAGCACAAGCCCCATATTGTGGGCATCGACGGTATGTACCTAATGAGCGCAGACATCAAGACAAAGCAAGACCACGAGCGAGTACGGTGTATCTCTAGGTCTATCAGAGCTATGATTCTAGCTAAAGGAGTCCCTGTTGTGGCTACGCTACAGGCCAACAGGCAAGACTCAGACGAGCTACGAGACATGGCTCACAGTGATGCTCTAGGGCAAGACCCTACAGGCATCTACCGATGTGTGAACGACAAGGACAGCCCTACGATATCCGTGATAGCTACAGGAGCTAGGGAGTACCGAATGAACGGCTTTCGTATCTGGGCAAAGCCTGCTGTCAGCTTCGGATTCCACAGCCTTCTTACGGCAGACCAGGTGGAGAAAGCAAAGGAGGGAGACACGGGAGAGGCGGAGGCAGACCCAGCCTCACACGCCAAGAGTAGAAAGAAGAAAGGAAAGGCGATGGCCACCAACCGTATAATGAGGAGCATCCAGGCGGCTGCCGAGGATATGAGCGAGGCGGTGCAAGTTGGATATAGAACAGGAGGTCCTGGCACTAGCCAGGAAGCACCTGAGACGGGTTAGCCACTCAGGGCCTTACGATGTGATGGCGCTGTGCCCCTTCCATCGTAAGGCTGATGGGTCTATGGAGCGCACTCCATCTTTCGCTCTGTCTCTCTCGAAAGGCGTGTACTTCTGCCACGCCTGTGAAGAGTCAGGCAACCTGTATACGCTCCTGAGGCACCTGGGGCATACGAGAGACGACATCGAGTACGACTACCGTCGGCTCATTGATGCCGCCTCTCGCAACATACCCCCAGACCCCGACCCGCTAAGGCCGGGTATTGTGTCTACGGAGCCCATACCGGAGAAGCTCCTAGGATTGTTCGACTACTGCCCTGTCTCCCTAGAGGAGGCAGGATTTACAGAGGAGACACTAAGGAGGTTTGATGTCGGGTTCGACAAGGAGCACATGCGCATCACCTTCCCCCTACGAGACATAAGAGGAAATCTCGTAGGGATAAGCGGTAGAAGCGTACTGAGCTCCTCATCTCGGTACAAGATTTACTCATCGGAGTACGCTACGTGGGACATGCCACCCAGAAAAGGATGGGATAAGAGAACAGTACTGTATAACGCCCATGCAGTCATGCCGGCCGTCTACTACTTTACAGGCACTGTAGAGGTGTTTGTGGTAGAAGGCTTCAAGGCGTGCATGTGGCTGGTGCAGCACGGGATGACCAACACTGTTGCTCTGATGGGTAGCTACCTTTCTTGGGAGCAGAAATGGATACTTGAAGCCATGGGTGCCGTAGTGTACCTTTTCTTGGATAACGACAGCTCAGGACATAAAGGAACAGAGCAGGCTGCACAGACGCTTCAGCGAAGCATAAAGGTGCGGATAGCCACATATCCACAACGTCTGAAGAACATCAAAGCGCAACCAGATGACCTGACAGCCGAGGAGCTACAAAGGGTCAAAGACAACGCTATAACGTTTGCGGAGTACATAAATCATGGGTGAGTACGGTAAGGACGACAAGGTTCTAGAGAGCATTCCTACACAGAACGCCAGCCTACGACAGAAGGCGAGGTTCTCTGAGACCACTGGGAGAAACGACAACGGGCCGAGCCGAAAGGCATATTGGGCCGAGAAGTTTAAGCTACCACTAGGGGCGCAGAACGCAGCCGCCGTTCGGATAGTCCCTGGTGAGTACCTACTTGTCGAGTCAGACAGGGAAGGCAACCTGTCTAAGATGGTAACCCCTTGGAAGAAGGTATTTGAGCACAGCTCCGGTAGCGGTACCGCCATCTGCAGCGGAGGACCGTTCAGGCTGATGGAGTCCCACAGGGACATGGCGGATGAGTGCCTAGGCTGCGAGGCGTACTGGCAAGAAAGGTGGGATAGAAGAAACAGAGGGCAGGATGAGTGGAAGGACATGAAGAACAGGATAAGCCCCTTGTTCGGGTTCACCGTAGCGGTGCTGGGTGTCGTACATAAGGTACCCGCTAGATACGTTCAAGGGCCTAAGGCGGGAAGCGTTAAGGTAGACGGTAGAGGAGAGCCCGTGATGGAGTGGGTCACCTGCTCTAGGCAAGGGTGCGAAGGATGCCGCACGGGAGCTGAGACCCAGGATGGCATCAAGCTGCCCTGGGCCATGCGCAAAACACACTTCCAAACGCTCATAGGGTGGGAGACAACCGTCGGCATGGACTGCACGGCCTGCGGCGGTGACAGAACCATCCTCACAGAGAAATGGGTGTGCCGTGGGTGCGGCAACGTCATCATCGACATGTCGTCTACGTACCTTAGCTCTGATGAGATAGAGCAGGTAGCCTTCAACCTTTACAGCTGCCCGGAGTGCAGCACGCAGGCGTTCCCGAATGAGACACTATCTTGCACGCAGTGCGATACACCTGTCAGAGCAAACCTCTGGAACGTTGATATCTGCGTGTACGGAGAACGACCCCAAGGGAGCAACATCATTAGCTTACAGAACAGCTCTATATCAAAGCCGAAGCCCATAGACCGGAAGTACGCACATCTCGTCTTGGAGCCACTAGACCTAGATTCTTTGTTTGCCCCTGCGGACCTTGAGTACCAGCAGCGGCTGTGGAGCTCTAACAAGAGCATGAAGGAGCAGGCCAACCGTATGGCCAGGGAATACGGTCGCGCATAACCCGTAAACAGGAGACGGGGGAGGGTGAGAGCCCTCCCCCTTTTTTTATGGCACGCTGGAACATTGACGTACCCGTCTCTAAGTATGTCCAAGGTGTAGGGCCCGCAGCGCCGGATACCGTAGAGACGGCAAGCATAGAGAGCGTCGTACGCGCTCTCGAGGACCAGAAGATGATAGCTATAGACACAGAGACCACAGGTCTTAGCAACGTGTCTGACTATCCTCTGTACTGGTCTGTATCGTGGGGTAAGGAGCGTGTAGCGCTGCACGCCTCGACACTCCCGCACTTCAAGCACGTCCTAGCGGACACCAGCAAGACATGGCTGTTGGCAAACGCCAAATTCGACATGCACATGCTGGCTAACTACGGCACACCTATCCAGGGAAAGGTTCACTGCATACAGGTCATGCATGCTCTTCTGTTCGCGGAGGAGAGCCACAAGCTAAAGGACATGGCCAATGATCTGCTTGGCAACAAGTGGACAGACTTTCAGAACACCTTCGGTAAGATATCAAAGAAGAAAGGAGTAACTGCCGAGGACGTAATACGCCGCGCAGAGGTGCAGGACATGCCTCTTCTTGTTGAGTACGCTTGTCTGGATGCGTGGGGCACCATGGAGCTGTACTACATCCTAAAGAAGATGCTGGAGAAAGAGCTGACGTACAGCCTGTATCCAGACACGTGGCCGTACATAGTCACTCTTTGGGACTACTTCGCTAGAGTAGAGGCCGTCTACACCAGGGTTCTGTGGGACCAGGAGAGAGTCGGTATCAAAATTGACATGGAGCGTGTCAACGACATCTCTCCCACCATAAAGAAGGGACTTGATAACGCAGAGAGGGAGGTGTGGAGGTTAGCGGGAAGGAAGCTGTCTACAGACAGTCCTGACCAGCTTCGGGAGAAGTTCTTTGGACCTAAGGAGCGGGGCAACTTCGGCCTTAAACCTCTGAAGAAGACTAAAGGAGGCAAGAAGGGAGAGCCCAAAGCCTCGACCGACGCCGAGGTTCTTCAGCGCATCGCTGAGGGTAACTACCCGCGAGAGGCTAGGGAGCTGGCGGGGGCTATCCTCGACTACCGAGACTTTGCGAAGATGTACAAAACGTACATCGTCGGCATTGGCAGGTACGTTGATGCTAGAGACCGCATACACACCACCTATAATCAGGACATAGCGAGGACCGGCAGGTTGTCCTCAAAAGAGCCAAACCTTCAAAATATCCCAAACCCAGAGAAGGACACCCGATGGAGAATACGAAGTGTGTTCATCGCCAGAGAGGGCTACACCTTAATAGTTGTCGACTACAAGCAGCTAGAGATGCGCCTTCTGGCATGTGCCGCTAACGACCCAGACATGCAGGGTGTCTTTCATAGGAACTGGGACATCCACATGGGCAATGCGTCTCTCATGTACGGGGTCCCGTACGATGATATCGTCCTGGCAAAGAAGACAAGAAAGGCGGTCGATGCGAAGGAGCTAGAGGAGAGCGCGCTAACCGAGTACATGGTTGAGTGCTTAGGGTATAGAAACGATGTTAAGAATATCGGCTTCGGTCAACCAGCCAGTCAGGCCGAAGTAAAACCTGCTCAAAACGGGGAAACCTACGGGCGTAACGCCTACGGCAATCCCGTGCTGCCTAGCGTCATGGGCAGTGTATCGACTTGGGGGCCGACGCCCCCTCAACAGAAGGGCCTAGCGCAGGGTAGTCACTCCCCATGCTTCTGTTGACACGGCAGGCACTCTTACCAAATCCCGCAGGCGTATGCGGGTGGCGGGTTAGAAGAGTGAAGGTATAGTCAGTGCCTGGGGAAACTCAGGATGTACACGCTAAATTACGGGATGGGAGTTGCGTCCCTAGCAAGAAGGCTGAAGTGCTCTAGGGCAGAGGCAAAGGACAAGATGGTTAAGTACTTGGAGACATACCCGGCCATTAAGAGGTTCTACAAATCAGCCAAGGAGGAGACAAGGAGAACAGGTTACGCTTACACCGTTCTGGGTAGAAGGCGTGCACTACCTGGTATCAACTCTAGATACAACGGTGTGCGCGCAGATGCAGAGCGAAAAGCGGTCAACACGCGTATTCAAGGTAGCGCTGCAGACGTTGTAAAGATGGCTCAGATTATGTGTCACGCATCTAGGTTCGACAGAAAGTACGGATGCGAGATGCTCCTTCAGATTCACGACGAGCTAGTGTTCGAGTGCCCCACGGAGAACGTGGAGAGGGCAATGAAGGACATCGTCGGAACTATGGAGCACCCGTTCCCCACAGACCTTGCAGTGGCTATGGGCGTGGATGCCGGTACAGGACAGACATGGGCGGAAGGACATTAGTATGAAGAACCCTAAGGATATGGACGACGGCGAGCTCGTATGTGAGCTACTGCAGCTTACAAATGAGTGGGCGGCGGCACCTATCCGTACAAAGCTTACGTTAGCCCGCGACCTAGACCTACTGAAGACAGAGGTTCTGTCTCGTATGGAGAAAAGGAGAGACGATGAGACTAGAAGAGATGAGCAACCGTGACCTGTTAGAGAACCTCCTACTGTGTACGAGTAGTCACTGCGAGCTAAAAAGGTACCCGACACCTATAGAGATGAGGGAGGAGGTGCTTAGACGGATGGAAACAGAGGTAGAGGCTCAAGAGCAGCTTGCGAACAGGTACGTCGACCTGATGTGCAGGGTGTTCAGAGACAGGTTCAACAACGGAGGGGAGCTTCACGATGCTGTAGAGGCTGACTACGGAGAGCAGCTAGACACTGTATACCTACAGCTGTCGGACGCTAATAGGAAGCGGGTAGACCGCACGTTCTGCACCGGCTCCTACAAGGAGGAGAAGAATGTCGGAAACGCGAGTTAAGGAGTACTACTGTGACACCTGTGGAGGAAGGATTGGGAGGACGCTTGAGCACGCCTGCTTCATCTGCGAAGCGCAGCTCTGTAGCCGTGATTGCTGCAAGGCTCTACTGTGTACCGCAACGGGGACAGTAGCTACATTCAGCGATACTGATTGCCTGGGCAGTATAAAGCTGTGTCGTAGCTGTCGGAATAAGTACCAGGACAGAGCGTACGAAAGAGCAGTGGATGCCTTTTGCTCGGCTCTTAGAGAGTACAAAGAGGAGGAGGAGAAGAATGGAGGTTAGACCTGATGGGGAGCTTGTCATGCGCGTGGAGCCCCTAGACCTAGCGGACGAGAACCCTATTCCTGATGAGATACTAGGATGTTGAAACCGTGCAAGCTATGTGGTGGAGCCGGATTCTATAAGAGCGAGGAGGGAGGACCAGAGGACAAGAGCCCAAGGATGTACCACAAGTACTGGGTAAGCCGAACAGACAGAAGGGACAAGCCCGGAGAGAAGCACCACGGGTGCCACCTGTTCGTGCTGGATGCTGACCACGACAGATTCGCCATCCCAGCACTTAGAGCATACGCAGCGGCATGCGACAAGGAGCTACCAGAGCTGTCAAGAGACCTTAGGGTACTTGCAACAGAGATGGAAAGAAGGATGCCCGGCGTATCGCACTACATGCGCAACGCGCCAAGCGGGCATGTAGGGTTGAGCAATGTAACTGTGAAGAGGGAGACACAGCCAGGGGACGAGAGGAGAGGAGCCATTCTAGTAAGGGTGAAGGGCAGGGTTGGAGAGCACTGGATACCGAAGTACCGCATACATGACGACTCAGAGGTTTGGCGAGCGGGAACGTCTGGTACTCTAATCATCCCGTTGGAGCTGGCAGAAGAGAAAGGACTGGCATGAGCTACATAGTGACGCATAAGCTGTTGAATGGTTACGTGTTCCCCGACAGGCAAGCTGCGTTCGAGGCTGTGTCTCGGTGCTACCTCTCTCCTCTAGTAATGGAGCTAACTGAGGACGAGACAACCACAGTGCTTATCGCAGGTAAAGATGAGGAGGTCTGCAAGATACTACCAGCCACGCCCCCAGAGCCTATGGTGTCTTTGGCGTTACACGGACGTGTAGAGAAGATAGACGTGAAGGCCGACTATAAGGATGGTGAGATTCAGCTTACTATGGCGCTTCCTGCCCTCTCGTACGATACCAGACTGGCATTGCAGCACATAGCCGCGCAGCCAAAGGTGTCTGCGATACTCCATCTAGGCTGCCACGCCAAAGAGCTTCATGATGAGAACGTACACCTTAAACACCGTCTACGCGACCTTAAAAGACTTCACAAGGACCTTACGGGGGTGTCTAGGGCAATCAAGGAAACTATCCCAGAGGAGACTGAAGATGATGAGTAGAGAGCTATTGGTAACAGCGGTGTGCGGACTTCTTATCGAGGTTGGGTGCTCCGGCAAGTGCCCCCAGCCGGAGCCGTGCGTGTGCCCCACCAGCACAGTGAGCGCCGCGCCGACAACGAGCGGAACGGTCGTGCCAACCACAACGACGTCTGTGAAGCCGAAGGCTCCAGGTAGGAGCACGCAGCTTCCGGAGAAGCTAAGCAAGAAGGAGAAGAAAGCAGCCATTGCCAACGAGGACGACCCTGTAAAGGTTGAGGCCACAGTAGAGAAGCAGAAGGGGCTGTCCGGGGTCACCCTGGAGCTCAATAATACGACAGACAAGACGGTCGTAGCCTTCAAGGGCTACGTCTACGGATTCAACAAGATGGACGAGCCTATGGAGATAGCTCTCGGAGGAGAGTTCGTTAAGTTCCTGTCCGCGGACGACACCAAGCTCACACCAGGAAAAAGCAAGCAGTGGTACCGCTCCTACTACGGTCTCGCTAAGGGTACGACCGCCTTGGTGGAGATTGTAAAGGTGAAGTACGACGACGGGAGTGATTGGGAAAGATAGTGCGCTTCGTAGAGATTACCATCGTACCTGCCGGAGTGTGCGAGCACTGCGGCGGTACGGTAGCATTGGAGCACCTAGATAGCTCATGGCGTAGGCGCTGCATGAGCTGCATGAGCTGCAACAAGGAGAGCAGACATGGCAGAGAAGAAGACGTTTTACATCACGAAGTGGGCGCTAACGAAGGGCATTGTTGCCCGTAAGGGGATAAGAGAGGAGAACCGAAACGGACCCAGAGTGGTCTTCGGAAGAGGTCAAGACATCCTTATCCTAAAGATCGGAAAGGACGTCTTTGAAGAGCTCACAGAAGCTAAAGCAGATGCCTTCAACAGAGCTAAGAAGGCCGAGGAGAGGGCAGAGAAGACGGCCAGAGAGGCCAGCAAGAAGCGCAAGGCGTTCAAGTCAGGGAACATCGAGGTAGTAGAGGAGGAGTAGCCGTGGACAGGTATCTGTACGTAGTGGTAGACGACGACGGGGATATTGACGCGACCTTCAATAGAAGGGAAGAGGCCGTGGAGCATGCAAGTGCCTGGAAGGGTTTCAAGGTGTTCCGCTTCGAGCTTAGCAAGAACAAAAGAAGAAAGGACGGGGCCCTCTACGTCAGTAAGAAAGCATGAGAGCTCAGGAGCCTTCATCCTACTCTAGGTGGGCTCCTGCTATGGGTAGGAGGGCGGCTGCAGGGTTCGTCCTCCGAAACCTATTCCTCAGTAAACGTCCCCTCACTAGAACGTACCTAAAAGAGAATACTCCAGCCACCATGTTCGAGACAGATGACGCTATATGCTGGCTGGAGGATGAGGGGCACATAGTGAGGGACGTTAATAGGGGATACCAGCTAGAGCCTACTGGCCGTAAGATGGCTGCGCGCGTCGCAGGTAAGCACTTCCACTGTTGGTTAGTTCTCTATCGCGTGCTGGACAAGGGCACGGATAGAAACCCCTACTACATGTGCATGTGTGTTTGCGGTAATGAGCACGCTATCTGCGGAACCTCGTTACGTAATGAGCACACCAAGTCATGCGGGTGCAAAAAAGCGAGGTACCTGCGCAAGGCGAATAGAAAGCATGGAGGGGCGTATGCAGACGCCAAGACGATAGAGTACATGTCTTGGAGAACCATGCGACAAAGAGCAGCAGAGAGAGGAGAGAGCATCGTCCCAGAGTGGGAGCACTACATCAACTTCAAACGGGACATGTGCCCAGGAGGAAAGAAGCCACCCAGAGGCTGGATGTTTCGTCTAAGGGAAGACCTTCCCTGGGGGCCATCTAACACAATCTGGGTAAAGAGAGAGCACCTAGGTAGCAGCAAGGATAGATACCCACTTAAGAGAAGAAGATACTACTGGTGGACGGTGCTGTCAGGGCCTCTTCGCAGCGGTATGTGCTGGTGCTACTGCTCATGCGGAACCATACAGGCCGTTCGCGCGGCAGACCTGAGAGAGGGCAAAAGGAAGCATTGCGACAACCCCGTATCTATCCACAAGAAGAAGCACAACAACCACAAGGAGCTAGCTAATGTAGCGTATGATTACGGCACATCGGAAGAGCACGTTGGCCTACGTCTGCTACCCCATGTAATCGGCGAAACGACGTGGGGAGAGCTGGTAGAGCGCTCTGGGGTTCCCTACGAGGGTGTTGTAGATGGTGTGATGTGGCTTGTGCGTAGTGAGCTCGTGTCTCCCACCAAGCTGTACAACGGCATCAGTGCTGTAGAGCTCACAAGCGCAGGAGAGCGCGTGGTAAACACCCAATGGCTTGGACGAGAGATGTGGGAGTGGAGGATTCTAGGCGTAAGCCCGTTTAAGGAGAAGAGACACATGCTGTGCTTGTGTACCTGCGGGAAGGTAGAGGAGGTGCGCGCTACAGACCTTCTGTCTGGACGGGTGCCTGACTGCGGTTGTGGAGGAACATATGGATGACCCTTACATGAAGGAGATGCGGGGACTGGTAGCTGCATGGCGCACTGCGGCGCAAAGCAATGACGAGCTAGCACGGGCGCTATACCGGTCGGAGCCAAACAGCAGCGACGTGTACAAGGAAGCTGCGGCCACCCTGAATAGCTGCGCTAGTGCGCTAGAGAGACTATTGAACAAGGAGAGATAATGAATACGACAGAGATGAAGTACGAGATTTGGCAGTGCCCCGATGGAGAGGAGGCACTGGCCTTCCTGGAGAGATGCTGCAGGATAGCCTACAGGTCTGAGGACAAGATAGACGACGGGAAGGAGGCGTGCCCCGCGTGCAGGGGGAGGAAGATTCTCTTCAACAAGCTGGAGTATGACCCCTGCACAGAGTGTAAAGGTACGGGGAAGATACAAGCTAGGGAGTCCTCGGCCTCAAAGCTTTTGAGGTCTGTACTCAAGGCAGATAAAAGAGACCGCCTAGTAAAGATGGCGGCTAAGCTTCTCACCATGAACGCCGTGTCTGTCGCGCAGGTGGCAGAGGATATTGTAGATAATGTTCTCCTGTCCATGCAGGGTGACCCACCGCACGAGTCCGTACTGGAGCACATGGTTATATCCGTGTACTTCACAGGCAACCGTGGGTTCACGCACGAGCTAGTGCGCCACCGCCCCACGTCTTACACACAAGAAAGTACGCGCTACTGCAACTACAACAAAGGCAAGTTCGGTAGTGAGATACGCGTGATAGGGAGAGAGCCCGAAGAGCTTGGCGGGGATAACCCAGTAGCGGCACAGCGTATGTGGGATAAGTGCCTAGATGTCGTAGAGGAAACGTACCGGTGGCTCACTACCAGTGGCGTTAAGGCCCAGATGGCTAGAGACGTTCTCCCACAGGTACTGGCTGCTGACATCGTATGCACGGCAAACCTCAGACAGTGGAGACACATCTTTCGCATGCGCTGCTCTCGCCATGCCCACCCAGACATGCAGACCTTAATGCGCCCTCTGCTTGAGGAGCTTAAGCAGCGCATCCCAATCGTATTCGACGACATCTACCCTAACGGCTACGGCGATGTGTCGGCTAAAGCTGCTTGAGGAGAGAAGAAAGAAGCTCAAAAGAAAACGAAGAAAGAAGCGCAGGAAGAAGCTTAAAAGAGTGGCGGCAGAGACTAGGTCTCTGCCCCCGCCACCGAGCTAGATACTGTGCGCACCCCTGTATAGAGGAGAATAAGAATGGGAGCTAGCATGGACATCTTCGGCGTCCTCTCAGGAAGGATAGCCGTTGCGGCAGACCAGGAAGCAAACCTGGTGGTTACCTGGAACGAGTCAATGACCTTTCAAACGTGGTTTGAGTCAGCTCCAGGTCTGTTTGAGGAGAAGGGCATCTTCACCCACAAGCGCCCTGTAGAAGGATTAGAGGAGGCGAAACGGATGGCTCGAGAGTGGATAGAAGCATTCAGGATGGAGATAGGTCTATGAGGCTATTGGTTGATGTAGACAACGTACTAGCTGACTTCGGTTCGGAGTTCGAGAGGGTGCTCCGAGATAGAGGGGCGTACATCCCTACAAAGCTAAAATCGAGCTACTACCTTGAGGAGGCTTACAGCCTTCCTAGAGCAGTGGTAGCGGCAGCTATCCGCGACATGGACGCGTCAAAGATACCAATAGTGAAAGGAGCTAAAGACTTCATAGATAGAGCTTTGACCTTGGAGTACAACGTGTACTTTGTAACGTCCTACCCTGCCGTAGAGGGTCTACCTGTGTATGGTTGGCGGGACAAAAGGGACGAGTGGCTACAGGAGCACTTCGGTGAGCTAGGCAAGAACGTCGTGCACACCGGCCACAAGTACCTGTGCGATGGAGACGTGTTCATAGACGATAAGCCGTCCAACGTCTTCACGTGGGCAAAGCATCACAGGGATAAACGAGCTCTTCTGTGGAGCCAATTTCACAATCTAAAGGAGTCTCTGCCTCTCCTCCCTAAGCTATTCAGAGTAGGCTCCTTCAGTGCTGCTGAGATGCACCTAGTCATGGAGAAGAGCCATGCCGAGGGCTAAGGGTGCTGGAGAGGTACAGCAGCACGAGCTAAACCTTGAGGTGGCAAGGAGGACAGGAGTCAAGCTGACCGTAGTGCGTACCGTAACCGCAGCCTTCGTAGAGGCACTGAAAAGAGCTCTCATAGAGAAGGGGTCTGCTACGGTGCGCAACCTAGGTAGATTCCGGCTAGTAACGGAGAGAAGAATATCCGACTCCGACCGGAATATGCCTGCCCACATCACCGCCGAGAAGCTACGATGTAGAGTGTTCTTTGCGAAAGGATTGCCTTTCAAGAAGCAGATACACAGCTTTTTAAAGGAAGGAATGGCCATGGACAAGTACGGCGTGGACGAAGGGATAGAGCAGGAGAAGATGGAGAAGGCAGCATCCGAGGGTTGCCCGGAATGCGGGAGGGAGCTAGTCAAGCATGGCTCCATCCTGCTATGCCCGACCCACGGCTCTGAGCCGTTCGAGAAGAAAAAGAAGTAACTGTAGTTTTGCAGAGTACAGGGCGGCCAGTCGGTCGCCCTTACTGTTACTAGAGGGAGCATGGCTAAAGCAAAGAAGAGAGCGAGTAAGAAGGAAAGTCTAGCGCTTGTGTGCGCTAGGATTAACTCTAAGTACAAGCACCCCGTAATGTGTATGGCTGACGAGCTGCCAGACACCACGACGTTGCGTAGGCCCAGTGGCATAATGGAGCTAGACATACACACCGGAGGTGGGTTCCCTGGTGGAGCTGTGACCGTGGTAGCAGGGAAGGACCAGTCTGGAAAGAGCGAGCTCTGTGCCTACTGTGTGGAGATGGTGCAGCGTCTCTACAAGAAGGACACCAGAGTGGCAATCTTCGCTACGGAGGGAGGATTGGACGTAGACCGCCTACGTGACGTGGGAGTCAAGATACGCTTGTCCCCCGAGGAGGTGGCGCGCAAGAACTTTGCTAGAGCTGCCGCTGGGGTGCCGCCGCTAACCAAGGAGGAGATAGGAGAAACCGTAGGGGAGATATACGCTGGAAGGGCTCCTTCAGGAGACGAGACACTAGAGGAGATTCTGAGTCTGATAGGGGAGAACATATGCCAGCTTATAATCGTAGATTCAGTTACAACGCTGTTTCCTATGGCTAACCTTGGCAAGTCCCTCACAGACTCGGAGAAGATGGCGGCACACGCCACCATGATAACAAGGTTCTCTAACCGTATTGGAGAGCTCATGAGCGCTGTGCGTGGTAACAACGCTACTACGGTAATCCTCACGCAACAGATGCGAGCTAACCAGGATAAAGCAAACGCCCCTACATACATGCAGAAGTCCCTTCCGAACGAGAAACCAGCAGGCGCTCACGCGTTCAAGCATATCGCCACAGTCCGTCTGCTTCTAAGCGAAGGAAGCAGGATAAAGAAGACCATTAAAGGTGACAAGGTCGTGGTCGGAAAGACGCTAAAGTGGTACGTAGACAAGGGCAAGAAGGGAACATACAACCATAGAACCGGAGACGCCCCATTCTACTACGGAGGGTACGGGTTCCGTACAGGAGTAGATAGAATAGGAAGCGTCATAGTGTCCGGTATCCGCAGAGGAGTTCTAGCAGAGAAGCCGGACGGGGTGTACCTAAACACCGTAAATGGCTCCGTGCTAGCTGCAGACAACCTAGTGGAGCTGCGTAGCAAGATAGAGCAAGACCTAGAGCTTGAGCTATCAATACGATACGCCATTCAAGCAAGCACCGGAGACTACCGGGTGTACAGGGAGCAAGACGCGTGAATCCTAAAAGCAGAAGACGCGCATCTAAGAAGCAGGAGATAAAGCTAGCAGAAGCCGTAGGAGGAAGAGTACAGCCCGGCTCAGGGTGCGTACCCGGCTGCAAAGGAGATTTTAGGGTACCAGGTAGACTGCTAGGAGAGGCTAAGTACACAACAAAGAAGAGCTACTCAATAAAGCTTCATGACCTATTGAAGCTTAAAGCAGAGTGCCAAGGACTAGAGCAGCCAGTGTTAGCCCTGGAGTTTAAGGACGACAGCCTTAGAACGTTGGCTAAATACGTCATCATCCCTCAGGTTTACTGGGAGGAGCTGATAGAGGAGAAAGATGGAGAAGCTGACGAAGATTGAGCATCTAGAGTCTATTAGCGCGGAAACGAGGATGCGGTACTTGAAGAAGGTCGACAGCCTACGGTTCAAGTACATGCGGCTCATAGAGGGGAGAACCGGTGATGTTAGGTATGATGTGCATATAGGCGGAGGTGAGCACCGAGCAGGAGGCGTGCATGCTTCCGAGGTTGGTGGGTGCCTGCGCGCGCTTACCTACGCAATCAGCTCCACAGAAAGGATACCTGGCAAGAGCAACTGCAACATGCTCATGCGATTTGCGGTAGGTCACGCGCTCCACTCTATGCTCCAGCATGACTTCCACACAATGTGCAAGGAGGATGACGAGATAGGGTTTGAGGATGAGGTGAACATAGACCCATCTATCGGAGGACCCGCAGGAACGTGGAACATACACTCCCACTGCGACGGGGTGTTCACATTCTTCGAGAAAGGAGAGCCGTACCTGAGAGTGGGTCTAGAGATAAAGACCGCTTCGGACAAGGACTATTCCGTGACTAATGAGCCTAAGACGAAGCACAGAGAGCAGACATGCGTGTACATGAGCTGCCTAGACCTGCCCCTAATGTGGGTACTCTACTACAACAAGAGCAACAGCAACTTTACAGGTCCTCACGCACCTTGGTTGTACAAGTTCGACGCGCACCTGTGGCGTAAGCTAGAGAAGAGAATGTCATCAGCCACTATTCATTCTATCCGTGAGAGCCTGCCGGCAAGGGATGAAGGGTTTGAGTGCAGCTGGTGCCCCTTCTCTTGGACGTGTGACCCGATGAGGTTGAGGAGGGTACATGCTAGATAAGGAGACAGCGGAGAGTATTGCAGAGTTCTGGGACATCGCTGATGAGATAGAAAGTGAGCTATTTGAGCAAGGGTTCAAACCTTTCCCGATGCCCAGCGTAAACGCTCCCATAGTCACATCAGACATCCTAACAACCCTAAATGACAGGGAGTACACAGCCAATTTCGCATCCATAACACAGTGGCATGCGTATACCTCAACACAGCTAGCAAGAGTTAAGGTCAGACTCTACGGGATTCAAAATGCCATGAAGCACATGGAGACCGCCATCCATGAGCTAGAGCGCGCGGCTGCAGCAGACCTAGGGTCCAAGAAGCCTACAGCACTAGAGCTGAAGGAAGCCGTGCTGCGAGACCCTGCATACCTGAAGCAGCGGCGAAAAGAGCAGGCAGCCCTGAGCCAGAAGGAGTACCTCGAGAACTACGTGAAGATTCTAGAGAAGGCTGGAGGAGTGTTCTCTCGACAAGTGGAGATACGAAGGCAAGAAAGAGAGCAACAGCGAGTAGACGCTAACATGCCTTTAAGGGGCGGGTACCGTAGATGATTCACATCATCCTGCCGTACCTACCCCCTACTACTAACAACGCCTACATCACCAAAAAGAAGAGGTCAGGGGGGAAAATAGTAACGTTCCGCACGCTGTCAAAGGACGGCGCGCTTTTCAAGAGCTCGGCTACCGTAACCCTCCTATCGGGGGGTCTAGTACACATGAGAGGAAGGAAGGACAGAGCGTACGGGCTTGCGCTACTGTTTGTGTTCGAGAGCATCTACAATAGCGGATGGCCAGGAAGGACAAAAAACAGGTATAAGCGAACCGACGTCACCAATAGAGTCAAGCTTCTAGAGGATTGCGTGGCGTCTGCATCAGGAGTAGACGATAGTCAGTACTTCCCTATACTGTTGAGCAAGACAGAGGGAGACAAGGAGTGTACGCACGTGTGGATATGGGATACAGAGGAGGAGCCTGATGGGGCCAGAAAAGCTCTACGAGCTGTTGACGCAGTGCAACATTACGGAGCTCTACCAGAGAGTGAGCCAAGCGGGAATCAGGGCGCACCCCCTGTCCACGAAGGAGGAGCTAGTGGACATGCTCCTGACCGGAAAGGCAGGAGCGGTAAACCCCCTCGATGAGTGGAGAACGAACATCATGCTGTTCGTTCTCCATCACTGGGAGAAGCTAAGACCGCAGCTCGGCGGGTGTGCTGCTAGTACTAGAAGACCAGACGCCTGCTTTTACTGCACCGACATGCAGGTAATTGCCTGCCTAGCCATCGAGAACGAGAACAACATAGAGGAGATAAGAAAGCATGGAACCCACAAAGATGACGGTTGAGACCATCCCGCGAGACCTTCAGAAGCTCATCGGCGTTCAGCCATACATCAGAGGTCGAATAGCCGGCAAGATTGGAATGTTCGGTAAGGGGGACGATAAGGAGTCCCAGATGGAGATGTACCTTGCATTCTTGGCTATGAAGGACAAGGAGCAGTCAGAGGAGCTGCTAAGAGCTCTGAATGAGTACGACGCGGGGAAGGATGTGACGATGATGGAGTACGTGGAGCAAGAGCCTGCTAAGGTCCCCACTGCTCCCTCAGCCCCTAAGATGGCAGAGGAGAAGAAAGAAGAGCCCGCAAAAGAGCCACAGAAGAAACCGACGCAAAGCGATGAGCAGAAGCCAGCAAAGACTAGAACTAAGAGAGGCAAGGCAAACGGAAAAAGCGCTGAGCCAGTGGACCTATCCCCGCCTAAGCTTCCTCCTGGGTTCCCCACAAGCTTGCCGGAGGGGCCCGCAGACAGGCCCAAGAAGAGCTCCCCAACCCCGGGGGTGTCTCCCTCAATGATATCAGACCTCGTTGAGGAGGTGCGTAGATGCAATGAGCGGGTAGAGGAGCTCTCTGCAAAGACAGAGGAGATTAAATCCGAAGCGGGCAGCAGCATGGCCCTTCTTATGTGGACGTACTTGTCCCTGTTCAGCAACAACGAGAAGGTAAGCGTAAGCTACCTTGTTGAGTGCATAAAGGGAGTGATAGGAAGAGGGGAGCTAGAAGCCTTCATTGAGGGCACTAGAAACCACAAGCCCTCGGGAAAATAATTGCGCCCCCCTGGCCTGGGTGCACGGCTCCAGGAGACGACGACCTTATTACTGCTACCAAGGACGTAGACTCCATGAACAGCGAGGAGCTGAGCGCCCTGGCCAGAGAGCTGGGGCTCATCACCAACGACAAGCCTCCCATAGAGGTGGTAAGAAGGAGACTGAGAGAGGCGGTAATAGAATGGGAGAGGTAGCACAATCCAGCAGCTCTGAGCTCAAAGAGGCTGCACAGACGGAGACATGGAGGTACGGTAGATACCCTATACCGCCTGCAGAGCAGCTGTGTCCTGGGGAGCCTGAGTGGGAGCCTGGCACATCATGGTGGATGTGCCCAAGATGCGGGCATGTTGGCCGCGCTCCGTACTTCGGGCATTACGCCGCTAGAGAGCCCGTCCCGCGTAGGACGGAGAAGAAGGGATGGGGAAGAGTCGCGATGGCCGTGGCGCCATTGATAGCGGCGTTAGCAAGCCTGCTTACACTAGCGCGTAGAGGATAGCTTTAAGGCGGGCTCACCCCCGCCTTTCTTTAGCTACAGAAACCACACGGGGGCTGGACCTGTTCGCATCTGACTGCTGGATGGTAGGTGATGGAAGGTCCTCCGGAGGCTCTACGAGCTCCTCCTCTGCCTCTAGAGGTCCTAAGCCGCGGCTAACCGTGAGACGCCCTAGGCCGAGCCTAAACCCCCTGGACTGGAACCCTAGAGAGCTCATATGCTGCTAGCCGTCCTCTTAGCAGGCACACCGGTGGCGGACACGATGGCGCCATCGTTGTTGTCCCTCAGCTCCTGGTCAAGGATAGGCGTTACGTTGTCATCATCATAGGTGATGAGGCGTCCCGGAAGACCAGGCTCCTCCTCCTGACGGTTGGTGATTACCTTCCTCACCAACGACGTGTCTGCTGCGATGTCGACAATCTTAAGGATGTCGTGGTCTCCCCCCACAACACCACCACCGTCGTCTACTGAGAACTCAGCCACCAGCTCCTGTCCAGCTTGAAGGTTTAGATTGGCAACATTGATGCTTCTCTGGTAATGCCCGCGCTCTACCTCCACCATAGGAGAGTACTTGATTGTCCACCCAGATGTCTTGAAGGTGTTGTCCGCGAAGTCCAGGTAGGAGTTAACCGTGTCACCGTCCCTTACAGCTACTGTAGGAGACTGTCCTGTAACACCGCCACCAGGTCCTATAATGGAGCACACCAAAGGGTAGGAGGATGACGTTCTCTCTATCTCGTGCGTACTACCCATTTACTTCTCCACTGTAGGGGGTACTCCTAAAACTCTGTCTAGTATGTACTGCTGTTCGTCCGCCGTCAGGGGCTCTCCTGCTATCCTCTTATCCCTTATCCTATCTAGCTCTGTATTGGCCAGCGATACGGCCTCTTTCTGCGCAGCAACCTCCGCTGTGTAGGCTGCTTTACCATCCAAAAACTCCTGTGTCGGGGAGATTAGAGTGCTCTTCTCTACGGCTAATATACTGCCATCACGTGTAAACCACACCACATGGCAGTACCCACCTACCCCTTCTACCGTTGTGTGTCTACGCTCTCTTCCTTCCTTAGCCAGCAGCTCAGCAATCTCCTTTGTAGGCTCTCCGCAATCACACGCTGTCATCGACTCTAAGCTCATGTCTCCTCCTAATCTCCTAGCAATATAGCACAGAGCTCGCAGATGTCGTCATTTGAAAACGTCTCCTTGCTCCTAGCCTTAGCCCTCAAAGCTTCTCTACGAGCGCGCTTGCTCTCCTCTGCCGCGTTCTCATCTGCGCAGTCTTTCAACCTTGCTGCCTCAGCTACCTCATAAGCGGATGAAGGAGCTATTAGCTCCTGCGGATGTACAATCTCTCCGCCGGGGGTAGGGACCACCACGCAACACCACACTCCATTAGCATCCTCCTGATGGGCTCTGTATGCGCCTGGCTTATCATCCAAAGATGTTATAACGTTACGCTCTGTACACTTACACTCAGTTAACGCCATGCCTACGCTCCCATCTTGTACAAACGTAGCTGTGTATTCGTAACCAACCCGTTGGCTACAGACGAGTACAGTACTAAGCTAGTGATGTTGGTGGAGGAGTCTGCCCACCTAGACCCAAAATGGTAATTAACAGTATTATTTGTACCCGTAGAAGCATTACCTCCTCCACATATAGAGTTCATAGCTCTATACCTACCTGTCTTAGCGTGTAAGAGCGCTCGGAACACAACCCTTTGAATCGTTGAAGGCGCTCCAGCTACTCTCATGTAGATACTGGCTCCAGCATTAACAGCAGTCTCTGTACCCTCTAGTATCGCGCACCGCTGATTTGTGGTGACATTGTTAGGGGCTATGTAGAAGTAAGACCCTGAAGTGGAGCTAGCCACCAGGAACCCCTCTATCATGTAGTTAATGTCCACGTTACCGTTGAGCCCAGAGAACGTGTATGATGTGACAGAGGTAGACAGCTCGACCTCTACCAGGCGTTCCCAGTGTCCAGGGTACCCCTCGTACATCAGGTCTTTCTCAGCACTCTTAGAGGCCACGTATATTGTGGGAACACCTGTGGTGGCGTTCATGTTGAGCTCGCCAGCATTCGCAGATGCGGGGCTAGAGGACGACCAGCTTATAGTTCCGTCATTGGCTATCTCTACTATGTTTGTGCGCAGTACGTTAATATACCCTAGAGACCACGAGTGAGTAGAATCGCCTATATTTCCATAACCATCTGCGTACGGTACTATGTTGGGCGCGTTGGCCTCTGTCCCCACCCTGCAGATGATATCCCCATCGTCACCGTCACCATCGGCGCTTCCCGTAGTTAGCAGTATGTCTCCCCCGTTTGCCTGCCCCGTACCTACCTTTGAACCGCTACCGGCTTGTATCCGTACCTCACCACCATCAGCACCTATACCCCCAGACCCTACAGACGAGGACACGTAGCTGTGCCCGGCTCTAAGGCTTAGGTCTCCGCCGTAAGAGGCAACACCAGAGCCAGCATGCGCAGGTCCCGGAACGCCCCCACCAGCCCATACTACCAGGTCTCCTCCGTACGTACTGACAGTGGTCGGGGCACCTGCAGTGCCCCCTGTAAACCCTCCGCCTCCTCCGTCGTAATCCGCACCTGACGCGTCACCCGACTCCACGCTTGCGGCATACCCATCTCCTGTGGTCGTTTCAGAGGCAATGCGTAGTGCGTGATTACGGCAGAGTAATGTGAAGTCTGGTGGGTCGTTACTATGCTCAACGAGGATGCCTATCTTATCTGCGGAGCCCAAAGGCTCCGCAAATATCACTCTATACCCTACTCGTTCGGAGGTAGAGCTGTCTCCTGTGTACCCTCCCTGCCGTACGTACACACCAGCTAATGTGTCCCCAGCCCCCATAGCTGTATTACGGCCAGCAGTTATATCTAGCGTGGCGTCAACAACACCATAGGAGCTGAAGTTTGATATCAGCTCTAGTCCAGTAGTAGGCGGGCCAGTTCCTACACCCAGGGAGTAAACACGAATGGAGTCGTTCTGAACGTCATGCCGCTGGTGACTTCCACCGGATATCTTTAAGAACCGTACCTCCGCCATGACCTGTCATCCTAGCTAGCCCTTACAAACGTCCACCTGTCTTGGTCAAGTGTCCAACGCTGGTTTACGTCTATACCATGGGCCTCTGCGGTTCTCTTAGCCCACTCCTGCTGCTCATGCTCCTTGTCTTGGAGCTTCTTAAGCAGCTCTGCCTGCTGAACCTTAAACTGTGTCTCCAGCGAGGCGAACTGCTGACACAGCTTAGAGTGGGTTAAGCGTAGCTCTACTATCTCGTTGCGTAGAGATAGCCCGTATGCCTTCTCTGTGTCAGCGAGAGGAACGTTGTCTATAGGTGTCTCTAGACTTCGCACTCTACTGTTACTGCTGCTCTTGCTGTTCTTCTTAGTTGCCATGGTTGTCCCACCAATGTCCCACCGTAGATAAAAGACCGTGTGAGCTGGACGGTGGGACAGAGCCCGGCCCACACGGTCAGTCTTATCACAGCTCGGTCAGCGGTGCACCACGTAGTACAACATCGCAGACATTAGCTGCTGCAGAGGTCACGGCGTAGCCTACCTCTACAACCACATCTGGGTTAGCAGAGGGGAACCCTGTACCTCCGCTACGGCACACGCGCCCAAGCGTTGTAGACACGTAAACGCGGTCTCCTGCAACAACATCAGACTCGCAAGCAACACTCGTTCTACCGCTAGAGGCTAGAACACCGTCAAAGGTGGCTGGTCCTGAGTCTACGGTTGTCACGACACCGGCAAACACGGATGTTGCTAGAGCGTCGGCATCTGCTTGGTCTACGCTGTTCGCTGTGGTTGTCATGTACGCTACATCACCGACACTGCACGCTCCAGTGTCCATGCCTGTAACGGCTCCTCCAACGCCGTGGTAGTGCAAGGCACTAGCATCTGAGCCGTCTAGCAGCGTGTCCATGTTAGGCGCTGTGAAGTTGGCCGTGGTAAGCGCCGTACTAGCAATCAAGAAGCTAGTCCCAGAGGGTACGTTCAGCGTACCGTTAGATGCATTGATAGCACCAGACCCTAGGAACGCAAAATCGGGGTTAGTAGATGCGTTACCGAAGCTCATCGCCTCAGCGGCGTCTGTTGTGTCGATGAGCAGGTAGTCGTCCGTGTTCTGCTCAATCAAGAACGCCAGGGCGCTGTTATCAGAGATACGGTACCGACAAGCACCTCCCAGCCCCATAAACACAGTGAAGTTCTGAGCGGCGTCCATTGACAGGTCAAAGCTTCCAGTGGGGTCTAGGTTTATGGTCCCACCAGTAAAGTTGAAATTCCCGCCTATAACGTCTAAACCGGAAACACAGTCAACGTTGCCGTTAAACGTGGCCTGACCCGAGCCATATACCTGGAAGTCTGGGTTGGTCGTTGTGTTGCCAATCCCTACCTCCTCAGAGCCGTCGCCCGTATCTATTCGGATGTAATCTCCAAGGGCACCTTCCCTGATAAGAAAAGCACTGGAGTTATTGTCCGCCAGAACCATCTCGATGCCCTGTCCGGCATCCATCGCTAGATTGAAGCTTCCGGTGGGGTCTAGGTCGATGTTCGTCCCGGTGAAGGTCATCTGACCTCCGGACACATCAATACCGGCCTCTGCATCGAAGTTCACCGCAGAGGAGAAGCTGTTCAGGTTCGTGCCGTTTACAACCAGGTCCTGCGTGGCCGGGTCTAGCTGCAGGGTGGCCTGCCGCGTAGCGGCTCCAGTACCAGAGTTGAGACGGAGCTCTGCGGTAGAGGCGTCTGTAACTCCAGCAGCGCCGATGCCCACAATGGGGGAGTCCGCTGTTCCATCATCCGTAACCGTGTAAACCAGCAGGGGCGGGTCAGTCGTTGCGTCTAGAGTCCAGAACCCTTGGAACGCAGAAGTACCATCCCCAGAGAACAGCCCTAGATAAGCGTCCTGGTCCCCCGTGGTATGGTCCTGGTTGATGGTCCACGACACGTTGTCAGTACCGGAACCAGAGGAGCCAGCGGCAATCTGCGTCCACGAGCCACCCACATACCCGTAGAACGAGTTCAGGGTCTCGTCGTACACAATCATGCCATTGACACCGGTAAGCGCTGTGCGCTCGCCAGACGTCAAGGATACGAGAGCAGAGGCCGCAGTGGTAGATGTACCTCCCAGCACGATGGCGTCGCCGACTGCACGAATCTCGTGGTCAGCCCCACCAACGGTAAGCAGCCCAGATACGTCCGCAGAGGGCATGTCAACATTGCCCGTAAACGTTACCTGACCGGTACCCACCTGGGTGATGGTGGTGTTGTCCGTGGCGTTACCAAGGGAGATGGCCGACGCCGTGGTCGCTCCCAGGGTGATGGACCCGTCGGACCCAGTGGTGCTAGCGCCCGCTTCCAGCTTAAGGTCACCGCCAGTAGCCCCTCCACCACCACCATCCGCTCCGGCACTCGCTGCACGTAGATTAAGGTCTCCGCCATCACCCGCGGCGAACGTAGCGTCTCCAGCACCACCTGTACCCGCTAGGATAGTCAGGTTTCCCCCAGCCCCGCCAGCGGCCCCACCACTAGACGCTCCGCCACTTCCGCCGTAGATGGCAAGCTGCCTACCAACAGTCTCCACGGGAGAGGTGTCTACGATAACAATGTGGTTAGCGTCGTTGCTGAAGGTGAAGTTTGGCGCCGCCGCTGTTCCGAAGCGCCCACCCATCGTAATGCGGTCATCAGACGCATCACCGAGGGTTACATCCTCCTCAAGGACGGTATTACCCTCTACCGTCTCAATACCTTGCACCGTGACATTGCCAGGGAAGGTTACGGTCTGACCGCTCCTACCAACAGACATGCTGGTAGCATTGACGGTACCAATGTTGAGCACTCCAGCTGCGGCCACATCGAGGCCCAGCTTGATGTGCAGATTGTCTCCATCCGGCAGCCTCTTATGAGAGCCGCCATCCAGTACTAGGGGTATCTGGTCAGCCATTGTTGGACCTCTATACTATCTCTTCAAACCTGTGGTCGTTGCGAAGCAGACGAAGGGCCCGAGGGTCTGTGATGTCTACTCCAATGTCCTCTCCCACAACAAATCCTGTTTGCTTATTGGGAGCGTCAATCTTCATCTTTGTCCCGTTCTGTAGAGGGATACGTATCTTGCGCATCTGTCCTCTCTTCTTTATCAGTCCGGGTCGGGCTTTTCCGCCCATCCATCTGAAACGTGCCATCAGCCAATCTCCGTGAAGTCTGTATCTACCTTGATGAGGAGCACCGTCGCCGACTTAGCTATCCCAATCTTCTGAGATATCAATGGCGGTGTCTCTGGGGGGATGTCCGGTGCAGTGGCAGTTATAGTGGACCCGCTCACTCCAGATGTGCTCAGATAATAAATGGCACGTGGGACCAACCCCGAGAACCCGGCCATCTCCCCGGAGTACTGCACCACGCATGTTCCACCCACGACTGACTGAACAAGGCCAATCACGGGCTGTGTCCCGGGACCATTAGCGTCTGCCAGAGCTACCTGACCAGAGGCCGACAGGTATACAGCATCACCTACTGCCAAGCCTCCTAGATGTGTATAGGTTCCTCTATTGGTGGCTGGGTCTCCGCCGCCACCAGCGCCTACCTCGGCAAAGTCTAGGGTTCCTGTGAATGGATTAAAGACCAGGGAAGCCATTAGGTCCTCTGTACGCGCACCAGGTCCCCAGCTACCCAGGTGAGGGTTAGAGTGGCCACCAGCCCGCCACCGTTGTAGTACTCAACAGTTGTGGGGTCCCCGCCCGTGTAGCTAATCTGTACGTCGTCGTACTCAAAAGGGACAAGCTGCGCTAGCTGCAGCGTGCTCACAGAGTCTGTAGACGCGTCCAGGTACCTGCCTATAAGGATGGTCGCCATCTAGCTCCTTGCCTCCAATGCCCAGATGCTTAGGGAGAGTACACCAACCGTGCTGAGAATTCCCAGCACCACGCCGAACTCTACTGACTGATACCACGGTGGGTCGTTAAGTCTCTTCTGCAGCTCTTCGCGTTTGTCCTCTGAGCTCTTCAAACGAAGGCGTAGGCTGCTCTCCATCTCCTCTGACCTGGACCTCTCCAGCTTAAGCAGCTTGGAGTAGTGCTCTACCTCTACGAGGCGTAGGTCCTTCTCCCTCTTCACATCTAGCTCTAGGCGGCGCCTGTACTGCACTATCCAGTTAACCCACCGGAGAGCGGTGTCCTGACTGTAGAGCTGACCTGTGAACGGTGCTGTGTCCCCCTTACGCAGAGGGACAATGACGTCATCCCCGGGGGGTATCGACTCCACCTTTGGAGGCTCTGCTGACGCTACCTGAGAAATCAGGAGTGCTAGCACACAGAGAGTAAAGGTCAGAATCTTACTTGGAGTAGGCATATCTACGTGCTCACCACCACTGTCCACTGGCCCGTAAGGGGCGTCCATCCGGAGAAATCAATAGTAAGCGTGTTCCCGTTAACTCCAGTAACCACGCGGGGAGCTGTAGTAACATCTCTCTTTACAAGAAGATTGTCGTACACCGCCACATGATTGAACTGTTGCCCTAGGTTGTGCGTTACAGTAAGAACACCAGTAACCAGAGAGGCGTCTGTAAACGCTGTCTGGTAGCTCCTGCTGTTGGTTGTTACGAGCTCGTCTATAGCGGCCTGAGTATTGGTGGCTGTCAATCCCGACGTGGCGTTGTTGTACGACGAGCCCCTGTTGGTCCAGGTACCAGGGGCAGTAACGTTTACCAACGTACCCCCTCCAAGCTTGGTGCAGCAGTTTGTCTCTATGACAGACCCAGCCTCCGCCACGGACGCTGAAGCGCCAAACGCGCAGGCAACAGCACGGAATGTAGAGCCCCCAGTAACGGTCACAGCTCCAAGAAACTCCGTTGCCATGGAGTTGATGTTCCACGCCCCACTGTTCGGAGACAAAGCTGCAGTAACGTCACAGTTGTTTATGGTGTACAGCCCCGGACCGTACGTTGCGGACCCTGCGTTTCCTAGCCTGCAGAACCTGTACACACCACCAGCTAGCGTGAAGTTGTCTAGGAAGTTTGTCCAGCTCGCCTCCATATCGAATAGATGGTCGCCTCCGAGAACCTTACCGCCGAACAACCTTTCTACAGCCAAGCTCTTCCCGTCGAACGGGTCTGTAAAGATGCAGTCATGCGCGAACAGAGCACCACCTGAGGGGGAGCCTCCACTGAGTACACAGCGGTCTGCTCGCAGCAAGGATGCGCCCGTCAGAGATAGATTGGATATTGTGCACCCTATGACGCTCGCCTCCGTCGTATCCGCTGTTGGACCGACGTATGTGGCCGTAGAGGTGATGCTGCCTGTCAAGAAGGTCTGCCCCTCCTCCCCGACAATGCTTACCCACGGACGTACAACAATATTCTCTGCGTTAGTCCCTGTTATCTTAATAACCCATCTACTGGATGCTGACGGAGACTGTGCAGTGACGTACGCATCCGCACCAACCCAATTGGGGTACCTCTCTCCAATAACAGCTCCCTCATCAGGGTCTACCAATATTACGCGAGACGGCTGCGACCCTCGCTGACCTACAAGAGCGTCTATGGCATCTTGAACGTTATCAACACCGCCAAGAGCGCCTAGGTCCGTGTATCGCACATTAGCCGAATCATCCAACATAGTATCGGGATACGGCGACGGTAGATATGAGAAGTTGGACTGCGTACCGAAGGTACACGTGGCGTCCCTGAATAGGGAGAAGCTAGCTACCTGGAACGGGAACCCAGCGTTCTCTACTGTATCCTGCGCTACGACAACGTCTCTGTACAGCCTAATCTGGCACGTTCCCCACATACGGAACACCCCCTCAACTCCGGATGTCCTACTGCCATCTACAAGCTCTATTACAGTGTTGTCGCTTAGCTCGAATATAGGGGACTGACCGGGTAAGACCTGCAGCTCTGTGCTCCTAAATAGGAGCCTGTACCCTGTACCCTGTACAGACCACGAGGTAGAGTTACCTACAATCTTTAGGTCCTCTACAATCGACATACCGGGTAACGTAGCCCCGTCCTGAATCTCTACCTCTGTTCTTGGTGTGGTTCCAGGAGGGTTACTGCCTTTGAGCGTTGTGTCCGTAATGTCCCAAGCACCTGCCGGGATTAACGCGGGAGACGTGAACGAGTCATCTATCCGGAGAGTCTTCTTCCCTGGCGGGGCGGCCCCAATAGCGGTCATCATAGCCGCCCAGTCTGTGTACACGTTACCCGCTGCTGTACCGCCAGGCTGGTACACGAAGATTAGAGACCCTCCAAACGACAGCTCATCTATGGCCGCTTGTGTGTCGGTAGCGGTTAGATGCCCGGTGATTGATGGGTCGAACTCTACGTACTGCGCTTCCTCTGAGTTGACAACGAACCAGGCGCTGCCCGACCAGAAGCTCTTAGGGTCATCCCAAGTAGCTGATGCAGCCACTATTACGGCAATACCTGATGAGCCAGCTACCCCGCTGAGGGACGTCTCTAAGCAGGAGCATCCTTGCCCCAGAAAGAGGAATATAGAGGAGCCGGAAACCGAAGCGTCTATTACTGGATTAGCTCCTGACGACCCGCTACCATGCTTCATGTCGAAGTACGCGGGACCTGTGGTTCCTATAACAGACACTAATGGAGAAAGAGGGCTCGCCGTCATAATGGCGTTGTTCTCCAGCTCCATCTTATCCCCCGATTCAAGGACTATTGCAGGAGGTGCCCCCAAGCTATAAATATTAATGTTGTTCGCAAGCCTGCGAAGGTTCGTGAGCGAAGCCCCCGCAGACACACGGCATAGAACCTGTGTAAGGCGGGTAGAATACCCCTCTAAAGACACATCGGTCATATTCCATGAGCCAACAGGAATGGTTACAGGGGATATGTATGTGTCGTCTACAATGACCTTCCTAGGACCGTCTACGAGCAGAACGTCATCCATCATCTCTACCCAATCTGAGTAGTAGCTACCCTCTGTAGGGCCACCCGGACGGAAGATGAATACGCGTGACGTGTCTGCTAGATAGGCGGATGTAGCGGTCCCACCAATGTAATGAAACCCCGTTATGTATGGGTCCGCTACTGCGAAGTCGTCTGCCAGCATCAGCAGACCGTTGTCGTAGTTGAACACCCATCCGACGCTCTTGTTGATGCCTGTGCCTGTTGTACCGTCTGTAGTGAGAATCTCTGTCCCACCAGCATCGGGGTCACCATTAAACAGACGCGCGGTGTATCCTACGCTAGGAACTCCTGTTGCCTGCGGAGCAAACGGGGGCTTTAACCACCCGTACATCCACGTAGAGAAGTCTCCGTACGTCTGGAGAGCTACGTATGTGTTGTTGACACCAGGAACAGGTGTCATCCTGATAGCATTAGCGGCCAAGCTGTAATCTGCAATCACTCCCGCCAGAGGACCCGCGGCATTCGCTTGCGCTGTTGCTATGTTAGCGGCTGGATTTGCTCGTACAAGAGCGGCCTCAGTCCACACTAACGCCGCATCTAGGACGAACCCAAAAGCTCTGGTGCTCTCATACCACTGCGCCGTTGGGTCTGAGTCTAGCACTCCTCCTTGTAGCGCCTTGGCTGCGGCTACAATCCTCTCTAGCTCGCCGAAAGACACAGCTATCTACCTGCTTCCTTGATGAGCCCCTCGGCTTGTGCCACAAGAACTCGCCACTCTGCTAGCGGGATACGGAACACCTGTACGCAGCTGTCACTCACCTTTACGGAGAGCTGCACCTCTTTGGTGTCCTTCTTGTATTCGACCTTTGTAAGTGTGGAGAACATAGAGCTACACGAAGGTTACGGACATAGAGTCCAGCTGAGTTCCTGGATTGATGATGCGTACCCAGCCATAGAACCCTATGCTTGCCGGGGTACCTGGGCCGAAGGTGCAGTTGATTGTGTTCCCTACGGAGGAGCCTTCCCTAATGCCGGAGCCGGGTACTGTCACACCGTCGTCCCAGAAGGCAAGGTTGAACGGCTCATGCACCCGTAGGGGGAAGGTGTTCCCTGGGGGAGGTCCGAAGTTACCTCCGGAGGGAGCATCGATACGGTAGACATATACCTCAAGGTTCCCTGCAATGAGGTCTGCCAGGGCGTCTCCTGCCGCGAAGACGCCGGAGAACACAATCGTGAAGGAGGGTATGAGGCCGGGAGCCTGCGTGAACCTTCTGCCGTAGTCTACGGGAGCTCCTAGAGCCGAATAGTCTGGGTTAGCGCCGCCTACATCGGGCTTGTACAGCGTCCAATCGGCGTTGGGGCTTGACGGTCCGTCCGAGCGAACGTAGGTCGTGGTGTTAGGTACCAAGAGGTAGCTGTCGTACTGCTGAGCTTCACCAGCTAGGAGGGCGTTAGAGCTCACCCACGTACCTGCCCCTGGGAAGCTAGCTGGGTCCTCTCTGCGAGCCTCGTCATCGAATCCCTCAAACAGGTCCGTGCTTGTAATCGTCCACGTGTCTATCAGCACAAGAGCATTAGCGGACAGCTGAGACCCACCAGCCGCCCACGGGTCTTGAGGTGTAGCTACGATATTCGCGGTGGGCCCCATGTACCGGTAGTTGGCTTGAGATATGGCCCACGTGGTGTTTGTGTACCCAACACCAGCCACATCATGGTTGTTCGTCCACCCCGTGAAGCTCCCGGCTCCCGCACCAAACGGGCACTGGTTAAGCGTGGCTAGCCCATACTCTGCCCCATTTAGGACGAGGTTGCTGTCCACCCTGCTAGTGTTCTCGTTGAGGTCGTCAATGCCGATGATGTTGGCTGTGAACTGGCTGTTGAGAACGTAGTACTCAAGTCCGGACAGGTGCTTGGTCTGAATGCCGCCACCTGTCTCTGCAATGGTTACCGCACCGCTTATGCTGGGGGTCGTGGGGTTGGCGTCCAGGAACACATCGCTTTGAGTGTACGTGTGCGAAGAGCCGTCTGTAGCACTGTCTGTGTCGTGCGTGATGGCTACGTGGTACCTGCCACCCGCTAGTCCAGCATTCGTCAGTATAGCGCCGATGTTGACCGTCACAGCCATCTTGGCCTGGAACCTAAGAGAGTCCGGGCCGTATCCTGTGATGGCAACCGTGATGTTACCGCTGGGAGAGTTATGCAGAGCCACACCGTCTAGCACGGGAGTGGTGTACGTCTCTAACAGGGACACCCCATCAGCGTCGTACACGTTGATGGTAGCCGTGCTATCCCCACCAAACCCGGTGGTGTTAGCCGGGGTTGTGAACCCTACAGCAGCGGTGGTAGCGGCGTCTTGGTCTGTGCCAGCCCACCCTCCGGTGTTAAACGGAGTGCCCTCCCCTCCCGCGGGAGCAGAGATATGTGCGGAAGTACGTGATTGGCCCTCTACAACGCTCTGGTCTCCGTTGGCGCCATCAGACGTGTTCCAGTGAGAGAGAAAGGTAGGAGTAGGTATGAATATGTTCACCTGCCCAGGTATAGAAGGGTCTGAAGCGAGTACATCCGCTCCTATGAAGTTGAGGGCTGTTACGCCCGTTAGAACTACCGTCCCCTCGTCTAAAACAGTGACTCCGCCTATTCCCCCGCTCTGCTCGAGACGGTAGAAAGCCTCGTCGATGTCGTTACGAAGGTCGGTAATCTCCCCGCCCCTACCACGGCTCTTTAACAGATGCACGCGAACGGGCTTTTCATCTTTGAAGGACTGAGACTTTCCCACAGCACCTCTACTCTAGCAGCTGACTGCTTTCTAAGGGAACGTCACACAAGACCATACGCGCTGAGCGCTGATATTGTCTGAGGAGAGATGCCTCCTGCAGCACTCATGGCGCTCCCGAATGTAGGATACGGGTTACCTATAGAAGCTCTAGGAGCTACGGGACCACCTGGCCCCACAGACCATCCGGACGACAAGGGACCGCCTCCCGCCATCCGCATCCCAGAGCCCTTCATCGCCTTCATGATTGCTCTTTGCTCGTTAGCCTGCACCTTGAACGCGGTAGGGTAGTAATCCTCCTTCCCCATCACCTGCACCTTGGCCGTCTTCTCCTGCACCGCAGCCTGCTTCACCTCCATCCCTAGCTCCCTGGCACGTTCCACCCTCCCCTGAAGGTCCTTGACCCGAAGAAGCTGACGACGTACCTCCTTCGCACTGTCTCGCGGAGCTCCTCCACTTCTCTGGTTGGCGAGAAGGGTGCCTACTGTGCTTCCTCCCAGCACTCCAACGAGAGGTGCCGCTTGCGCCAGGAGATGCTTTCCTCCAAGAGCACGGGCACCGAGACCTGCACCAAAGCCTAAGCCAGCACCAGCCAAACCGTACAGCTGCTGCCGCCTCCTGCGCTCCTTCATCTGCTCTGCCGCGCCGGCAGCTCTCTCCAGAGCCTGACCCTGTTGATGGTGGGCCAAGATACCCTCCAGCAGGGCTGCAGTGTCGTCCCCCTTTTCCGCCGTCTTTGCTGTGCCCTCCGGGTCTACACCCAAAAGAGCCTTAACGACGTCAAGGCCAACCTCAAACATGCTGCTTAATAGCTTAGGGGGTATGTGCTCCTTATATGCCTGTAGTGCGTCACTCTTGTTGTCATAGCCGACAAACACCTTGTACTCATCGAACGTACCGTCCGGCTTTACCTGCCTAGCCCAGAATGTCCTTGTAGAGCCTTTGCTCGGGCCTACGAACACATCAAGGCTATCCCCGTCTCCTCCATTAGCACCTTTGAGGTAGCCGTAGTCTGTCTTGTACACGCGCTTCCACGGTGTACCCCCCTCGTCTACGCCCTCCATGACGAACCCCTTTGGGCGGTCTATGTGCACAGTGAGCCCTTGAAAGTATACCTTCTTCTTTGCTCTACCGTCCTGCGCAATCTTGTCTAGCTCTCCTACGAACCCACGCCACCTGTGGAGCGCTGTAGGAGACCAGACCTCTGCTCTTTTCTCTTTGCTATCCATTAGCCCTCTAAACTGCCCTATCAGCTTCTCTTTACGTTGGGCGTGTGCCGTCAGGTACTCATCTATGCCCCCGCCGGGCTTTGTTATCTTCAGCTTCTCCAGCAACCCTGCCTTTGGTCTTGTGGCAAGGTAGCTCTCTACTGTGATGTTTCGTTCCTTCTTGGGTAGGTGCGTATGGCTTCTGTACCTAATGCCTCGGCCTTCCACCTGCTTCAGCTTCTCTGTGTTCCAGTGTGGCTCTAGCACCTGGAGCAGCCTGGTGCCCTTGAGGTCTAGCCCCTCACCGCCTGCTGAGCTAAGCAGTAGAACCCTCTTATTCCCTTCATTGTAGTCTCGAACCAGCTGGTCACGCTCCTTCTTGGGCATGGCCCCGGTGAACTCCCCGTAGGGGATGCCCGCCTGCTCAAGCCTCTCCTTGTACGGGCGTACCCCAGCATCCAGATAGTTTGAGTAGACCACCCCCTTAAACCTGGGGTTGCCCTCTAGCTTAGCCTTCATACGTTTGAACGCTGTATCAACCTTGGGCTCTTGGGGGGGCTCCTTTGGCGCATGCGCCCTCGTGGAGAGAGATATCTGCCGTACAGCAGAGGCAAACGCGTTAAGCTGCTTGGACTCCTGCTTGGAGGGGGGGAGACCCGCCTTTATCTTGAGCGCTACCCACGGAGGGGCTTGTCCTATTACCCCATCGTACAGCTTGCGCTGTTTGGCGGTCATGGGAACCTTCACCACCTCCCTCCTCACGTCTGGGAAGTCGGCCTTCGTGCCAGGGTGGTAGTCTACCCACGTACGCATCACCTTCTTGAGCTCGTTGGCCTGTCTCGGGTTAAGCTCCTGCACCGTCCCAGGCTTGGCCCCACGGATACGCTGCCACAAGGAAGGATTGATGCGCGTCTCCTTCACGTACCTCTGCTCAAAGCTCTTCTGGTCTGGGGGGAGGACACGCTCCCCCGCGGCAATGTTTATCAGAGGAGCTATGTCACTTGGCCTATTATAAAATGGGCTCGCCGTGAGGAGCATACGCTTATCTGAGAGGTTCCTCTTAAGCGCTTGATAGGTCTTAGAGTCCACCTCTCTTGCTCTGTGCGCCTCATCTACAATCAGCATGGGCGCATCTATCACCTCGCCTGCTCTTGCTACACGCTGCAGAGTAGTAATAGCCGCCTCGGGGGAGGTGCCTTCTATGTGCTTCTCTCGCTCCTTCTCGTAGTTCGCCTTCAAGGAGGCGGGCACGACCACAGTAGAAGGAAGACCTAACGCATCCTGTGCAGCAATAGAGCTGAGGGTCTTACCAGAGCCTAGCCCATGAGCCACTACCAGCCCTGGCTGCTCCTTCATACGCTCTACTACCTTGCGCTGATGGGGCTTTAGCTCATGGCGTATTGCCGCGACCTTCTCAGACATGCCTCATCGTACCACCATCCGTATGCACCGAGCACCTCTGTCAGAGCGAGATGTGAAAGTTCGTCATGAAATAAAGCATAAGAATAACGAGATGGAAGATACATCTCAGGTGCCGACCAGAGTTAAAGCCCTCTGGTCAGGGAGAGCAGTCTCCCGCCATCGGAGTGGCGCCCGGTGGTTAGTGTTTTTTACCGAGGTACTCTCGGTAGGCTGGATGCTGGGCCGGTGACCAACAGCATCCGCAAAAGCCTGAGCACGGAGCTTCCCGGAGCTCTGCGCTGCTTATCTTAAGAGAGGCTGCGGTGTACCGCCGCGGATTAACCTCTCGCATGGGCTCCTACCAGTCCCTTAAAGGTAGGGTACGGCTCATGGCAGGTCTCCTCTTCACAATGAGGCCACATGCAAAGGGACACGCAACGACTCTGACAGCACCGCCACGTTGGGCCTTCGGCCTCTCGCGGTGCAGTCAGATTCGCCGCGCTACACCCTCCGCTAATGGTGTCTCTCGGGGCGTCAGGAGGAAGTGTAGGGCTGTGGGTTATAGGCCCCAGCGGGTTCGAGTCCCGAAACAGCCTCTATGTATAAGACAAAAGGCATGACTCAGTCCGAGCTCTCCGAGCTCGGACTGATTGCTGGGTACCACATAGTACCCAGCAACCCCCCACGCCTCCCGCGTGGGGAGCTAACACCGGCCTGCGAGTGTGAGTCGGACCACTGGGTCCGACTATTCGGCCCATGGTACGTCTGCCCCCTCTGCGGGGCAGCTCCTGCTGAAGGGCACGAGCCACTCGTATGCAGGTAAGGGTAATGGGAGCTCCCCTATGAGAGCGCCCCGTCCAAGCTGAGACGTTAAACCAGCTTTTCTTAGCTCCTTAAAAGTACGCTCAAGAATAGGTAATAAGAATAGTGAAGGAGACCACAGACACGTGCAAAGGTTGTGCGCTGCTCTAGTGGTTCAAGAAAATGTCGAACATCACTTCCAACATCACCACCATCACCACCATCAGCACAACCGCAACCATAATCAACACCCCGGTGGTAGTCGACCGCCGGGAGGGGGAGGAGGACCGAAGGGTCCTCGAGGTGGTTGGGGACGTAAGGGATGAGGAGGAGATTGAAAATCTCCTCCTCATTGTGGACGCGTTGATGGAGGGGAGGGAGGAGGTGGTTCCTGCCCTCCTCCCGGAGGGGTGGGAGTACAACGACGGGTACTTCCCACCCCGTATCGACACCACGTGGGAATCCCCGACCTCCCCGCTCCCCCCTATGGGAGCGGTGAAGGATTACCTGAACGAAATCCGGGTATCCATCCAAAACTATCCCCCGAGTGATGAGGTTGCCCGGGCCGTAATGGCTTGGGCCGAGACCCTCCCAGAGGGTAGGGGGAGGCGACTGGTGGGGGGAGCCCAAGCGGGCTCCGGGCACATAGCCCTACTCGATGGATGGAACGCCTACCAGCGAGAAGGGTGTGACTGGGTGAGCGTAGAGTTCGAGTTCCCTCCCGTCGAGGAGGTAATAGGGGCTCTGCGCGCCCTGCGTCCCGGGAGGTACGATAGGGAGGAGGTTGCCGTTCTCGGCAATCGGTTCTCCAGGCTACCCTGGGGATCGATTGAGGGGATGCCCGGATGGTTCATCCAGGACAGGGCAAAAGGGGACTGGTCGTCCCCTTACAGGGAGCGGACATTGTGCCTCCACCGAGTACCGGTAGTGACCATGGAGTACTGCACCTCCCTGATGCCCTTCAGGACCTTGGAGCTCCAGGTGTTCTCCGTGGAGGAGGGTAAGGCCCTCCGCCAGAGGGAGAAGGAGGAGAACCGCGCCAGTGCCCGAGAGTACGCAGACTCTAGGGCCCAGGCTAGGGACCTTCTCCTAGCAGGGGCGGAGCTGCAGTACTTTCCCGGGCAGATGGGAGGGGTGCTGTACTTTGAGGGCCTGCAAAGGTATGTCTCCGCTCACGGCGCCCTGCGGGGGCTCCTCCCGGATGTCGAGGTGGCAGAGCTGCTGTATAAGGCGGCGCAGGAGGACGCACCTCGCTGGATACGACTCCCACGGAAGCCCACTATACCAAAGTGGGTGGGGAAGAAGGCGGGGAGGTCCGCCGAAGCAGACATAGAGGAGGGGCTGGCTGAGCTCTAAAGGCCAGCCCCTTCCCTCCCCAGTGGTCGTGGCAAAGCCACTGGGGAGACACCGATGTGTCTGGCAAGCACATGGTGTAACCTCGTCCTCAGCTGAAGGACGTTAAGCAGAGCGCACAAGCTCTTCGGCACGGGACCATTAATGGTCCTTTTTAGTACCGTAAAATAATACGTAAAATCGAGCATAAGAGTAATGGTATGAAATACAACCGCGACTGCAGCGTGTGCCTCAGTGAGAGGCGCAACCCATTCAGTCATGAATGGGACTGCGTCGCGGGTCCAGAGTGCCCGGAGTGCCATAAGTGCTCCGGGGTAATATTCGACACACAGTACAAGTCGGTAGACGGAAAATACTACTGGCGGGAGTACTATGTCGAGCCCCATGGCCGCATGGGGAACAGAAGCTACAACGACGACTACCGAGTCGGGTACTTCTGCTCATGCGGCTGGGAGTACTCCAGACCCCGGCGTAGGAAGAAGGATGATGAGTAAGGGAGCTCTCAAGTCCCACGTCTAAGCTGTGAGACGTTAAACCATGGGCGCAACAGCCCTACCAGCACGGACCTCATGGTCCTTTTTAGCTCCGTAAACAGGGTTCTCTCTGCGGTGCTACACTGTATGCATGAAGGACGAGGAGCTGGAGGCCATCAAGGAGCGCCTCAAAGAGACAGACAACAGAGCAGCCTCCCTAGGGGTCTACTCCCAGACGACGAACGACATGCGCGCCCTCATCCAAGAGATAGAGGTCTTGCGCAGGCGACAAGCCCTGCTAGCTGCTGTCGTAGACGCTGCAGTAAGACTTTGGTCGGTAGGAGCCGGTCTTCTCCGTACCTCGCTTAAGGACCTGCACGACCGATGGCCCAACTGGCAGAGCGAGACATCCCGCAGGAGCGGCAAGAAGGAGGACTAGATGGAGGAGAAGCTAGCCGTAGAGCTCATCAAGACCGTCCCCCTAGTAGGAGTTCTGTTCTGCGCGCTAACCCTAATATGGAGAAGACTTATTGCTGTTCAGGATAAGCACGACACATACCTTAAGGAGAACGCTGACAAGCTCACTATGCATACAGACAAGCTCCGCGAGGCCATAACAAACAATACACACGCCAACCAGAGCGTAGCTAAGGGGCTAGCAGAGCTACGTAGGTCAAACGAGCTGTTGGCGCGAGAGGTGATGGAGCTCCGCCTGGAGCATAGGTCCCCGTCCACTAGACCCCTTATTGACTCCTCTAGGCCCCCACTAGAGTCGGGACACAGAATCTACACGGAGGAGTGATGAAGAGCTTCATCTACCTCCTATTTGGGGAGCTGAGCAAAGTAACGCCTGAGGAGAAGAGGCTGCATGACGCTTGGGACAAGCTAGGGGAGGCGAACGACGAGATTAACAATAACCTGGATAGACTGGAGGGGGCTATACGTAAGGCCAGGAAGCAGGGCGCCCAGGCTGCGCAGGAGATACTCGATGGAGAAGAGGCCAGGCAAAGAGGAGAGCAAGACGGAGAATGCGCGAAGGAGAGTTAGGGCCGTCAGCTCTAACATCCAGCTCGCCGCCACCAGCAAAGCAAGCTACTGGTCTGAGCCCATGGCTAAGCTGGCTGCCGCCTTTGACGAGGTGTGTCACGTATCCTTAGAGGTTACGGACGAGATACGAAGGTCGCAGGAGGTTAACGCCAAGATGGTTGTTCTGGCGCGTGACCTTACACGTAGGGCACACACAGTGACAATTGCCGTGTGCCTCTTCGTTTTGGCAAACCTTTTCCTGACCGCCCTTCTGTACTACCAATCTGCAAGGAAGCTAGACGAGATACAGCGGGGACAAGTGGCTAAGAGCCACAGCCACCCGGCTTACCTAACGAGCAGGGACCTACCGCCGCCGCCCCCTACCGTTACTGTGACCGTAACGGTGAGCAGCAAAGCTCCCCTGAGGCACCCTGTCCGTAGACCTCCTGCTGTAGCCCCCAAGCCTACCGCGTCTTCGCCTAAGCCGACTCCAATGTTCGAGTGACAATCGATGTGCCCAGCGATAGGGTCGAACTCGCAGCATACCGCTTTTGAGGCGGCCTCCTCTGCCTTTTGGGCTAGCTTGGCTGGTACCGGGAACAAGAGTCGAACTTGCACTGAGCTGGTTCTAAGCCAGCTGCCTCTGCCGTTGGGCTACCCCGGCAAAACCTTGGGATGCTCCGGGCATCGAACCCGGACGATAGACATCATGAATTCTGTTGTGCGTCGTCTACCGGCCCTAGCACATCCCTAAGGCAGCTGAGTATGAGGGAATCGAACCCCCTTCTTCAGGTTTGGAGCCTGAGTGCCCACCATGGGCTATGCCCAGTGCTACCCCAAAGTGCCATTTTGGCCCTTTGGGGAGTAGTAAAACCCTGGTTTTGAGTACAGGACCAGGAACCTACTCCACCCCAGACCTGTTTGCCGTGGACAGCCTTCGGGTCCGGGTACCCGCCATCGATGGGTAATGCTTGGGAGCCAGCTCCGCTGGACTTACCTTCACCGCCGTGCAAGCGGCTAGACCCGGTGGACAGTGATGGAATCGAACCACGCGCCTCACAGCAGCTGGGTTACAGCCAGCCCAGTCTCCAAGACTGTATGCACCGTCCTAAACGATGAAAGGCCACCCGAGGGCGGCCTTTCATTCGCATATGCCTGTATCCCTCGGGCCTACATTGGGGTCCTCCAATACTCCTCGAGGTTTGTAAACAGGCTAGTCATTGTCCTCACAATAGCGAAGATGCGAAGGATGTCAACCTCTGACATCCTTCCCCACCTTTTTTAGGTACTCGTTCAGCTTGTCCGGGTCATCAAGGAGCTCTTTGACGTCCTCCTTCTGCTCGTCGGTGACCTTCTTGACCTCCTCCTCGTGCCTCTCCTCGACCTCCTGAACCTTCTTATCGTGCTCCTCCTCGGCCTTGCGGACGTCCTCGTCGTGCTTCTCCTTGATGCGAATACGCTCCTTCTCTGCCTCAATCTCCTCCTCTGAGGGGCCTGATGGCGTAGGAGCTCGCCGCTGGGAAACAGCTGTGATGATACCTACAACGATGCCGACGGGGAACAGGATGTACTTCCAGTACCGCTTGAGCCACGCCCACACCTTCTTCAGAAAGAGCATCATTCATTCTTCTCTGTGGGGTTGGTAGCCGTCGTTAGCTCCTCCTCACTCTTCAGCCCAGCCTTCTTGAGGATGAGCATCTTCAGAATCTTGTAGAGCATCGACGACAGGGAGCCAATGACCATCCCATACACCACAGCCACCTGATAGCTCTCGATGCCTGAGGGAAGAACAGAGGTACCCTTTAGCGCAGCACCCACACACCCACCAATAGTGATTGGGATGAGGTACAGAAACACCTGATTCCACCACCTAGAGAAGGTTGTCTTGTAGGGCTTCTCCTTTAGATGTGGTTGAGCTGTCTCTACAATCTTTCGGATGCCCAACGTGATGACGTAGCAGCCAGCCCCAAACAGAGCTAACCAGACTATCTCTCCTAACAGCTTATCCACGACTACTCCTTCTACGGAATTGGGTCACCGTACTCAATCAAAGCTATTCTAGCAAGGTTCCTAAACATAAGCTCCCCGTCTATTATCACCTGAGATGATGTTGGAGAGACAAACCCCCACCAGCGAACCAGACCTACGTTAAGCTGGTATGCAGTCGACGAGTCTAAAACCTGTCCTGGGTAGGGGACGGCCGAAGGTGGTGTCGACTTTATATAGAACGTTATGATTCCATTGTCTGCACCGTCGTACCCACAGTTGTTTCCCACAAGAATACCGCCCAAAGACGCCCCGCGAACAGCAGCTCCGTTTCTACCGAACAATATCTGTGTATGCGTTAGACCGCTGTTGTTGTCCTTTATCGTATTGTTAGTAATTACGAAACAGTCCTTAAGCGCGGCACCTGGTGCGTACCACAACCCATACGAGCTGCAATTATGTATTATATTATCTTGTACACGTACATCTGTAATATACTGACCTCCAAGCTCCGACACTAGCGCCGCACCCACAAGGCAGTTGTCTATATCGCAGCCACGTATAGTAACTCCGGTGACATCGTCGTGTGCAGGGTCCAAGGATAAGAACACTCCAAGTCCAGGTACATTCTTGATTAATGAGTCATGAAGCTCGAATCCGTTAGCCTCATCTAGGGTACCAGAGAATATGTGTATAGCCGAACCGCTACCACCTGTTCCTAGCTGTCTAAACGTACAGTCCTTTAATACTAGACTGCCGTTGCTTACAGCCATCAGAGCAGCAATATCACATATTTCCGCATTACCGGTACCGTCTATGACTAACCTAGATATGGACCCATTAGACCCGAACGGGGAATCCCCCGCTATAACCACTCTATAGTCAGGGTCAGCTGCTGCGGGGGCGAAATCATTAGCTATGTTCTCGATAAATATTCCATCTACGTCGTAAGACTTTGCTCCACCAAGCATGAGGTCACATGCGCTAACGCTGTCTCCCAGACGACGTATAGTGCGGAAAAATGAGAGATTATTAATCACTAAATTATCCGCACTGATATAGAATGATGCTACTGTGGAAGATTTTCCTACACCTACCTCGGCGGCGAAGGTTCCATGAGGTACTGCAGTTGTGTATGTACCTGACTCAAACCCCCACTGTACATCTCGTATAGTTACCTTATTTGGTCTATACCCAGTGCTAGAGGCTTGCCACCCACCTACATATAGAGGCGCAATTTCGGTGTCTTGTCCGGGACATGTCCATCTACCGCCCTCAATCCTAAGATGGTTCAGTGTAAAAGCTGATGTCCCGTTAAACCCTCTAAGGTACAGCAGAATACTGTTCTGCGAGGCCCCGAACCAGTTTGCCTCTACTCTACAGCGCACGAACACTAGGTCGTGAACAGTGAGTACCGGACCTATAGCAGGATGCTCAATGTCGACAGCCCCTACGTTCTCGCTAAGGTTACCTCCTACAGAGGAGCATCCGAACAACTTTAGCTGACAATCTTCAAATACTACGTCGTTTACGTCGGCAGTATCCCCCAATCCAACGAGGTTCGTGCTTATGCGCATAGGAGGGTGCTCACCTGTCATAGTGAAGAAACACCCTTCTGCCTTTACCCCTGAGGTTACGACACCATCACTGCTTGGACGTATGTGCACTGCAGGACCGTACTGCTGTCTGAGTCGTGAGTCCTTTAGGTAGCATGCGTAGGTGTTGTAGTTAGTCAGCGTAGGGGCTACTTGAAGTGTTATATCGTACACATAAGACCGCTCTACCTTGACGAAGTTAGAAGCAGAGATACTCACAGCGCCTGCAACGGTGTTCTGCAGGTACAGGTCTCGTATCACTATACTATTTAGGGATATGTTCCCATTCAGGAAGACAATAGAGGATGTACCCATACCCTCCAGCACTAGGTTAGACGGGATAGAGGACGTGTGGAAGGAGTTGTACACACCTTCCTTTACTTGTATGTGCAGTATAGTAGCAGGAGACCCTAGCCCGCTAAAGGCGGATAGAACCTCCGTGATGGCGGATGCTCCATTGAAGTCTCCAAAGCTGTTTACCCCATCACCCACGGTAACCTTGAACTTGGCGTTTAATAGCCGCATAAGGCTGGGTCGGATGCCTATTGTGCTTGGGTCAGACTCTATAAGTCTAGGGAACCTTGCTCCGTCAGACGCCAACCCCTCAGTAAGAGGAACAGGGCGTGGGGAGGCCATCATAAGCGTGTTGACATCTTGAAAACGTATCGTAAAGTCAGACGACCAGCAAGACGGTACAAATCCGCTTGTCTCCCTTACGCTGAAGATGTTGCTACCGCCTGAGAAGGCTACGTTAAATACCCCTCCATCCACAAAATCTGCGTTAGTATCTACCTCTACATCAATGAAGTTATGCCCTATAAACGCTAGGGGATTAGAGCCGGATGGTGTCTCTATCTTAGTGAGCTGTATCGCGTCAACAGCCCCATCCCCTCCAACGCGCCTGAACGCCTCCAGTAGGACGCGCAAAACCTCTCCAGGTATTAGATGAGCAGACCTGATAGACTCCCCCAACAGCCCACTAAGAGTAGGAGGAGTACCGGTAGATATCCCAGCAAAGCTAGAGCGTTCTCCGTAGATGACTCTGTACTGAACTCCGGCCGGTATCGGGGTATTGAAGAAGATGCGAGGGTTTGTCTGGAACCCGTTCCCTACGACAGGCAGACCTCCGCCATCGTCAACAGCGTTAACGTACACCCGGATGCCCGTAGATAGAACCAGCTCGTGCATTGTATTGGGGTCTACGACGCTGAACAGCCTACCGTGCGTCTCTAGCGTGTCTGGTGTCCCAGCCTCCCCGACGAACACCTCTCCGGTGATGGTAGTGTTGTTGATTCCGAAGAGAGGAGTACTATCCCTGTACGTTACCTTGGGGATGCTGCTACTCAGAATGTTGTCTAGGAAGTCTGTGTTCTCTGCTAAAGCCCTATGTGCCCTGTTTCCATACAGAGACTCCGCGTCCTCACCGAAGTCTATGAAGTAGGTCCCAGGGAAGCTACCGCCTGCCTTAGCTCCATCTGCCGGTGCTTGAGAGAACGGTGCTGCCGGGTCGTTGTTGATGTAGTCGTACCCTACGGGGGGCCAAGGAACAGGTAGGTAGTAGGTCGGCGTGGTTAGTCTGTGAAACGGCATCCTCGGCTCCTAGAACTGGAAGGTCCAGCGTACCTCAATCTCGATTGCGGAGGTCTTGCTTATTGTATCAACAGTGTCGTACGCAACCATGTACCCCGCGTTGTACTGAAAAGCTGGGTTTGCTGCAGCCGTGAACAGCCCAAGCTCAGAGATGGGCACGGTGAGGTAGGGCCCATAGCTAATCTCCAGCTGCGTGAATACCCTAAAGAACGTCACTGACTGTGGCGTGGGCCATGTAGGAGGGGCGGCTACCTGACCTATCCACTCGTCTGTTCCGATAGGAGGTCCCCCTCCAGGGTCACCGGTGACCCTTACCGGTCTCTCCAGCTGAGACACCGTAGGTAGCAAGTCTGTCTGGTTGTTCGTACCAGGGTAGTCAGCCAGCAGTGCCCCCGAGTTAGCTGTAGGAAGGGCGAGCTGCCTTGTACCTCCTATGCCCAGCCCCATGTACTTGATGCGGTCGTCCCTCTGCGTAGTCTCCGGGAAAAAGCTTATGTACGCAATAAGCTCGGCCAGCCACTGTCTACCGACATCCAGGAAGATGTTGTGTCCCTCTCTTCGGTCCACTATCTTCCCTCGCTCTCTAGCTACCAGAGTGAGGTTCTGCTTAACCTCGATGTCATCCTTCAGGTTTATTAGACCCTTCATCTAGAACCTCACGTGCCAGATTATCTCTAGCGTATGTGCCGTAGTCATGATTACTGCGGGGAAGTTATGGTACGCGAATAGAGTGTTTCCGTAGGGAAACCCAGTAGGGTTAAGAGAGAAGTTGTTGTATAACCCCGCCTCTGAGATGGGCATCTCAGTGAACGTACCGTAAACGACATGCCCTAAAGACCCATCCAGTATAATTCTGTATGCCGTGGAGTACGGAGTTGGATGGGTGATTATGCCGCCATACGGCCACCCAGGGGCCATGTCTACCAACCACTCGTCTATCAGAGTAGGTACAGAGTACGGATTCTGAGAGCCGAACACACGTACAGGAAGCTCTAGTGTGGTTATTGTAGGGGATATAGGGCAGTAGTCCTTGTACTCAAAACCTGACGTACCGTGCGGGTCAAACCCTACGGGGTACGCAAGAGATATCGGGGGAGATGTTACCATCGCCTGCTCAGTTTGCTCTATACCGCCTATACCTACCCCCATGTAGCGTATGCTCCTGGGGTCCGCGGGTACGTCTCCTGGCAGTAGACTTATATAGTTAGACAGCCACTGTCTACCGAGGTCTACAAAAACATTGTGACCTTCTCTCCTGGCTACTATCTTTCCCCTCTCGCGAAGGGTGATGAACACATTAGCTTTCACATCGGCCCCAAAGAGTAGCTGTACAGCCCGGCAGGTATTACTAGACCGTACTTCTGCCACCAATATACAGGATTATTGAGCGCGTCCCTCTCCTCCTGAACTACCGCTATACGCACTCTAGTCCATGGAGGGGCCGGGTCTCCTGTAGTTTCATACAACCTTACATCTACTGTATCGGCAGCTTTAATGGATAAAGCTAAGGCCGCGTGAAGCTCAGTGTTAGGATTCTGAGCATCAAACGGTATAGATGCAGCCAAAAACCCGCCTATATTTACCTCAACCACGTAGCCATTCGATGCGCCAACGATACCGTACACCAAGAGGTCCAAGCGCACTAGCTCACCTTCAAAGGGGGATATCGAAGGACCCAGAGACAGCGGGAGCACGGGAGCTGGGTCTAGGAATACGTGAGTCGTGCTTACTGGGTCGTTCGGAGGGAACTCAGAGGCCGGGGTTATCAAAGTAGGCGCTGCAAACGTCACTGTGACGTTTGCGTATATCGGGTCGTCAGGGCACAGATACGCTTTGTCGTACCCCCAAAGAATCTCGGCATCAGGCACAGGAGCAACAGGCGGAGGGTCGTTCGGGTCCGGGTTTGAATCGTACTGGTTGCGCCACCCGCCCCCTCCGCATCTGGGGTCATCCCACGTAAGCCCTATGCCCAACCACTTAGAGCCGTCACACGGGACATCCGTTACTATTACAGTTACAGATGCCTCCGTCTGGTCTGTGACGTCTATCTCGGAGTCCTCCGCCGCCAACAGCACTACTAGCTTTGGGTACGTGTACTTGGGCTTAACACGTAGCACGAACTCGTGTGCGAATATCAGAGCAGACAGGTTAAACACCGTACTGTCCACCCTGAGCATGAACCTAAAGAACTTCTCTATCTCCCTTAGGTGGCCCTGGTTAAGGTACCCAACAAACCAGTCTGGGTCGTTAACGTAGTCCAGTATCTCGGCACCGGTCACAAGGGGGGCGAACTGCGGTACCTCATCCCCCTCTGTCCACCTCTCCCCCGTGGAGAAGTCTACCTCCATCTCTAGGTCTCTAGGGAAGGTATACGACCTTACTATCTCCGGATTGGCGGTATCTCGTATTAGAATCCTGCCCTCATTGGGGGAGAAGTCTGTTCGTATCTCCTCAATAGTACCTGTCTCCTCTGCGAACGGGAGCCCAAGTAGAATCTGCACCCCTACACGCAGGTTGTACAAGGTGGGAGAGTGGGAGTAGGCGTACCATAAACCTCTAACGGCAGACAGATAGTCAACGCCGCTTGAAAGGGTGTCTAGGTCGTCTAGAGTAAAGCTTACAGGAATTCCGAAGTTTGCCTCTATGCGCTCGCTGTTGTCTAGATAGCTGTACTCAGCCCAAAGACGGTCAGGAGGCGTCTCTCCTTCCCAAACGTCCAGACCGTTAACATCTGCTACAAATCGTATACAGGGGACATCCCTAAAGGTGTCTAGGTAGAAATCTAGATTGCGCCTAAGAACCTCTGCCTCATCCTCTATCACTATCTTGTCGCGCAACGTCGGTACGTCTACAACTAGCTCTGAGCGCGGAATGTACCTCCTCCGCACAACCTTAGCTAGACGCACCCTGTACTCATCTGGTCTGTACAGATACGCTCCTAGGGGTGTCGGGTCAACCTGCACCTCCTCCGGAACACCCTCGCACACCCCTAGCACTGTAGTGTGTACAATCTCGTATTCCTGTGCGGCGGGGGCGAGGTCTGGGTCTATTCCTAGGACCTCAAAGTATACGTGGTCCCCCACCGTAACCAGCCCTTTGTAGAAGTCCAACAGCTCCGAACGCGTGGCCGCACCTATGGACCACTCAGTACCCACAGTAACAGGGAGAGCGTCTTTTAGCGTAATACGTTGGTACGCTAGAGGGTCTGATGCGTCATCTTGAACGCGTAGAATACGGTACCCAATACCACCAACAAGGAGAACGTCGTTCTCCTGAACTCCCAGACCCTCTAATGAGATGCTGGTACGGTATGTTCTCTCCGCTACGCCCGCCCCAGAGGAGCCTTTCGGGTAGATGCTTGACGAGCGAGGCAGGATAGAGCTGGGTATGGTACTAGTAGCCTCCACTGTGAACGGGAACGGGGCGTATATTCTGACGTACCCGTCGTAAGGAGCGGGGGCAGAGCTCCTGTCCACCACAGGCTGTATTGTGAAACCGTACCTAGCCAGCGCTCCTACGAGCTCATTTACAAGCTCTCCGTAGGTAAATGGGTCCGGTCCTGTGAACGTGTAGGATACCTCCTGTCCCAGAAAAGACAGGACTATAGTAGACGCAGACACGCCAGCTACTCCTGCAGAGGGAATCAGAGAGGTGGTGACACCCTCCCACAGCGCTCTTATCTGGGTCAGCTCTGGTAGCGGTTCGGCCAGTAGGGGGTCATAGTGCAGCCACCTGCGCACGAACTGTCGCTGGATGTCCCTTAAAGACTTTGAGTAGTCTATCTGCCACAGCGTGTACAGCTCCGATGCTGTCACCTGTGCAAGGGCAGACCAGAAGGTTGCAATAGGCTCCTTCTCCTCGACAAGCCTCCAAAAGTCACCAAGGTACGACCAGATAAAGGATAAGTCTGGAGTGCATCCTCTAGGAAGCGGAGACTCTAGAACGTTTACAATGGTCTGACTGGCCTCAGAGTAGTTCTGGCCATCGAACACGGTAAGCTCAAAGGAGTAGAACCCAGGCTTGTCCGGTAGGAATGTTGGATGTACCTCAGTGGCGTCACGCACGCCTCGTTGCCTTAACACCTTAAAGGACACGCCGCTGCTAACCGTCATATCCGCTTGCGATGGAGGTACGGTCATGTACACATCACCACCTACTACGCCCACAGTGTCTACAACCCGCGCTATTCCGTTAAGCTGTATGATGTCTCCGGGAAGAACAGGGTCTGTGGTGTGTGGGATAGACAGCTCTGTAGACCTTATCTCATCTGCGGCTACGATATTACCGTCGTTAAGCTCTAATGCATTCTCACTTCCGATAGGAGCGTCTGTAAGGTGCCACTCGTACGCAAGAGGAGCTCCCTCTGGGTCGAACGAGGCAGAACCATCTAGCTCTACAATGCTGCACGACCTGACCGCCTGGTCATCCCCTGCGTCAGCGATAGGTATTACGTTAGGTATCAGCACCGCATCAGTCATCTGTATTCGGTCTAGGTACACTAACGCCTCGGACCCGTACTCTCCACACACACTAACTACCGTTCGGTCCACGGCAGAGAACGCCAAGATGTCAGCGTCTATCAACGGCATCACAGCTCTAAGCTGGTAGGTGGGCAGCTCGCTCTTAGGGGTTACAAATATATACGCCGCATTGATGATGGTGCTCACCGCCATGCGGATGTTGAGCATCAAGCCCTCCTTGATGTACTCGTAGCTCCCAGGAATAATCTGAGTGGCGCTGCCTACGCTCATAAGCTGCGAGGCGTCGTGAATCACGCCTCCGCCGTACATCATACCTACCTTAGACAAGAACAGTCCGGCACACGCCCCTGTAGCATTCAGGGCTCCCACGAATACGTGCTGCGTGGTGACGTGCGTGAAGTCTACCGGCAACGACGCTGTGTAAATGTTCCACTCAAGCGTGAACTCAGGCTCTACGGCAAGTCCTATGTAGATGTAGGCACTTCCCGGGTCACCCGTAGGACCTGGAACCTGTATAGCTAGGTCATCAGCGTAGGGTGGGGGTCCACCGTAGAAGTGATTACCTGGGCTTGTAGTTACAGAAGGCCCTCCCGGCAGATTTATAATCTGCGTCGCAGGGGGGTAGGTACCGTCGTAGTAGTCGTATGCGGCCATCTTTGACTTTCTTCCTCTACAAGCCTATCTTTTCCTCATGCCAGTTTACACCGAGCTAGACCCTGTTCTTGTCTGGAAGGCGATAGAGGGAGTGGAGAATGCGCTTGAGGGGCCTGCCAAGTCTCAAGAGACCTTCTACCGACAGTTTGAGTGTCCCCGTTGCCGCGTCCCACTGCAAAAAGAGTTCGACTCTCGGCACGCGTTCGCCGACGACACCAGTGTTGTAGCTAGAGCTCTTCTTCGTTGCACTCACTGTCAATACCTCATAGACCCGCACACTAGCGTCGTTCTGGAGTTTGGAGATGCCTCAAAGATACCTCATGACATAATCCCTATTGTAGGAAAAGATTAGCTCACATCTCTCACGATGTTAAGAACATCTGGTATGAACGTGCACAGTCTACTGTCTGTACCTATAGCATCCTGCGACCTTCGCGCTGTAACCGTTCTATCGGCCTCATGAACTATAGCGATAAGGTCTAGCGGATTGTCTATGTCTGTAGCTCCTCTGTCCAAGAATATCTTCTGCACGTTACTACTGCTAAGCGTGTCCTCCGGGTACAGCTTGGTGATGTAATCCTCAAGCTCTGGCTGCACAACATCTACCTTAGAGCCCCCAGTGTACGTCACGTCCATCCGCACAAAGTAGGGAGACAGATATCGAGCAAGGGGGCTTGAGCACACTACTCTCTCTATGTCTGAGCTGATGTAGCTCTGAACACTATCTACTACAGGAGCTCTGTCGTAGCTAACCTGCAGGTTCTGCCCGGTAATTTGGATGGCATTAGATGGGTCATCATCTACACCGTCCGGGAGTATTGTTCTAGACACAATTATCTTTACGGTCTCTACACCCGAGAACGATAGGTTGCTATCCTCCGTTGTCAGGTACCACCCTTCAGACCTGTACCCCTCAGCACTCATCTGCACGTCTGCTGCTAGATTCCAGATATCCCCTGTCCCCTCCGACACAAGCTCTACGTCAAAGTAGTAGAGCCCTGCCTCAGCCTCGTTGTCACCCATGTCCGTTGTAGTGATTCTCTGAGCTCCTGGTCTGAGAATCTGGTAGCTCTGCCGGGGGTAGCTAGGACCTGGGTAGTTAGCTGTAAAGTTGGCATCGATGGGTATCGGAGCGTCTGCTTGGAGCGTAGTCGTGGCCGTGGAAAGTATTCTGTACGTACCGTAGCTTGGTGACCTGTTGCTCCTTTGGACGCTGTTACCTGTAGGGTTCGGTCCTGCAGTGTGAAACGACAATGGAGGAGCTGTACCAGCTATATCCCCTAGTATTAGCTCGTTGGCTGTCCCCGTCTCACTTATCGTTATCAGCATGTCTGCTTCAAACTCTAGAGTGTCCGTCCCTGTAAGAGAGCACACATCATCGCCGAACGAGGCGTTAATCTGCGACACAATCCCTTCTCTACTCACATCCGTAGGAGCCAGAGCTGGGTCATCACGGACAAACGTAACAGTCTTCCAAGGACCGTTGTCTACAGAGTACGTTAAGGTTGTACCGGAGGCGTTAGCCACCGGCACCCCTGACGGCATCACAACGGTACCAGCTAAAGGCCAGTACAGCAGCAACAGGTCGTCCCCGGCATGTACTCTAGACAGATTGAAGTCCTGAGACAGGGATGTCAGCGTAGGCGAGCCTGTCGTTGTCTCCCCGTCCCTCACAGGGACATCACCAGGTAATGGTGGTATTAGCTGTGTGCTTAGCGATGGGTCAGGAAGGTACCTTACATCCCCGTACGCTGTTGACGCCGTGAAGTACGTGTCGGAGTCTACCTCTATTGTAGTGGGCTCTAAAAAGTACATCCTTGCAGAGCCTATAGAGCGCGCCCCTATCTGAACATGCACGTTGAGCTCAGGGGACAGAGCCGTAGCATTGCTCAAGGTCGGAGTGTCCTCCGCTAGAATAAGCGCTTTAGATGGGTCTGCCGTCCCTAACGGTGACGTCCAGTCAACTACGTAAGGAATAGGGTAGAACCCCACCTGATTACCGTCTAGAACCTGTATTACATCTAGACCTGTAGCCAGGTCCACATCTGGGTCTAAGCTGTCCCACCCTGCAGAGGCGTTAGAAGACCGTATGTCACATGAGGTCCTAACGTCGGTATCCCCGAACACGGCGGTCATCGCTGTACCCCCAGTAATGGCCACTCTTCCGCCATTACCGAACGGCCTGATGCCGAAGTGGGTGCTGTCTAGCTCCACCGCTACAGGACCGCTAGAGAACGGTAACAGCATCGTGTTCAACGTGTTAACTACCGAAGCTATATCTGCCTCTCCTGAGAACGTAACAACAACAGTAGAAAAGTAAAAATTGTAGACGAACAGCGTACCCACGAGCGGGAACGTGATGCTTCCAGATACCAGCCCGAGAGACACGTCTACCCAATCATGCTTCACGCCCCTAGCCGGGTTTTGAAAGGAGCGTGATTGAATGTCTACAGGCTTAGCGTACGGTACTGTAGTTCCTTGCGGCTGATTACCACTATCTAGCAGCTCTACTGATGTAACCCTGACTAGAGGCAGGTCGATGCTTCCTGCAACATTAGGGGTATAGACGGTGTATGACACACCTGTCTCTGTGAACGTCATCTCCGCATCTAGCTCTAAAGACGTGAACCCAGGAGCTATAGGGTCTGCGGTGAGCGTGTACTCCCCCGCATCCTGCCCCTCTAGAATCTGCACAACGTCTCCCTCTGCCACGCCTAGAGCGTCGAAGTCTGTACCTGAAGATGTTGTGACGTAGACGGAGCCTTGTATCTTGCTCAGGTCGTTTCCCGATACCTTGGTATGCCTCGGGCCTGTGAGCTCTATTGTAAGCTCGTCAACCAGCCTCCACCTGGAAGGACCGCTGGTAGGGTTCGGAAGGTCAGGTGTCAGATATAGAACAGGGGACAGCCCAACCGTCTGCGTTACGCTCAGAACTCTGTAGCTGCCCGCGTTTGTACCTGTCTCTATCTGAAGTGTGTATCCTCTAGCTCCCGCCTCCTCTATGGCTGTGTACACAGAGTCCCCCTCGAAGTAGGTCGCATTCAACACTATATCTGTTAGCGTTACCTGGTTAGGGGCGACCTCTGCTGCCGACAAACCACTGACGGCTGGCTCGTCGTCTATTACCTCTGTGAGGACTAGCGACGTGCTCTCCAGCTCTGTAGCCCTGAGGTATACATCGTACGTGCCTCCTATATGTATCTCGTCGGGCTCTATAGTTACGGTACCGTATGGGCTGTCTGGGTATAGAATCCCACCAGGTATGCCAGACAACGTGAGCTCCTTGCGCCTTATCGCCCATGCACACGGACCTGTAGCAGAGTAGAACATCTCCTGCTCTGTCACATCTATCTCAGTGGGGGACACGATGGACTCTACCTCAAAGTCACGGCCGGTTGTAAACGAGCCGGATGCCCCGAAGATTGTAATGTAAAGCCCTGATACCGGTCCGGCTGAGGCTACCGTTGTTAGGTCTACATCCGTTGTGTAGAACCTCCTAGTTCGGTTAGCCCCCTCTCCATCTGATACCGGTCTACCCGTCGTACCGGAGGCTATGATGTCCCCAAAGCTACCTCCAGTTACGATATCTCGCTGCATCTCAGGGTCGTTGAACCCTACAACGTTAAGTCGTTGTACCTCAGGATACGAGCGAGTAATCTTGGCGGCGATTCCCCTCAGAGACACCAGAGAACGTTCGGTGAGCTCAGATTGGGCTCTGTACACGTAGTCTGTCGCTGTCTCCTCCTTAAGACCGTCCTGGAACCTCCGTAGGTTCGTTACACCGACGGCTGAGGGGGTGTTGGCTACGGACACCAAGGACCTCGGCCCTATGTTGTACGCTGAGCCTGGATTCTCTGCTATTAGGTTGACGTCGAAGTAGTACAGCCCGTCATCGTCAACGTTGAGAATCATCTCCTCAGCTCGGATGGACTGAGATTCTATGGGGAAGAAGTGCAGCCCGCCCTTGCTAGTGAAAAACTTCTCTGGCGTCATGCTGACAACCTGGGGCTGGTCAAACAGGATGCGCCCAACACCTTTGGCGTACTCCCCTGTCTCCCTTGTAGAGAAGAGGTTGGCCCCGAGTGCCTCCGCCTCCTCTGTAGTGAGTGCCCCTGGGTACTTAAACGACTGAGACCCTTGGATGCGCACGCTCTCTCTGACGATAGGGTCCCACAGCAGAGTAACGGGCTTGATGAGAAGGTCGGTCAACGCCCCTCCCTCATCAAAGGCTACGTCTGGATACGCCTGCTTCAGCCTGGCCTGCACGAAGGTGGCCATGTCTACCGTGAAAGGGTCGGTCCCTAAGCGGCGCAGAACACGCTGCACAATCTTAGTGTCGAACGGAGAGCCCTCACTGACATCCAAGCTCGGGTCCCACTCACGTGCTATCTGGCGAAGGAACGCCTCTAGGTCTCTGACTGCCATCTACACCTCCAGGTTGGCCACAGCAGCGCGGCCAGCCATCGACGTCACCTCTACGTTTACCACCAAGGCGCCAAGCTGCCTGTTGAAGTTTGCTCCGAGAACCTTTGCGGCCATGAGCCGCTCGTCTCTTGGGATGCCAGGATTCATGCTCTGACGTCTTACAATCTGCCTTGTAGCTGTGTCTACGGCTACCACGAACCCACTAACAATGTCCCCTCCTTGGTCCGCCCCAAACGTCTGACCTATAGGCTTCAGAGCGCTTGCTCCTTTCCCTTTGTCCAGCTTGTCAGAGCCCTTCGTGTTGAGGAGCTCCATCAGGAAAATCTGAATGAGCTTAAGCAGACCGGTCACCATCTGAGGAGTGCTGCTTAGCCTGAACGTAAGCAGACTCTCTTCTCCGTAACGGCGAGCTTGCGGGAGACTACGGAGACATCCACCAGTCTATCGCTCTCTAGAACCTCAGGGACCTGCGCAAGCAGCCTGGTGCGGCTCAGCACCATGAAGTTTGGGCTCTCAACGCCGTTCATCTTGACCTCCGCTACAGAGCGAAAGTCTGCCCCGATGATGTCCAACATGGACGGCGGACCAGGCACCAACCGTATGCTGTTAAGCTCTATCTCCTCTTGAGGGAAGACAACCTGAAGGTCTATGCTCACATCTCCTCCTTGCCACTAACCATAGCATCTTACCAAAAGCCAAAAAGAAATAGGCCCGCCGAGGGAGACAAGCGGGCCTAGGATGAGAAAGGAGGTGTGTGCTCCTTTAGAATTAGAAGAACATAACGAGCAGGTCAAGTCTTTTCTCTACCGTCTTCTTCCGGTCTCGTACTGTCTACGTACTATGTTCAGGTCCGTGACAAACGCCTTAGCCTCAGCGAGTGACTGTCTAAGCTCCTTGTTCTCCTCCTCTAGCTCCTTAACCCTCTCCTGACTAAGCTCCAGCATCTCTACCAGAATAGGATGGTAGTTCTCCGCTCTAGGAGCTACGTCTCGCATGCGACTAACAGCGTCGTTCAGCCTTTCTGTGATGTCTCCCATACTTCCCTCAGCCGGTTAACGACATCGATGTCAAGACTCCCGTCTGGGGGTAGTCCCTCCTTCTCCTCAAACGCACGTATGGCCGCACTGGTCATCTTCCCTATACGCCCATCCGCCTTACACGGCCCTAGGTCGTAGCCTAGGTCTATCAGCATCTCCTGTATGCCCTTAGCGTCGTAGAGCTCTCCTGAAGGTCCCTTCCAGTCCTTTAGGTCCTCGGGCAGGTCTGGGATGTCGATAGAGAACAACCTCTCCAGAACAGGACGTATGGCCTTGTACCTGTGTGGGTATATCGCTATTCGCGGACCGAAGGTGAGCTCATTCAGCAGCTCAATTAACCACCCCTCGCTGAACGTTCGGTACTTGGTTTTCTGCGCAGCCACCGTTAGATGCTTAGCCGCTCTAACTGGGCTGTTAACCGCGAAGCTTAGGTACGCAGCTACGAACGCCATGCTCATATCTGTACCTAGCTCAGTAGCAGCTTCTACGGCCTCTCTGGAGTGGTAGAAAGCGTAGTCGTACAGCCTAGGAGCGATAAACTCTACCTGAGCTCTCTGTGCGCTCTCCTTTCCCCAGAAGGATGCCACTACAGCAGCCCATGTCTTAGCGCGCTCCTCTGATTCAGAGCCCCAGCTTCCCTGCTTCCCGCTACACCCAAGCATCATCATGCTTTGCTGCTCCTCCGTAGCTACCGGGGACGGAGGCTCCTTAGACCTGTAGTGAATGCGCCACCCTCTCGGTCCCTTCACAAAGCTGGCGTCACATAGCTCAAGAGCGGGGGATAGCATACCTGCCAGGCTCTCATCCTTCTCTACGGCGAAACCAAGTGCCTTGCTCGCGGTGAAGTACCTCTTCTCTGTCACCTGGATGAGTGTGGTAGAGAGAATCTGCCCGTCGTACATGTTGATGGCGTCGTAGGCCCCGCCCTCAGTGGCTGTAATGACAGCCAGAATCTTGTCAGACAAGCTCGGCTCATCAGGTACAACGTACCGGTGCCTACCCCTAAAGAAGGGCCCCTCGTACCCGCCATACGCCCCCCAACCAATATCCTTAGTCGAAACTAGCATCACGCATCCTTTGGTGTGTTTACGTTCTCTTCGTCACTTACGCTCGGACCAGAGTACTCCTCTACATCCTCTGCTGCCGCAAGAACATCTTTGTAGATACGCTCTACGCGCTCCTTCTCATTAGGACGCAGAACTGTACCAGAGCCTTCTATCCTCTCAATCTGGTCGTCAAGAGCATCCTCGAACGTGTACGCAGTAAAGCTGTTAACCGACTCCCTACCTCTCACAAAAGCGTACGCGTTGTTAAGCGCTCTTCTGATGCGTTGACGAACCTCTTGGTTGTCCTGCTCTTGACTGAGCTCTTCCTCTGTCGGCATGTAGAGAGGGTACCACGCGTAGTACCAGCTGGTTCTATAAAACGACTTTGGTAGCTAAAGAAAAGGCGCCGTACCGTCGGCGCCTTCTCCCTATTCGTAGGACAACCCTAGAGGCGGGTCATACCCTGTCTCCCATGCTCTTGCCGCTACAGACCTACCTAGCATTGCCTCTGCAGATAGATGCTCCCGCATCTCTGCCCTAAGCGTAGCTGCCAGCTCATCGTACCCTAACTCCCTAAGCTCACGGTCAGAGTCTAGAGGGTTTACCTTGTACGCCCTACGAAACAGCATCTCTAGCTCCATTCTAATCTTCATACACACTCCTTATCTAAAGGGTACAGCGGACTAGCCCTGAACCGTCTATTGCTTAGCGGTCGAGGGTCGCCTCCTTGTAGGATGGTTAGGATGTCATCCTCCTGCTCTCCGGCTCCCTCTGAGTTCGGGTAGAACACCTTTGGGTGGTAGAGCACAACCCCGTGAGAGTAGTCGTTGTAGTTAGTTATGTGGGCCTTTGCTTCCTTCTCAAACACGTGGATGGGCTTGTTGCTCTTGCCGTAGTACGCCCCATGTATCCCGCAGTACTTAAAGCCCCAATCGGCAAGCCACGGGTGGGTGATTAAGCCCTTCTTGTGACCTGTCACTGGCTTACCAATCTCGTAGCCTTCCTTCTCCATGTCATCCAGAAACCACTTAGTGTGGATGGGCCAGCGCTCCGTGCTCATCATGGAGGCGTTACGCGGGAACCTTGGAGGGGCCATCGCCCTGAAGCTCAGCTTCTGCGGGAAGTAGGCTCTGCGGGCATCCTCCATCTCAGGGGTACCTAGAATGAGCCCCCACTCGTTGGCTATGCGCTGAGCTGTACGAGGGGACATAGGAGTATGAACGAAGTCATCATCAGAGCCGAGACACAGGAAGTCTGGGAGGCTGTAGATGACCATAGGACGCCCATCAGGGCGCTGCAGCTCCAAGGGGTACAGGGTCCTCATGAAGCTCGGGATGTTCCCCCTCAGATACTCCTCCGTCAGAAACCTCTCCCGCACTATCCCAAAGCTCACTCCCTGGGCTAGCAAGTAGGTAACCATCTGGGAGGCTGCACGAGCCTCCGTCGGGCGTTCAGGCACTGTCGTGAGCTTCATACACGGGTGGGTCATCGTTCCTCTCCTCCTTCAGCTTGCAATCTACCTTCTTGCTCGTTCCTAGCTCGCGACTCGATATCTCTCGGGCCTCATACCAGGACTCCGCGTCTACTGTTACCGTACTGTCCGGCTCGTCGCATATCCACCCTATCCAGGGCTTAAGCTTGCGCGCTGGACCTTCCTTCTTAAGCTCCTCGAGACTCTCCTTCCTCCGTTGCTGCTCCTCTGGTGTTGGCTTTTGCCACCGCTCATCGCACACACGCACACCTCCTAGCTAGGCGTGGACCAAACGCCTTGTCCTAGAAAAACGGACGAGATTCTAGGATAAGCGATGTGGAAGGAGGTCTGCAAACCATGTCGACCTGTTCGTGTATAGCTGAGACCGCCTGCGACATCGTCGCAAGCGGAGACACCTGGGATGACTTCTACGAGGAAGAGCGGGAGCTCTCGAAGGACAGGAGGTGCTGCGAGTGCGGCGAGACCCTGAGGAAGGGGTCAATGGCCTTCTACACCAGGGGGTGGATGTGGGACAGGGACGAGGAAGGAGAGGAGCTGGAGGGAGAGGAGGACCCGGACACGGTATCTGAGGATTGGACGTGCAAGGGGTGCCACGCCATCCGAAAGGACCTGTACGGCGGCTGCATAATACTCGGCGAGCTTCGGGAGATGCTCAGCGAGTGCTTGGGCTTTGACTACGTTACCGGTGAGTACGACGAGGAGGATGAGCCATCAGATGCGGAGAGGGCACGGTACATCAAGGAGAGTGAGGAGAGGCAGAGGAGACTTGAGGAGCTGAGGTACGCAAAGACCTGCTAGGAGGTAACATGAGCATAGCGATGCATGGGTACAAGGGCACTCGGGAGTCACTAGAGCTGGTACACATGGATGACTACCCATCCTGGTCCACCAGCAACGCTGCCAGGCTGCTGGTACACCTGGGATACACCGGAGATATCTGGAGAGCTCCGGTGTTCTCTGTGGAGGAGCTGCGCGAGGGGATAGAGAATGCCCTAGTGAGGGTAACATCGTTCCCTTATGTCAAAGGGGGATACCTAGACAGGAGGTTCAAGGAGATGCGTGAGCACCTCAAGATGCTGGAGTCTGCGGGCGCGCGCTACGTGAGCTTCGCGTAGCAGTGTAGGGGAGCGCACGAGCTCCCCTTTTTTAGCTCCCTAAGCTCCGGCTGCTAGCTGCGCCTGCCTAGCTGCGCGAAGCTTGGCTGCCCTCTGGGCCATCTGCGACTCAGCCGCCTGCATCGTGGATGACCCAGCCTGCGACACCGTCTGCTTTGGTATCATGGCAATCCGGTTCATGGCGGTTAGAGCTCCGGTGGTGTCCCCTCCGGCTCCCCGCAGACCCATGGCAAGCATTGCTGTCGGGTCCCTTATCTCCCCGCCCGTGGCTGCCTCCGCTGCTCTCCTAAAGCTGGGGTCCTCCATCAGCTTCTTGGCGCGGGTCATGTGCGAAGGAAGGGCGGGAGCCCCTGACGCCAACCTTTGACCCGCCCTTGTTGGGGGCAGAACCCTGCCTATTGTCTTTGGTTTGGCTACCGATGCGACGCCCCTCGTTAAGAACTTCGGAATAGGCAGGCTCTTGGCCACCTTAGACATGTAGTCGTGTAGCGACCTGACTAGCTGTAGGGTCTCACCGTCCATGGCTCTACTTTACCAAAAGGAGCGTCTATATAGGAGACTCAGGGGTCGGGTCCTCTACGTCAGAGATGTCGAACTCGAAGTCCTGCTCCTCATACTCGGCAAGTATGGACTGCTTATCTATCACACCCCTTCGCACCTTGCGCAGCGGGAGGTCAATACGACTAACATCCCTAATCTGCTCCAACATATATCCGGAGTAGCTGACAGATGAGGTGGACATCCCGAAGAATGTAGAGAACCTTCCCTGTAGAAGCACATCAACAGCCCTGTCCGCTCCCTTCTCTATGAAGCTTGCAACTAGAGTGTCAACCGATGGGACGACAGAGCAGCTATATGACTCCAGTATCTGCATCCCAAGAAGAGCTGCCGCATACAGCTGGTTTATGTAGTCATACGCCGTGCCTACTGCTACAGCACTAGGATTAGTGCTGTACACCAGAGGGTTCACAGCGGCATACATATTCTGAAAGTATACGGGGTTGTTCTGGGACAGGGACAGCCAGCTTTCTGCCTGCTCTTTGAAGGTGTCGAACGTTTGACCCTGAGACCTTCTGATTCGGGCAAACGGTATCTGGATGTCGAGACCCATCGCGACTACACCCATGTCTGTAGATACCGGCGGGTCTACCTCTATTAGGTTCCTGCTCAGCTCCAGACCGACAATAGTGTGCGATGAGCTGGGCGACAACGGGGATGTCAGGTACAGCTCAAACACGTCTCCGATAGATATCTCGCTAGATGTCCTTGGTATCTGTACGTAGGCCGTGGTCCCGCGCTCGTCTACCGGTGAGGAGAAGAACAGGCCCATTGCGGTGCTTGGGTTCGGTATAGGGTTTAGAAGAGAATCGTAGTAGAACCCATCTCCGTCCGTAATCTGTAGTCTGGTGTCTGTCGTCTCGTCCGTGCTCGTAAATGTAACAGACCTGTAACCGAGCTCAGCGTTTTCTGCGAATACAGGCAAACCTCTGTAGGTCACTACCGGTATGGTGTTCTCTAAGGGGAGCTCAAACGGTATCTGCGTTCCCAAGAGCACGCCAGAGCGAACAACCCTGTACTCTCCATCAGCAAGACTACCCTCAGACACTCTTAAGATGCAGTTATTGGGCGGTAGAAAGCTAGGACCTATCTCCACAAGAACGTCTGACACATCTGTAGGAGGCGCCGAGAAAGTGACCTCCACGTACGTATCGCTTATGCCTGTTACTGGACCGAACTTGTTGACGTCTGCTGAGTCCGCTGCCTCCCTAAGAACTAGAACGTCACCGATGGACACCCCTGAATCAGCGACGTTAGCTAGAGTCACTGTGGTTACCGCCCCAACCGTAGAGACGTCTGCGTTGCCCCTGACCTTGTAGAGTATATAGGTGAGAGAGGACGTAGTACTGGTTCTACCCTTTCCAGTGTAGATGTCCGCTGAGAACTCTGTGTCCAGCACTATCCTTGTATTGTTCCTAGGCGCTACTGCGGGAGTCTTGTTTACCTCTTCCGCAATCTCTAAGGCTGTTATCGGTCTAGAGTACGCCACCATCTCAGGGTAGAACCCTATAGACGTTAGTGCCGTTGTATAGTCGGTACCTGCTCCATCGTCCGTAGGAAGGCGTATGTACCAGTTAAACTCTAGAGCGTTGGAGTAGTGCGGCTCTGGGATGAACAGTCGTACTAGTCCTGGATAGGGACCTATATCAATGCGCACATCCGTATCCGTTACCGTAGGCCCGCCGTTAGTTATCACGGCCCATAGAACATTCCCGATAACGTTAATAATGGCGTAGGTGTACCTCTTGTTGCTGCCCGTACGGACAACCAAAACATCTGTGCCGGCTGTAACGCCTAACGCCGCAAAGTCTACACTAGCGTCGGCAGCTATACGGTCTATTCCTGGGAATACACCGTCAGCTACTATAGTAACCTCACCAGTCCACCTACTAGGATAGTAGTATACCTCTGCCTCAACGTATGGGTTAGCCCCCCAGGTAGCTACGCATGCGCTGTTTATAGCCTCTACCTGTGCGTACGCGGATGACGCTGGAGCGACATTTAACGTAACATCCACAGGGACGACTCCAGTTACCTCTATCCGGATAACATCGTCTGGGGCGGTTACGTTGTACGTCTCACTTAAAGCTCCGGATATCTGGGCCACGAAGCTCCCAGGGATGCTCAGTGTCGTTGTTAGCGAAGTATCGCTCTCTAGCTGCACATCTAGCTGGGTCTCCCCCGGCACGACTGGATATGGTCCGTGCTCGTCTGCTGTCTTACTCGCTGGTAGCGCAAGATGGTCGTTATCTGCGTACGGCTGGCTATCTCCCTCAATGTTTACAAATGAGGATACAGCCGGGAGGGAGCCGAAACCTCTGACCACCGCTCTAGCAGCAAGCACATCTAACGTAACGTCCTTGAGCCTCTCTAGCCTACCCTCCTTACCGAGAGCGTCCATCTCCTCTGCTGCAGTCCCTATGACACTCCTAGCATTCGCTATTATTGATGAGGTCAGCGACGAGGCTAGCTGCAAGCTGCTGAAGTCGTCTATGCTTGCGCTGAGATACTGCATACCCTCAACTACCTCCTCGTATGCGCTCTTTAAGGAGCTAATAAGTGCGGGGATGCGTACCCTGGCCTCCTCCGGAGTCTGAACAGCTTCTCCGTTCAAACGGATATTACCCCCAGTGTCCTCTAGGAACCTATCCGTGTTTGCTTTAAAACGTATGTACGCGGGGACATCCTCTATAGAGGAGAAAGATGTATCCCGGTTACTGGCGGCCGTTTCCAGAGCATAAAGGGCTGTGGAGGCGTTGAACAAGCTAGATAGGTTATCTATGGGTAGAGACCTCCTACCAGTTGCTGTTACAGCCTGTAGTAGCTCCTCTATTGAGCTCAATACAGAGCTAATAGCTGAGTACAGACGGTTGGCACCTAGAAGCACAACATAGTACGGCGCCGTAGGGCTTGTGACGAACACCCCGGCAGCGGCATTCTGAATGTCGCTAAAGGTTACCGACAGCTCCCGATTGCCCCGTACTCCTACAGGTCTCCTGATGCTGCTTTGTACAAGCTTCTCAACGGCGTCTTGTACCTCTTCCGGGGTGTACATACTACTGCAAGCTCATCCTAAGGTTGTTGCTCAGCGCCTCTCTAAGGAGAGCTATAGCCCTCATTAACGTGGGGTCCGCGCAGTTTCTAGAACCCTCTATCTTCCTGCAGTCCTCCTCAACCATCCTCATCGTCTCTACGTCCAAGCCCTCAGCTACCCTGCTGACCTCTTTTTCAAGTATGCTTCTATCGTGCTGAGGCATACTACACAGCTGCTGCAGTATGCGAGCCGTGACCTCTGACGACAGAACAATCATCTCGTCGTCCGTTACTGCCTTCTTGCGCTCAGGTTTGTACCCAAGAAGGGCTACTCCGACAGAGCCTATGGTCACGGGCATCGAGATGCTTCTACCCTCTATCTCAAGCTCGTTAAGAGCTTTTGTCAGCTCCTTGCTCATAGTGTCGGCATCTACTGCGTGGCTTCCGCTACGTGCAAAAGGGATTACAACCGCCCTCCACTTCATCAGCTCACTCTCCTCCTAATGTTGTCGTCGCATAATGAGCCTCGTACTGGCTCATATACACGGTGTCACTCTGGTCAAGAACGTCCAAGGAGACATCAACAACCGCGTGCTGCTGAACCTCCTCTCCTCCTCTCTTGCTTTTCTTACTCCTCCTTGTCTCAGCCGGTCTACCTACATGTAGAATAGCAGGAACATTAAGCTTACGTATACACTCCCTTACATTATCAGGGTCCAGGTCTAACGCCTCACAGATAGCCAAGAAGCTCGTGATTGTGTTTCCGTCAACCTCCCTGGCCTCCCAATCAGGATGCCCTGGTCCCTCCTTAAATAGCCACTTGTACGCGTCTAGAGCTAGCTCCTTCTTGTCTAGCTTGCTGCTAGTTCTATAGAGAACCCAGTCGTGCGCAGCCCGCTTAAGAACCTCAACAAGCAAAGCTTTACATCTATGGCAGTTAACCTGTGCCATGCGAGAGCTCGGGTCCCACGGGGACTCAGCGTACGCATCCTCCTCCTCTTTCTCCTCTTTTGCCTCTTTCCTTGTATCCCTCTTACTCTCCTCCTTCTGGACACACGACGCCCCGTGTATGAGCAACCTAAGAGCCGCTCTAAGACGGGACACCCTCTCGTCTATAAGCGCGTCTAGGTCAGAGCCGTTGTACAGGTCCTTCAGCCTGTAAAGCAGAAAAAGAGACACTGTAAGTGTCCCTACTGCAGCAATGATAGCGTCATACTTGCTAGTGTACTGAGATAGCTCCATCTACAACCTCCACTGGCGTGTCTGGTATGCTGATGACAGAGGTATCTCTTCGCTCCGCTACTACGCTTGCTTCTCCGGCACCCACGGCGGTAATGACCAGATTATCCCCGGACACTGCAACGGTAGCCACACCGGTATCTGAGCTGCTCCACAGAACGTCTGCAATAGCCGCCCCATCTAGCTCCCTGCCGTCTGTGGTTACAACCGTAGGGGTGACCTCGATTGAGTCCTCCACGTACAAGCTGTACGGTCCGGATGGGTCTAGCGTGACTGTCTTTACTCTCGGGAATAGCAGGTCTGGTAGGTTCACACTGGCTTGGTTCGGGACTGACACAGCTCTAAGGAGGTCCTCCCTATCTTGAATCATAGCGCAGTAGTTTCCGAAGCGTATGAGGTCTATCTGAGCAAACCCGTTGTCATCTGTTCTTATCGTTTGTCTCTCTGTTACGACCCCATCTCCGTCTAGCAGGATGGGGTCAAACCTTGCAATGAAATGAATGTCGAGGTTCCTCTTAGGAGAGCCAGACACGTCTCTGAAGAACCCTGACGCTCGACACAATCTTGGGTCAGAAGCTACAGGTACGGAGAGCACCTCGCAGTAGACGTTGAACACGTTGCTGCTAGGCACAGCCGGGGCGGGAGGCCCCACGACCTCCATAAGCTGAGGCTGCGTAAACTGTGTGTGCTGCTTGAAGAACCGCAGAGAGTAGCTTTGGGTGCTAAGGAGGAAGCTAGCCTTCCCGCTCTCGTCCGTCTCTCCCCTAGTGTAGAACAGAGCGCCATCGGTGCTGTACACGTGGACAACCGCACCAGCAATAGGAGCGTTATCTGGGGCGCTACTTAGGACGTAAACATCTACAGGCTCATACGACATCAGACGTACCTCATAAGAACTGTGTCACCGGCGGCGGGGACGTGCCTAAGCCTAAGCCGCTTCCCTAGCTTGTCCTCTATCTTGAGGCGCTTCCACCTGCTTATAAGATGTAGCTCCCCAAGGGGCTGTGCGGCTAAGTAGTGCTTAATAGAGAGACCCGTACACCGTAGAACGGCGGTGCCCCACACACCCTTGTGCGGGAACACAAACCTAACTAGCCCTGCCTCAGCAGGGTCAATCACAGAGACCGCCTCTCTGCATACACGATGTTAGGCACCTGCACCTTGAAAGCGTCATCGCCTGCTCCTACTGTTGGGTCTAGCAGGTTGAACCTCTTTATGCTTGTATCCGCAGGAACGACGATATCCCTGGTCAAAGGAGTTCCCTCTATAGCCACGGACACCTTCTGGCCACGAAGCAGCTGAAACTCTACGTGTCCCTCTGCATCCGAGCGCTCGATTAGGTCGCTACCGACCATCAAACGGTTGTCTACGATGGTGCTCGTGTGCTGCGCGAACACGCGCACCTCGTGACCAACAAGAGGTACTCCCCGGATGTCGATTAGGTCCAGCTCCCCGATGGCTAGCAGCTCGGAGTCTATCCCTACAACGTTCTCAGGTGAGAACGTATCAGAGAACCTGCTTACAGCCCCCGTCTGCGTGTTTCGGAACCTAGTTCTATAGAAGTACTCGCTGGACCCTAGGATGTCGATGAACCGGTAGAGCTCCTGACTCTCCACCAAAGGCATCCAGGCATTGTGCCCGAAGTCCAGGCTCTCTGGCTCCTCGATAGACAGCCCAAGCAAGGAGGCTACCTCGCACTCCAACACACGAAGGGCCGCGCCTGTTCCCACCATGTTGGTCTGGATGGCTAGCACTCCTAGCTCGTCCACGTAGGCGCTAAGCTTTCCCAGGCTCTTGGATGTAATCTGAGACGCGACGTCTCCCAAGCTAAGGGGGTCTACCCCCGTAAGCAGAATCTCCAGGTCCTCATCCTCGTTGACACGAAGAGCCAGAGTTTGCCCCGTAACGTAAACAAGCCCACCGGCTACTGGGCTGGTGGGCGGGTCCTGCGCCGAACGGGGTAGCCTGGCGGACTTGTAAGCCTCGGCCGTGAGCTCCTCAAACATCCCCTGCGCAGTCTCTCTCGAGCGCCAAACCTCGAGAACATCGAACTGCCCAGAGAAGTCATCCGGAGATGCGATGATATCCAACGTCACGGACTGCGAGTCCGGAGATGCACTAACAGACGCGCCGAGGCTTACAGCCATCCTACTTCTCCTTAGCTCCTAGACCGGACACCAAACCCATCATCTTTGCCAGGTCCGGTATCTGGTCTTTGCGTACCACCTGTCCAGTTTCCTCCATGATGACGTGGGTGTCTAGGTCTATGCCGTGCTCCTTGGCAATCTCCTCCTTCATACGTGCGAGCTCCTCAAGCAGAGCTTTCTTCCTCTCCTCATGCTGTTGCGCAGCTTGCAGGGCAATCTGATACCTAAGCCCCTCGATGAGAATCTTCTGGTGAAGATTCTGCGCCTGGAGCAGCTCCACCTGGGGGAGCATGGTGCCCTTAGTAGGTATACCTGCGATGGTAAGCTTCTCTCGCACGGGGCAGTTGCTGCCCTCATCGGCCTTCTTTTTGGCTGCTTCCCGTCCCTCTCCTCTATCCCATGCGTCGCATCCCATGTCGCTCATGATTCGTTACTCCTCTCTCAGAAAGTCCTCTATCTCGTCAGCCACAAGCGCCGTGGCGCTCGTCACAGTACCGTTAGCAAGCCTCTCGGAGCCCGTTCTACCCTGAAGTATCCTCTTGGATAGCGTAACCTTGTCGTCCAGCTCCTGCAGCCTCTTAGCCCTCCATGCCGTTGTCGCCGCTATCAGCTCCTGAATTCTCTCCGCCTTGGTTGCCATCTAGCATCTCCTTTATAGGTCTGTAGCTTCTCCTATGAAGCTTACACACTCCAAGGCGCTCAAGCGCCTCCTTGTGCATAGGAGTCCCGTACCCAACGTGCTTGCCGAACCCGTATCCAGGATACTCCCCGTCAAGCTCCTTCATGAGAAGGTCGCGATGAACCTTTGCCATGACGCTAGCCGCAGCTATCGCATGTGACTTTGTATCTCCCTTGGTGATGTAGGTAAAGGACCTATCCGCGTTCCTGGCAGGGTTACCGTCTACAAGAACTACTGCCTCTCCCAGCTCCTCCAGGCACGCGTACGCGGCCATGTGTATCGCCCCGCACAACGCGTTAGCAGCTCCAAGCCTATCTAACAGCCATGCAGGTATCTCTACAATCTTACTGAACGTGCACAGCTGCTCCAGCACAGGAAGAACTGACATCCTTCTTTTGTGCGTCTTCAGCCTCTTAGAGTCTAGTATGTTCTCCTCTCCTAGATGCTCTGGCCACGCCATGTTAAGCGGGTACGCTGCGGCTGCCACCACAAGCGGACCTGCCCACGCTCCGTAACCAACCTCGTCTACTCCCACAATGAACCTTTTATTAGCCCTCTTCACGAATGCCGGCACCCACCTTCTCGCTGCTCTTTTCATAGCTAGAAACAGAGACCCCCTATAGGGGGTCTCTCTACCTACTTTCTACTAGTCCTTCCTTCCTCGGTTTAGGTCCTCCGCCTCTCTACACGATATCTCTGTTTTGAGCTGCTCTATGACCTGACACAGCTCCTGAAACAGGGGGGTGTGCGACGTATCGCCTCTGCCAGAGACAAACAGATTACAAGGAGACCAACGGTCTACGCCCATGGCGTCCTTACCATCAGCTTCCTCTAGTAGATAACGACCGTTATCTACTAGGTTACCCTCCACTACTACAACCCTGAACCGGGCCGTCTGTACTAGAACCTTTCTACTCATCCTCCACCTTTCCCAGCAGCTTCCCAGCTGCTAGCTGCAGGTCATGTGCCTTCTCCTGTAGCTCGTTCTCAGCCAACCATCCCACGGCATTAGCAAGCCACCATGCGTTAGCCTGTGGGTCACCGTCATCATCCTTGGATGGCGAAGGGAGCTCTTCCATGGGGGGCCCAGACAAGAGCTCTCTAACCCTCTCCCTCTCCTCCTTCAGCAGGGTCATAGCCTTAAGCATCTGGTCTGCCTTGTACCACGGTATCCTCTTCTCATGCGCGAACTGTATGAGCTCCAACGTATTCTTTATTGACGGGAGACTCAAGGCTCTTGGTACTAGGTCCCGTACCGCCTGACTCTGCGCCTCTACCTCAGCCTTCTTGAACTCCGCGGACGATTCAAGCTCTGTACATTGAAGAACAGAGCCGATGTGTCTGCGTGAGTAATCGTGCTCCAAGATAGATGTCGTACCTCCAAGAACAGAGAACGCGACAGTGCTTATAGAGAAAGCTCCCCTTCCGAAGTCAGAGTTCGTGAAGTTGACACCGATGGCTACAAAGCTCTTATCTACCGGCTCGAACACGTAAGGAAGGCAACAGGTAAGAGAGACCTTTAGGTCATCGTAGTAAGCGGCTACGGGGCCAGCTTTTACAGATTTGCAGCTCTCGATAAAAGCCCTTAGAAGAGCTCTTGTGTCGTACGTCACCCCGAACTTGTCAGATAGGAACGCTCTAATCTCCTCCTTGTCAGCTCCTTTCTCCTTTACCAGGCGCACGAGGAATCTCTTAATCCTCTTTCTGCTCTTACCTGTGGTGAAGGTCTCATGCTCAAACAGCGTGTTGAGTACATGCGGTACCAGCTCTTGTCTCTCCAACTGACCACTTAGCATCCAGCGAATATCGCGCATGGACAGCTTGATGTCCGGCGGGTTGTTGGTCATCTGCTGTAACGCATTCTGATGCAAAATAGCATCGAACGTTTGCTTTGGCTCATCGGGGTTGCAGGCGACCAACCTCAGCTCCCCCTTATTTGGCGTAAGCTTCACCCGCAACGTGTGCGGCAGTGGCAGCTTGTTCGTTACAGTCCTGCCGCAGATAACCTCTAGCATCCTTATCTGCTTAGGGACTCCCTGCTCAACGAAGGAGTGCAACCTCCTCTTCATACTCTCTGCGCGCTTTCCCTCTGCCTCAATCTCTTCGATAGTCGTAATCGTGCTCATCACTTTCTCCATAAAAAAAAAAGGCGCCCGGTGTGGGCGCCTTTCGTATACGCGTGCCTGCCTATTACGTTTGCTCCTTGATTACTCCTTGTATCCTCCCTACAGCGCGAGACACTGTAGAGGGACTCACACCTAGCTTCTTCGCTACAGCCCCCTTCGATGGGAGCCTCTTTAGCTTACTGACCTCGAAGGTACCGTCAGGCTTCTGAACCATCTTGATACCCCTCAATGAGTTGTACACCTCTCGGGTGCGCTGGCTCTGAGCCAGCTCCCTGTCGTACGCCCTCCTCTCTGCGGGTGACTGCGGCCGGAATGTAGGAGGCTTGAAGAACACATCGTTCTCCGGCTTATCCGGCTGCTGGTCCATCAAGCTGAGAACATCCAGTGGTAGAGGGCTGTGCTGATGCGCCATCAGCTCTATCGGGTCCTCTGCGAAGGCACTACCCGATATGTCCTTACGGCTGGTGTCCATCCGAAGCTTTCGTACAATCTTCTCCGGCTGACCCATGAAGTCCGCCATCTGCGAGTCAGTCGGGGACTCCCCTAGCCTCTCCTGCAGCTGGTTGTGCGCCCTCTGGTACGGTCCGATAAGGCGGCTACGGTCCGATGGTGTGTACGCAAGATTAGAGTGCAGCTCAATCTTGCGAAGAACCTTCTTGTGGTTCGTGTTGACCCACGTGTTCAGCTCCGCCTTCCTAGGGTCCCATGTTTTATGGGCGTGCACCGTGGCGTCCAAGAGGTCTAGCCTCAAGGCATCCTTGTTGACCTGCGGGGCGTTCCCCCACATGGACAGGTTACGCTGGATAGCCGGGTTGAACCTATCCAGCGACGCGTTCAGAAGCTCCTTCTTCCTTTGCCCCTCCGGCTCCTTGTGCCATTGTTTCCAGGCTTCAAAGTCCGCCTGGGCGGCGGGCTTAGGAAACGCAATCTTCTCTAGCTCCAGCTCTGAGAGCTTAATCATGTTACCTCCTGTTACAGAGGAGCTTCACCGTATCCTGCATGGTCAGCTGAGCGTGCGACACCTTCTTGAAGTGCCCTTTAGGGGAAGGAGGAGCTACAAAAGACCGGCTTAGAACACCGTCTCTGGCGTCCGCTGCTCTGTCCTTAACATCCGGGCTGTACTGCTCCGGGTCATCCCCATCCCATTCGTCGCCTTCGCCGACCTCTCCAGGGTCCTCTGCATTTACTGCTTGAGCCCCCTGTACGGTGTCGTCCTCGTTTGTCTCCGGTGGCTTGTCCTGAGCTTCCTTCTTCAAGAAAGCCTCGGCAAAACCTTCTTCAAAACGTTGATACGCCGACTTACCTACTACAGTAACCATGACTGTAGTCTAGCAGGTGCTGCTCTATAGCACCTAGGCCGGCATCACCCTCTTATTCCACCTTTTTGCTCCGGCTACCAAACCCCACCCACAACGTCCCAGCGGGAGGTGCCTGTCGGGAATACGGTGCTTCCCGCCGTAATGTGGAGCATCACGGATAGGTTGCTCACTCGTTGCGTTATAGCGACGTCTGACGCACGCTCCACGCCTACAATCTTACGTACGGCCTTCTGCAGGTTGGGACGTACATCCTCGTGGTTGAGCTCCTCTCGTACCACAGCTGCCGCCTCTGATATGCCTGTAAGCACAGCGGACGCAACCTTAAGCTCCGCGCTCAGCATAGGCAGTATGGCCTGCCCGTCCATATGTACTCCCGTAATCTCTATCTCTATCTCCTCCTTCACTCTCTTGGCTGCCTCTATCACTCTGGTCAGCCCCTTCCAAGACATCTCCTCCTGGCGAGCAAGGAGCACTAGGCTCTCCTCACTGCGCTGCTCCATGACAAGCTGTGTGTACACCCTTCGCATCGTCTCGACGCAGTACGTGCGGCAAGCCACCTGCACTAGGTAGAAAGCTCTAAGGCGGGACACCGCAGGAGTACAGGCTTCCTCCTTCGCCTGAGACTCCAAATCTTCCACCTCCTCCCCTAGATGTTCACATAGATACAGACCTGCATTCTTCTGCAGGTCTCTCCTAACTTCCTTTGCATAGCTACTAAAGATGGGACAGGTCACTATGTCCTCCTTCCCCCATCTTATAGCGCGTACGCCTGGAGTTTTTCAGCTGGCGGCTAGGCCGGGCAAGACGTGGCCGGAGCCCGGTCCCTTTGGCTTAGCTAGGGTCCCTATGCCCTTGCCAGGGTGAACCGCGGCACGGGGCAGACCTACCCTTTTGGTGGCTGCTAGCATCGCTGCGGGGCTCGACGCCGCCTCCTTCAGGAGTCCCATGGCCTCGGCCTTCTTACGCATACGACTGCGCTGCTCCCTCGACGCAGCAGCCATCTCCAGCATGCGCTTGACCTGCTCATTCCACGCAGAAGCCATCTCCCTCTGCTCCTTCAGCTTGGAGGGATACATAGCAGCTGTTCCTGCGGCCATACCAGCACCCATACCAAGACCCGTACCCAAGATGGCGCCAGGGACTGCAGCTCGGGGGTGTAAGCGGCTTGCAAGGTACCCTAGCCCTACTCCCCCCAGAGATCCCCCAAAACCAAGACCGAGTACACCACCGCCACCAACTGCCCTCCCAAAAGCACGGTTCTTTATGTGCTCTTCGCTCCCAGGCTCAAGACGCTCACCACGCCTGGGCTTGTCTAGAAACTCAGGAAGTACGGCGCTCTCCTTAAGCTTCGGACTGTCGAGGTCTCCTGGGTTGGCGGCCTTCTTGTACTCCTTCTTGGGCTCGTCGTATTTGGCCTTAGCCTCTCGCTTACCCTCCGACGTACCGTAGCCCTTCGGAGTTTTCCCCAGGCTGTGGCTTTGCTGTGTAGCAATTGCGAAAGCTGTGCTCTTTCGCATGCTTGGGTTGCGCGCTAGAAGGTGCTCCGCCCTGTTGTGTATCCACTGTGGCATATCAGAGTCCTGTCATCTTCGTGATGTCTTGGCGAAGCTTGGTGCTAGGCCTGTTCTCGATGTAATCGCGCAGCTTGGCTTCCTGCGAGCGCTTTGCTAGAGCACGCGCCACTAGGGGCCCTATAGCGCTAACCGTTCCGGCACCAAGGGCAGCAGCTGTCAAAGCCCTGCCAACATTCTTAGAACCTGATGCCACACCCTTTAGCTTTTCCCAAGAACCAGCTCTAGGTGCGTGCAGATAGCCTCCCTTACCCGCCTCACCCATGAACGCCTTAGGTACCGCTCCGCTGGCCAGTCCACCCACGAGAGCAGATGCAGGACCTACAATAGCCCCCGTAGCTGCGGCCCGTCCTACATCCTCTTTGGTGACCTTCTCCTTCTCTAGCTTTCGTAGCTTCTTAAGTGCCTCTTCCGCCTCAGAGTATGTGATGGCGGCCTCTCCGCCCTTCTCCAGGTCTCCCAGCGCTGTGAAGTTGCGCTGGTCCAGCTCATCTGTAGCTACGTCGGGCTCTGTGCTTTTCGCCACCGGAGTCTTGTCCGCACTTACAGGTCCCTTGGGACGCCTGAACTCCAAGCTACCTGGCAGCACCAAAGGGTTGGCTCTTGAGGCCTTCTTGATGGCCTCCGTCTGCTTGTACAGCGTGCCGTCCTTCTCCTTGCTAAGGAGAGTGGCTACACGCATAGGTCTTCTTCCAGCACGAGCATTAGCTACCTGCATACAGCCCTTAGAGGCAGCCTCCTTGTGCATCTCACGTACGAGGTCTATCAGCTCCTGTTCCACCCTTACAGCCTACCATCTGCTGCTACTTTTGGGAGCTAAAGGGGAAAATCCCCCAAGGGAGGCGACGCTCAACGCGGTGCCGTCTCCCACAATCTATCTTTTTTCATGAGATGGGCTAACCCAACAAAGCGCGTGTGAACCTCACCGCTGTAGCGTACTTCTGTACTGCAAGTAGCTTAGCTAGACGGGTGTCTCCTGCTTGTGCAGCGTTAGACCCCTCTTTAATCTTCACGATGCTCCTAATGTCGGGGGGTACTAGACCGAACAGGTCACCGTAGGGACCGAATGCTCTAGAGTGAAAACCCTCTATCCCCTGCAGCACCTTTCTACCATCTGATGACAAAGTAAGGTCTGATGTCCCAAACATGTCTACCATCGTGGCTATAGGTCTCCACACGTACGACTTGATGAACTCCTCCACATCTATATCGTTCATCTTGATGTAGCTGTACGTGAAGAGGATGAACTCTACTGCGTCCTGGATGCTAGCATCCTTGTCTAGAGCGATTATCCCAGGAGCCTGTGCCTTCGGGTCCTCCTTACTCTCCGCGTCTAGCTTGTCCTCTGTACCATCATTCGCATTAAGGTTGCTGTCTCCACGCGGTACATCGCCTACATCCACGACCTGCTGTGCATCAGTGATAGCTCCGGTCTTGAAGAAGTAGTTGTACGCTTCCCCAATCTTGGCTGATGACCACACGTCCCCATACCACCCAGGCTTTATATACTCTTCGACCGGGAGCTCCTTCTTCTCTCTTCTGTAGCGGGGTATCTCCTCATCTATCCTGTACGCCTTCAGGGTGATGTTGATACTTCTACCCCCAGAGAGCTCTGTTATCTCGGGCCCGTACTCATTCCCATTTATAGGTATCCCTACAGGTACCTTGATAGTCCTCCCAGCAGCTCCTTTGCTACGCCTTCTAGGGACATATAGGTCTATCTTCTTTCCCTCCTGCAGCTGGCCCAAGCTCTTAAGGAGCTCCTTGTACTGCGGGGTGTAATAGTACGCTGGTCCTGCGTAGATGTGGGTGACCTCCTTGACGTTTATAATCTTGCCGTTGTTTGGTCCTAGAGAGTGTATTCTGGGAGCGGTTAGAGCCGCTACGTCTGTAGTTCTCTTAGCATCCGCGCTCATACGCCGCTTAACCGTACGGTCCTTTACGCCCACACCGAGGAACTCTATATCCTCGTTAGGTTGGCGCGGGTACGAGCAGACTATCTCCGTCTTTCCGTTCCCTCCCTGCTGCGTAGCCATGTGAGATGATGCCGTGAAGTTTGCCAGGTAGTGTGTTCCAAGCCCGGCGCTAAGGTCTATGCCCTGCATGCCGCCGACACCCCACTTGGACGCCTCCGGACTGTTGCGCAGACGCTCCTTCATCTCATTGTGCTCTGCCACCTTCTGGGCGTCTATGTACCGGTCTAGCACTAGTCCAGGGAAACCACAGGCGATGTATGGGTTGAAGAAGCCACTAACCCTCGCCTTACGCGCGTTGAACTTGTGCTTGAAGTAGATGAAGTTTGCTGCCCTCTGCGCGTAGGATATCTTCCCAGGAAGCTTAGAGTCTCCTGCACGTCTGGCCGCAAACAGATTGAACTCTCCCATCTTCTCAAACACCGGTAGGATGCCCGTAAAGAGCTCATGCGTGAGGAGGTCGTTCCTTATGACGTCTCTAAGCTGCGCTTGAGACGACCTTAGGCTACCTGCTTGCGGAGCGAAGTAGTAGCTGTCAAACAAGAAGTCCTCCCCAAAGAACTCGTCGTGCGTCTTAAGCAAAAGGCGTGTGGGCTCCTTAAGAAACGCGCGCTCGTAGGTGTACATGTTGTACACCTCGGGGAATATTACGTTGCATCTAGGGGGGGCAGAGAACCACAGGTCTGGACGCAGCACATGCTGGTTCAGCCTGTGAGGCATGATTGTAGAGCTCTCCTTAGAGTGAAGAACCAGGTCTGGAATCTTTAACGCGTTCTTCAGAACTACATCTATGCTCTTCTCTATCTGGTCCCACTGCCTTGATGAGGCTCTAGGACGCATGTACGGAATCCTAGCTTGCAGCAAACCGAGATTGTATGACATCTCAGTGAATAGCTTCCTCGCGTTCGCCAGCGTAGGAGAGAACCCGCACTTCCTCAAGGCGCTTATCGCCACGCCGCGCATACTCTTTAGAGACCTCAAAACATCTGTCTTCGCGTTGTTCTCTTGCGCCCTAAGGTCAGCTTTGCTCTCCGCCGACACACCCGCAAACCCCCCACTTAGACGGAACGTCTCAATCCCTATAGCTACGTTGCCCATCCCTAAGGCGATGCTCTCAGCGTACTCAACTAAAGGCTTTGTCTCTGGCGCATCACGGAACGACCTACGTACCTTCTTTACGTCCTCTACAGGGGTACCCGGTACGAACGCAGGACATGGCTGAGCATACGTCTCGTAGAACATCACGGCAGTCATTGCGTTGATGCACTTACGAATGCTAGCTTGCCCTCCTAACCCGCCTACCCGTCTGTTGAACAGCCCGCTGTATCCTCTGGCTCTCATCAGAGATTCAGACGTAGGGTCCTTCTCTAGGGCAGTTACCATCTGAGTAAGGTGTAAGCGTAGCTCTGCAATAGAGAAGAACAGGTTCTGACCTCGGTACCGCTGAGGAGCTTTTCCGTCCGGTCTCGGTGGCGGGTAGTACGAGCCGCCAATGGCCTCGATAAGGCGCACGATACCCGCAGCCAAACCCTTCATGTTGGGGAACGTGTTGCACTTACCCGCGCTGACAATCTGTGCAACCGTGCCTCCTGGGCTCCCTAGGATGGGGTCCGTGAATAGGTTGGTTGCGGCACCAGAGAACATAGCCTTCATGCCTGGGCCGAACAGTCCCCCGCCACCGCTCTGGTAGGCATAATCCCAGTAGTTGCTGAAGTCTTCGCACTGAAGAACAAGAGACCGCTGATGCGGAGCTTTTACCCATTGAAACCCTACAACCTCCCCTGAGAACAGAACCTTGTACTTGCTGCTGCGTATGTCTACTCTATCGTCCTCGGATAGGTTCTCATTCGTTATCACGCCGAAAGGGTCTGCCGTCTTCCCCGTTCTCTTCTCTACCCTCTTGAGCGCCTGCTCGTACATTGTAGGGTTAGCCGACTCCCTGTGCTTGTAGTCACCTACGTTATGCACATAGGGCGTATTCACCTGATAGTTATCTAGAAAGAACAGATGAACTACTGTCCTAGGGAGAAGCTTTGTACCCTCGTCTAAAGGAAGAACCTGAAGCGAGGCTACAGACGGGCTGTTGGGCGCCGTCTGTACATTGGCAGAGATGATAGGAACCTCAACCCCCTCTAAGAACAGACGAAGCCTGAGGGCGTATACGTATGATTTAGACACTACGGCCAGCTCCAGTTCTTCTTGTACGAGAATGGGTCATCTTCCTCCTCCGGCTCTAAGCACTCAACACCGAATGGGTTGTCGTCCGCCAGCCCAAACCTTCTCTTTCTCTGCAGCTCTGATATGGCCTCTGGACTATTACGGTACGTGCCCGTCGGGTCTAGGGTGCCCTCAGCGGATATGAGAGCAAAGGCTGTTACGTCCCCTTCCACCTTGCTAGAGGTGTCTGTCGTGCACACCTCACGCTCTCCCGAGCGAGAGTACTCTTGCCCGTTCTCGTCCACACCGGCCTCTGCGTAGTATTGACTAGAGCACGTCTGGTTCTTAGCATCTAAGAACCGCTCCATAGCGCTCCTGTAGTCATCCTCAGCCGCGTAGGTAAACTTGGAGAAGTCCTTAAACCCTGGGTCTCCAGACTCTCCCAGACCACTACCGAACCCCAAACCTCCAAGGTCCCCGAAACCAGCCTGTCCGAATCCTGGTCCCCCGAAGTCACTGGGGTAGCCGTAATACGGGTCGCCCGCCCCCTCAGTGTAGCGCGGGTCCTTCTCCTCTTTTGGAGGCCCGAATATGCTGCCTAGTGGGTCCTGCTCAGTTCCCACGTACGCCTCTACACCTATGCCAGCAAACAGGCCGTATTCGTCATTCTCCTTGCTGTACTCATAGCCGTAACCGTACCCGTATCCGTTGTTAGGCTGTGGTCCGTACACAGCCGAAGCCTTAGACTTGCTGCCCCCTAGACTGACACCTGCTACCGCCCCAAAGCTCTCTCCCAGGCCCAGCCCGGTCATTGACTTAGGGTTGTTCACGTCCGCGCCAAAGCACGCAAGCGTCTCAATAGACTTCCTAAACAGGTCCTCAATCTCAAAAGAGGAGCGAACTGTAGGAGCCTCCGGAGACGGAAGACCGCCTGATAGGTTGTCGTACGCTACATCTCTACCACCGATGTACTCATCCTCGTTGTCTGTAATCTTACCCCTCAGGGGCTTACCTCGAAGGTAGATGTAGTTGTTAAGAAGTGCTTCTCTCTCCTCAGGGCTCAGCTGGAACAGATAGCGGTCTACGTCTGCTGCGAACGCTGTGCTCGAGTAGAACGCGTCATAGCTACTCTCTGTAAGCCTCCCTCTGGCTGAGAGTAAAGCTGCGTTTCGGAGGTGAGTCGTTAGCTGCTCTCTAGAGTTCCCTGCAGTTAGGTCTACTCCGTCAGGTAGGAGAACACTAGAGCGCACGGGGTACGCATTGTTGCTAGTCAGAGAGATGTTAGAGTAAGCCGTTACAAAGAACTGGAAGGACAATCCAACACTGAGTGGCTGCTGTGACGTCTTCTTCGCGTTGGCCATCAGCATGTACCCCTCTACGACCGTGTCGTCGTAGAACAGGTAGCAACGCGCACCCATCTCTACAAGCTTAGTTCCGCGGAAGTATTTGTCGTAGTTCTCCCACCACTCAGCTTCCCAGTTGAAGTCGTTACTGTTCACCAAGAGAGCAGTACACTGGAGCATCTTCGGCGCTTCCCCGAAGAAGAAGACATAGGCGTCCCCGAACGTCTCAAGAATCTGCTTCTTCTCCATCCTCTGCTCTGTAACCTCTTGAAGGATGAAGTTAGAGTACCCGCTACCGACGTCCTTTCTGGAGCCGCTGTCTATTAGAGGTATCTCTACCCCGTTGGCGCCTATCACCTTTATCATGGCGTAGGTGTCGTCTTTTATCTCCAGACCCCGTACTGGTCTTCTAGCCCGCGACCTTCCGGCCCTACTCTTTCCGGATGTCTGTCCAGAGATATTGTCTGCGTAGTAGTTCTGCAGGATGTTTGTAACGAGCTCTATAAAGACAGCCACGACTACCTCAGATTACAACAGAGTTCTTGATTAGCCAATCACGTACTGAGCGCTCAGGAGGCATGCCCTTGTAGAACTCCCCTGTTGTGATGGAGAAGGCAATAGCTTTTACCATCACTAGAAACGGGTCCTCAGGTATCACCTTGTCACGCATGACAAACTGGTAAAGTCTGTCTCCTTTGCGAAACGTAAAAGGGACCTCTGTTCTACACGGAAGAGCCCCGCATGCAGGGGGCTCGGTAAACGGTGTAACACCTTGATATAGTAGAGACCGCATTATGTACCTCCTACTTTTCCTCTCCGTCCTTACTCTTTTCTACTGCAGCTGATATCTGATTTGCAGAAGCTCTAACGGCATCTGTAGTTTCCTGAGTGGAGCTCTCTATCATGGAGAGCGATGAGACCATCTTGGCCATAAGAGGATTGTTGGCCTCATCCTCCTTCAACTTCTTCTCCTGTATGTCCTTTGATATGAGCTCCTTAGTCCTGTCCATCTCCTTCATCAGCTCTTGAGTCTCTTTAGCCTTGTCTCCTTCTGCTGTACGCATAACGCCAGATGCTTGTAGGGTCTTCACCATCTGCTTCATGGTGGCGTCGCTGACGTCTCCGCCCTCGAGCCCCATACTCTTAAGTATCCCCTTTGCCGTAATAAGCTGAGACCCCTCCCCCTGCTTTTCCATCTTTCCGTATCCGGCAATTGCGGCCTTCCTTCTCGTCGCCGCGTCTATCTCTCCTCCAAGCATCTTTGCTACAGTCCCCTGTATGTCTCTGCTCTTATGCAGCCTATCCTTAGTCTTACCTGTCTGGGCTACGTAGTCTGCTAAACCATGGGCCCCTCCAGCCCTAAGCTTACCAGCTACCGCCTTAGACTCCTCTAGAGACATACTAAACAGCTCTCCTCTAGCATCAGACCTAGAGAAACCAGCCTCCTCCATCAACCTCTGGTCTCTCTCCTCCATTCCAGATACCCCGGACATCTGCCTCTCTGCCTCTGTGGCGCGGAACATGTACTTGAGGAAGTTCTGGCCCTTTTCCCCCATAGCCGCCAGAGCTTTCTCATCTAGACCTGTCAGCTTTAAATCACCACCCTCTGTTCGCTCTACCATGCCGTACAGTCTGCCTGCCTTATCAAATGACTTTCTTGCTCTAGCACTCGCTTGCAGCGCAGCTTGACGCACCCTCTCCTTGACCTTGTGTTGCTGTAGCCCCCCGTGCGCAGCAGCAGTCGCAAGTAGCTGCTGCTTCGTAACCTTCGGTGCGCCAGGAGGCAATGACGCATTCTGCTCCTCTACAAGCTTGTCCAACCCGGCATCAAACCCTTCCCCTCCACCTGAATCCTCAAATAGGGTAGCAACCCTGGATGCTACATCTGCTGTACCGCGTACGAACAGCTCAGATTGAGCCTGTTTCAGGTCAGCCCCCTTAAGCTTACCAGCGTCCATCATCTGCCGGAGAGACGCCATCTTCTTAAGATTCTCTTGAACAGCTTCGACACGCCTATCTGAGTCTTTGCTAAGCAACCTGGCATTCAGGTCGCGCATCTCTTTAGTATCGAGCGTCTTGCCTATAAGGGCTGCTCTATTCGATATCTCTGTGCCCTTTATAGACTCATTAAAGGCGCCCATGGCCATGCCTACAGGAGGCATCAGAGCTCCTGCTACCCACGGGAGCGCCCCCATTGCTTTGTCGGCGTACTTATCAAGCGTCCCCATCAGACCGCCTTGAGAACCAGGCTCACCGAACACATCCCTTTGCGTCACTCCGGCGCCTTTCATGAGGAATTGACCCATGGCCTCCTCTCGCTCTCTGGCAGTAGCAAATATACCTTCCGGTACGTTCATGAGGTTTGTATCCGCACCTAAAGCACCGGCAACGCCAACCTCTCCTTGAAGACGTCCAGCACCTTGCAGAACACGCCCCATAATGCGTGACTTACCGGCGTCGTCAGCCATGCCCCACCCCATTCGTACATCCCCCCAACCCTCACCCTCTCTACCCTTCATGAACCGTCCGAACCGGGATAGGCGCTCCGCTGCTGTCCTACCTCCGAGACCGCCGAACGCTTGAGCTCGTAGGATGTCATCCGCAGACCCCTGCCCCGCTAGTAACGTGGTGCCCGCTATCGGGCCTAAACCGAGACCCTGACCACCCCTAAGCAGGTTGCTTGTCATGGATACGGCAGCCTCCTGGCTCTGTCTTGCCCTGGCTCTACCTTTACCGAAGAACATCTGCTCAACCCTACCTAAGGCTCCCCCAACGGCTCCAAAGGCTCCTCTACCCGTGTACTCTGTGGCGAACCGTCTCTCTGCGTCTTTATAGGCACCCATGTCTCCAGCCATACCGCCTATGCCGAAGTACTCCTGCATTATGCGCTTGTCTCCACGCATACCTTTGTCGTACAGCTTCATGATGTCCTTCTCCTGAAACGACACCATATCCCCTGTGGCCCTGTTTATCAGTCTATCGATGCTGTCAGATATGGAGGATGTAAGGTCGGCCCCGTACTGCTCTAGAGCCGCTGACACCTTTGCCTCGGCCTCTCTCAGCTTGTGCTTAATCCCCCTGATGCCCGTGTGCTCCCTATGCCTAGCAGTAGCAGCTCTCATCTCTGCATTCTCAGTGGCGTACCTCCTCTCCTGCATTATGCTTGGGAGGTTCTTCACCATCTTCATGAGCTGCTCAGCCTCGTCGGTGCCCATCCCTAGGCGACGTTGCGCGAATATCATGGCCCTGTCGGAGTCCGGGTCTATCCCCCGCTGCCCTAGCCATCCCCTCATGGCGATGGCGGGCATGAGCCCTCCGAACCTTCCCATAATCTCCCCGCGCAGCCTCTTCTCGTTACGGATGAAGTTTGCTCTGCCCACACGAGACAGGTTCCTACCGGCCATCTGCATGGTCTCTCCAGTACCGACTCCTCCCGCCATGAACGCTTGCACGGACTCCTCATCCAGCCTACCGCCACTACCGGCCATGGCCGCTACAATCCTTCTCCCCATACTACTCTGCAGAAAACGAGCAGAAGTCTGAAGCTGCTGAGTGGCCATCGCTCTACGGCCTTCAGCCCCCGTAAGCCCTGTAACGTTGTAGATGTCCTCCTCACTGAGGATGCCCATCTGCTGGGCGGTACCGATGGTAGAGATGGCCTGCATGCCCGCAACTGCACCAGAGCCGCCACGTCCTCCTATCATCCTTGATATCTGGGAGCCCACCCCCATCATCCCGGTTACCTCGGACGTTGCCAGCCCCCCTGCTACGGCTACACCTCTGATGGCCTTAGCGGCCCCCGCTTGGTTCCCCATCCCAAACACGCCAGAGGAGCGCATCCCCTGCATCATCTTCTGCGCTTCCTCTAGAGAGGTTCCCATGTCCTCTGCGATGGTCTTAAGGGTTGAGACCATCTGCTTGAACTTGTCCCTGAACTCCTTGGCGTCGCGAACCCCCTGGCTCATCCCCATGCGACCCATGTTCGCAGCTAAGCGCCCCAGCTCCTCGAATCCGACCATCTGCCCCATAGAGCCCTGCTGGGTGGACATGTCGCGCATGGTCCTACCCATCTGGGACAGGTCTGTACCTGTAAACCCAGTTCCCCCGTAGTTGTTCGGCATGTTCCCGTAGGCACTTCGCATCATCATGCTCAGCTGCTGTTGCTGCTGCATTCCCGTCATGATGTGCCCGCCAGCGTAGCTAGCCCCCGCGTACAGCCCGGCCACAGGGAGCGCCGCTGCCGCGCCAGCTCCTAGACCTACAGCTCCTGCCCCTAGCAGGCTCGCACCGCCAGAGTACGCTGCCATTCCTGTTGAAGCAGCGACACCCATGCCAACGCCTAGAGGGTCCAGACCAGCCATCCCCAGACCTGCTCTGGCCATCGGAGCGAAGCTGGCTGCAGTGTTCGTCATCCCTCCAAAGGCAGCCTCTCCGGCAGACATGCTCGTACCCCCGTACGAGCCACCGTAGGTAGGGTGTCCTCCTCCTACCGCTGCTGCCATCTGCTGGTTCTGTAGGTACATAGAGTTGTACCCACCGTTCATCTGCGCAATCTGCGCGCTGGTCATCGGACACATACAGGAAGCTCTCCAGTGTTTGTCTACCTAGGGGGCGCTTAGCACATATTAGCACTGTAGAGCTCTGTAGAGCGGAGCACGTGAAAATAGCGCCTGTAATCGCGTAAAAGAGCGGTGGAGAAGAACATCATGCTCAACGCAGCAGTGGTATTCTGCGCTTGGGGCCTTGTGAACCAGGGTCTCGAGCTGTACGCAGCTCACCTAAGGAAGAAGGTTAAAGCTAGAAGAGCTGAGCTTCTTCCTCAGGAGAGCGAGGAGCTAGAGCAGTGGGGTGCGGATGTGCGGGCCAATGGTGGCCAGCCCATCAACACTCCACCAGGTTTATGGGATAGCAGAGAGCTAATCCCGATTCTGAGAGAGCACGGTGGCGCATGGAAGAGAGCCACCAAAAGAGCGCAGGTAGCTGCGCAGTTAAAAAGGAGATAGTCATGGAAGAGCTCGACACCACCACCGACACCACCACCGACACCGACACCATCACCGACACCATCACCACCGACACCACGGCAGCGTTTGAGGGAGTCAAAATGTCAAAGGCGGAACTAAAAGACGCGGTGTACGAAGGAGCGTACACTGCCGCCCGGGATGTAACCCGGGAAAGGTTAGAGGACCCCTCCTTCCTAGAGGAGTATGGGTTCGCGAAGAGCGACATAGGGGCGGGAATCAAGATTGTCGCGACTACAGCCGCTATCGCGGCTGTAACAGTTGCGGCCGTCCACGTGGGGCGTAAGCTCCTGTCGTCGGGGGACAGTACCCCCGTCCCAGAAGCTCCGGACCCAGATGTGAGCTTCTAGCGCATAGCGCTCTGTGACAGAGATGTCATAGAGCGCTTCGCTCTTTTCTCTTGCATCAAAAAGGGGGGAGACAGATATTAGAGGTGTACAATGGATACAATAAGACCATACGAGAACGCCTCTGTAGCGATGGAGTCCTTTCGGGCTGCCATGTGCTTGCGGGGTCTTTCTCGAGAAGCAGAGGCGCTTAGAGGCGCGGAGGTTATGAGCACCGAGTCAGCGCACTCGGCGCTTGCAGCCATCAACTCTGTTAACGTGGAAGACGCGACCGTAAAGGCAGCGCAAGAGGACGCAAGGCGAGTGCTCACAGCAGTGCTCGCATACCAGTAGTATCGCCAGAGACGGCACGTAGCGAGGGCACCGGCCCGGTGCCCTGGGACTCTACGTGCCAAAAGCACATCAAGATGGGCTCTTCTACCGATGAGGAGGAGGAAGCTGGCCATCAACGGCTCTGCTCTCCGCCTCATCCTCGTCGTCTTTTTTAGCTTCCGAAGACCGCCTGGAGACCTCTCCTATCTTATCGGCGTAGTTGAGCACCACCTGAACGCACCGCTCACACAGGTCAGAGAACGTGACCTCACGTACAGGTGCGTCTCCTAACGAGGAGCGCAAAGCAAGAGACAAGCTGACTACCGCAGAGCTAGGGTCCTGATACTCAACCTTCTTGCACCTATCGCAGCGTACCTCAACTACCTTTCGGCGGCCCATCAGGACTCCCCATGTCTACCCAGATAAGGTAGGTCTTCAAGATTGCTCTCTCGGGCTTAGCTAGCTCGCTATTCCCTAGCTTCAAAAAGAAGCTCTCAAAGTCGGATATCTCCTTCTCTATCACATCCTCTGAGGGCTTAGAATCCTCGTGCGACATCACATCCTCGTACTTTTTATCTCAGCCCCACACATGCACATCCACACCAGCTCCCCTCTGGCATTTCTCTGGTGGTAGGCGAGCTTCTTGCAGCGAGGGCAGCGCATCTTGCGCATCTTGCCATCTCCCTTAATGACGTTGACGTTACCGACTCTCTTCTGACGACCTACCCTAGGATTCCTTACCTGTCCCATGCTCGTGTCCTTTCTCCGCCTCAGCTAGATAGTGACCCATGTCTGCGCTCTCTAAGGCGTTACACTTAGCATAGTACCACTCTAGGTCTACGCGTACGCCTTTCGCACCTGACGCTCCCCAATGGCTGTCTAGCCACTCTTTCACAACGTCCTCCTCAGAGGCACCATCTGAGAGCATGCTCCTTAGATGGGTGACAAGATAGGTAGGTGGTGGCCACATGCACGCCTCTCCTTTTGCGATATCGTCGCAGACCAAACGGAGTACGCGTATGTGTGCGTCGTTGAGCGTGAACCCGTCCTTGGTGACGCTCATGTTCTCGTTGAACACCTTAGCCAGCGTCTTTACCGACTCCTCCAAGCTAGCTACTCTTTCCTCTAGGTCTCTTACCTGCTGCCCTTTGCTTCCCTTTGACATCCTCCTCTTCCTTCCTTACGAACTCGAATCTCCCCATCTCTACAACAAGGTGGGCTCTCATCTCCTCCAGCTCCTCCACGAAGCTGTAGACGTCCTCAGGGGGGACCTTCTCGTCCTCTCTAAAAACGTCCTCAGAGATGATGTGAACAGTGGGCTCTAAACCGTCTGCTCCTATGACATCTCCGCTTAGGTGAGAGATGGTGTAGTCTAGTATTGCTTTCCTGTATGCCAGGTAGGCGTATGCTGGGTTTGTGCGTTTTGAGCTCATGCTTTCAGAAAGGCTAAGACGCGACCGTAAAGGTCCGCGCCGTTTGACGTGTCCTTTACTATATCGCTTAGCCTGTAGATACGTACAGCGCGCCCCCGCCGTACATCCCCCATGAGCTCTCCTGCTTTAGAGCTCTCTTGCTCTACCAGTGCCGCACTTCTAATGTCGTCATCTGGGTAGATAAGACGAATATCGGCGTTCATCCCCAGACATCTCACTACCTTCAGGATAGCTGTTGCCCACCCCTGTACCCCCAGCTTGTAGTACCTTCCGCTGTCCACCTCGTCGGTGTCCCATACCTTGTCACATGAAGGACAATAGCCGTCCATCGCCCCATCAGGCATGGGCTTCCTACATCCCTCTCCCGGACACAGGTACACGGCTGTCTGTCCGCCAGCATCCTTAGCTCCATTCTTAAAGTAGCTTATGATGCCTCCAGATGGGCGCAAAAGAGAGTACCCTCTAGCGAACACCACATCTAGCAGATACTCGGCTCTTACCTCAGGAGAGCCCAGCGCAGATTCCTGCTTAACTCGGTCTAATATCAGCTCCTTCTCAGCGTCGTTTAAACCGTTTCCTAGCACCAGCTCCGCCCCAGAGCCAATCTTCAGGTCGCCCTCCATTACAGTCCCATCCTTTCCTTTCGGGTCCTTCCTATAGCTGCCTTAAGCATTGGCTGAGCCCCCTTACCCCTAGATGTGTCCGCATTGTTTCTGTCCTGCCCGGCTCCAACTAGAGGTACTGACCAAACGGCATTGCTGGCGCTCTGTGCTTGACCTGTTCTAGTAGATGGAGCACTGAGGACGATGTTTACGATGTCGTCTACACGGCTCTCTATGCCCTCTCCCTGCAGTATTACCCTCCACGCAAATCTAAGCTCCTCACGAACGAAGTACTGCTTAGAGAGGTCTACATCCCAATCTGAAGAGGCTTCACCAGCGAGGTACAGCGCCTGAACAACCTCAAGCCACTGCGGTACACGACTAAGCGGCTTGACCCTACCAGACAGTCTTAGACTCCCCTCTCGGACAGTCTCGTTCACAATCTCGTAGCCGCCTCTAGCGTGCAGAGCATCGTAGAGCTTCCTCCAAGGGTTATCAGGAACCTCATTCTCCTCAGCCATCTTGCTCCTCCTTCACTCCAGGGCGGCACACCATGAACACCTTCGTTTCCCCAAAGTAGACCTCTCGGATGTCGCAGAAGTACACCTTCTTTCTCCGTACCTTAAGATGAGTCTCTCCATCCACCATCGTGTCCGTTATAGACTCGCTCATCCAGGGTATTGCGTACTCCCCTGTGATTAGCCTGCAGAAGGAGACGGGTATCGGACTACCCTTTATTACGAGCCTACCTCTCTCCTGCTTCCTAAGGTACACGCGCATGATGTCTAGGTCCGTGTCCCTGATGGTCACAAGGTCCTCGGACTCTAGGGCATCTCTAAGTAGGTCGAGCGCGTCATCAGCACTCTCGGCGTGCTCAACGGCATTCTCATCTACCTCGAGAGGGAGCCCCCACCTTCTTATCTCTGCAAGGGTCTCTGTACCTACTAGACCTGCGCGGATAACGGCTTCAGATATCTCCTTGGTCATATCACCTCTACTGATGTAACAGGTCCTACATCGATGTCCATGTACATCTTGTATGTAGCCTGTGTGTCCACAAACCCCGCATCTCTACCGTAACCGGCACATAGAAGAAGGAGGTCATCCTCGTAGGCTCTATCAAGGTAAATGGGCAAGCCGTACATAGAGTCTGACCTGCGCATGTCTACTCCGGACGTTAATCTGTACCACTCCCACAGATTAGTGTCAGCCCCACTTACAAATGCAAGCGGATGAAGATGGTCACTAGCCACTGCGGCAAACATCTGACCTATAGCCGCTGCTCCGTTACGACTAGGGTTCTGTATCTCTCTTATATCGCTGTGCTGCACAATGTAGCTAGGCTCTAGCTCTTCAAAGTTAACGCCTAGATTGTCGTCGTGCATATCATCTGGGACGTAGCACGTGTACGTTATGCGCGCTTTAGAGTCTATCAGGATGCTCTGTACGCGAGGCTTCTTCAGAATCTCTCGGATGGCGTGCATAAGCCCGCTCACTCCAGTTCTTAGAGGTACAGATACTGTCCGCTCTACCGCGCTGTAGCTAGTCATATCTGCACTGCCTCCGCCTGCTCTCGCTGTAGACGCTCGTTCTTCTCCCTGCTCAGTAGGTCGCGAAAGCACGCTTCAACTATGTCTGAGATAGTTACTCCGCGCTCCTTGGCGTACCTGCGCATCTCCTCCTTTAGCTTGGGGCAGATGCGCAGCTGTAACCTATCATCCCTTGCCATCCTGTATCTCTACATGCTCTAGTGCCGCAAGATACTGGTCAATCCCCTTAATGTGTGGAAACTGTTCCTGCAGCCAGGCAACTATGCAGGTGTTAGCCTGGTCTAGTGTCTTGCCTACCAGTACCTCACCAAGCTCCTCCTGCATGCGCTCTAGAAGAGCCCTGTTCATCCCAACCCAGGACGGAAGCCACATCCAGTTTACCTCTGTCGCCTCATCTGTCTGAACTATCACTCTCACAACGACACCTCCACATCCGCCTCTAAGACGAACAGCACATCACTCTCCCGAATGAGGCCCTGCCCCTCGTCAAGTCTGTAGCAAAGCTCTTTGCCTTGCTTGGTTTGCAGGTTAGCCATATGAAAGGCCACCCTATCCCCTACGAATACTCCTAAGGGCCTTCTCGAACCGGCTGCGCTCCTCATCCCTGGGCCCGCCGAGATAACACTCCCTACCCTCAAGGGTTCTCTCTCCGGGTCCGGGATGATAATACTCCCGCTCCTCTGCTTGGCGGGCTCTAGCTTTATCAGCAGCCAATCGTGCAGCAACCTCATCGTTCTGTCCTTTGTGCGTAACGGTGTGCCCCCAACGGTTAAGTGGCTCTAGCACGTGCTTGTCGAGGTCGTCCTCGTCAACACGCACCATGAACGACCCCGTCTTGGAGGCAACCTCTAGGTAGCTAACGGTATCCCCCGGAGTAAACGTTGTAGACGCTCTATCGGATGTGCGCTCAACCTGCCTTTTGCGGTGAAAGCCTACGACCCTCATCTCAGACAGAGGATTTACAGAACAGCGGGGGGCACCCGGTACGAGCTTCTCAAATGTAACGCGTACTGCTGCTCCCTCCTCTAAGTCGAACCCAATATCCTCAGGTTTGATGAATGGAGCACCATATCCCCTCCCATTGGTAAGAATAAGGTTGTCGCATGCGCCGCACCCGCACTTGACCCGTTTAACGGTGAACTCAGCTTCCTTCTTCATGGTCACCCTAGTTCTTCTCTCTTACAGCCTTAGCGTCCAAGAGCTCCCAGTCTATTGCCCTCATATCCTCCTGAGTAGGAGACCACGGGGTGTACTGCACCTCCACGCCAGACCCCTTGCCCTGGCACAGAAAAGGTTGCGGCTTACCGCCTCCCTTTGGCTGAATCGTAGGGTCACGAGGGAACAGCTGGGCTGTTTCTACTTGGAAGATGAAGCGCTCTCTCCATGGTGGTCTAGTAGCAACGCGACCATTGAGCACTACCTCCCTAATAGCTTCCCAGAAGAGCATCAGTCCTTACTCTCCACGAGAATGTTCACCTTATCCTCCTTAGGAGCGGTAACCTCCTTTTGAGCGTTCAGCTTCTCCTGCACACCCTTCTTCACCCAGTCCATAAGCGTCTTAAGCTTGGTCGCCCACTGCTCCCCACCCGGGTCCTCTAAGAGCTTGTCACCGACCATCACCCCTATCTTCGTGGATGATACGTTACCTGCAGCGTCTGTGTAGGTCATCGCAATCAGCTGGATTGGTACTGCGTCTATTACTGTCTTAGGGGGACCCTTCCTCTTCTCCTCTTGGTCCCTTAGCTGCCCCGGAGGAATCCGTACACCTTGTGCTCTTTGCATTCTTACTCTCCATGTCCTTTAAGACGCTGTCCGCATAGCTGTGAACAGCTGACATTCTGTAGACAACCGCACCGTATGTGCTAGCTCCGAGGTAGAGCGTTGTGCCGTCCTCGAGCTCAATCCTGTCTACGCAGCATCTACCTTTTCCGACACTGCGTGTGTGCACCTTGCGAATCTTTGCCCCATTCATAGCTCCGCGAACGACGGTCTCGCCGAACTCTCTCTCAGCGGGCATGCCAAGACCATGGAAGGCAGCAAACATCTCCTCAGGGTTCAGGTCTACCGCATTCTCAGGGTAATCTCCGCCCACTAGAATACGTGCCTTGGCCGCGCACCTAGGACAAGGATACCTGTCTGGGTACCAATCAGAGCCCTGTCCAAGAAGATGCTCAAGACCGTCTCCTGCAGAGCGAATAGTTAGCCCACACTTGGCGCACGTAACGACAATCACATCTGCCCCACTCCGTCCTCATCCAGCTCAGAGGACACCTCTCCAGGGTCTGCCCGCACCTTTGGGGTGACGTTTCTAGGGAGGCCCCACTCCGTCTTGTCAGGGAATCGAATAGGTACTAGCTTCCTCCTGGCCTGAGGTGGGGCGTCTCCCCAGCTTACCGTCCCAACAGAGGACTCTGAAGCTGCTGTCTCGGCGAGCGACTTGGCTACCTGAATGGCCTCCTCCAGCTCTGCAGGAGGAAGAGGCTCTGTAACCTCTAGAGCCGTTAGAACATCCTTCATGGCCTGGGATAGTATTCTGTCTGGCAGCTTAGACCAGTAGATGGCGGATGAGGGGGAAGGGGGAGGCGTCTCATCCACCACAGGCTCATCCTGTACAGGCATAGGAGGAGCTGGTGGGTCCTCAACCATGTCCTCCTGAGCACTGCGATAAACGTTTGGGGTGCCCCGGTCTCCGCCACTCATCTTCTGAAGATGGTCGTAAACGGCGTAGTCAACCACAGCGCTGAACTGAGTGCCATCCGGCAGTACTATCAGGACGCTGCAGTATCTCTCCCCAGTGTCTAGGTCAATACCGTGTGTCAGCCCTGCAAGCTTAACGTCCATGAGGCACCGGTGGTACGTAGGTTGGAGGTACAGGTGCTGGCGCTGCCCTGCTCTTGTCAGCTCTGGCATTACGCTCCGCCTTCATCTGCTGAGCCATCATGCTAGCGATTATCACAGAGTGCTTACCGACTCTGTGCTGAGACACAAGGATGGAGCAGTGACCCTGCTGCTCGCTAAGCTCGTCCCCACCATGTGATGCGGTAGTGTACGCCATACAGTCGGCCCCACACACACGGTCCGGACTTCTGAAGCAGATTAGACCAGGAGCAGCGTCATCTAGCTCGTCTGGCATGTGGATGAATTGCTCGTCAGTTTGTCCCACTTACCCTCTCCTTCTCTCTTCTCTGTCGCTCACGGATTGTAGCCTCTAGTACAGCTACCGCAGCGGCAGCGAAGTATCTTCCTAGGGACTCCTTGTTGAGGCTCTCCTGCGTGATGAATCCCCAACGCATGAGGAACTCGGAGTACGGCTTTGCGAAGCTCTTTGTGAAGATAGCTCTAAGGTCATTCGAGAGCCTGCTAGCGATGTTCTCCTTAGAGCCCTCCATGTGGACTATAGGTGCCACAAGCATCTCAGTCTGCTTACCGCACCACCCACAAGCGTTACACGATGCCGTTGTGTTGTAGCTCTCTGGGTACTCTAATGCGGCGCTTCCGCACTCTGGGCAAAGATAGACAACGTCTAGCTTGTCCCCTCCTATTACATCAGCCATTGAACGACCTCTCATCTCCCAGCTTCTTGTAAAGCTTGTCGGCTCTCTGCTTCATCTCAGGAGTTACGCTAGACATCTTCCTCTTGAGCTTACTCCTTATCTTTGGCTCTGGAACTGCTGTAACTCCAATCGGTCCTCTACTAGCCTCCTTCTGGAGAAGGTCTATAAACTTCTTTCGGTCTTGGCTCTTCGCAGACTCGAGGTATGGGAACGCAATCTTCATGTATTCCTCGAACGCTTCGACACCCTTCTCATTGTCTATCGTTATCTGCGCAAGCGCCCTAAACCTTGCATGCTCTATGCTCTCTTGCTTCATGAGCAGCAGGATTAGTGCGGACTCCTGGAGGGACCCTCTGGGTGGTGGCGCTTGCAGGGTCTGGAGCATTAGGTTTGCTCTAGCCCAGCCCTCAGGAGTCCTCAGCCATTTCCCACTATCTCCGCCACAAACAGCTTCCTAACCCTGCACTCAAACCAGAAGTGGTTAGCTCCAAGGCTCGCAAGCATGTGTGTAGGTAGCTTCTGAACTCTCTTGAACTTCTTCCAGAACAGCTCATCAGAGAAAGACCCGTTTGGCCCTATGTGCTCACCAAGCGGCTTGCCGTTGATACGCGCTATGCCGATTGTGACGCTCATGATGGAGTACTTATCTAGAAGGTAACGGTCGCTCACCGTTACAGACTCAGACTCCTCCATGATGAGGCGCTTAAGCGCTAGGTCCTCCTCACCCGTCATAGACTGGTAGGTGACCTCGAACCCGCTAACAATCGGGACCTTCTGCTCTATCCTGTTGTGCAGAATTAGGTCCTCTACATTGAGCGGCTTTAGCCTCTTCTCTATCGCCTCCTTCTGCTTGTCGTTGTTCAGGATGTCCTTCATCATCAGCTGACGGAGCTTGTCGAAATCAAGCTCGTCAACGTTAAGCTCGGATGCCTCCTTGCTAGTGGTCTTGAAGGACGTGTCCCCCGGAAGGTTTCCTATCCTGGCCGATGCGGCAGCTGGGCCGTCCGCCGACGTTGCTGCCCTCTCAGCATCCTCCTCTGTGGCGTGTAGTCCATCCACAGGTGCCTCCGCTCTCTGCTGCTGTTGCAGCTTCTGTAGTGTCTCTAGAGACTGAATGCTCTTGGCGCTGAGAGATGGGGCAGGACCGTCCTTACCGCCTCTTAGCTTGTGTGGTGGTATGCGCTGCCCGTTGCGTATGACTCCGTAGCGCATAGCAAGCTGCGGTTGCGCAGACGCATACATGGCTCCATACCCGTTTACAAATGCCTTATCCTTCGTAGCCTCCTCAGGAAGCACATCCATGGGTAGTATCCCCATGGATGCCGGATGGGGCATACCCTGCGGCTGCTGCGGAGTCATCGCACCATCGTGAGGCATCTCTACAATGGTCGTAGTAGGAGTGTCTTGCCTGGCCACGCTACCCTGCCTTTTGATTGCCTCTGCAGTCTCTGCTGCGACAGCACGCATCTCCGCTTGAGGTGCAACCCCCCGCTGCATGGTAGCCTGCTGCGACATCGTCAGCCCATCCTGGTGCCGTTCATCTAGCTTTGGGATTGGAACGTGGGCTCCTCCGACCTTAGCCGTGTGCTTGGGTAAGGCTGCCTTCCTCCTCTTGGCCTGTACAGCTGCTGCGTACCCGGCTGCTCTAGGGTCGGCATTAGCCGCTACGTACACGTGCTCTGAGCTGCTAGGTAGCTCTACCTCTCTCTTGTCCTCCTGACGTACCGCATCAGGGGGAACATAGTTGGTTACCTTAGGATTCCTCTTCACAATGTCTCCAGGGAGTACAATGTACTCCTATTTAGTAGCTAAAAGAGAGGGACCTGTCAAGGCCCCCCAAACTACGTCACGCTTTAGGTGCGCGCACCATCGTTGCCATCTGGGCGAGCAGCGAAAGAGGAGATACGTCCTCAGGACAGCTAGTAATCTCCGCTAGCACAGCATCCTCCACCCCTGGAGGGAATCTCCATGCAGCCCTGTGCGAGCCCTCAATGATGGAGAACCTCTCACCCAGAAGGAAGGGCACACTTGCTCCCTGTAGAAACGCCAGAGAGGTGTGTGCGTCCCACCTTAGAAGCGGGGTTGCGTGAAGGAGCGCTCTTGCCTCTGACCCGTCTGGCATCTTCATCACCACCTCCTCAGGGTCCGCTAGGGGGACGAAGTGCGCCATCCTACGTCCGTTCTTGTACACTCCCTTCCGTGCCTCATCAGGCTCTACGTCTATACCGTTAAACGGCGCCCCTGCGCAGTTTAGCTTCAAGTCTTTGGGACGCTCCAGAGCCCCTTCACCGTCCTCCTCTCGGTAAACGTGGGTACATCTATCACCTTCAATCCTCGTCTCTGGCACTTCAGACATAATCCAACCTTCTCGTTTCTTGGGTCCTTATGGATAAGGTCTCCTACCTTGTACCCTGCGGAGAGTGACGCCCTGAAGACGACTCTCCAAGAGCAGCCAGGGTGCGTACATGCGGCGGTGTAGACTCCTTCTTGCATTCACTAGGTATAGCACCGCCCTTCTCCATTGCGGCCTTCATTCCTTCCACAGTTCTCATGATGTTAGAGCCCTCTTTCGTCTTAAGAGATAGAGAACCAGCGATGAGACTGGTGCGTATCATCTCCTCTAGGAGCATCATGTACTGCTCTAGCTCCTTCTTGGCTCTTCTATGAATTGTCTCCGCAACCTTAAAACAGTCAGGGCACACGAACACCTGCGCAAACAGCTTCCCCTCCTCAGGCTCTACGTCTTTTTTACAGTTGATACAGGATAGCATTCGTCCTCTCTTTCAGGAGCTTTCCACCACTCACGCCACATGCTCTCGTCATCAGGGTCTGTGACCTCAATAGTCTTTATGATGCGAAAGGGAACAGACAGTAGGGAGATGCTGGCATTTACTAGGGACAGCTGACCAGACGCTCCCATGGGTACGCCATCCTGCATGTACTTGCACATCTTTTCTAAAGCTGGAAGCTCTAGGTCCGGGAACAGGTACGTAGCCCCCATCTTTGTTGTTACACGTATAGTTACTAGCTGCGCGTTGCTCATAGCACGAAGAAGTCGTCTACCGCAGTCCAGCCCAACGTTGCGGCAGGGTCTCTGGTACACAGAACGTTTGTAGGACGTTTTGCGTGAGCCGCCAGAACGGCGTCTACATCAGCCCTAGCTACCCTTCTAGTAACTAGCTCGATGTACCTACGCATCTCTGGCGGCCACGTCTCCGGAAAGCGGGCGTAGGCAGGAACCGGCTGGTCTAGCTCCTGCCACTGCACCCACACAAAGTCACGGACTATACCGTTAGCCTCCTCTATCCTCTTTAGGTACTCCTCTAGTAGCCTCTGCTTCTCTGCCGTTGTAGCTCCCTGTCTAGCGAGAGATATCAACGCCTCATACTGCTGTTGAGTTACAGTGATGTCTGCCATGTAGAGAAGTTTACCATGTAGCTCCTAGCTGTCCCCTAGTGCCTCTATCCCAGGACCACTAGCACCGATAGGCAGCACCGACACAGCATCACAAATAGTACAGCAGTCAGACTCTACGTCGTCGAACGGTAGCTCTACGCCGTCGTCTAGCTCTAGCATGCCTTGTGTCATCATATTGTTAGCACACCACGATGACCCGTTCCTAAAGAACTCCCTAAGGGTGCGGTCCCACGATGCAGGCTCTTCGACAGTCCAGGTTCCTACATTCTCGTTGTAAAGGAAAACCTGGTACGTCCTCTTGACAGTCACAAGGACACAAGAGAACTTGTGCATACTCCCCAGCTTTCTTCGACAGTAGTAGCACTCGTCGTCCGGGCCTGCAGGGCGTAGCGCATCTGATGTAACCTCCCGTGTTGTTACCCCAAGCTTTGTTTTCATAGCTCCCTCATAGGTAGATGTACCAGCAGCTGTGGTTGTCCGACCACCTCCACCCCAGGTCTCTCATGCGTACAATAGTCTCTGGGCGGTAGATACCGGCGCAACCCGCGTACGCTCCACGGAAGTTGCTGCTCAGCCGGATAAATGGCTGAGGGTATGCGCTTAAAACATTTAGACCGGCATGGAGCCTCACAAACCTCTCTTTCTCAGCCTCCGGCTCGTTGTGCTCGTCCTCCTCTTCCGCCTCTGCGAGAGCAATAGCTGCCTGTTGGGCAATGTCCTTCTCAGTATCATCACCGTTGATATCACACATAGAGGCACCACCACCCTTCGTACTCCGTTGGTTGCGTCCATCCTAGCCTCCGGAGCTTCCTCTCCATGTACGGCAGAAGAGTGCCCGAACTTACTAGAACTGCAGATGTGTTACCTGGGGCTACACGCACCACAGGGTTTCGGCACATGTTGAACACGTTGAGACCCTCAAGTAGGGAATCGAACGTAGCGGGGTCATCTTCATACGGTAGCTCATCCATGCATAGCCTCCATCACACTGTCCACACGCCCGTGTAGCTGCGCTATCGTTCCGTCGTTTACAAGATAGTGACCTACAAGGTCTCCTAGACCTTGAGACTTCTCACTGGCATGCGTAGAGCCAGCCACAACAGTATCTAGAGTACGGAGCACACCCCACAATCTCCCACCGGCCTCCAGGATAGCCTGCGCTTCGTTGGGGAATCGAACGTCTGGGATGACAACACCTTTTACTAGCTCTCCAAGCCACCCAAGACGGTTAATCCCTTTTACACTACTGTAGCCGTACCCACTATCCAGAACATCTCTGGCAACCCTTAATGTAATACGCGTCCACACATCCGGGTCTATGCAACGCGCAACATCTGTACCTAGCTGCTGCATGGCGTGTCTGGGGGTTAGGTACTCCCCGTTAACCAGATACCGTGTATCCGGCTCCTCCTTCAACCCTCCCCACAGCTGGTCCTCATCAAATTCCCACAGCCTCAGGCAGATGCGCTTAATCTCGTCTCCGAGGGATATCTTGATGAACCCGTACTTGTAGACTAGGTAGTCGGCAACGGTGTCCTTTCCCGCATGGGCGCTCCCGACGTTCCCGTTCTTGTCCTTCGTAAACCCGCACACACCTATAATCATCTACCTAGCTCCTTTACCGCTGCAGAGGATGAGGGGCTCCTTTCCCTGAAGAACCATATCTAGCCTCTTCATGTCCTCTCTTGCGTGAGGGTCCGAGGCGTCACATGCAACATACTGCCCCTTATCCCCGTCCCACTTACACCACAGATTCAGATCTCTACATTTCTCCAGCGTCGGCTTTTCGTTCACGGTCTATCTCCTTGTAGCTTGGTCCAGCACGCTCTACAGTAAAACCCTAGAACGCGGAGGTTGCTCTCATCGCATGGGTGTCCGAACCTATCTACCTCCGCCGTGTCACCGCAAACATCACAGGGAGTGGCGGTGCGGCAGGTGTATCTAGAGCCCCAGTCGATGGCTTCCCACCTCTTATCCCACTCTTCATTAGATATTTGCGCCGGTCTTCTAGAGCTTCCCTTGCCCATCTTGTACTCCTCGTAGACGTCTGTTTAGAATGTCTCTGATTATCTCGTCACGAACATCGCACGGTCTTTTAACTGGTAACGGGTTTATAGAGCGTAGGTTCCGTCCGAACACGGTTGCCACCGTGAACTTCTTGCAGTACTCCCCCTTCGTAGGCTTCTCCCACTCAGCCTTGAAAACGAATGACCTGGTGTACGTACCGTCAAGCCCAGGTAAGATAGAGACTGACGTCAGGTAGGCAACCTTCTTTATCTTAGGAAGGAACGTCATCAGCCCATTACGAAAGGCCATCATGCGCTCACCTATAGACACAGAACCTCCCTTGTTCTCGCTAGACTACATGAGGTCAATGGCTGAGAACGGACTTACCGTAATGCGGCGTAGATGGAAGGATGAGAAAAAGCTAACGCCGCTAGCTATCTCCTGGCCTGAGAGACCCGTAAAGTCGTCTGACGGCTCGATGATAAACCACCCCTGCATCATGGAGCTGACCCATGAGAGCAACTGGAACGAGGCTCTTTGCGCCTTCGTCAAGCTTACAGACGCATGCGGTTTGCTGCTAATAGAGGAGCAGCCCACACGTCTCCGAGCTCTCCTAGAGACCCCAGACGGGACCCTCTGCTGGAGCATACCTAAGAAAGACCACGGGGACGTGGTCATCCTGGGGAAAACCTCCTTGGCGCAGGACAAGGAGAGCATCGGAATCTTGTGGCGCCCCAAGAAGGGGGTCAGCTAGAGAGTCGCTGTGGGGCTCGGAGGGTCTAGGTCCTTGAGGACGGGGAGCGCTGGCGTAAGACCTCCATTTGTGGGGGAGCTCTCCTCCTTCTCGGGCTCCTTCTCGGGCTCCTTCTCTGGAGGGTTTGCCTTCGGAGCATCCTTGGCTGCCGCCTTCTCGGCCAACCTCTTGCGCCTAGGCCTCTTACCATTCGAGGGGGACACAGACTTTGTCTCCTCTGGCAGCTGAGGCTCGACCTTACTTAGGCTGCTCATGAGCTCCTTGACCAGGCAGTCGAGGCCACTACGAAGCTCCTTGCTCCCTGACCCGTCGACGAGCCCCTGAAGGCGCTCGAGCACAGCAAGGTGCTTCTCCGCTTTTGCAAGAGTCACGAAGTCCTCTAGGGGGACGTTCATCTCTGCTAGGACCTTTGTGATGTCTGCACGGACGCTAGCAGCAGTCTCTTTGCTTACGGGGGCCTTGGCCTGCGGCTTTCTACCTCTCTTAGCCTTGGGAGCTGGAGCACTCGCAGTAGCGGTCTCCGCTGCCGCCTTCTTAGCTCTGCGTCCTCTTGGAGACTTAGCCGGCTTATCCTGCTTCTTGCTCTCCGGAGCACTAGACGCTCCCTCGAGGCGCTCTAAACGCCGGTAGTGAGCGTTCAGCCACTTCCTGGCAGCCTCTCTCTCCTCGTCTCCCCAGCTCTTGAACCTGTGTATGGCCTTGAGGGCTCCTTGCTTTCCCTTGTACTTGTCGCCCTGCTTTACCTTGGCTTTGAAGTCACTGATGTCTGGCTTTGTCTGTCCCACGTTTACTCCTTAGTAAACTGCCACGCTCTGCGTGGGCTCTAGTTTAGCTTCTACAGTACAGCACTCTGTCTTAGAAGCAAGTGTAACTGTGCTCCTTCTCGCCGTACATTAAAAATAAGTAGAGCTCTACCACGTTCTCCAAGGGGTGTAAGCTGCGATACACTGGTATGACCCCCTAATTCTGCAGGAGAAAGCGCATGTCATCTAGGTCCTTCAGCCATAGCAGACCATACATCAACCACCTAGTACGCCCCAAAGGTGGGTTGAGTGGCGAACTTTACGACCTTAGACGAGACATAGAGGGCGCATTCATAGGGATAGAGGGGGAGCTCGGTGTTCCGGAGGCGGCGCTACAAGCAGAGTGGTACATATCCTCCGCGGGGAGTGATAGCAACAATGGAGCTACTGCCGCATCACCGCTCAAGTCGTTTTCGGAGCTCATGCGGCGCCTTAGAGGACAGACGATAGACCAGTACACCAAGGTTACCATCTTAGACTATCTTGATGAGGACTGCGTGCTCCATGACTTCGGCATCTCAGAGAACGGTCGTCTGCACATTACCGGGGTTCTAACTGTGCTCCACACAGGGACGCTAACCAACGTTCAGGGTATCGTCTACCCGACTAACGTCCCCATCGAGATAGAGGACACGGCCCTACCAGCTGGGTGGGGTGCAGACGGATACATGTACAAGCGCATAAGGGCTGTAAACGGGCAGGTAGCTGGAGATACTGGCTGGGTGGGGAAGGACACCGGTTCTAAGCGCGCTCTAGCTTCGGAGTGGCTCTACGACGCCCCTAACGCAGAGACGGGACCTATCCCACTGCCTTTCTGGATGTACGGATGGTGGCCTGCTACAGGGGATGACTACGAGATTCTAGAGGCGACGTCTGTAAGAAGCTTATCTGTGGCGAACGTGTGGATGTCGTCCAAGGACGACAACAATGTTGGTGACACGCAGAACGTACGGCTCGTCGTAGAGGACCTAGACATACTCTCCCCAGACAGAACTCTGTGTCTCGTAAATGGGTCCGGCATCACGGCGTTCATTCACTGCTCCATCAGGAACCTAGTGCCGGGGACCGCAGGCACCACGTACACCTATGGGTGCCATATGAGTGGTACCATGGGTAGCCAGACGTCATTTCAAGGAGCGCAGATGGAGGATATCTGCTCCTTGGTGACTAGTGTGTGCATCCTGGGCGGGCTGATATGGAAGTTCACCGAGACAGTCTTCCTAGACTCTGCTGGAATCGTCGTACTGGATAAGACTACGGTGTTTATGTCCTGGTGCGGAGTGATAGATTGTAGTGGCTTCATCATCACATCAGGCACTCACTTCAGGATGCAGTACAAGCTTTACGGGTCCAATCCAGCGGCTACCTACGGCATAGACGTACAAGGAGGGGCACTGGTGACCTACCGCAATGCTCCCTCGAGCTTCACAATCACAGGGGGCTCAGCTCAATTCCGTGTATACGACACTGCCCGGAGCAACGCACAGATACCGTACACACATCCAACAGCAATGGCAGGCATCATACAGGAGGTTCCATGATAAAGGTGACCAAGGACAGCGACCTGGAGAATAGCAGACGTAGATACCCAAACGAGCCGATATATATCAAGCGCGACGGGTACGCTGAGATACACTGGCCGTACGGTAAGGGGGTAGAGCGTGTACCGCTTATAGACGATGAGAGGGTAGACCCAACCTCCCGCAGGAAGTAAGCTCTTCACATGAGACACATCATTCTAGCCCTCGCTCTTTTAGCTACCGCTTGTCCCCCCGGCCCAGTCCCCGTACCAGAGGTAGAGGACACCGAGCTCTGCGGAGCAGCCGGTGACAACGTGAAGAAGCTGCAGTGCAAGGACCGTGCAGGAGACCCCATGTGGGTCAACAAGAATGGAGAGACCTTCAAGGAGATATGCGAGCGCGTTCAGGAGAAAGGAGGGGTGTTCATGAACCCAAAGTGCGTCATGAACGCCACTAGCTGCGACGAGGTGAAGCAATGTCCTGTGATGACGAAGTGAACAACCTAGCCGTAAAAGCAGCTGAGTACCTGAACAGCGTTCTGAAGGAAGACAGTAAGGCCCTAGGGGACCTTATGCGCGCTAATAGGGTGACCGACAAAAGGCATGCAGAGGTGCTCAGCGCATTGAGCCTCATCAACGGCATCCTCCTCCACGCTACGGGAGGTAGCTCCTTCGTCATGGCCTTCTACAACCAAGACAACAAGCTGGTGGAGTTCGTACCCAGACACAAGGACGGGGAGCTCTCCGCTTGCGGGATGCCGAATCCTAGGGGGGCGGTCGCCTCAGCTAGTGGGCTACCTAGGTGCTCGTGGTGCGAGAAGAGGGCACTGTTCGTGGGAGAGGATGGTACATACTCGTGTGGGGAGGGTATGTACTCAGACGTAAGCGAACCCCATGACGCCGTGGGTGTCCTGTACACCCCGATAGGACAAGAGAAGGAATGAGCATGCACAACGTAGGTTACTGTTTAGAGGACAAAGACATGGTTGCTGTTGATGCCAACGGAGACCCTGTAAAGCTACCGCTAAAGCTGATGTTCTCCTCGATTTCAAGCACGCTAGGCCGCCTAGTGAAGACCGCCTCCAACACGCACATCATCCCAGAGTACACACCCATCAGCAACCAGGGTGGACAAGGCTCGTGCGTAGCAAACGCCTGGTGCGACTCACTGGAGATTCTTGACGGACTCTCCCAGGGTGACGCCGTGGAGCAGCTCAGCCGTCAGTTCCTCTACAACATCTCCCGCATCCTACACGGGGCGCTAGATGTGGATGGAGGAACATACAACAGAGCAGCAGCGCACCAGCTAACAGTGATAGGTACTGTAGAGGAGAAGTACTACCAGTACGACCAGAGCATGGTTTACGCCTTCCCCGAGGCAGACCTCTACACCATGGCCAGCAATCACCGACTAGAGGGCGCCTACACCCTCACATCCAGTGACGACCAGAGGCTAAAGGAGATAGAGATAGCCATCCGAACAGACCATCCAGTAGTGTTCGGCACCCCCGTTGGTAACGAGTTCATGGCGTACAGGGGCGAGGACAAGGTCCTAGAGCCCGAGGCCGTCAACAAGGGCAGGCACGCCATGATACTCACCGGAGTGCGCACGCGTAACGGCGAGCTAGAGTTCTACCTACGAAACTCCTGGGGTCTTGGGTGGGGTTTTCAAGGGCACGCATGGGTTAGCTCGGCCTTCATCGCCCGAAGCGACACTAGCGATATCTGGGTGCCAACCAAAGGCATCCGCTGGACTCCTAGCCCATCCTAGTAGACAAAAGAAAGACCCCCGGCAACATGTCTACCAAGTAGGTAAAGATGTTGCCGGGGGAGGAATACCTATGAATGTCTTAGTACGTTACCACCTGTCATCCTCCCTTGCAAGCCCCGCTGCTATCAGCGCTAGTCCCACCAGGATTAGAAGCTCCCAGGGGAAGGGGTGAGTCATCCTGGGTCCTTCTTCACCGCAGCCTCGTAGCTCAGCTCGAAGTGCATGCCGTCGTTCATGGTGTGCCCCAACCACCACAGACCATTCTTGTTCGCGATAGGAACGAGCTCTCTAACACAGCCTCTCTGCCCCACTAGTGCTGGTCTGCACCTAAACCCGTTCCATGCTGCGTTAATGTCTATGGCGGTACCGTAGCTGTGGTTGGATAGAACAGACCTAGAGCCTCTGATGTACCGCGGCACCCACAGACCGTCAAAGGTCAGAATGTCGCGCACGAGCCCTTCCTTACCCCATTCTGCAAAGGTAGCTCTTAGGGGCTCTACAAACAACCGGTGGCACCAAACATCCTCAGCCCCCCTACCGTAGAGCACCCCACCGTGGAATACTCCTCTAACCTGCTTTAGCTCCGGTATCCGTGCCTTGACAATGTTCTGCTTAACCCAATCGTTGGTTATCTCTATGGCCTCAGGGTTACCGCTTACAGGAGCTGGTCTGTAGAGCATCTTCCCGAACAGCTCCATCCTCTCCGCAGGGACCACCTTGCGTATCCCCTTGGGAGGAGGAGGCCAGTTTGGTCCACGCTGCGCAGTACTGTCGCTCGCAACCACGGAGAACCCCTCCTTCATTGCTGCGGCGTAGGTGTCGTTACCTACAATACCGTCTATAGGGTAAAGAGAGCTCTTCCTCTGAAACTCTTTTGTGGCCTTCTCCGTCTGCCTACCGAACACTTTGTCGCAGACGCCCCAATAGAGGCGCTGTCCTCGTAGAAACTCTTGCCATCTAAGAACATCTTCACCTCTACTGCCTTTTCTCAACGCCTTCATGGGTCTACTCTACATCATGAGCAAGAGCAAAGACAGTAAAGCAACGACAAAGAGAAAGCACGTACAGCTGTATCTAACACCTGCATGTTGGAAGCTGCTGTCTATGTACGCCGAGGTTCTAAGCGCAAGACACACAAGAATGGTGTTCCCCGGTAGGGCAGCTAGCGGCGTGCTATCCTACTTCTTGGTGACGCACGCAGAGGAGATACAAAGTGAGTACTACGAAACCAAACGCGATTCTCTTGGCGCACGGTTATCCGGACTATTCACTCCCACTGAGCTGTCCGCGATTAGAGCCGCCGCAGGTGATGCCACCTCAGAGACTGAGCCTGACAGATGAGCACGGACGCAAAGACCAAGGGATATTTGAAGCACTACTAGGTGACCCTAGAGCTCTATTTCAGGACCTGATAGACGACCCAAGCAGATACGGACCAGAGGTGTCCGCACTTATCCAAGAGATGATGGCTGGAAAGCAGCTGAGCGAGCTCACGGACGACGAGCGAGCTATGCTGGATGCCGCCACAGTAGAGTTTGCCCAAGCACCCCCTCCGAAGCCTCCTGAGGTCAAGACCGCTAAAAGAAGACCACGAAGGGACCCTTGGGAGCTCTAGTAGACGTACCCGTACTGGCTCGGAGAGTGAACTAGACCGGCGTGCGGGTTAGCGTACGTCTCCTGAGGACCCACACCAGACCGTATATAGGGAGAGGCCGCCTGTGCCCCGCCTCTAGCTATCGCACCCGCTCCAAGAAGCCCCATTCCCGCCAACCCCGTAAGAGCTAGCTTACCGCCCGTACCGATGAAGGGCTTTGAGCTAGGACGTGCTACAGCCGGCCTCGGTAGTGCGGCTACGCCCTCTCTAACATCCCCCAGTACTCCACCAGCCTCCCCCATAAGCTGGTTGGCCTCCGCCGTCATCTTGTCCAGCTCTGCGGGGGATGCAGAAGCAGGAGACCTACCGGTAGCTCTAGCCGCCATAGCCTCCCTACCTGCCGCACTCTGAGCCTTTATATTCCGCCCTTCAGCCTCCCAGGGAGACATTGCCTCTGCTTTCTGTGCCGGAGATAATCCTCTAGACGGGACAGGGTCCTTAGCAAACCCTGCTCCCCCACTAAGGCGCGCCTGTGAGCCTGGGCTGGGAGACACACCAGGAGAGGGTAAGGTGGCCGCTGCCGCCGGCGGCGCAGGTACAGACGAGGGGGGTACCGCGGCCTGCCTGTACGGTCCACCACCTGCCGGGGAAGCCTGTGTCGGAGTCTCTAGTACCGTCCTTCTAGGAGCCACCTTAGCAGCCGAGGCGCGGGCACCCCCGCTGGGTATAGGAGTATCTGCGGCAGTGATAGGCCGTACAGTCCATGTCTTCCTGTAGTCAGGAATAATCTCCCGGCTCGCGTTAGGAACATGGCTAGGAGCTGCTCTGCGCGCAGCACCCGACACAGAGGCTCCAGGACTGGGAGCCCTCTTAAGCTTCCCAGCCAGGTCCTCCCCGAGACCTATAAGAGTCTTCTTTCCCTTGCTTATGAGGCCGCCTACACCTCCCATACCAGCCTCTTTGTGCATGCTGCGCGCAAGGGACTCACCCAGCTGCCTGCCGTACAAGGCGATAGATGCTTGCTTAGCTGCTAGCTCGTAAGCCTCTGGAGTCACAGAGGAGCCGAACTGGGTTAGGCGCTCGTACTCAGGGAGGTCATGGTACATCTCAGGGCCGCCCTCTAGAAGCATCTCTCTGCGCTCCCTTATCATCTCAGGGTCCATGAGAGCGGCAGCTCTACCCGCCTGAGGACCAAACCCAGAGATGGTAGCCTCCATCTTCCTAGCCTCCGCTACCCTGGAGCGTATGTTGGCTTTTGCCTTCCTAGCCGCTAGAGCGTTAGCTGCGGCGCTGATACGCGCTGCAGTCTCCTCCTGAGAGGCAGCTTCACCAGGCGTAAGGAGTACGGGCATTACCTTCTCTCTTTCTTACCAGGGTCGGGCTCCTCCTCGACCCTCAGCCTGCTTGGTACTGTAACAGGAATCTTCACCACAGGTCTCCCCGCATCTATCGCGCGACCTCTTCTAGACGGCCGTACAACAACAGATACCCCGCCATCACCCTTCTCTAGAGTCACCTTTGAGGCAGACTCCTCTACCGCATCCTTCGTATCCTTTAGCTCCCGCTTAGACTGCCTAGAGATGGTAAGAACATTCTCTATTGAACCCCTGGCGTCTGATATGGTCGTCTGTGTCTCTTCCAGCTGTAGGGTGATTAGGTGTACGCGCAGTATAAGATAGCTAGCAACTAGCACGCAGACGCCTACGAAGCCTAATAGAAGAACAAGCCGCTTGTTATTCTCCTTGAGCGCTACGGTGACCCGCCTAGACTCCTCTATCTGCTCAAGCGCCCTACTGTTCTGGTCTTGCATGTGACACAGAATCTCCCCAAGTGGGCCCAATAGGGCAGAGAAGTGCTCTCCGAGCTCGTCAATAGTGCTCTGCTCATCCCTACCTTCATGCCGCATCTTAGTCTTACGGCGGGAAGCTGTCTCCGACATGGTCTACACTCTCTTCCTCTGATATGTCATCAGGCAGGGCCTGGTATACCCCTGTTGTTGAGAGGACCTTGAGCTCTGCGCTCTTGCGCTCAGACTCCTCCTTAATATCAGCTAGAGACATCTGAAGCTTAGCAAGCTCTTCTCCCCGCTCACTCAGCTTCTTAGTCTCCTCGGCTAACCTGGAGTCTTCGCACTCCTCCTCAACAGGAGGCCAGAGCACCCTTTTAAGGAACGTCAACATACCGTCACCTTCTACGCTTAACTGCTTCCAGGACAACAGTATCCAATGACTGGCGCACCCCCCGAAGAACCTCCTGCCCCTCCCTCTCAGAGGAGCGGAGCTCATCAATGCTAGACTTGGTGGCGCTGAAGGTCTCTGTCATCTTGTTGTTTAGGGTTATGAGCTCGGAAAGGAGCTTGTCCTTCTCTGAGCTCAGCTTCTCTCGGTCGGACACACGAGCATCCTGCACTCTGCTAAGCTTCCATATAGCAAAGATGGCGATTCCTACGGCTACTACCGTGATAGCCCCCAGGATGCTTGACTCGACAAGCGACAGCCCTCCCTTGACCGCTACCTCGGTCAAGCCTTTAGCTGGTTGGAGGGCTGTCATCAGGCTCACCCAAGGATGGTAACATGCACCTTGTTGTTGGTGCTGTGAACAATCTGCATGGATGAGGTTCCTGCCACAGGAGCAGGGTTGCCGATTATCATGAATCCGCCGGCAGCTATCTCTATCTGACCGGCGACTCCACCGTTGTTCTGCACGTAGATGGGGGCTGCCGCAGGGTCAGCATCTACCTCTACCAGGATGAGCTTGGCTCCAGGAGCTGCGATGGTACCGAAGCACACGCTGTGCGTGCCCACGCCCACCAGGTTGAGCTCCATACGAGTCTTGGCCTCGTACTGGTTCGACAGAGAGAATGGGATTGGAGCTACAGGCTGCCCAGAGTCGGGCGGTATCTGCAGGCTTCCGCTAACTGTAAAAGGCGTTGCCATGGCTCCTCCTAGCTACCCGGGATTCCCAGGAAGGTCTCGTTTGCGCTGGCTCCACCAGCATTAAGCCCGCTCGTAAGCGTCAAGGCGCTGATTGCGACCGGTACAGCCCTCTCAAACTGTACAGATGTCTGCTCCTGAATGAGCACTCCCTGCGCGTCCGTAGACCAGGAATGGTTTGGGAGGTAGCATGCCTCGAAGTACATCGCTCCCAGCGCATCCTGGTTGATGTCTCTGATGTACATCAGCAGACCGATTGGCTGAGCGAACAGGTCTGACGCAAGGTTGATGTAGATGTTCTCGTACCCAGGAGGGATGACGACATCGTGAGGATTCGCCATGCTCGCCGTACCAGCGTTAGGCCACAAGGCTGGTACGAAGGTGGGCGGGATGAGGTCCTGGTAGTACGCGTACAGGGTCCGCAGGAGGGACGGACCGTGGTAGTAGATGCGCGCAAGAGCCAGCTGACCCACCGTCCTACCAGCGATGAAGTAGGAACGCTCAGAGCCTATCTCAAAGATACGGCTGAACTGCCGTGTGTGAGACAGGTTGAAGTTCTGGATGATGCCTACAGGGTAGACAATCTGGTTTGCATTCTGCCCACTACCGCTGATGGCAGAGGCGAACGACGCCGCCCCACCGATGTTCGCGATACGCGGGGGGCCTGCAGCAAGCATTGTGAAGCCTGCGTTTGCGTAAGCTCCATCCACCATCCCCGCTTGCACGTAGGTGGTGTACGGTTGCCAATCGGAGAAATTCCCAGCCAATGTCCTATCCTCCTACCTCTCTGATAATCCTTCGTATTGTACGCGTCCCCACACCAAACTCCTTGGCGAGCTCAGTCTGGGACGCCCCAGAGGAGTATCTCTCCCGGATAGTTTTTCTATCCGATTCGGCGACCTTAAGACGAGGTACTTTACTCCTTCCTCGCCTCTTCATGTCATCCATGTTGTCTTGGTGCGTACCCAGGTACAGATGCTCTGGGTTACAGCACCTCCGGTCATCACATTTGTGCAACAACCACTTGTCTTTTGGTACCGGTCCTCTTGTAGACTCCCATGCGTACTTAGGGGCCTTAACCACTGTAGCATGCGGACTGGGTTTGAAGACGCCGTACCCTGTGTCCTTTACTGCACCGGTCCAGAGCCAGCAGCCCTTGTCGGAGCTTGTCTTGTCTACCTTAGACCAGAACCTGCACTCCTCAGAGCCGCAGGTAAAAAACTTGCCCTCTCTAATCTGAGAGGCCCTGATAGAGCGCTCTTTCCCGCAGCGACACGTTGCGCGCCACCAGGTGTTGAAGTGCTCGTCAGGTTGAGCTTGCTTGGTGATACTGAGCCATCCGAACGTCATGCCTGTGAAATCGTCAAACCTTTTCATGAGGGTATCTCCTTTCAGAGCCCTTATTCCCGAAGAGGTTGTGACGTTATCCAGCATGACCTACCTGTAAGTGCCGCCTAGCAGCTCATACAATTCTAGCGCATCGCCGTCTCCTGCGGCCCAGGCAGCCGCTCTAAGGAGCCTTGGGTCGGCTGATGCAGCCTTCTTGAGGTTTACCATGGCCACCGCAGACACAGCCGGGGGACCAACGTACTCCTCCAGATAGCAGCTGCAAGCTTGTGCAGCTGCTGTCTTTCGGATGAGGTCGATTGGTGCTCCCATCGCCCTACACCGTTATTGTAAGGCGGATGTAGTTGCAGGGGTACGGAACGTCCACCGTCTCATCGATGAGCACCGTATCTGGAGTGTCCTCGTCCTGGATGATGTTGTTCACGTTTGCGCCGATGAGCACGCCAATATCGGTGAGGAAGGTTGTCAAACCGTCTAGCACCGTACCGAGAGAGTCCAAGAATCCCTGGGTGATGTTGAAGCGCCCGATGAAGTTCTTGAGACCTGTTCGCTGGAACTTCGCCGTCATATCCACAACCTTGGTGATGGAATCTGTACGGGTCTCGATGCTCGTCATGTCCGTGGTGAGCGCCATCCTAGCGGTCAATGGGGCACCCTCCGCCTCTTGCACGATGATGTACGCCCCTCCAGCTGCCATCCTGTTGAGCTGGCTACGAGAGAAGCTGTCGTTAGAGCCAATGACCCGCGTAAACCCAGACATTGGGAAGTTGGTGAATGACTGCTGTGGAGGCTGCTGGCTAATCATGCCCACGATGCCCGCACACATGTAGAAGCCATCCATGACTGTCTCTACACCACCGACGGTAGCTGCCGTCTGGTCCGGCACAACCATCCAAAAGCGCCTGTTCTGGAACACACGCCCAGTTGCCTGGATGTTGTCTGCGATGGCGTTTCGGTCAACGTCACCAGCCACCGTTACAAGCTCTGCACCGCGCACCTTGATTGAGAACTGCTCCTGAACCAGGTAGGCCGGTAGAGGAGACGCGTTCAACGCCGTGGTCGAGTAGTAGCTGTCATCGTTCTCACCGGCGGCGAACGACGTACGGATTGTGATGGTAGAACCGGAGATGCCAGCAACGCTGTACCTCTTGCTGTCACTGGCGATGTCCAGGTACAGCCCCTCAGACACTGGGATTACGCCCGTAGGATTGATTCCCTCGGCGAGAACCAAGGTGGTGAGGTTCGTGACCTTGGTGTCGAATAGCAAACCAGTCGGACCAGAGGAGTTACCGTCGTTACCGGAGGCAATCAGCGTGTCCCTGGCATAGGAGGGCATGTCTGGGTTCCAGAGAACAATGCGTTCTCCCTTGTTTGACGGCTCGCTCATGAACGTTACGTGGGTGTTAAACACCTGCGCAACTGACTCGTCGTGAGTAAGGGGGGCGATGGCGTACACCTCGAACGCCTCTAGGTACTCAGCCGCTCGGGTGAACCCCTCTACGGTACCGTAGGGAGCATCCGCACTGACCTCGTCTACGCCTAGACCGGTTACCTGTGAACCAGGGGCGTTCACCGAGGCAAAGTACATCCCCAATGCAAGCGGGTTGTCCGTGGTGATTGGCGGGATAGCATCCTCGATGTCCGTGGTGCTGTCCATCTTCAGCAGACCAGGATTAGAGGCTCTAGATGTCACATCTAGCCGCAAGGCCGTGTACGTTAGGTACAGAGGAGCGTTAGAGACAACTGGGTCTCCCTGCATGTCCCTCAGCATCTCTGGCTTGAGAATGGCATTGCCGTACAGGTCGATGGTCAGCTCCGGGTCCGGCCTAGTCGCCGACCCTGGGAGGTTCTTGGCCACGATGTAGAAGTAAGCTCCCACATTCGGGCTGATTGTGACCTGCGAGTCCACCTTTAGGCGGTCCGCTAGCCCGCCAGGGGCCACCTGAGTGATGAGCCCGTAGTAGGCGCCGTCAATCCAGAGCTCGTCGCCAGGCTCAGGTAGAGACATGGCCGTCGGCCTGTATGTACCTGCGGCCAACAGAGAGTTTGCCAGGTAGGTTCCGCCTATGACGTGTATCTGAGAGTCCGTACCGAAGTCAGAGTGCGTGATGGTGAGCACGCCGCCAACGTCTGTAACGGTTAGCTTGCCGCCTGCGGCGGTACCGAGAACAGCCTCGATGGCTGTCTTCAGGTCTGGGGCGCCACCGGCAATAGTCACCTCTGTGCCGAGGAAGGTGATGGTCTGCTCCTGCTTACCGTCGCTCAAGATGAGTGTCTCTCCTGCCGCAGGCCAGACAGCGATAGGTCCCGTTCCAGATGCTACCGCCTGAGTGGGTGCCGCAGTGAAGTCCTCATTCGCGAACTCAAGAATAGGAGTTACAGCATCACCGTTGCCGTCATCTACCGCCTCTATGCTGTTGCCGTTGTGCGTCCCTACCAAGGATGACGTTGGGTCTAGAATCGCTAGAGCGTCAACGGTACCAGCACTCACAGTGAATGAGCCTGGATAGCCCGCGATGAGGGAGGTTAGCGTGAGCTCACCCGTAACCTCAATGGTCGCCTGGATGTCGGTCACCAGCGCCATGATGCGCGCTATCAACGTGGTCTCATCTACAAGGTGGCCGGCAGACTCGATGAAGTTGACGTTGATGACTGCTCCGCCTTCAAACTGAATGTTGAAGTCGGTACCATCCAGCGTGCCAGCGGGGGCGTACCAAAGAGGATTGGTGGCCTGGGTTATGTCGGTGGCTCCCGTAACCGTCGCTGCATCATCGACCACTCCATTACGGAGAAACGCAGCATCTCTCATCGCCTCGTAGAGAGAGGTAGACTCCCCGGTGTACATGAAAGCCCGAATAGAGCTGCTCTCTATCGCCAGCTCATCTAGGTTGCTGTTCGGGTCAGGGAAGTTAGTCTCAGGAACAACAACCTCGTACTGGTTGTACCCCGTAAGACCCTGGTACATCTTGCCCAACCCGATTGCAAAAGCAGTCTGGCACACAGGCGTTGTAGATGGGTCGATGTAGAGTGTCTGGAACTCTCCAACACCTACAGAGCGCAGGCGCCATCGGTCAGAGCCTACAAGCTCCGCTGTAACGGATGTTACGCTTTGCGCTGTAAGCGCTGCGTTCACCTGACTCACCACTGTTGCTGCGCTTAGACCCGTTATCAGGGGGTCATCGAAGACTACGGTAATGTTTGGTCCGTAGTTAGCTGAGAACACTAGGTTAGCCCCATGCAAGCCTGTGTACGGTCCAGCTGGCGCCTCAAAAAAGGCAGGGAGCTGTATGAGGGCGTCTCCGTTTAAGGAGCTCGAGCCCGCAGCGTTCGTTTCGTAGACCTCCACAATCTGCTTGCAGACACCCACAACACAGCTGAGAAGTGTTGGTGTGATTACCGAAGGGGAGGTGGCCCGAAAGACCTGAACTACCTCTACTCCTGGTTGGGGGAGCTCTTCATTAGCCATCTTCTGCTCCTTCTACTTGGTCTTGACCGCACCAGAAACGTCCAGGGAGGTCACTTCCGATTCTTCCACGCATGTACGGGTTATGGGAATAGGTAGGCCCCCCATAGAGGGAGGCTTGAGCCCTTGTCTGAGGTTGTAGGGTCGCACATATCGTACCCTTGTAGAGGGCGTATGTGGATACACCTTCGGTAGCGGGTCTTGCCTTATACCCGCTGGGTCTGCTGTACGCCCGTGAGCGTCTGTAGCGTCCGGGAAGCCGTTTGGTGGGCACTCGTAGATGCCGTATCCGGGACTAGGAGCTCCTCTAGAGCCCACAGAGCTGTAACGAGTAGACATCTGCGTTTCTATGCTCTGTACGATGGTCTTACCGAGAGGAGTAAACGCAGAGCGTCTAGTCATCTGGAACGGTATCTGCAGTGTCGTGGCGAACCACTCCGCACCCTGGTCGTTGGCGATTATGGAGCCCGCCGGTGAAGGGGAGCCCATAGAGATACGGCGTCCCACCTCAAAGAGCCCTCCCTCTTTAAGAAGAAGCTCTCTGAGCAGCCATGTCATCTCTCCTACAATCCAGGCTACCTGCTCACTCTCTAGGTCATTTGCTGAGCAGCAATTGATGCTCATAGTTCCTGGTACGAACACCTCCTTGGTCTTCTTTCCTGAGTCGAACTGGTACCCAACCATGTCGTCAAGACCTATAGAGCTGAACTGGATTGGACCTCTTACGAAGTTAATCGCAGGTCTAGACCCTATCTTCTCTATGTTGATTGGGTTCTCGTCGCAGATGACTATCTCTGTGTGGTCTATGTCCTCGCTCCAGTGAAAAGCACCAGGAGGAGCTGCGGAGAATAGGCCCTGACAGAACAGAACGAATGTCTCACGGAGATGCTGAAGAGGCGTGTACTTAAAGCTACTGCCGGCTAAGCCTCTATCCGGCCGTATCGCTCTCGCCTTCGATGGCACGGTCCATCTCCCTCTTGGCAATAGCCTTCATGATTGGGTGCGCTATTCCCATCCCAGCGCCAACAAGAGCGGGAACTCCTGCAACGTACTTAAGAGGTATCGGCTTTCCGGTGGCCCTCTGCACCAGCCTGCCTACTCCGTACCCAGCGCCCGCCCCGGCTAGGGTTCCCGCTGCTAGCCCAGCACCAGTGGTCCCCATGACCTTAAGCACCCTCTTGAGCTTCTCCCGGTCGTTGGATACCTCCTCAGCAGTCTTCACACTGCCGTTGACCTGTTTGCGGGCTCTAGCTCGGTCTATCGTTCGACCTATAGCCTCCCCACCATGCACACCTAGAGCCGTCCCTAGTAGCGTCCCCGCTAAAGCAGCTGGTATCTCATACCTGGTACCCTGAAGTAGCTTCTGCCCTGCCAGAGCTCCACCAGTACCCCCAGCGGCTGCACCATACCAGGGGACGTACGTCTCTGCAGTACCCTGTGCGCACTTCTCTACCTCATCTGGACGTAGAACCCTCATGTCTTAATCTTTCCGTACGTGCTTGGGTATAGAGAGAAGATGCTCGGTATCTCCTCACGCTCGAACGCATCTAGCGTTTGCGGGTTGGTGTACGCTCTAGCAGGAGAGAAGAAGATATCCTCTAGGGCGTTATCTAGCTGCAGCTCTATGGCGTATTCTACATCCGTCTTTGGTATCTTGTGCAGCTGTAGCTCTTGTAGAACGCCAGCTCTAAGATGCTCTGGAGAGGATACAGACACTACACGCCAACGAACGTTCTCCGGCTCTATGATTAGGTCTAACGGCTTTAGCTCAGGAAAGTAGCCCATGCGCGCAGTTGTGTTCTCTTGCTGCTGCTTCCCTACAGAGGACATCTGCTCTGCTTTCGCGTTAGGGTCAAATGCCACCCAGCTCTCTACCGGGTACATGTACCCTCGTGTAAACCCTGTGTCGTAGCACGCCCTGCACCCACTCTTTGTGCTCTTGTTTAGTGCTTTGCTCCAGCAAGAGCAGCGCTGCCCGAACGTACGAACAGGAAGAGCCCAGCATCTTCTACCTGCGAACTCCCTAAACAGGAGGTTCATGTGCTTACGGAGCTCTATCGCTATTAGGTCTGGCTCGGGAGACAAGCTAGAAGGTCCAAAGTCCTCTGATGCCCCATCACTCTTTCTAGTTACACGAATCTGGTAGTAGTAGCGCCGGAACGAGTGACCGACCTTGATTGCGTTGTCTAGAAAGATGTAGCGGTCCTCAAAAGGAGCGGCCAAAAGCTCGTACGGGCCCATCTCGCTCTCAGACCGCATCACCTGGAACGTGTAATCCAGCACATCCTCTGTTGTGGACTGCACGACCCACGTAACCTCGTTGTGGTCTATGTTGAGTGAGCGAACCTTTAACCGCTCTATCTTGAGGGGAACGCTCATCTAGTCCTTCCCAGCCACGTACCCTGCCCCAAGTCCTGCTAGAGCAACCGGTGCTGCAACCAAACCAGCGGCGGCACCAGGGTTCGTTTTGGCTAGCGCCTGCCACTGCTTCCCTACTCCATGTAAGAAGCCCTTGGCTCCGCCACCGGTAGCAGCCATAGGCGCTGCCGCTCCAGGAGCAACAGGACCTGCAGCTCGCTGCATCAATGTCTTACCGCCCGTGGTCATTCCCTTGGCTCCGGCAGTACCGGCCTCAACGAGACTCTTTCCGCCCTTCAATAACGCTGACCCTGCGCGCCTAGCGCCGCCTACCAGCTTGCCGATAAAAGCACCGAGGGCTACCTTCTCGAGCTCGGTTAGCTCTTCACCATCTCTAAGCTTCACCTGCGCGCTCTTCACGAGAATCTCTTGTGCAGCCTCGAGGAAGTGCTCCTCCTGCGCAGAGGACGCCTTGGCGAAGCCCGTAAATCTCTGGCCTGCCTGCCCCACTGGCTTAGCAAGCCTGGATAGGAAGGGAAGGGTGCCTCCCTTCACTGCCCCAGGAACCTTGCTCGCCGCACCGGTGACGACCTTTGGGGCCCTTGTCAGAAGAGAGCTTATCCCTTTACCGATAGCACCGAGACCTAGAGCCTCCTTCTGGAGCTCTGACGCCGTCTTGCAGCTGCCAGACATCTTCTGGCATCCACCAGAGACCTTCTGCTTGGCCTTCTCCATCTTCATGGACTCTTCGCCCTTGGATAGCCCTAGCTTCTTCTCTGCGGTGCGCTGCTTCTTCTCTGGGATGACCTCTGAGCGCGTAGCAAGTGCTGGGTACCTCTTCGCCACAGCAGCGTAGACCTTTGACTTCTCCGCTGGGGAGCCAAACTGCCGCACGCGCGTAAGGGCGTTCCTTGCGTGCTCCGGGTCATGGATGGGGTAGGAGCCCTCGCCCTTCCCTCCCTTGGGGATTGCGAAGTTCTTGCTCTTAATCTTCTCCCTAGCCGACATGTCTAGCACTGCTGCGGCTTTGCGCATACGAGCTGCAGCGGCCTTTATAGGGGCTGCTCCCATACCAGGAGGAGCCGACACCTCAGGGGGCGTCTCAGTCGTGGGCATGGGCTCGGGTCCTGGCGGGGGAAGGGCCTCTGGTGCGGGCTCTGCCGCCTCTGGCTCTGCCTGCTCTGAGGGGGCACCCTCCCCTACCTGGGCTAGCTCGAGGTCTAGCATCTTCTTCTGTACCTGAAGCTGGTCTCTTGCAGCGAAGGTGTCGTCCTCCTCCCTCTCTGCCCTGCGCTGCGCCCGTTGCTCGATGTCCTGCTGCTCGAGCTCGAGCTCCTGCTGTGCAAGCTGAATGGCGGCGGGCAAAAGGGGAGTTCCCTTGTACTTCTCAAGCCAATCATCGTCTCCGCACAGCCCGGACAGCTTCAGCTGTCCACTAGCAATCTTCATGAGGGTCTCCTTAGGGAGACGAGACATGAGCTCTACTGTACGGGCCTTGTCGTTGGCCTTCTTGTAATGACCTGCTGCAACCTCTAGAAACGTATCCAGCATCGTAATCCTCACTTAGCCAATCGAGCCAGCTCTCCACGTGAATTGGCGATGTCCTTTAGAAGACTCTGTGTCTTCTTTCCCATCTGAGCGCCCCTAAATGCCCCTCCTATAGCTCCTCCCCCCGCGGCACCCATCAATGCAGAGCCTATAGGATTGCTTACAGCCATCTCTGCCCCGGCTAATCCTGCCTTCGCCTTTGCCATCCTCATCGCATTAGCGAACCCGCCCTTTCCTTCTAACGCTTGAATGGCCTCTCGGCGCTTAGCAAGACCTTCCTCCCCCTGCATGGTCTGCTGTATAGAGCCTCCGGCGCCTAGAAGAGCCCCTACAGCGGGTGCGGCGTAGTCCCAGGCAGAGCCCATCTTCATCTGAGCTCCTTGGGCTGCCTGCTCTGCTTGCATCGCCTGCTGCTGAGCCTCTTGCTGTGCTTTCTCTGCCTGTACAGCCTCCTCCTCGGCCTTTTGAGGCGTTGCTGGGACTGGTGGAGGACCTTCCATCCCCGCCTCCGGAGGTGGTTGTAGCTCACTAGCAAGCTGCTGCGCTTGAGCCTGTGCCTGCTCCTGCTGCATCTGGGTGGCAATGGCATCGGGCTCCTGAGAGGCTACCTGGAGCATCTGCGCGCGCATCTGCTGCATCCCCATCCTCATGTTAGCCGCTTGCTGGGTCTGTCGCAGAGCCTCATCGTTAGCTTGAACAGCTTGCTGAGTTGCCTGCTGTATCTGCTGTCCGGCCATCTGGGCCTGCTGCTGCACAGCCTGAAGCTGCTGCTGGGTCTGCATCATCATCTGCTGAAGACCCTGGTTCTCCATGACAGCCTGCTGGAAGCGCTGCTTGTAGTGCGCAGACTCGTTAGCCTCTTGGGCCTGCCTACCGGCCTGCTCTGCGGCGAGATAGGCTATTGCCTCTTGGTCAGGAGGCGCTGCGGAGGGGGCCGCCATACCTTGACCCGCCATATCGCCCTCTGCCATCTTCAGGAGAGCGGCCTTGAAGCGACCTGCTGCAGAGGACAGCTTGGAGCGAGAACGCTCTGCGGCCCTTCCTGGAATCACCTGCAGCTGAGGCTTCCCCCCCGGCGTTTTGGGGGCTACCTCTGCAGCGAGTCCACGCGCTCTAGCTACGAGCTCGTTTACCTGTTCTCCTTGCTGCGCCATTGTATTAGTAACCCCCGAGCTCTCTTGGTTAAGCGCGGCAATATCTTCTCCCTGCTGCTTTACCTTCTCCCTCATGGCCTTTAACTTCTGAATAGTGGGATTAGCCGCTACTCTCTCAGCTATCTCCGCCTCAGAATCAACGTCTTCTAGCTTTTTAGCTGCTTCCAGGTCACCTGCAGAAGGTTTGCCCCCTCCAGTCCCCTCGAGCTTAGGGTTGGCGGCTATACGGGCCTCCTGCTGCCTCGCAAGGTTGGCATCGGCCCACTCTTGTGCCGCTCTAGCCTGCTCGTCTCTCCTTAGCGCCCTGGCCTCGTCTGCTACAGCTGCACCAGGCGTAACGGGAGGTGGCGCTGCCTCCTCCGCTAGCTGCTTACCTGCTCCCCTCAATCCCCTTCCTAGAAGGTGCTGCGCTCCAGCACCAAGACCAGCACCAGCTAGTGCTCCGCCCACAGTGCCCAGCACCTTGTGCTCCTCAGGAGCTAAGCCGTACCCAGCAGCCCCTCCCCCAAGGGCACCAAGAGCAGCGCCCATACGGTACGCCTGCTTCATCATAGAGGCGGCCTTCTTGATGTCCAGCTCCTTACCGAGCTCTTTGCCTGCCTTTCCTCCAACAAGGTATCCCCCGGCGAGCCCTGCAATTGTACCGGCCTTACCGCCGATGTACCTGCGCCCAAGAGCGGCTCCCCCGAGAGCCCCACCAGCAGAGCCCGCTAGCTGTCCGTAGCGCTCTCCTCGTGTGCCCTTCCCCTTCTCGGCCTTGGCTGAAAGTCCACTTATAGCGCGCCACTTGCCCTTCTGCTTGAGCTCCTCTTTTGTAGGCGCAGAGGCCAGCTTACCCGCTACACCCTCCTCCGGAGTCTCCTCTTCAACGATGGACTCCTCCTCTTCCTCGGGAGGGGCATCGTAGGACAGCACAGGGCTCTCTGTCTCTCTAGGCACCGCACTCCATAGAGAGTCAATGCGCTCCTGGGAGCGTTTGGAGGTAGCGTCTACCATAGAGAGCATAGGAGCCGAGCCCACAGCTATCTTAAGCTCCTCGAGGGAGGCTATTAGCTCTTGCTCCTTGCGGATGAGCATCTTGGCAATGCCTACAGGGTCTGTTGTAGCTGGAGGCATCTCTACCTCTGGGAGGTGTACAGGACCACCCAGCGTAGCCATCCTCTTCACAAAGCTCCTGAGCGCGTCTGCCGCGCCGTAGCCACAGACACCTCTTAGCGCCTCCTTACCAGGACCACGAGCCACCTCTAGAAGAACCTCGTAGCCTACATTGAGCTCTATGAGGTGCTTCACGGAGCTCTGCATGAGGTCGAGAACCTCCTCAACAGGCGCATCGAAGGTACCCTCAAGCTCTCCTGTCTCGTCAGGCGGGTCGGACCATCCAGCTGTTTTGATTCTTACGAAGAATCCTGCTGCATCCTCTAGTGACGGCTTTCCGAGAAGTTCTTTTGCGAGGTCCTTCATTGCTTACTCGTCTGTGATGACCTGTAGAAGACCATCGTCAATCTGGTGAAATGAGATGAGCCTTGGGGGTGCCCCAAGAGGTGTAGCGTAGGAGATTCCAGTCGTAACCGCTGCAGTGCTGAATCCCAGTATGCTGTTTGCCGTGCCCGTAGTGTTTAGAGCGACGTTGATGCCTACAACAGGCGCTTTTCTGGCAATCACCAGCTGGTTCATCTGCTTCGTAACAAGAAGAAGGGGAGCCTGGGTCTCTATCTGGCTCTTCACCTCCTTGAACGGATAGACGTTCTCTCCAGATGGCGGAAGAGCGAAGGTTACCGTAACGGCTGGGACAAGAAAGACCAGGGTCAGAAGATTCAGCCCCTCAAAGCTGAGCTCAAGACCACGCTGGTCTGCTGCCATAGCGCCGAATATGGCACCCTGAAGCAGATGCTTCAGCTGCGAGTGATGAATGTTGTATACCTGAAGCGCCATGGTCTACTCGTCTGTAACAACCTGTAGAAACCCGTCCCCCACCTGACCTATAGCCACAAGCTCGGGAGCTCCTCCCCCAGGTGGGTTGTAGAACGTGCCTACAGTGTCTGTCGTAGTACCAAACCCTAGGATTTGATTGGCTGTCCCTGCTGCCGACAGGTCTACACCACCAAGTGGGCCGCTCTCTATGAGGCAAAGACGTCCTTGGTGGAACGTCACAGTAACGGCTACAGCCGCCTCAATCTGGGTCTTCACCTCTTTGGGTGTTAGAAAGTCTGACGGGCCGCCTGCTGCCACGAAGCCTACAAGACCAACAGGGTTGTTGAAGACCAACGTCAGCCCGTGAACGAAGAAACGCGCCACCGGGTTTGTAACAGCTACACCACCGGTGATTCCTCCCTTTAGGAAGTGCTCTAGCTTAGAATGATGTATCTGGCGTACCTGAAGAGTCATGGTCCGAACCTTAGATATGACATGTTCGTGCACCAGTACTCACTGTGTACACCCATGTTGTCTGACCCCAGAATGCCCTCTATGTTCAGAGCAACCTTAACATGCTGTATCCTCTGCTCTGTCGTGGATTTGAACAGCTGCAACCACTGCAACAGCAGAGGAGTCTTATCGTTAACCCCAACGTTGATACCACCAGCAGAGTAGTTTAGGTGGTTTCTTGTCTGCAGCATGCCGATAGACTCTAAAAGGGTCTCTACAGTCATACGCAGAAGGAGGTTATTCTGGTTGATTGCTAGAAGCTCCTCTAGGGTGTAGTAGGTGTGGTGCGGCGTACCGTTGAAACGAGACAGAGCATCCATGGTTGCCCAAGCAATCATACGGTCGCTCGACTCCTCCCCAGCTGTAAGCCTGTTGAGCTCCGGGATGTCCCTCAGGAACAGCCGCACCTCATGAACAAACGCCTTCATGGCGTCTGACATGCCTGCTACACCCTGTAGTGCCACTACTTCTCCTCGCTCTTCTTCTCAGAGCTCTTCACACTCAGCTTAGGCTTCAGCGCCTTCTTCTCCTCCTTCTTGGGCTTAACCGTAGGCTTCGGCCTAGCCGCTCCGTTGTAGCTTGGAGGGAGGGTGTCTATGACAGCGGCGCCATCAAAGCGCTGCACCACCTCAGACCTGTAGCGCTCGTGCACAATGGCAGAGCCACCAGGTGGGATGATGGTGTCGCCCAGCTTGATGGGGATGTTCACCCTACCAAGGCTCTTCAGCTGAGGCGTCTCTACGTCTGTGATGTTGTAGACCTTCATTAGCTCCTCTTCCTTCCCTTCTTGCGGCGCTTGGCCGGGTCCTTGTCCTCACTATGGGTTACGACCGGAAGGGCCATGCTGACCTCTTGGGGCTCCATGTCTACCGCTTCTGCCGGACTAGGCTCGATAACAGGGTAGATGTCCTTGGATATCGTGTCCTTCGGCCTGGCAGGCATAGGCTTAGGGGGAGGTGGTTTCTCCACGTCCAATGTCTCTAGGTTGACGCGAAGACCTGATGCCGTACGGACAACAATCTTCCCCTCGCCCTCAAGACGCTTTAGCTCGTCAAGGTGCTTCAAGAGAGCATCCTCCTTTACAGAGGCAGGTCTCTTTCTACGAACCTTAATCTCCCCGCCACCGATGTGCTGTACCCACCTCATCTTCCCAGGCGTCCTATGCCTGGTCGTACGGGTGTGCACCGACATCACGGCGCTGTGTACTCTGTATGCTTCCTTTCCCATCCTACACCGTTGGGTCGTACTCATACTCAATAGCGTAGTCCTCAGCACCGTCTGCTGCAGTAGCTGGGGTGTACGCTCCGTAGGGCTCGTCAGTAGCTGCGTCGGTGATGGCGCCGGTGGCTACCACACCAAGCGTAGACTCCTTCTCCCAGAGAAGGTCTACACCTCCAGCTCGTGCCTTAGGCGGGTACGGAAGACCGAGAGGAGCTGCGTGTCCCATGGTGAACGTTGCACCAGTGCCGGTACCAGCAGGGAGCGTAAGCTTGGTGAACCTCTTGTAGTACTTGGCAGTGGTGTCTGTCCCCGCAGCTTGGCTCAAGGTCAGGGTCTCGCTGATAGCCTTGTCCTGCGCATCAAGGCCCTCGACAAGCATAGATGCAGGAGACTCTGCAGGGGTAGCGCCGCCAGTGGTGACGGTAAGCTGCCTAGCGTAGACAAGGTCTGCACCTAGAGCTCCGTCCATATCCGCCGGCAAGAGCTCCTGCTCTGTGAGCTGGCTCGTGATGCCCGCACCAGCCGTTATGACAGAGTCTGCTGCCGCTGCAGCCGGGTCTACGTACTCAACGATGCCCCTCGCACGTATTGGAGCAAGCGCTCGCTCTACGTCACGGCGAAGGTCGCCAACCTCCTTACCAGCGTGTGCAAGGTGGGGAACAAGTGGTTTCTCTTTGGTTAGAAGTCCGCTTCCTGTGCTCATAGCTCTATCTCTCAATGTTGAAAAGGGCGCCGACGCTTTGACGCCGACGCCCTTCGTCGGGCCGTCTGAGCCGGACTACAAGGTAGTCAGGCTAGTAAGATGCGACATTCGGGAAGACCAGCCCTTGGGCAACCCGGTTGTTGACTGCTCCCATGGCCTCCTCGTCCACAGGGGACACACTGGCCAGGATGCCGTCGGCATCGTTGGTGGTAGCATCGCCAGAGTAGAGCTCCAGCTTACGCATGGCAGCCACGTTAGCCAGAATCATCCCAATGTCCTCCCAAGACTGGAAGGTGATGGTGTTGGCGACCTTGTCGATGTAGAACTTGGTCTGGTTCAGGATGAAGAACCGTCCCAGGAACTCGGGGGTGGTGAACGCGTACACGTTACCAGGACGGAGGATGTCCGTCTTGATGGTGCGGATGTACGGCTTGCCCAAGAGGGTCGGGTACTTGTACCCATCCACAGTCGTCTCCGACTGAATCTTGTCGCCGAAGTCCTCAACGGTCCATTGCAGAACGTCGAGCCAATCCACCTCCGTCAGGAGGAAGCGCTCAGACCGGAGCCTGTTGCCGTCGAGCAGCTTGAACAGGTTAACCAGGTCTGGTCTCTGGATGGGACGCACAACTGCGTCGTCGGTGGTAGCCGTACGAGCGAGCTCGCCCTTGATGACGGAGAACTCAACAACTGTTCCCGCTGTGATGGCGGTAGCGTTGAGGGTGGTAACGACACCACCATTAGCCTCGGTCTGAAGGGCCTGTACGCAAGCTTCAACGTTGATGAGGAACTCGCGGTCCTCGACCTCCTGCATGTCCTTCACCACGTTATCCTCGATAATCTTGGTGATGGGCATCGTATAGGCAAGGAGCTCTTGCTCTGTCTTCTGGTACATCTCCGAGGAGATGGTGTAGAAGGCGCACTCTGTACGCAGACCGGAGATGAACTCGGCCCTCGGCTGTCCTCGGAAGGACATCGTGAGTGCGCGGCTCTCCGGCTCGAGCTCTACAATCTTGGTGAGGGTGTCGTGGTGCACCGACACCTGGCACTCATCCCTGGTCACCTTTTGCGGGGGGAGCACCTTTCGTGCAAATGAAACCTCGCGAAGGCGGTCACGAATGTAGTCACCACCCAGCTGGGCAATCTTGACCTTACCCTCAGGCGTCTCAGCCTGTCGGGTGAAGAGGTCGTTCATCAACTCTGCGGGAACGCCGCTAGCCATGTTCTCTTCTCCTTTATCCGCTGCAGCCTAGGGTTAGACGGACTTCTTTACCCGCAGCTTGTCGCCGTTAAGTGTGTGGAGCTTGGAGACGTAGCAAGCGATGGGGTCTGCATCGACTCCAAGGCCGCCATGACCTACCAGCCCAGAAAAGATTCGGGTACCGGCGCCACCTGGCTGGATGCTGGCAACCTTCAAGGGCTGCCCGTGATAGGTGATAGCCGCCCCTGCGCCAACAACGGCAGTGGCGTCAAACACGCGCGTATCAGCCTCCCAATCACGGTTCCACCACACCGGTACCTTACCGCCGCTCATAGCACGGACATCCGTCCGTCCTCTCTCAGCCCAGAGAGGATAAGCGGGTCGGGTTGCTACGTTACCCACGGCAGCCACACTGGCTGCACGCACGAGGGAGTACGCAGTGTCCTGAACCGCTAGCCACTCACCATCGATGAGGTAGAGCGCGTTGTAAGGGTCCAGAAGGGTCTTGTCTGCCAGAGGGATATCCCGTCGGTCGATAGCCAAGAGGTCCGAGACGGGCTCCCAGTTGTTTCTCTGAATAGCCATTGTTTGTCCTTATCTGGGATGGGGGCTGTCAGCCAACATCTCCTAGTCGACCTCCCAGGAGGAACTGCTCAAAGGGGTGTAGCGCCCCTCCTTGCGGTTCGTCACTGGCAAGGCTCGCCGTTTTGCTGCCCATGTTGGGCGGGAACATCTTCATCGCTTCCTTGATGACGGGGAGCTGCCCATCTCGAGACTGCTCCTCCAGGTAAGCAGACAGGTCCTCAAGGGACTTGTCAGCATACGCACCTTGAGAGTGCATGGCATGTGCAAGCTTCTCAGCCTCCATGCGCCTCTTTAGCTCCTCGAGCTCCCTCACAGCTGCATCACGCTGTGCTGCAAGCTTGGTGAGAGCGATAGAGCCATCACTCATGATGCGTTGAATCTCTGCAGCGCTTAGCTTTCTCATGACCTCCTCACATTCCCGTAGGCATGCTGCCGCCTGGCGTAGGAGGAGGACCCTGGAATGACGCCGGGCTGGTCATTGACATCTGGGACTCCTTCTCCTTCTTCATCTCCTGGGCTCGAAAAGGCATCGGCTTCTTCTCGCCGTTACCCTTCTTGCCCTCCCCATTGCCGTTCTCCTTGGACTCCTCGTCCTTCTTCTCCTCTTCCTTCTTCTGCTCCTCCTCTTGGGCGAGCTTCATAAGGAGAGCGCGTGCTGCAGCAATCTGATGGGCATTCTTGGCCATGGAGATTTTCGCACCAGCCTCCTGCGTATGGTCCAAGGTCTGCTGCAACGTAGAGTCTGTGCTGGCAGACATGGCGGGCTCAGTCACAACCTGCTCTACATCGCTGATTGGGTCCTTCTTCGCCTGAACCTTCTTGTAGCCGATGGCAGACTGGTTGCTAGAAATCATAGACTTCTGACTGGTGACGTCAGAAGGCTCCGCAGGTGTTCCCTCTCCAACCTGAGTAGCGGGAGGCGGTACCTCCTTCTTCCCAGATACCTGAGCGGGGTTGATGGCGTCCTCTGCTAGCTTGCGCAGAATAGCTACAGGGGCACCCGCAACACTGCTCGTCTTCTTAAGCTTTCCAATAGCTCCAAGAACCCGCCGAACAGAGGCGCTCTTAGCAGTCATGTCTGTAGCCTCTGGGATTGCGCTAGGAGGCTGGACTGCCGCTTGCTGGTTCTTGATTGGCTCTGTGGGGTACGGCGGAAGGTGCGTCTCGTCGTTGGTTTGAAGCCCTGTGTTGGCTTTACCAGTCTGCTTCTTCTCAGGCTGAAGAGGAGGGTTCATTGGGGCTTGATGTGCCGCAGTGGCCTGCCCTTGGTCCCCTGGCCCAGGCATCTTGTCTGTCTTGTTAGATGCCATGACGTCGAGGGCACCAGGGCCCTCGCCTACAACCTGAACCTGGCCCTCCTGCGCTAGCTTCGCAATGTAGCTCATTGCTCCCGCAAGCTTAGAGGCCATCTCTGTGCTGATGTAATCAGAGGACTGAGCGGCTTCCTTCTGTCGCTCCTCCCCTAGCTGTCTGCTCGCCTCCACAGAGACAGCAACCTTATCCATGGTACCTTCCATGGCAGATGCCATCAGCTCCTGAAGGCTAGGTCTTCCTATCATCGTCGTCATGTTGACCTGTGCTGTCTTCCTCGGAAGGAACGCAGCCCCTAGAGGAGGGACTGTCTTCTGATTCATTCCCACCGACGTGGTTGGGGGTGTTCCCGTGTTCACCTTTGAGTACGTGGTCCTTGGGGCAAGCCCTTTCGGGCCTGTTTGCCCAGGCGCTGGCTTGTTGGCTGATGCAATAGTAGGCACAGGGGCTATAGCCGATTCCGACTGTACCGGGTCGGATGTGCCCGACCCTATTGCCTTGCTCAGCTTCACCCATGTGCCTACTCCGTTCATCGTACTAGCTTCTACCTACTACTCCCAGGACACGGGGTAGCCTGCGAGCTCCATCAGCTCGTAAGCGCGAATCTCGATTGCTTGGTCTGTGTCAGCTGCATGGGCAATCTTCTCAGACTCACCCGCACCGAGGGTAAGAACAGCGTTCAAACGCTCAGCAGCCTCTTCCTCGTTCCACTCGGCCTCTGCGAGCTTCTCGTAGGCTACATGGGCTGCAAGCTTGTCAATGGCAGCAGAAGCGGTCTTACCCTTACCCTTCTTCTCCAACTTAGATGCTCCGTATGCCGTGCCTCCAGCTGCTAAGCCTGCACCTCCATAGGCGCCAGCAGTCTCTGCTGCGCCAGCTAGGAGCTTCTTCTTCTCCCTGGCCAGAGGAGCGTAGTCAGAAGGCACCTTACCGGCCTTCATCCTCTTTATCTCTCCAGCAGCCTCTCGGGCCTTCTTCCCTGTAGCCACATCCTTAATCTTGCCCGCCACACCCTTAAGCTTGCCAGCTGCTCCCGCGGCGTACTCACCCAGGTTGGACAGATTCCCAGCAACCTTCTCAATCTCCTGTAGCTCTGCGTAGAAGGCGTGTGCAGCTTGCTGACCGAACGCCTCTGCTTGCTTCTGCATGTCGGTTTGAGAGGCCACACCAGAGAACTCCTCATTGGCCTGAGCGTAGAGCTGCTGAAGCTGCTCATCACTGGCCTCAGCGGTCTTCTCCTCTTCACCCTCGAAGGTGGCGTTCCACAGCTCTGCAATCTGCTCATCAGAGAGCTGACTGATGTCGATGCCGTTGTCTACGGCGAGCTTCACAAAGGCCTCTGCCTGTGCGGTCTTCTCTAGGTTCTCATCGGCGCCGGGGGTGCCGTACATCTCTGCGAAAAACTGATTCATCATGATGATTTCTTGCTCCAAAAGATTAGTGGATGTTTCTCGCGCTATCTACGAGGGGCGTCCCCTCTCCACGCCGGCCACACGGCCTGTTGCCCCCGGCTGCCCTACCTCATCCCAGTAAGCGTGATGTATGTAGTGTACAGCTAGTGGGGTAAATATTGAGTCTACGGGCGCACTAGCCTGCTTCTCTAGCTCTCCTAGGTTAGCTGTCAGACCTTGTGTTTGCGCCACTAGCTCCAGTGCTCCACTACGGTAACCGTTGTATGCAGCTCCAATCTTATGCAGGAGCTCCGGTGTATGGGAAGAGCACGAAGCTTCTTTCTTCGGTGTAAAAGAGGATAGAACAACTACTCTTCTCTCTATCTCAGGCCCCAAAGCTGACCGATGGGCAAGGAGAGGGAGTAGTAGCCTAGCGAGGGAGGGCATGAACAGCTCAGGAGCCATGTGAGGGCACACACGTTCAGCCATACGAGGAAACACAGTGCCTCTCCCCTCCAGCTCATCTGCCTCATCCCTTCTACCCATACGTGTTAAGAGTATACGCTGAAACTCTCTAGGACGTAAAAGCACGCCCATGCCTGCTGTAGTAGATAGAGCGTTGCCCAGGGGTACATCGCTCAGCGCCTCAAGGACCTCTCTCGGGATATCCCCTTCCGCCTGCGTAAGCAGAGGTACAGCCTTACCCGCAAATTGACTTGGAACGACATCCTTCTTAATCTCAGCGCTCTTTGGCTTTGCCAGCTTGCCAAAAGCAGTCTTGAGTATGAGGTCATCTAGTGATGCTACCTTGTCCTTTATCGGCTTGTCCTTAGGCAACCACCCGTTCTTACGCCTGGTCTCGTATCTGGTCTTCCAGCTCCAAGCATGTGGTGGCTTTCTCTCTGCGCTCTTCTCTAGCGTAGCATCCACCGGCTCCCCAACGACCATATCTCTCGGCTCATCCTCAGCAGGGACACCCATCCTAGAGATGTACATCATCACCTTGGCAATCTTATCTGCACCGATGAAGACGAAGGAGATGTCAAAGAAGCGAGGGAAGTCGTTGTAGACCCAAACCTTCCTGCCATCAGGAAGGATACGGTTCATCATCTTGCGTGCGTGCTCGCAGTAATCCGCTCGAGTGATAGACAGACCCCTGATGCCAACACCATCCTTGGCTTTCTTAGCCTTGTGGTAGATAAGAACAGCCTCACCAGGATGCTTGTGCTTCCCGTCCTTGTAGGTAAGCAGTGCCTTAGTGTACTCGTCCCAGTCTAGACAGATTGCACAGGTGTCGTACGGAACTTTCGTGTTGTGCGTAGCAATGAGCTCTGAGACGTAGCTGTCGTCACCCTTTACAGAGATATTGAACACATCATCTCTGTAATCCTCCTCTACAATCTCCAGTATCGGGGAAAGGATGTATTTGGTCCCTTCGTACTCGTAGAAGAACCGCTGACCCCTTACCTTCTTAGAGGCACGTACAGGCTTCCTGGTGTACGGACCGATAACAGGTGAGAAGTCTGTACCAACCCACACCTGGTACTCTACAGTTTCCTTCCGCACAACAGACCGTGCAGACGGTATGTGATTGATGGTGTTGATGGAGCTAATCATTCCGCACCTAGCTAACGCTACAAATAGCTGGTCTGCAAGCTGCTCAGACGATGTAGAGAAGTACGCGGAGCCTTTGTAAGTGCCCCCATCTCCATCCAAGTAAGCCCCAAGAAACGCCTTCTGCAGCTCTGTGCACATATACAGGGCCTCTCTAGACAGCTGCTTTGTCTTAGCGCCGGAGCCGCAGAAACGAAGGCATCTGTCTGCTAGCTCCTTGCTAACCACTGTTACGTAGCGACCCCCCCTGTCCTTGTCCTCGCTATGCCATGAGACAGTAGCTCCCAGCTTCCTCCCCAAAGACTCTATCTCCTCTGCTAGCTCCTTCTCCTCAAATCCAAGGCTGAAGGTGATTTGCTCCAAAGGATGGTCGTTGTAGCTGCCAACATGCCCTCCTGCTAGGTAGAATCCAAGAAACCTAGCCTCGTCCACGCTGCTTACGGTGGCATCTACCGCAGAGGGGACCGGGAACGCTACGTAGTCCCCTACCTCTGCTTCGTCTGCGCGCACCCACTCAAAGCCGTATCTAGGAGTAGTCTCGCAGCCCATACACCCCTTACCTCTGGACTTGACCAGAGGAGTGCAGTGCCGCTGCTTGCGCCCCTTGTTGACTCCTGCCGTAGGCTTACATACCAGCTGCTCCCCCCGTACCAACCACAACGGGTGGTTCTCTGTTAAGCAGAGCTCCCTAGGAAACCCGTACGCCTTAAATCTGTATAGGGTACCCTCGTACTGGTACCTAAGGGCCTCCTCGACACAGCACACCTTCCCCACGTGCGTGATTACCTGGTCCCCTTCCTGCATGCACTCCATCTGCTTAAAAGAGCCATCCGCAAGCATTACGCGAGTACCCGCAGGAACGCATCCCATCGACACATCTGGATACTTACCGGATATCAGCTTGTCCCAGACCCCTATTCCCCCGAACTGCTGGCACCTCTCATGGTCTACACGCACAATCAGCTCTACACGCTTCATGTGCTCGTTCCATGCTGCTAGCTCTACCCCACCGAACGCCCTCTTTGGGTCCTTATTTCTGTGGTGCGCGTACGGATGCGCCAGATAAAAGGTGGGAAAACCATACGGCCAGGTTCTAGCACGAGCTCTATCCACAAGCGGGTTCCCCGTCCAGTCGCTGGGCTTGTGGATGAGGGCGGCCTCTGGAAAGTGGTCCCCGTTGATATTCGAGCCGTAGTACTCCCCGGCGCCCATGGCGTTGACGAGCACGTACTGAGAGTCGTTTCTAGGCTGTAGCGTCGCAATATACTCGACCACCTCTGGTAAAAGGGTAGGGGCTGCCGTCTTCTCGAACTCTGAGTCGGCAGGTCCAAATAGAGGGATAGCCGTTGGGCCGGTCTCTGCGTCGCCTAAGAAGTGTGAGTACTTGAGCATGGGGTCTCTTCAAGTGTAAAAGTTAGATGCGAAAAAGGGAATAAGAGCCCTGGTACCCCAGACACGAACAGTAAGGAGTAAAAGATGACTGCAGACAAAGAGCAAGCAGAAGAGCGGTTGAGTGACGACACCCTAGCGGATGTCACCGTAAACGACATCTACAAGAACAAGGCGCTTCTGATAGCGCGCCTGGAGGAGCTTAGAGAGAGAAAGCTGATGGCGGCTGAAAGGGAGGTAGATGAGCTGATAGATAAATGGATAGAGGAGGAGGCTAGGAGACGAATAGCGTCCCTGCAAATCCTTATAGAGGAGGTACAGTACGCTAAGAAAGTGAAGGAAGGAGCAAATAGATGAGCAAGAAGAGAAAGGTTCCTGACCTCTGGCTTGCTGGGAAGGTTACGGCAGCTGAGCTGTACGATAGTCTGGAGGGGGATAGGGAGAACATTGTAACCCTGTTAGATGAGCTCCGAGAGCACATTAACTGGTTACACAGAGAGGATGCCGCTCTCGCAGCCAAGGTATTCACCAGAATGGCTGAAACTGCGTGGAGCAGGGCCGCCGCCAGAAGGGGTAAGCATGGCAACGATGAATACTGACGGTCTAGACGACTGTGAGATTGCGGAGAAGCTAGTGGATGAGTGGGCAGATGGAGAGCTATACGTCAACGATATGTTCGACTGTTTAGCCCGCCACCCGTCCTGTGTGGAGAAAGTCAAGATGGAGGTGGCGAAGAGGATGGACATCCTACAGCTACTTCTAAACGAGATACGTGATGCGGAGAGAGATACGGAGAAGAAGGAGACCAACAATGAGTGAATACAGTGAGACAGAGAAGAGTAGAGAGCGTGATGAGATTGAGCTTCTAAGAAATGAGCTTGAAGAGGCTCGTGCAGAGCTCGTCAAGCTAAAGGTAGAGATAGTCGGTCTCCAGAAGAGTGTAGAGACCGTAACGGAAATGTACGTTCAGGAGGTGAGGCTTAACGCCGCCTCCGAGGCAAGGAGACAGACAGAGGAGTAGATAATAATGAGAGGAGCGCATGCGCTCCTCTTCTTAGCTACGTAAAATAAAGGCGTAAAAGAGAGCATAAGATTAATGATATGGAAGAGCTAAACGAAAGAATCAGAGAGAATGTCCGACAACAGAATACGGTCCACTCCGTAATGGAGTGGACCACATCAAGCTCCCTTTACAGGGAGCTAGCAGAGGAGATACAGAGACTGGAGGAGGAAGAGAGGAAGATGAAGAAGGAGAGGGACATGTTACTGGAGGATAGGGAGAGGGAGGAAGAGTATCTTTGATAGTGGGGCCTCGGCCCTTTAGCTACGTAAAAGAAAGTACGGGGTAAAAGGCTGCATAAGAATACTGATGGAGAAGCTAAAGAGTTTATCTGATGCAGCCCTGCGGCGTATTAAGTACTACGCAGAGGGAATAAACGACCGACTAGATAAGATGATAAGGGAGGAGATGCAAAGAAGGGAGGATGAGCTACCTGATACAGTCAGGTACGCATAGTCTACAGTGAAGGAGGGGTGAGCTACCCCCCTCCTCTTCTTAGCTCCGTAAAGCTACTCCCTCCAGCTCTTGGGCTGATTATGCGCCTTGTTCTGGGCAGCGAGCATCTTCTCCTTGGCCGTCTCTATATCGAAAGGCATCTTCTGCAGCTGACCCTTTTGGACCTCCAGCTGCCCAGGATGCAGCTCAGCCTTCTGACCCAGCTCGAGCATCTTGGCCCCATGCATCTGCTGCTCCCTCTCCGTCCTACCTGGCATGCCTGCAATCTCTGCCGTAAGCTTCTGCTCTTGGAGAGCGCGCATCTTCTCCATCGGGTCAGCCATGCCTAAGAGCTGCGTGGCCCTTGTCCCCGGCTGCTCTCTAGGTAGCCCACCTAGAGACTCTACGATGACCTTGCCCGCTACCTCAGGCTGTAAGCTCATCTGCCTCATGTACGTTCCGGCTACCACAGGGTCTGACGCGAACTGAGGGTTGATGGCGCGCAGAGAGCTGTAGTGGGAGTTGAACTGCTTGACGTTGTCTCTCTGCAGCTGCTTTAGGTCGGGGTTCGTATCCATCATGGCGTTGAAGTCACGGTTCTTCGTAACTGCGTAGTACGCCTTCTCTGCTATACGCCCAGGTAGGTCTAGGCCCGTAGCGAGCATGGTTGCCCCCGCAGTGATGCCGATGTTCTTGGGGGAGAGCATCTCGGAGAATCCCTTCCCTACATCCTTCATCCCTTTACCAACGCCAGACAGCCATCCAGCTTCCTTCTTAGCTGTGAAGTACTCATCAATTGGGTTGCTCATAGCTCTCCTCTAGCTCTTTCATCTTGTCAGACGTGCTCCTGCTTAAAGACATGGGTGGGCTCTGCCAGTGCCGCACCTCAATGCCTTCAAGCTCGATGAACCTTTTGAAGCCTAGGTGCTCTCCGCACTCTCTGCAGTACCTGAAAACTTTGGCAGTGCCGTCGGCAAATACACGGTCCACCCATCTCTCCTCGTCCACCCGGAGAAGATGCTTGAGCTCGTGCCACCAGCTAAGCTTCAGAACGGGGGCTCTTCCTGTCCTTCTGTATGGGCTCATCCTTAATCCTGCACACGGGGTAGGTCCAGTCGCAAGAGACTTTTAGAACAGACCAGCGCGTCTTGCACTCCGGACAGGTGTACGCTCGTCCAAGGTTGTCGAGCTGCACAGGGGCATCACATGTCGGGCATCTGTCCATGGCTTACTGTCCGCTCTGAATCCTGTACCGCCTTCGTAGACCAGCCTCGGAGGTAGGCATTAAGGCACCAGTGAGGTACTCACCTGTTGCTCTGGCTGCTCTTGCTGGCATGCTTGGACTGTACTTGAGGTGCTCATGGATGGCCTCACCACCAAGACCAAGTGCAGCTAGCTCAGCTGCTGCGGGAGTGAGTGCTAGTGCTCCGCCGGCCAACCTAGCGCCTCTTCCACCACCTAGAGCCTCTGTTAGCTGCTGACCTGCCTCTCTGAAACCAGCCTTAGCAGCACCACGAGCCCTGCGTGCTCCGTGTATCCCCTTACCTAGAACCTTACCAACCAAGGCTCCCTTTCCAGCCTCCTTAATCTGTCCTGCTTGGATGATAAAGGTGGTAATCCCATCAAGATGACTACGTACCTCTTCCTCTGTCGCTCTAACATGTGCTAGCTTTTTAAGCGTTGTACAGAAGGTGTCGTAGGTTTTAACAAGAGGATGCTCGATGTTGACCATCGCCGCAGTCTTGGTAAACCTGCTCAAAGAGGCCGCTACATCACCTCTTCCTTTATAGACATTTTCTCTTAGTAAAGTAGGTGTAATAAACCTAAACGCAACCTTCGCCATCTCTGGCTCATGTCCTGTTGCTGCCCAAGCTTGAAGTACATCACCTAGGTCTGTGCCTTTGAGCGCTGCCTCTTTTACCTGTCTGTACAGTAGCTCATGCTCCACCATGAGATTGGTCTCTAGGGAGGATAGCTGGGACATGAGGTCCCCGTGTGCCCCGGCGAGCTTGTGCCTTAAGCGGATGGAGTCTTGTAGGGGGTCAGCATATGGTGCCTCGGGCCTGCCACCTGTTTTGAACGCTTCATCTAGGTGGTCTGGGATGCCTAATCTGTGCCTCGCTGCATCCGCTTTCTTGGTGAGGTCCTCTGGGGGTAGGTCGTAGTCTGATGATAGGGGACGTGCTGGCTCCGGCGCTCCGCCGTCGTTTAGGTCTCGCAGAACATCACCAGGGTCTGCCGGTCCTCCTTGAAGCTCAACGTAGCGATGGCTTCCGCACTTCTCGAGCTCGTTGAGGTATGCCGCTGTGTTTGCGAACTCCACCACTCGGCGAACCTGCTCTGGTGATAGTGCAGATGTCTTGATGGTCTCTATCAGGGCCTCCTGTACGGTGGCGTACTGCCCTTGGGTGTAGAGCTTGGCTGCGTGCTTGCCGAAGGTCTCCAGCTCCAAGCCGGAGATGGGAGTAGCCTTCTGCTGCTGTTGCTGTAGGAGCTGGGGTAGGTCACTCATGCTTAAAGGCTACAGCAGTGGCTAGATGTAAGGGAAGATGAAAGAATAGGCAGATAACCTGTATAAGACCCCTGATGAGCAATCTAAAAACTAGCGAGGCTATTAACACGTTGGTTCATGCCGTAGGTGGTAGGTACCTAAGGCACAACAGAAGGAGGGCCACTTCGGCAGCCAAGTACCTACAGGGACTTGATGAGGATACGAGGGAGCTTGTCTCCCGCTCCCTCAAGGAGAAAGGTTACGAGCTAGACGAGGCCATCTGCGGGTGGGAGTACTACCGTACCCCCGCAGGCTCCGTATGCATCAACAACGACGGGGTGCGCTTCACCCCTTGGTGGCCTGGTAAGTAAGGAGTAAGCATGAGTAAGTGTAAAAGGTGTAGAAGGCTGAAGAGATACAAGAACAGACTTAAGATAGCGTTGGCGCTCTTGAGCGCCAACGGGATAGAGATGCCCGAAGAGTGATGACAGGGGGGGCTCACCCCCCTTTTTTAGCTACCAGGAGTAAGCTGATGAAGGTGACCGACGACATGCTGATGGAGATGAGCTGTAAGCTACTAGATGAGCTTAGAGGAGAATCCTCTAGAGTTGGGGTGTGTGCCCTGCTGCTCGTGTGCATATCCTGCATGAGTGGCGAATACGATGAGGAAGATGATGATGCGGCTGATATGGCTAGAAGAATAGAGGAGTCCCTACGGCAGTTCGCTGAAGATGAGGGTCTGGATGACTTTGCACTCCTAGAGCTCTCTCTTCTTTCATGTGCAGGGACGGCACACGCCGCTATAGAAGCTATTTTGAAAGAGTTTAGAGCGGCAACCACCCTTCCTGATAAAGAGCTCAACTAGCCATGTTTAAGGTAGGAGACAAGGTAGGAGACCTCACTGTACTAAGGGCTACAGATAGGAGGTACAAGGGGGGCATACTTTGGGAGTGCAGCTGTGTCTGTGGTTGTCCTCAAGAGAGAACAACCAACCAGCTTAACAACTCATTAAAGTACGGAAGAGCACCTAAGTGCCCTAGGTGCTTGTCGCTATACCGAAAAAGAAAGATAGCGTACCTACGGTTGTGGCAGTGCCACGGTACGCTGTACCCTACTTGGTGGTCAGAGATGACTCGAGCGGAGCTCATGGACGAGCTCATCGAGGATATTGCACCACTACGAGCACTGAGCGTTCGGGAGATTAATGAGATGCCCCCTACCCCTATCTCTGCTCTTGATGATGTTTGGGATGGGACAGCTGGGGACATCGATTTAGAGAATGACTGGGAGTAAAGCAATGGTAGTTGAGGAGCTAAGGGGGCGAAAGCCATTGCCACCTCTGATAGCCTACGTAATCTCACCACTCTTGACCTGTGGGGCAACTACCTAGGAGCCGCAGGAATGAAAGCGTTGCTTCATTCCACCTTCCTCACAGACTCTGTGAAAGAGAAGGCAGTGGCTAGGCCCCTACGAGCGCAACAAGGACAACGGGCCGCTGCTGACTAAGGACCACATCCTACCGGATGAGATGGTTGAACGCGTGATAGGAGACAACAATGAGTAGGGTAACAGATGAGATGAAGAAGGAGCTGGTAGCAGTGCTCTCCAAGGAGCTGGCTGACAGCGCGCTTAACGAGGGAGCTTGTGCACTCCTTCTGGTGAGCATGGCTTCACTGTGCTCCTACACAGTGAGCGTAAAAATAAGAGACCTTGCTGCAACCCTCGAAGAGGCTATAACCAACTTCGCGAGTAGAAAGGGTCTAGATGACTTTGAGAGGGTAGAGCTAGCCCTCGCAGTGTGCAATAGGTCGTCTTATCTGGCGATAAACGCCATTCTTAAGAAGGTGTACGAAGAGAACCGTAGGGCACTGAACTAGGAGGAAGAGATGCCGAGTAAGAACGCTATGAGGATGGCTACGCACGTAACCATCGAGAAGACCCTTCTAGAGGCCACCCCGCCACAGCGTATGGTAGTACTGTTAAAGGTGCTGCTAGGATTTGCTTGTGTGCATGAAGGGATGTCCGAGGGGGGAGGGGAGGTAGAGGACCTGTCCTTGGAGCTGCTGGGGGCTATTGTGGAAATGGCCAAGGACCATGACCTAGGTGAGGACGAGCTTACCTGGGCTGCCTTTGACGGCTGCTCAAGAGCGCTGTCTGAGGCTCTTAAGTCGAAGGTAGAGCAGCTAGAGGAGAAGCTCTAGCGGTACCCCATGAAAGGGCGTCTGTAAACTCTGTATAAGAGCGCTGGTGGGACACACCTAGGAGGCTACGATGAACGTAGATGATGTCCTTCAGCGCATGTCCGCTAATGGGCTCACAGAGGCAGACATGGTGGAGGTTTTACTCCAGGACCCATCGCTGGTCTTGGAGCTTTTGCACGCGTACAAGGCAGAGCGTGTTCTGACAAGAACGTACAAGGAGAGCTGGGAGGAGGTGAAGACTGTTCTCCGCTCCCAGCGCCTTGAGGTACATGCTTTGCGCCAACAGCTTAAGCTTAAGGAAGGAGCAATAGAAGCCTACTACGGGCAGCTAAATCAGATGCTCGAAGAGGACATGCCCTCGTCATCTGGCTTTTAATCTTACGGGGGGCGTGCCCCCTTTTTTAGCTTGAGAAACCACAATCAAAGAGGAGGTAAGTACATGACTAAAAGAGACGACGAGAAGCTGCAAGATGCCCTATACGCTGTAATGGATGACAGGAGCAGCCGGGATAAGTGGGAGAAGCTAGCTACTTTACTCCTACATAAGGGAGATAGGAGAGGAGAGGTTATAAGCCTCGCATACATGATGAAGGACATAACTGCCATGCTCGTGGGGCTAGAAAAGTCTCTTAGTAGAGAGGTACCCAAGGGCGTAGACACTGCAGAAACCCTTCACGGGTTTGTTACCTCCGCTACTGTGCATGTATCCTCCACCACGTGGCTACGTAAGGTCCTAGAACACCGTAGCATGGCTCTAGTAGAGTCACTAAGCGTACACTACTCCCCTAATAAGAAGCAAAGGGCTAACCCGGACCATCTCATGGATGCTGTAAAAGCTCTCAATGCTAGTAGACCCACTGTACTCACACTCGTGGATTGGGGTATAGGCAATAAGGAGATTATACAGCTGGCAGCACAAGCATGTCTAAGTCGGGTAGAGCACCTAAACATCGGACCCGGTAAGGTGAGCAAGCCGGGCGTAGAGGCGCTAGTACGCTCCCAACATCTAAGGAAGCTAGAGCAGCTAGACATGAGAGGCAACCCTATATCTAACGCAGACGCTCGCAGCGTACTAGAGGCTAAAGGGCTTCTTAGCCTAGCCAGACTTGTAGCGTCTGGCAGGGGATGCAGTACCTTCGTACTCCATAAAAGTAACTACACTGAGGCTATGCTGGGTGGTCTACCATCCGCAGCGGAGACGGAGGAGTACAACGTCATATAGGTGGAAGACTAGTAGCAATTCTAGTAGAAGAGACGTGGTTAAGCACATGCGCCTAATAAGGAGAGAACAATGAGTTTTAAGAAGCGAAGGCCAGACTTCGGTGCCTACCTCCCTATCTTTGATAGTGCGGGAGAGCAAAAGTGGTTAGAGTGCGGAGCAGCGTGGGAGTCTAAGGAGGGCAGTATCTCAGTGAAGCTGGACACGTTTCCGGTACAGTACCTTTCTAAACCACCACAAGATAGAGTGAGCATCGTGCTGCACCCTAAACGATACAGGGGTGAGCTAAAGTGCACGCAGAGCGACGAAGTAGAGCAAGAGATACCGTTCTAGGAGGTAAAGATGAAGAAGAGAGTAACCGTAACGATAAGTGGTACGCCCAAGTCTGGTAAGTCAACCATCGCGCAGATGGTTGCGTCTATGCTGGTGGCAGAAGGGATAGCTGTAACCTTCTTCGACGACCAGGAGCCGGCCGAGCCCTTACCGCCTCCGCCGTACAAGATTACGACGATGGCGAAGGAGGGGAGCGTAATTGTGAACACGGTGCAGGAGAGTAGAAGAGCCCAGAGAGGTAGCGGAGGAGAGTGATGAGCACGTTGAAGTATATGCTGGAGGAGGTTCTAAAGAATAAGCGCGGGAGGGCATCTGTAGCCTGTCTGCTATTCGCTAACGTGGTGGAGGGCGAGGACTCGTTCCCGCCAGACAGCAGGGGAGACTCCGCCCATAGGGATGCCCCTCTCAACGAGTGCGACCTCACAGTTAAGGTCGTGCTATCAGCTAGCGGAGAGGAGCAGGATAGGTTCCTGTGCTTCCGCAAAGCAAGGGGAGACGAGATTGACCCCCTCGAGGTAGAGGGGGAGACAATTGAGCTGAGCATGCCCGAGCTTAGAAAGCTTCTAACCTCAAACGACGACCTTAGCAGCGCCCTAACCCGCACCCAGATACGGTGTAACGAGCTCCTTGAAGAGACACGCGCGCAGCGCAGACAGCTTAAAGAAGCTAGCTTCTCCTCTATGTACGGTACCTGTACTCCGCCAAGAATAGCTGGGTGTAACGTCGGAGAGGAACCTTGCGCACACAAAGCTGCGTTCATGAAACGCGTGCTGCCCTACACTGTGGCAGCTAAGGACAGAGAGCTCTCAGAGGAGCTAATGTCCGACTTCGCCAACATGCTCACCTCTAACAAGGAGATTGCCAAGTCCATTCAGGATGAAGGCGAGGTAGACACGCTCGTAAGGTTCGCCAGAAACCTAGTACACAAGAATGAGGAGCTTAACCAGCGTGTCGCGCAGATGGAGGAGGACGCTGAAAGGCTGGTTAAGATGACGGAGGCGAGAGAAAGGAGGGAGGAGGTCGAGCGGCTTACGAAGGAGCTTGATGAGTACCAGGAGAGAGAGAAGGATGGTCCTGCATGTGACCATTGCGGCGTCCACTCACCCTCCCATCGGCTAATCTGCTACCCCTGCGCGAATAAGAAAACAAGGGAGGTAGAGGACCAGCTTAAGGAGAAGGTAGATGCGCTGTCACGCCTAACAGCTGGAAAGCTGGCGGCAGACCAACGGCACGGTAACGAGGTGATAAAGCTCAGAGAGCGTATCGAGACCTTAAAGCAGGGTTTGCAGAGGTATAAAGACCTTCTCAAGAGTCATAGGGAGCTTGAGACCATGTGGGACAAGCTGTACCAGGCAGACTAGTTGGCATCTAGGGGGGAGTAGGGATACTCTACTCCCCTGCCTTTAGGAGCTAAAAGAATGAGACAAGCCGAGGATACCGTGCTTCCGTACTGGGTGTGGGAGCTTAGACACAGGGCCCACACTGTGGAGACTCAGGTAGACTACATGAAGGAGATAGTCCTGACTAAGTACACCGCGTACGAGGGTTCCATGCCCGATGACATCCTAGACATCGTGGTAGAGGAGCTAGAAGTACAAGATGGCTCCGGCAACGCCGTGGTTGCCCTCCAGCTTAAAGGGTACTGCGCTCTATTCGCTTGGAAATGTGTACGCATCGTACAGGCGTACCTAGCCGGAGAGCTCACGAAGCTGCAAGCTTCAACAGTTATCAGTCAGCTGTAAGGAGAGAGCATGGAGGAGACGACCCTAGAGAAGAAGGATGTTGAGAGCGGTAACAAGCTTCTCAAGCACATAGAGCGGCAGAAGGCTAAAGCCGCCGCACGTAGAAACAAGGTAGCTAAGCTACGAAAGGAGAGGAAGAGAAGAAGGAGGAGGATAAAGAGAAACAATGGGCGGTAGAGAGCAGCTAACGAAGGAGATTATAATAGACATAGCTGTAAGACATCTGACGCCAGAGGAGCTAGAATGGGTGGGTAGGGTGTTCAAAAACAACCCAAAGAAGGTGTACGCTGCTGCTCACCTAAAAGAAGGCGTCATAGGTGACGAAGCAGCTGTGGCAGAGTGGTTAAAGGAGCTGGCACAGTCAGCCCTCATGGGAGGAGACGCCTAGAAAGTGAACAACATGGGATGTGAGGTTGATAAAGCTCTCGAGAGAATTACTCGCGAGGGAATGGTAAGAGACCCCGTAGATGAGGTAGCGCTGGATGCGCTGGATGAGCTGGGGGACGTGCTCTTAAACGAGTACCCGTTCATACGCTATGTATACGAAGTGAAAGGAAAGGAGAAGGTTACCAGCCACGTTCTAATAGGTACGCTGGCGGGCTACACAGAGTCAGGAAAGAAGGTCATGTCTGATGGGACCATCGCAGAGATGGTCTTCAAGAAGAGACGGGATGCGAAGCTTCTTGTAGACAAACGAGACGGATGGAGCCTTCGCATGTACGTCGTCCCATTCTCCCCGAACATGCGCATTCGATTCTGGATACATGTGGAGGAGCCAGGGTTCTATGGAGACCTTCAGGGCTCCCGAAAGTTCCTTGTCTCAGATGACAAGGAGGTAAGAGAGGTAACGAAGGAGGAGTACGAGAGGAGACGGTAAACAGGTAAGACGAGCTAAGGAGGGAAGGCGAGGGAGAGCACCTTGTCGTGGGTGTCCTTTATGGGGAATACCTCTGCGGCCTTGTCTCTCCCAAAGCGCAGCCTAACGTAGAAGTAGGCTACGTTCCTGACATTGTTTCGGGCCATGCTGAGGTAGCCGTACGCTACCTCAGTCTCCTTTACCATGTAGCTGCTAAGGGCCTTTACGCTCATGCTTTCTGCTAGCTCCAAAAACAGCTTCCACGGCTCCTTGTACCCCAGTCTGTCCAGCTGCTCCAGATGCTCCTCTCCAAGAGCGTAGAACACCTTAGACCACTGCAGCATCTCCGCTACTGATGGGTTGCCAGGCATGTCCAGCTGCTCCTTAGCCCGTCGGTATAGGTCCCTGGCGTCATCATCACTGAGTATCAACGCAGGGACGTTTACTCCTAGGACATCCATGAGCCGCTTCAAGGTCCTCTCTGCACTTCTGCTAGCTACATGAGCCTGAAGAGCTACAGCAGCCACTGCAGGCAGGTCCCAGCGCCGCCCCATGGCCTCCTTAAGCACGGCCACGTCCTCGGCACGTATGGCTAGCCTGGCCCTTCCACCGCTACCCTGCCTTGCGCTTAGGATGCCCTCCCTTAGGTACTTGTAGACCGTTACACGGTCCACTCCAAGCTCCTTAGCTGCCTCCTCGGGGGTTAGAGTATCCTCGTCGTCCATTTTTATTAGCTAAGAAAAAAGGGACCCGGTGTGCAACTACCGAGTCCCCTGGCCTTCCGCACCGTGAGAGAACACCTACCGATACTGATTGAGGAGGTGACTACCTGCCCTTCCTATTAACGCCGCTGGCCCTGAGGCGAGAAGCTCGGCTTGAGCAGGTCCACCCAATGCTCCTCTACCTTACGCTCCTGTCATCTGAACTGCAAGCTTGTTGTACGCCTTTGGGCGTACATGCTCGACAACCCAGCAGAAGTGCTCGGCACGTTGGTCCAAGGTCTCGCTTAAGGGCGAGTCTATCACCTTCTCCAGCTCCTTCCATGAGTCCCAAAGGCGTGCAGCCTTCGAGCACGTGAACTGTAGCCCATCCGTTGTCTCCCAAATCTCTACCACCATTACGCCCACTCCTTCGGCTTGAATCCGCCTCTACACAACCACTCATCCAGAGCCTGGAACTGCTCCGCTATCTCCAACGCACGTAGCTCTGAGTCCTCTAGCGTAGGGTCACCTTCCTCGTCTCCCTCTAACACCTGAGCACAGAGCTCTCTTAGGTTCGCCAATGCTGCCTCGGGGTCCATCACTATTCTCCTTCTACCTGCTCAGTACGCACCACCTCATAGTGAGGGTTCTTGTACTTCAGAAAAATGCTCATCGTCTCAATCAGGTCTTTCATGACCTGTACTCCTTAAAGAAAAGGGCGTGCCATCTGGCACGCCCTGCAGCATCAACAGCTCTGCAGCTTACGTCTTGTGAAGCTTCAAAACCGTAGCCTCTCGTAACCTCCCCAGCCTTGGGTACTTATTCTCGTACCTGTCTAGAAGGGCGTCTACAGCTACATCTACCCCCTCTAGGTCATCGTACGTAAGGTACTCAATGCCTATTAGAATCCTCTTAGCATCCTCTCTGTCTGGGTAAGGTGCGCCGAACTCTGTCCCGTTCTTAGTCACAAGCCGCTCTACTGGACACTTGGGACACCCAATCTCGCACCAGTCGACCATAGCCTGCTCTACACTTTCAAGGTCCTCCACGTCGAACAGAACCTGGTCTACCGTATCTTGGCCGTTGCGCCTTACAGCGATGTTAGGGTTGTTCACGGTGTACGTTCTGCATCGCGCCAGGCGAGCAAACGTGCCAAACCTTGACTCCGGAAACTTTGGGTTGGTCCACTTCTCCTCCTCCGCAATAGACGCTTTAGTTCTATAGTATGTACCGTCCTTCCGTTCTCTAGACCCCTCAACAACAGCTAGCTTTGCACGTTTCTCTGCCATAGCAGAGTAGGCTGGTCCTACCCTTCCTCCCTCCTTGCACTCCAGGTACCTACTTCCAAAAGACGCTGTGCAGTAGATTCGTCTAGAGGACACCCGTAGATAGCACCCTCTCCACTTATGGTTCTCATCCTGTATCTTTACCAGGTCCGGGTCATCTGTAACGCACTCTCTTTTGTCCGTGCCTGATACTTTCTCTAGTAGCTTCTCCTGGAACTTGGTTTTGAGCAGCTCAGTCTCAGCATCAAACACTCTCTGCCTCTCTCTGAGAGTCTGCTGCTTAGCCAGCTCGAGCTCTTTCTCCTCCTTAATAGCGAGCAGCTTCCTGTGGTGCTCGAGCTCCCCTTGAAGCTCTCGGTTCTTCTCTTGCTGCCGCTTGAGCTCTGCATTCTGCTCCTCCTCTGAGAAGCGGGGGTTGGCGGCTACTCCCTTGGAGAAATACGTGCGCACAACGTACGTAATCTCAGCCTTGATGCGCGCGATGTTGCCCCTTATCTCCTCCTTGACCTTGTTTGGGTTGATAGAGTTCAGCCAGTTAGGGATGTCTATGATGTGGATGATGGCGGTTGCTCGAGATATTCCATCTCGAGGATGGCGCAGAGGGGTATCCCACCGCGCCATCCAGCCTTCTTCTCGGATCTTCTCCATCTGGGTCGGACGATCGATACCTAGAGCCTCACAGACCGACCGCACAGATACTGCGCCCTGCACCTCATCGGGCTCATCAGCGAAGGGCTTGACCTGCACAGCCATGACGGTGATGCCGAAGAGGGTGATGGGCCGCAGGGTTGGGCAGTCCTCAAGCAGCTCAAACGAAGGCTTACCACCGGAGCTCTCCGATGGCCTGGATTCAGGCTCTCGGTACCGCGTCTCCCGATGGGCTGGATCCAGCCCGTCGGAGGAGCTCTGTCTTTGGGGCTCTGCGCTACTCTTCTCCGCAATCTTGGACCCACGCTTACGCCCCCTTGATACCTTGCGCGACGGGCGCTCTCTCAGGGGACGTCCAAACTCGTCCGTTGGTAATCCTATGTCTAAGAGACATGCCCTAGGATGCGCCGTACAGGCTGCCCACACCTCACCTGGGTCAATCCACAAGCGTTCGCAATCCCCCAGGAACGATATCTCGTTGTACGCCCAGCTGGCCCTGGCTCCGTACACACTGTTGCCCTCCTTGAGTAGGGGCGTCATGGCGTACATATCGTCCAGCACCTTCCTTGGTATCTGTGTCGCCTCTTCAACGTCACCAAGCGTGTATACCTTTCCATTGCGTGCTACGAGGTGCTTCAACGCCTTATAGATAAAGTCACGGTACTTGCGTGTGCTCTTCGGTCGGTAGTGCTCACTCATTCTCTTCTCCTGTCCATGTGTATAGTACCACTGACCCCCCAATCAGTGGTAGTAGATTTATCCGTCTTACTCCCAGATAGCGCCCTGCTCGCTTAGCTCCTTCACCTCCTGCAGCTGGAGAGCCTCCATCTCGTTAGCAGCCGCTATAGCTGCGTACTTTATGGCCTCGTCTTTCTCATCGAAAAACTTGGGTACGGCGAGGGGGCCACCGTACACGACATACCCACAGTCTAAGCACTCTGCAACAGAGCATGCTCCCCTAACGTGCTTAGTGCTGAAGTAAGGGGTGTTATCAACGTGGTAGTACCTCTCACTAAATATCATAACTGGTAGCTCCTCTGGGCGTGTAGCCCTTAAGGCGCCAGTAGGACCAACCACGTAGCTCCTGGTTCCCTGCTGGTGAGCTCTGTCAGCAGCACATCGGCACCCCTTGTTAGGACACAGAGCCTTTCTGGCCTTGCTCATCTGCCCCTTCGACAAGGACAGCTTGCCGTTCTTGTCTCTCTTCGCATTTAGAAGAATACTTGTTCTGTGCACGCCATTTATGAGCTTGACGTACACCCTGGTTTTAGGGGGGCTTGGTGCATTTACTCTACGCCTACTGCATCTCATTCTTGTACCTCCTTATCCGGTCCCGTCTCTTCATCCTCCATGCTAGATGTGCTCTGCTCTTCTCGCACTTAGAGCACCATGCGAAATCACGCGCAAAAGGACTGGCACCGAAATGAACAGTCCTAGTAACGTAATGCCCGCACTCTAGCTCCATGACGGATACAAAGTATTTAGGAGACGCCTCATTACGCCTCCTAACATCAACGTCTACAACCCGCTTCATGGGTACTGCTTCACAGGCTTCCCCTTCTTCGGGAGAAGATACGCCCTGGTTCTCTTACAGCTGTCGCAGTAAAAGTCCCCGTTACACCAGTTTGGACGGCACATGCTTGCCCATGTACCGCACAGCTTGCAGAACACGCCGTCTTTCTTCTCCGCCTCCTCTCGGGCTCTTTTGAGCTTCTCATCACAGTCGCAGCTGCCGTCGCAGCCACACCCTTTGCATTCTTTCTTCTCTTCTCTGTTTTTGCAGCATCCTTTACACGTACTCATGCCTTCTCCTTTACCTTCTCCTTAAGGCTAACCTCGTACACCATAGACCACCTGTGCCCGCAGCTAGAGCAGTAAGCAGTCAGGTGCCACTCTCCTGCTCGCGGGTTCAAAAGTGAGTAGTCGATGTCGTAGTCGTCCCACCACGTAGGTGTAGTATCTGCGCACAAAGGGCACACGACCGTCTCGGGCGCCCCTAGCATCTGACACAGGTCTACATTACGTCCCATTCTACTCCCATTTCTTCAATCGCGCCCCGCAATAGGGCATCGTTGCTCATCTCCTCTAGCTTCTTACTCATCCTCGCTCCTTACACTGAAGAAGACCATCGCAGCAAATAGCAAGCTCAGAAGCCCTGTCGCTATTGCCGCTGGTCTAGGGCCGTACACAACAAACAGCACAGTACCTATAGCCAGCACTACAGCTACTACGCCGCACACTATGTTTGCAATTAGCTTTGTCACAGCTCTATCTCTCCTGCGATGCGCGCTCTATCCTTAGGAGACATACTCGTCACGTGTCTCTTTATCTCCTCTATCTCTTCGGGGGACAAACCAAGGCTCTCCAACCTACTGCGCAGGACGTCGTAAGAGAACGTCTCAAACGACCACCGGACCTCAGGGGCTACTGGCGGTAGAGCCTCATCCATCCTATCGCAAGCGCGACTAGCTCTACAGCACAGGCGTAAAGCCTCAGTCCACCATGGCGGCTTACCATCAACCCCTAGATACTCTTTATCCATCGTTCACCGGTCCCAACAGAAGTAGTCCTAAACACATGTACATCACCAATATCTCAATCAGGTCCATCCTCCTCTCTATGCTCCTTTACTGGGCACACCACAAGGGGGTACCCGTCCCATACGTGATTGTCGAAGGGCTCTACGCGCACAGCGTAGCACCTACAACACTCTACCTCTATAAGACTCCTTCCGTCCCCATCGTAGCAACCACGAAGCTCTCCGTTCATGTGCCAACAATGGCCGTGCATACCGTAGGTACATCTAAGCGCGCACCAAAACCTACGAAGGAGAGAAGGACCCGTAGGGCCTGCCCTGCGCGTCACCGCTCTGTACGGGTCCATCTTCCTCCCATCATGTCTGCCACCAAGGAGGGCAGTCACAGATTACGGACAGAGGTGCCCCGCACACACGACAGCACCCTTCAGGTAAGAAGGTCCTCGGGCACGCCGAAGAGCAACCCTTACCGCAGGTACACCTGTGTCTCTTGGCTAAGAGCTCCTCAGCCTCTTTCATAGCCTTGGCGACCGCTGCATCCCTAGCCTCCTTACGCTTCCTTTGCTTTAGCTGCCAACGACGCTCTAGACGTCTGTTGAGCTTGTCCTGCTTGATGGAACGCACCGCCTCACTTTTTCTTGCTCTTGACATCCTCGTATGCGGCCATCTCCTCTCTAAGCGCCTCGTTCGCTGCTCGTATTGCCTTTTTAGCCTTAGCCATAGACTCGAACGTGTACCCAGCTATCCTGTTGGTGGTGGGCTCTGAGAAGGGTTTAGCAGCCTTGCACGCAACCCACTCCTCTACGCCCTCCTTCCTCTTCGGCCTCTTGTGGATTGTGCGCTCTCCAAGCGCCGCCCCAGTTTCAAACTCATCTCCGGGGTACACCCAGAAGATGCGCACGATACCGTCGTACCCTTCATGCGCCTCAAGAACGGCTCCATCATCACATCTGTACCTCTTCGACCTCCTCTTTCTTTTGACCTCTTGAGCGACAGCCAGGCACTCTTCACACCGTAGCACCCATCCTTCCTCACTATCTAATAGTCTCTTCTCCTCCCCATTACGCTCTCTGAAGATGTCGCACACAGGAATCTGTCCGAGCTTCTTTGTGCGCAGGAAGCGACAGAACTTACCTGGCTTAGAGGCGCATGTTCTCTCTCCGCACTCTATCTCAAATGTCAACCTTGCTCTCATGCTCTATAATCTCCTTTACGCACTCTGGGCACGTTACTCTTGCGGTTACGACAGCAGAGGTTACCGGTAGTGAGCGTCTACACACCGTAACAAACCGTTTCTCGCTGGGTACTGTGTATCGTACCGCGCACTTAACGTCATCATGCACCACACACCGACAGTGCAGCACGTCTATGCATGGGAACCCTTGCAGCTCTCCCTCCAAAGCTAATCCCCTTACACAGAGGCCAGCCTCTTCCATAATAGAGCGCCCAAGCTCTAGGTCGTCCCTCCACCTATCGGGCTCATGCTGCTGCAGGTAGACAACCTCTTTGAACCCAGCCTGAATTACCGCACCCGCACAGGGAGTGCAGGGAGAGAACGTCGTGTAAAGGGTACATCCTTCAAGTGACGTGCCTGTGCGTGCAGCATGAAAGCACAGGTTCTTCTCAGCGTGCACAATGAGCTTGTACTTGAGCTCCCTGTTCTCGTACCGCGCGTCATCAGCTACTCCCCGAGGGAACCCGTTGTAGCCTATAGAGCGAACCTCCTTCGTAGCTGGGTAAACAGCAGCAGCACCTACCTTCGTAGATGGGTCCTTAGACCAGGTAGAGGCTAAGATTGCTACCTGCATAAAACGCTTGTCCCACTTCTCACTCATCCGTTTATCCTTTCGATAGATACAGAATCCTCTGCTTCGGCTTATACCCTGTAAGCTGCCTGTGTGCCATGTCACAGAACCTATTAGCGACCGCTGCGGCAGCATGGAAATCCGCCCTGGAGGATGTGTCGTGTACCTTGTCTAGGCCGTGGTCATTACACCATGTCACCTTTGGCCCTTTGCTCACCCAGTAAGACTGGATAGACCTAACCTTCCCGTTAATGTACCGCATGTCCACGCAGCGCATGCGTACATACGGAGATACTCTAAAGTGCCAATAAGGCACCTCTACGTTTGTCTGCTCTACCTGTCTACGTACCGCTGCGAAGCGGCACACCCTACCTCTACGGTGAGAGACCATACCTCCGGCCAGCACCCTTCTTCCACAGCAAGGACACTGAGATGTATCGTTCCTAAACGGTACGAAGTAGAACATGTCGTGTCTATGCTCCCGCTCCATATTGTAATCCCTTTCAAATTCCTGCCCCTTCTGACTAGCCAACCTATCAGAGATGACAACGTACTCGAGCTGTCCACTAACCCAATCAATGTTAAACGCTGTGTAGAATGCTACCTCCACCTTCCGTCCAGGTCTCTGACTGCGTATGTCCTCAGGCTTTATCCCAAGCTTCCACCCAAGCTTCGTAAGCGCCGTCTCTATCGCTACCTCCGGAGGCTCCCCCTGGTCCATCGCCCGGTCCATCTCCACCAGTATCTGGTCTGCGCTTTTCCAGAACAAGCTTTTAACCGCCCTGTGAGGCACTATCACTCTCTTAGCACCTGGCCCTCCTCGCTCTATCTGCGCGTCCTTCTCAAGAACAATCTTCAGCTGGGACGCTGGTGTTAGCTTTCTTCGCACGCCTCTGCTTTGCTCTACCTCTTCTCTTGTCAGTGCCATGCTTTACTCCGGAACGTTGCACCTAACCACGATGACCGCATCGGACATAGAGCCCCCACGCATAAACCCGGTATCCACCCGCGTCTCTAGAATAGGGGCTACCACCGCCTCTGGCCCTACGACCCTAGATATCTCCCCAACTGTCCTAATCCGGAAGGGCGTCACGCCTTTACCTTGCCAGTACGCCTTAGCAGCCTCCTCTGAGCGAGCCATGACGATGCTTCTAATCCTGCTCTGCGCGTCGTATGCGATGTACGTATGCATGCTTGTCCTTTTTCTGTTGACAGCCCTAGGGCTGGTGTTACTGTTGTGAGTGATGCGTTCTGTCTCTATACATTGACCTCGTCGCGTCTTTGAGCGAGCTCATTTTCCCTTCGGGTCCCAGCAAGGTGCCCCTCCCCCCTGACCTTGCTGGGACTTTTTTGTGCTCGTTTTGGATGGGTAGCTCAGGTGGCAGAGCAGCAGCGATACCGGAGGGTATCGCCGTGTGTCGGAGGTTCAACTCCTCCCCCATCCACCAACGTGCGGGTGAGAGGCCCGGACAGAGAAAGCTGCTGGTGACTACATGGAGGGTGCACACGAAGTGTAGGTGAACAGCAGTGGAGCGGAGGTTCGACCCCTCCCACGTTGACCAGAGTCTAGTAGCTCAGCGGAAGAGCACACGGAGTAATGACCCGTGGGGTCGCAGGTTCGATTCCTGCCTAGACTGTTATGGGAGCTACAAAGAAGCTATACATTGTCACCCGTGCAGACCTAAGACCAGGGATGCGCGCAGCACAGAGCTGCCACGCGCTATCCCTCTACGCAAAAGAGCACCCCGAGGACTACGCCAGATGGATGAAGGGCTCCAATAACCTGGTAGTCCTCGAGGTTGATAACGAGGATAAGCTGGTGCACCTAGCCTGGGTAGCGAAGCAGTGGGACGTTCTAGTGTCTCGCTTCAGAGAGCCAGACCTAGACCACGCCCTCACTGCTATCGCTCTAGACGGAGATGCCAAGCCCATCGTAAGCAACATCCGCTTAGCTCTCCGAGACGCCGCCTAATCCTTAAGCTCGAACGTGATTGTCAGAGTGGTGGGTACCGCGGTCTCATACCCCAAGGTGTACACCTTCTTGTACCCTTTATCCTCCCGGATGTTGAAGCTTGTTGTATGGGCCACTAGTAGGGTCTCTCCGCCCTCACCAGCACCACAAAGGGTGAGCTTTCCCTTCTCTGTAAGCTCCAAGCTTAGCTTTACCCCGTCCTCCCCTTCCTTAGGGCTATAGCAGTTACCCTGAGCTCTGCAATAGCAGGTATCTGGACAGCTGCATTTTCCCCCTGGCGTCTCGTTTGCGTGGGGGCAGTACAACGGTGATGTGCTTTCTTTTTTCATCTCTTCTCCCTCACAGGGTACGTACCCTGCCGCAGATAATATACTCCTAGCTTCCTCTATGGGCATGCCTAGCGTGAGCCCTTCCTCTTGTAGCTTGTCCTGCACATCCTTGAGAGCTGTACGCCCTACTCTGGGAACGCGTCTCACCTCCTTAGGGTCCATTGCCGCTAGCTCTGGAATGGTTTTAATCCCATTGATATCCAGCACGTGCCTCACCCAGTGGCGCAATCCTAGGTTGTAGAGCTCCCATGTAAGCGTCCCTTCCCTCCTCTCCTCCTCCTTTGCCTCCGCAATGCGGTCATTGTGCGCCTCCTCCTCAACAATGCACCTGACTCTGTTCATTTTGAGGCCATAGAGCTCCCCTATGAAAGCGTAGGTGCACCCCTTCTCCCTCAATAGCTTGCATATGCGGTGCTTCTCTTGGCGCAACGTTGCCTTCCTTACGGCCTCTATCTCAGATTTCTTCATACCCTTGTCTCCTTTGCTCTCTCTATCTCCCGCTCCACCGCAGTAGCCGCCTCTTGCAGACCACTGCTTCTCCCGGTGAGGTACCCCCTACGCTCCTCTGTGTTGGCGCGTAGGGACGCCTCGTACTCTTGCTGCTCTCTAGTGCGGAGCATCCTTACCAGCTCCTCTAAGGCAGCTAGTACCTCCTCTTCGGACATCCTATCTCCTTTCTTTTACCATCCTCACTCAGTACCGCATCCACCTCTTCAGCTGTCATACCGAAGCGAAGGCCATGCATCTGTATCTTCTCTCTTATCTCCTTAAAGGACTTACGTCCGAAGTTCCTGGTACGTAGGACCTCCTCCTCTGTTAGCATGGCCACATTACCTAGAGTTCGGTGACCAGCATTTGTTAGAGAGTTGTACGTGCGATTGGAGAGCCCAAGCTCCCCTAATGGTACCCACGAGTCCGTATAGGCAGGGACACCCCTACTAGCAAGCCTCTCCCTCTCCTTGCGCACGATATCCGCCACAGCATACCCGGTCAACCTGTATGCCGCGCCAATCGCAGAAAAAGGGCAACCAGCCTTGTGGAGCGCAAGACACACCCTCGCACGCTCTTGCTTAAACCATACATCCCTCGCTAGGTACTGCAGGCTTATAGCTTCCGATACTGACTCGTGTGCATCAGCAAGGAGGTTCTGGGCGTTTCTTAGATTCTCTTGCGCCGCAAAAACCTTCTTGTAGGTGCTCTCCCCTAGTAGCTCTTCCTTCACCCTATCTCCTTCCCATGCTTACGGAGCCTAGTCCGGTTGTACTCCATCTTCTCGTAGACCTCCTTTCCCAGATTTACCCCGGCCGCCTCTGCCACATCCATGATGCGGATGATGGCATCGGCCAGCTCTACTCCAAAACCCTCAGGCTTGCTTCCTACACGCCAGGTACGGGTGTAGGAGTCTCCTGGCGTTCTTAAAAAGTCCGCAGCCTCCGATAGCTCTCCAACAGCCAGCATCAGCTTGGCCATCAGCACCATCTTAGACGCTACCTCTCCCAGCTCCCTTCGGTAAGTAATGGCAGCCCCCGACAGCTCCGCATGCTCCTCCCAGAATCCATTGTCTATAGCGTCCTGGTGAACAGTCGCGGACACAGCAGCTAGACCGATACATGCTAACCGCAGAATGTCCTCTTCTTCACCCTTCTGTGGGTCCCCCTCACAGTCATGAGCTCTCATATGCATCTCGTCACACCTCTTGCAGCTATCCATTCCGTCCATCCTCTCCTCCTTTATATAGGGCGCCCAGCCCCCTTCTTCGTATGAGCTCCTCTATGCCCTTCACTCTACTAGTCCAGCCCCCCTCCAGGAACACCTCATGGTACTCCTCCGGGTGCCGTCCTGTACCGTCGTACTTTAGCCATTCCAAGACGTCCTCCAGCGTCTTACCTACCAGCTCGGGGGTAGAGTACAAGCTGTTGTGCTCTACCAGATGCGTTACAACCCCTCCTTTGGTCGTTACCTCAAAGAACCCGTAGTCCTCGTCTGCTAGGACGTTGTCTGCAATGCGGAGCCAGAACCTCACGACACCACCTCCCAGTTCTTGTGCACGTAGCGTATGCGTCCCTCCTTACGCAGCTGCTGCATGCTGCGGTCAAGCCTCCTCCTTCCTGGTATGCCTCTCCCATCTAGAGCGTGGAAGATGTCATTGTGGGTAGTGTGTCCTTGCTTGATTAGCTCAACAATCCTGTCCAGGTCGAACCTATCCTCTACCTTCTTCGGCATTATTCCTCCATGTCGCACACGCTGCGACGATTGATGTTAGGACCTCTCTTACGCGATGGAGGTGGAGGTAGACTGCTCCTACGTACTCGGGGGACAGGCTCTCCCAGCATCACCACATCTCCCGGTACGTTTAGAACTACAGCTAGCTCACTATTCTTCCTTCTCCATTCGAGGTCATACCTCACGTCATCTTCCTTATACGTCTTCCAGACGGCAATTACCACGTAGTACCCGTCCTTAGCTAGCTTGATGTCCGTCTCTTGCTTGTACTTGCTCCTGTCCTTAGCGTTAAGAGCCGTTAACAGCCTTGCTCTTCTACCGACCTCGTTCATACTTTCTCCTAAAGAAAAGGCACTAGAGATGTCTCTAATGCCTCACCGCGCAGCTCTTATATGCTCTAAGCACCAAGATAGTCTACTCTAGAGGGTAGTCCTCGATGGCCTCCAGAACGGCCGCACCGTCACCAGCCTTGACACCGGTCTTCACCTTCTTGTCCTTCTTGCTCTTAGCCGCATCAACCTCTGCCGCTTGGCTGGGCTCCCGCTGAGTGGGCTCCTCCTGGCAATCAGGGCACAGATGGTAATCGTCACCCATATCCAACCAGTCCTCCGGGAGGTCTTCACCCTCCTGCTTCACGGTCTTACCGCACACGTTACACGTGTACTCGTACACCGGGATTTGCTGACCCTGAGGTCCGCTCCTGTAAACCTGTAGCATCTTCATAGGCGTATCTTACCTCAATCTTTGCATCCGCTCAGCTCTTCGGCCGTTTTGAGAAGACCTTTCATCTGCTCGTACGAGCTGCAGCACCTTCCGCCATGCACCTCCAGCCACTCAGGTTTCCCATCTACCTTGCGATGCCCTATTGGGTTGACAGTAGCCATCACGTAAGGTGCCACCCTCCTCACTGCCTCCACTAGCTTGTCCTCCGCGCCAACAACCTGCTCCTCCGCAACCCTTAGCCAGTTACTGCCATCTACCCACAGCATCTCCTCACTGTCGTCCTTGTAGTAGCTGTCTCTGCTTGCAAGCCTCTCTGCCTCATCCCCAGCGAGCTCCTTGCTCGCGAACACGCTAACCACAACGTAACCCATGTGCTCCTCTCCTCTCAATACCAGCCACACATGCATCACTCACCTCCAAAGTAAAAAAGCCCCTCTACACTGCTGTAGAGGGGCTCTAGCTATCCCAGTTGTAATGTCGGATTCACACTCTAGCTGAAAGCTACGTCCAGGGGATCGTCTACCTTTAGAAGGTAAAGAGATGTGCTTTTTTCATACCCTGCCGACATTGTCCGTCTGCCTGGAATCGAACCAGGAACAGAGTCTTATAAGGGCTCCTGTGACAACCAGTCCCACAGACGGAGGCGGGGGCCTTTAAGATTGGCCAATCCCACGTGAGGTGGAGGCCCCCATAACGAGCAGGAGGCGCTTCTCCGTAGAGAGACGTTCTCCTCCTGTCCCGGCACCTGTACTGTTTTAGGGAATCCCTTGCGCGCGCTAGCCCATCCTCCGGTGCTGAGCTGTAGGCTGTGCCATTAGAGGGACTCGAACCCTCGCGTAGGGGGTCATTACTCCCCTTGGCCCTTCCTAGGTAACGGCGGGTACACACTACACCAGCAGTAGCAACTTGGCCCGCCTGCCTTGTTGTTAAAAGGTGCAGCATGTACTCCAGTACTATCCTAGAAGAGAGACGAAATCAACCGTCTTCCTCTCTCTTGTGCACCACCGCTCTTGCGTCCTCTTGGCTGGGAGCCGCCTTACGCGTACACTGCGCCCACAGCATCTTTACCTTAAACCACATCCACATGATGCCCGGAACGGCCATCATGAGAGCGAACATCTCGTTTTGACAGAAGTGCATAGCTCCTCATGTGTCGTGAGTAAACACCGTCTCCCTCTTCCAGTAGGGAGGTGTGGGCTCGCTCATCAGCCTGGTGTACTGGTCTAGAATGACGGATGCGTCGTTCACGTTGCGCGACCGCTCCCACGCCTCCTCCGGAGGGCACACCAAGGTAATCACCTCAACCTCCGCCCCGTAAGCTTCCGAAGCTATTACGTAAGGGCTTGCCTCCTGCACCCGTGTGTTCGTGTTGTCCACGAATATGGTGTCTGTCTCTCCCTCCATCAGTATGTCCAAGAATCTTTTGAAGCAAATAATGTGGCACCGATGCAACGATGTCTTTACGAACTCTCCACGATGGAGCTCCTCCATGATGAGGTCGGCGCCCACAATAGCCACCTTTCTTCCTACTCCTTTGCTCAGCATGTTGGCCCTACTACGGGCCAACGTTGACTTCCCACTCCCACTGATACCCCTCAACACCACTACCTTCATCGCTTTATCTCCTTTCCTGGCGTGCAATCTAGCACCAGAGCTTTAGGGTCGAGCTCTTTATCCCTATCTGGATGCAGCAACGGACACCAGTCTGGTACACCCCTGGATGTGTCATGGTTGATGATGATTAGAGCATCTACACAGGCATCACGCCTTCCCAGTTGGAAAAGATGCTTGCACTCACTGCATGACTTTGTCTTACTCATTTACTAGCTCCACCCCTCTTATACCTACATGTGCGGGATACTTTCACCTAGTAAATCTCAAATTCATGCTCCATGTCGTTGTTCATCTTAACGTCCTCCTCCTTACGAGGGACGATGATGTCTGGTCTCTTTATCAGAAGCATGGATGCGAGCCAGCAGTAAAGGATGGAATGGAATGTATCGTCTGGAGAGCCTTTGTGGTTCTTGTAGACAATCATCCGTATTACCTTGTTATACTCGCTGAAGATGTTGAGCATGTCCTGCCCAAACGGGTCCTTCCAGTCCTCCCAGCAAGGTAGCTCACACAGCCCTTTCTTGATGGCGTTGAAGATGTCGCTCATCACCTCTGTTCGATGGGCGATGTAGCGGTTAAGCTCCCCATTCCATAGAAGCTTTCTTCTAGAGCGTGCGGCGTACTGATACTTGAATATTCTAGAGGGGCCGTACCTGCGCATAAGCAGGTCGTTACGGTCGAAACCACCACCGTAGTCTACCCCCACCAAGCGTACGTTGTACCGGTCTATCAGCTGATAGATAATCTCCATCTGTACAGAGGGCGAGGTTGCTGCACCTGTGAACCTACGTGCGTAGAAGATGCGGAACTTCATGTCTACGTAGGTGCCCAGTGTCACAACCGTGTAGGTGCCCTCTCCTGTCCCCCAGTCAATCCCCATGAAGATGGGCTGGCTCGCTCCCAGACCGATGTACTCTTCGGCGTCCACCATGAGCACGTCCTCATTGCACACCTCTTGAAGCTGTCCGATTGTAAGAGGGCGTAATCCCGAGTCGTAGCTGATGCCTAGCACCTCGTTGTAGAACTGCGCACGAGGGTACCGCTCGTAGTTCAGCATTATCTCGTCCCACGCCACCCATGGGACCATCAGCTGGGGTATTCGGTAAGACTCAAAGGGCGCGTGCTCCACCATGCGCGCCCACTGAGCGTCCGGATGCATGGGGTTTATCAGCTTCCCGCATCTCTCGCATGACAGCCCTTTGCGAGCTATGTTCTTCTCACCCAGCACGTTCCAGTACCTGAAGGAGCCCTCATTGCCGCAGCTGTCGCAGGGTACTACCCACTCTCCCTGTGTAGAGTACTTAGCTCGGTACACCTCTAGGTTGTTGTCTAGGCTCTTCGGGGTACCCGCGTATATCTGAACCTTTACATCCTTGTCTGCGTGGGAGAGGCATTGCTCTATTACCGGTATGTTGTCGGACAGGATGTCTTGAAACTCATCAAGCAGAAGAGTTGTAGCTGGAATACCACGCGCACGGTCTGCGTTGAGGAACGCGTAACGCATGGTGATGATGGACCTGTTTAAGAACTGCTTCGCTAGGATTGTCTGAGACAGCATCCTTGTGGTGAATTTGCGAAGAACGGGGCTCGTCTCTATTGGCTCTTTGATTCTGTCGTTAGAGAACGTCACTGTCTGTGTCGCCGAGGGAGACACGTACAGAATGCGGCTAGCGGGTCTAAGGCACATGTAGCAAAGAGCACGGTTACCGAGCAGGGTGCTCTTCTCCACTTGTCTCCCGCAGAATAGAAGTATCCTTTTTGCGGGCGTGTCGTAGCACCGGTACATGTGCCTGCGACCCTCAAAGGAGAATGGCGCGTACCCTCCTCCTGTAACGGGCATGTAGAACGCAAACTCTGTAAACTCCGAGGGGTACAGGCTCAGGTCCTTAAGCTCCCCCACCTCGCTCATATCCATCACAAGGGGGGTGCCTACCTCATCCTCTGGTGTCCATATGACGTTGTCCGGTACCCCGCCGTACGGGTTGGCAATCTTAGATGAGGAGCAACGTATATCTGGGGTGTGTGATAATGACGACATGGTAGACGAGGAGGTTGTGCAGGAGCTTTACGGCTCCATAGACAGAGCGGTACCAGACACTCTAGGTGGGTGGGTGCAGGAGGATGATGTGGTAACAATCTCTCTTCTGCGCCAGCCCCCTAACAGAAAGATATTGTCCTCGTACATCCGTCTGTTCCTTAAGGAGCACTCTCTTAAGGCGAGAATACAGTATGTACGAGGGCATATAGGTGTTGCGGCTACGCTCAAGCTTCGTCTAAGCAACCGTCCAGCTTCTCCAGAAAGGACAAAGCCAGCTTCTCCGGGTCAATCGCCATCCCAAAGCCCTGAGCAAGAAGCCACCAAGATTGAAGCTCCTGAGTGTACTTCGCCTGTAACCTCGGAGCGGTAGCGTTGAAGAAGCTCTGTGCTGTCGCATCTAGCACGGACGGGAAGGTTCGCATCCAATACACGGCCACCGGTCCGTCCTTGGGCTCTGCATCTAGCTCTGGTGTTAGGTAGAAGTGGAATACCAGGTCATCCCCCCTCACAGCGTACTCAGCGATGAAGGTGGTGTACCCCTCCTCCCTGTTGAACTTGGGTACGGCTTTCTCTATGCCATCCATGCTCACGTTACCCACCCTTTCACGCTCTAGCTGATGCTGCTGCTTCGCATCGTCATCCGTAACCTCTGATAGAACTACTGTGCGCTCACTCATCTTCCTCTCCTATGACTACCACACCCTCCGCAGCCTGCGCAGTTGTGGCGGGCTGTATATCCACGGTGTGATTACCCCCAGACAGCTGCTTTATCGTTGGTATGTCCTCTCGCTCTGTCCTTAGCGATAGCTGCTGTAAGCTCCTCTGCAGCTCCTCCTCCGGGCTTCCTACGGTCTCTAGGATATCTGTCATGGTCTTTGCCACGATGGAGAAATCTCTGGCTCTCTCTGCGGCTCCCGATAGACACGAGTCTAGCACCTGCACCGTTGCCGCAACTCTAGACGCCGCTGCAAGGTTAGCCAGCTCTACAGAGCCCGGAACTATGCCAAAGCGCATCTGGTGCATCACCCCAGCAAGAGGGGATATCGCGCTTCTAGAGGCTAGCCTCCTAGGGTCCGACTTCCTGGCTAATGACAGATGTCTCTGCAACGCCTGCTCATCAGGGTCATCGCTGGGCTCTGCAGATGCCCGTAGCTCTAGCAAAGCCTTCACCTCGGAGGAGTCAAGAACATCTATGTTGAAGTAAAACTTCTTGTACAGCTTTACGGCCTCCACAGATACGTGAATGCCGTTCCTCTTAAGCAAAGATACTATCCACGCGTGCTCTTGTCTGGCTATCAGTGAGGACTCTACAATCTCCTTAGCAGACGGGTCCTTCAGTATTGCGTTAGCCAGCTTCATCGCTGTCTTAGGTTGAAAGATGGGAGTCAACCCCTCCTTCACAAGAAAGCGATTGGAGCGCGAGTGGTTCTTGTTAAACGGGTAGAACGGTCTCGGGGGAGCGCATCCTGCGCGTAGCCTGTCTACGTAGGGTCCTCCAATGTAGTCAAGCCCCTTGGACCGTACAATCTCCCGTATACGGTCGTTGGTGTACCTCTTAGGGTGGCACACCAACGAACGGATATAGAGCTCACATGGACTGCGTCTTAGGGCCACAGTCTATAGGTAACGCACGTAGAGTAGCGCAGTCCAGGACTTTTACTAGCTAGGCCCCTGAAAGCAGAGTGTCTTGAGCCCCTCGATAGCCTCCTCCACCGAGCGCACAGCTCTCTCTAGAGCACTAACAGGGATGTCCTCCATGCCTACTCTAGCTGCTAGAAGAAGCTCGCACAGTCTCTTCTGTGCTGTCTCAAGGGTGGGGAGATAGCTCACAAACGTCATCAGGTTCTCTGGGTTGATGAACCCTAGAGAGAGCACGGTATCCACCGCACCTGGGTCTGGGATTACGGCAGCCTCTTTGAAGAGGTACGACCGTACCTTAGGAAGGCTAGCGAGCTTCTTCTTGGCGCGCGCCATGGCCTCTTTTCTAAGCTCGACGGCGTTACCTAAGGGCCTACCTGCCTTTACTGCTATCGGGCTAGAGGCAGAGATAGACTCGGCTAGCTTTGTTGCCCCAAATCCTTGCTCTACCCCCAATCCTGCGAGCAGGAACATAGCGTCGTCTATAGATAAGGAGTTGCGCTGGTCGTACGCTAGCTTGTCTACATAAGGTCCGGATACATAGAAGTCGTTGGGACCACCAGAGCGTATCTCTATGGTGCTTGGGTCGTACACAGAGGACGTCTTCATCTCTGCTTCGTCCTCTTCAGAGAGAAGCGCAGTAGCCCCTGCCTTAGCTAGAGGGAGCCACTTGAAGTGGGCTGGGACAAGCATCTTCCCGTCCTCTGTCCCGACAACCGCCTGAATGTTAGGCTGCAGTGAGACGAGTATCTCCCTACCGGCGAATGTGGTTGCTGCGAACGTATCCGGCTCTCCCTGCTCTATGTCGGAGAACGAGCCCTTAACCTCCATGGGTACCGTAGCTACCACCTCATCACCGACGTCAGAGAAGAAGGAACCGTACCCTGCCGGCTTGTCGGCCGTAGGAAGCTCTGCCCCCTCGGCGGCTGGAACACCAGATATGCTCCCCTGCACTGCAGCTTGAGAGCCGTTGGTAAACAGAGCTAGAGGGACAGGCGTACCGTCCACATCAAGAAGGTGAGGGATTACGTAGCCTACTAGCTCGTCACCCTCTACAGTCTGAACCTTGTACAGCCCGAAGTCCGAGATGGGCGCCATACCTCCCATGTCCTCGTCCCCCTGCTCCGCAACAGACTCGGCTCCATCAGCCATGGTAACGGCTCCAGACATGTCCGCCTCCATGGCCACCTTGGTGCCGTACCTCTCGATGATGTCCTTCCTGCCAACAATCTCCTCAACAGGGAGCCACGCTGCGTGTGTGGCCTCTTTTACCTTGTAGCCCCCCTCTACCCTAACAACCTGGACAACGCTCGGTGAGAGGGAGCTAGCCATTACATCGGCCACCTTCTGCAGGGGAAGAGGGGTATGTCGGTAGAGCACGTTGAAGGGAGCGAACGCAGCCTCGGCATTCCTTACGAATGCTGCTTGTACGTGCGGGTCGCTGGCCGCCTTCATGAACTCTTGATGGTCTGTGCTGTTAATGGTGGGAAGGATGGCCTCAAGGATAGAAGCTCTCTTCGCAGAGCCCTCCTTCGTGACAACCATGCCTCCTCCCAGATGGGCGCTGTCACGGTACGGTGGGTACAGCTGTGAGATGAGAGACTGGTCTCCAGGAGTGCTGGATGCTATGTCGAACATCTGGGGGCGGAAGATGGCTTGACGAAGTCTAGCCTCCGTAAGAGGCTGCATCTTGCTGTCCTCTGTCACTATGAGGTCGAAGGGCAGAAGCCTACCCTCCCGGATGATGACAGGTATCCGCGCCTCCCTTACTCCCGCTGAGGCTTCCTCCTCCGGCGTAACTCCGTACTGCATCTGGGTCTGATTAGACACGCGTACGTGGCCAAAGCCGTACCCGCGCTCCGCGTCCACCTTGTCCATCATGACGTGTGGCTCGAAGTCAGAGATGTACGGCACCTGCTTGTAGAGCTCTTGCAGAATCTCGTGGGGCCACTTGTTGGGGTCCTCAGGTAGGTCCACCTCTGCAGCTCGCTTCTCTAGAGGCTCGAAGGTCAGTGTGGGGTCTATGAATAGTTCCATGTCGTTGCTCCTAGAAACCGAACAGGAAGCCGATGTTCGCTGCAGCTGTAGGGTCCTTCGTTAGCATTATGATACCCGTAACCGGGTCTCCTGGTGAAATAGAGTTGGGGGGCCCTGGGTCTGTGATTCCCGCCGAGAAGTCTGTTTGCACAGCGCTTCCAACGTTTGCCAGGGTGTCGCCAGAGAAGCTTATCAAGAACGCAGGCCCAGCACTTAGCCTAGCCGTAAGCTCCGAGGCCAGCCTCATGGCAGGAATCTTCACAGCTAGCGCCGCCTCGATGACCACCTGCAGCCCTCCTAGCTTCGCAGCTAGAGCACCCGCCAGCGCGGCGGACGCCCCAAGCTCAGCACCGATGCTCAGCGTGAGGGGAGGCAGTGCCAACGCGGCTTGCAGTGCTGCTTGAAGCTGGGCTACGGCGGCTATGGCCAGCTGCAGAGCAGCTAGAGGGTTCCCCACCTGCAAGCTTAAGGTTGCCTGCGCCGACAGGGAGGCATCAAACTGAATGGCGAGGTCTGCCTGAAAGGGGCCTATTCCGAGAGAGATGAGCGCGTCTATCTGCGCACCGAGAGGGTAGAGGAACCCTACAGCTGCAGCCAGCCCCGCATTCATGTCAATGAGGTTACCAGACACCTCCCCCTGTAAAGGAGGAGTCATAGGGAATGCCATGCTCTACCTCCTCCCTCAGACTTGGATTGTGGGGTTACCCGTCGACACTGAGGCGCTAAAGACCGCACCAGCAGAGATGATTCCCGGTGTTGTAGCGGGGGGAGCACCAATGATGATGGGGATGGGTGCAACCGTGGTGAACAGCACCTGAGAGCCAACGGAGGCTACCGGCTTGGAGCCTCCGTTTATCTTCGTCACACCAGAGCTGATGTCCATTGCGTCACCGCCCTCAATACGCATGGTACCGCCAGCCTTGATGGTGATGTTCTTCTTGCTCTCTATGTAGATGTCGTCCTCTGCAACAATCTTTATCTTCCCCTTAAATCCTAGGAAGACACTAGACCTAGAGCCTAGGTACACGCCACCAGCCTTGTCTATAAAGAAACGGAGCTTCGTGCTGTCTATTGCCGTGCTATTCGGCTCTCCTCCAGCAGCGTTGAACCCTTCGGGGGACACTGTGAGCTCGTACACCACTGGGTCGTCTGTACCTATCTCCAGCTCCTCTAGGTCCTCCTGCCACCCGTCACCAGGCTCCGCCATGGCGTCGAATGTTCCGGCACATACTCTGACGCTGGCCTCGCTCTGGTTAGCGAACAGCCTGAATGTATGCTTGTAGCTGGTAGGCAGCGTGTCGTCCGGTGCTCCTTGGCGAACACCCCAGCTGATAGAGCCACCAGTGTTGTGATGCCTGTACGTCTGCGAGATGTCCTCAACCAGGTTCTGCAGCGGTATGTACAGCCTCTGCGCCAGCTCTGTGGAGCCTATCTGGAGAACTCCTCCTCTATGCAGAACAACGAAGTTGTTATCCCTACCCCTCATCACGATGTCACCGGGCTTACTCCGAGACCTTCCTCCTGCAAACGTGTTTGAGCTCGTTTCGTCTGCTGCCTCATCACCCTCTGCAGGGACGTCTCGGTCCACCTGCTCTATCGGCATTATGAAGCACAGAACGAAAGGGGGAGGCCCATCACTAGGGATGCACACATAGCACTTAGCCCCTACCTCCGGGCATACGTACACTCCGTCTCCTCTATTAGAGTGGAGGTACGGTGAGGCCACCTGTATATCCATGAAGTGCAGCTGGTCGTACTTAGACACCACATCTACAGTCCACGTCGCCATGTTAAGGCCAGTTACCACGCATTCTATTATGTGCGCTCCTACTCTGCCCTCTGGCTGTGTCCATGTTGTACGGAAGGTGGAGCGATAAAGGGGGCTCTCGCTCTCATACGTTTTTACACCCTTGAGCGGCATTAGTACGCGTGCTCCGGTACGTCTAGAAGTCTAGTAAGACCTGGGGTTCTCTTGGCATGCTCCTTCGTCACACCAAACTCAGCTCCGTATGCGATGCCAGGAACAGGGTGTACACCGTGTATGTGCGACACAGCTCCTGTAGCCGCCGAGTCCATGATGGTGCTTCTAAGCCTCTCGTGCTGCAGCTTAGCCATCCAGTCCTGCTGAGCTTGGAGTGGGGCGAAGTCCACCCCCTTCAGTATAGGTGAATGCACTGTCGGCTTCTTGCCCGCCTTCACGAGCTTCATGTTCTGCTCTCTTATCACAGACGCAGGCATTATCTCTCCCTTCAGAAGATACGGAGCATCCCCTGGGTCACGTATCTTCGTCGTGTTCGTCATCCCCTTAACTACCGTCTCCACGTGCTGCCTTCTTACTCCTTCCTCAGCGTAAATCTTGTGCAGCTCGTCTACAAGGTGGTTCTGCACCTTCTCGAAGTTGTTGGTAGCCTTGTAGAGGTCCTTAGGATTGACCACTGTTCTTGAGGGGTCAGACAAGGATGTTCCGGCCTCTATCTTGTCCCCAACCTTAGGCGGCCTCCAAGGAGAGTCATCGTCTACTGAGAACAAAGAGCGTCCCTTCTTATCCTTGCCCACATGGTGGGCTTTACCCCCGACCCACACCTTGGTACCGGTCTTGTCCCTCTGTATCTTCTCAACCCTGCCCGATGTCATGGCTAAGGTGGCTGAGTTCGCTATCTTGTCCGGCATAGAGGTCAGCTGCTGAACTCTCGCAAACTGGTCTGCAACCGACGCCTTGGGCGTCCACACCCCTCCACTGTGGAACGCCTTCATAGGGAGCTGCACTGAGCGCTCTCCGAGAGACTGTGCGGCGAGGATACCCACGTTGGTACCTACGGGGTACCGGTTACCATCTGCGCCCAGCCCTGCGCACTTCTGGCAGAGCCCTTGTCCGTGCGTACATTTAAGGGCGCTGCGAACTACAAGCTGGGCATTCTTGTCTGCTCTACGCATCTTTCCCAAGATGTCCGGTGTCAGCACCGTCCCAGCAGGGACCTCGAGACCTTTGGCCTTGAACGACCTTGCAAGGGTCCTGTCGTACGCCCCCTCGTCACCGACAGACATCGATACACCCCGGTCCGTCTTGCAGTCATCGCCAGTTACAACAAGGTTCACGGTGTTCTGCACCAGCTTCTTGGAGAAGTAGCCTGGCTCCGACACCTCTTGAACCTTTCGTACAGAGCCCCTGCGTGCACCAGTGGCAGCCGTCCAATACCCTCCAAAGTCCATGCCCTCCGCGTAGGACTTGTCGACCGGTACCGGAACTGGCGAGCCAGTAGAGTCGACCATCATCACAGGAGCTAAGGCCAGCTGCTTGTACTGGTCCCACCCCGGCTTGTTGCCTGACGATAGCATGGTTGCCAGATTGTTCTTTGGGAGCTTGGACCTGTGCTCCTTGTCCATCTCTGCACTAGCCTTAGCCCATACAAGGGGTATCTGGCGCTCCTTCTCCGCCTCGGACATCTTACTGGCGCGTATCAAGTCTACTCTCTTCTTTGCCATCCCTAGATGCTTGTCTCTGGTAGCTTTGTCCGGCTCTAGGTCCTCAAGCCCTAAGGAGTGTGCCCCCATCGGGATGTACATCTTGGTCTTGTCTGGTCGCTCCGCGTCCTCTATTGCCTGTCTACCCTTCTGTGCTGGGTTAGGAACAGACACAAGCCCGTTAGCAGCTTCAAACCCAAACTTCATCAGCTTGTGCGCCGAGTCTCCGAAGTCACCCTTGTGGTTCTTCGCTAGCTCCGAGTAGAGCTTAGTGATTCCCTTCTTGTCTAACGTGGGAAGAGACTCTATGGCCTTCTCCTGCATACCATCTGGAAGGGCAGACGCTACAAGCATCCTTCCTGGAGTGGTCTTCTTGCCTCCTACCGTCGCCAGCTCCGTCATACCCAGCTCCCCTCGTTGAGCAGCTTGCAGCGCCTCTGTCGGGCTCTTGTAGCTCTTACGACTGACCTTATCTACCTTGGTCATCTTGTAGAGACCCATAGCGCTGTCTAGACTAGGCTGGTACGTGACCTTTCCTGACGCCTCGGCGTACAGGTTCTTTGACGGGAGCATGCCCTTCGCCTCCTCAACAGCCTCCCTTCCTACGGGGACGTAGGCGCTCATTGTATCCCCGTCAAAATCGGCATTGAAGCCGCCCGTCACCAACGGGTGAATCTTTATCGCCTTACCTCCTACAAGCTTTGTTTTGAACGCCTGTACGGAGTGCTTGTGCAGCACGGGGTCTCTCTTCAGGATTACAGGACGTTCATCAGCGACAAGCTCTATCGCCCTGAGCACTGATGGGTTCTTAGTAGCCTTCTTATCGGCGAGCATAGACCTCGCCTCTAGTGGGTTTCTAGCTGCACCCGTCTCTACTAGCTTTCTGGCAACGAACGGTCGCATCAGCTTAAGCGCGTAGTCCTTAGGCATCCCCACCTCATCTACCCCGAGAGAGGGCTCAGGGACGATGACAGAGCGCATAGAGAGGTCTTGCCTTCGGTTCATTAGGGTCTTCTGGAAGAACCCCTCCTTAGGGGAGCTACCATGAATCTGCTGCAAGATTCCTTTGTACTTATCGTCCTCTCCAAATGTACCGACACCCATCACAGCCTTGACGCCATCATATAGACTCTTTCTAGCCTTTCGCTTGGCCGTGTTCTTGTCGAGAATCTCCTTCATAGAGTCCTTCTTGAGAGAGTCGTTACCCTGCGCTAGAAGCTGGTACAGCCCGTTAATGTCCTCCCACTTAATGGAGCCATCCTTCATTACAGATGCTGGACGCATCTGCGGCGGGATTACAGGAAGGTTCTCTAGAACATACGCCTCCGACGGTTTAGCGCCAATCTGCTTAAGTGCACGCAGGTACTTTATCTTTTTGACGGTAGAGTCCATCTCCTGCGTTGGCGCTCCGTGAGCCATGCCTTTAGGGACGGGCATCTCTTTAAGCTTCTTCTGCTGCGTCGCTAGCTCCTTGTTTACGTCTATCTTGTCTAGAAGGCGCTTTATCCCCGGTCCCCCCGTTAGAGCTCCAGGAGTGTCTAGAGCCACTATGTTTCCCTTCTCGTCTACCGCCTGGTCACCGCCAACAATACCTGTGTAATCCTTCTCTTTCAGGCCGGTTAGCTTCTGAATCGCAGTCTCGAAGACAGGGTTGGGTACGGGCTCTGCTAGCTTGATGTGGTTCCACCTCTTACCGCCGTGACCGCCTGTTATCTTGGGGTCGAAGAGACCCCCTCTCTTAGGGACGGGCTCTCCGTTCTTATCTAGCTTTGTGTAGACAAGCTCAGCGGGCTTAGGAATTGCCCCGCTGGACATGTCCTTTATCTGCTTATTCGTAAGCGGCAGAAGCTGTATGTTGTGGCCCTTCTTCTCTACATTGACGCCGGCCGCCTTCAACATCGATGTGAACTTGTTGAAGGAGAACGTTGGGCGGGGGGTAGGTAGAGGGGTTCCAGACTGTATCGCAGACCACACCTCTCTGTGCTGGCCTGCCCAGCCAAAGGGTCTGGGGTCGTCTCCCTCGCTCTTGATGGTCTGCATCTCCCTGATATTTGCCTTGGCCCCGTGCGCCAACAGGGAGTAGATGCCCAGTGGGCTCATGCGCTGCCCGCCAGTCTTCTTCCCACCTATAGGTAGAAGGTTGTTGTCGTAGCTCTCTGGCTCGTTGTCGCCTTTTAAGGGCATGCCTGAGCGTACCGCTGTCTTCTTGTCTATCTGATGGGTCAGCTTTAGCATGTGCTGGGGGCCCACGAGAACCTTCCCCAGACTCTGCTTGGTGACGGGGTCTATGAGCTCCTCCTTGTCCTCGATGCCATGCTCCTTGAGAGCCTTCTTGACCATCGCAAGGTTGTCGGCACCGGGTGCGAAGTTCTCCACAATGAATGGCTTGCCAGTCTTCTCTGCTACCTTCCCTGCGGCCGTCTCTAGTATCTGAGACGGGTTCATTCTGCCGGGAACTCCTGCGGGGTTGAGGGCTACATCGATGGGCTTACCATCCCTCGTATGTGGCATCTCCTTATCTGGGAGGACACAGTTACCAGACCACACTGGGATGCCCAAACGACGCACGTAGATGATGTGGTTAGGAACGTCGACGCAGTAGACCCTCCCCTTGTACTCTTCCCAGCGCTCGTTACAGTACCTCTTATCGTTGTTCGTCCACACCTCGTCTTTCAAGGACCACCGAACGACAAGCTCTCCAGGCTTAGGCTCCTTAATGTTTGCAGAGAACCCTAGCTTCAAAGCTAGCTCCTGATAGTCATCAGCTAGCCTAGGGGAGGAGGTAAACAGCTCATAGCGAGTGTGGTTGTCCTTCGCTCTATAGTAAACACCACCGTCCCCCATAAACAGCGCATCAGCCAAAATCCTAAGCTGTCTCTGCGAGAGTACGAGGAGCTCACGAGGTATGAACTTATCCTTAGCCTTACCGAACTGCTTTAGCCATGCGTGAAGCTGGGGGTCGGAGAAGGTAATCCTAGTAGCCTCTTTATAGGTACTGTACCCGAGTCGCTCAATCACGGAGCATATTCGCTCATATTCCTCTGGGTGTACGCTGCGAGTCTGCGCGATGTGTATGTGGGAGCTACCTCCAATACACCCCTCTGTAAGCCAAAGCCCGAAGAGCTCCAAAAACAGGTCTGTGTCGTACTTCCTAGGGGCAGAGAGCTTCTTGTGCCTCTTGGGGGCGTCTGGTCTACCAGGGATAGTAATCTCCTCGAGCTCCTCCCCCTCCCATACCCCAGTGCGAAGGTGTAACCGAGGCATCCCAAAACACTCCTTCGCAGGCTGTAGGGAATAGCTGCCCCTACGAGTACGAACGTAATGACGATGCTCTGGTGTCACCAGTAGGTTGAGTCTACGACCGCTATACGAGTACATCTTCCCGTCATGTTGCTGGTCAACGTACCCAGTAGGAGCTTGGTACTCAATCTTCCTGGTCGCCGGGTTGAGCGTACAAATCAGCTCCGTCCGGTCTAGGTCCTTGAAGAACCTCCAGCCCTTATCGGTTAACACCTCGGAATCATTAGAGAAACATGTTACAATCCCTTTGTTTCCATGACGCCCAGTCAGCTTATCCCCCGCTTTCATAGGCTCCACGGTCTTTACGTGGACCGTTACCTCCTTGCCCTTCTTGTGTACCCCTACCACCTCCCCAGGGTGGTCAGACTCCCAGCGCAGAGAGATGTCTGTGTGCTGTCCGGACAGGCTCTTGCCTATGGAGCCCAGGTCCATCCTGTCCTTCATCTTGTACGGACGCATGGCTAGGACCAGAGGGTCTCCCGGCCTTACTGTCTGCCCTACCTTCACGACCCCCTTCTCGTCTAGCTTACCGTGCTGCTCCTTACCGAATGCCTCAGGGTGCTGGTTCCTGAACTTCTTGGGATCTGTGACAACCTGGTCCTCAAGGGCTATAGGGAGCTTCTGCATGTGCACTGAGGACAGCTTCTTTGCCGCGCTCTCACTAACTACAACGCCATCCTCGAAGTTGTACCCCTTGTAGGGTAGATAGGCCGCTCTAAGATTTGTACCTAAGGCCAGCTTACCGTCTTTGGTAAAGTTCGTGTCCGCTACAGACTGCCTTCTCTTCACACTGTCCCCCACCTTTACCAGGGGGGTGGAGGTGATGACGGCTTTAGGGTCGTTCAACGGGAAGTTGTTGTACAGCTGTACCTCGTGCTTCTTCCCAGACTTATCCTTAACGACGATGGCGTCGCCCTTAACGCTTACTACCTCTCCGTCGACGGGAGACATGTGCCCTGACGCTTTACCTAGTAGCTCCTCGAACGTCTGTAACCCCTCCTTCTTAGAGCCCGTACCTACCTGTACTAAGGGGGCCTCTCTATGCTCTAAGGAGATAGACTGCTCTATGTGCTGCCCAGCGTATGTAGCTCTGTTCCCGGAGCAGCTGCCGATGAAGGGAACTAGATTCGTCGTAGTGTTTAGAGCCTGAGACGCGTGCCGCTGTATGTAGTCTACGTTGTCTAGACTCCCGGTTGTTAGCTTGTTCCCCTTTCCGGCAATCTTTATCTCCTTGCCTACAGGCTTGGGCTTACCCTTATCCCACGTAACCTGGTCTGCCAGTGCTACGTTGGCGTTTACAAACTTGCTTGGCGGGACATCCTCCATTTTACCCGTCTTAACGTTGTACATCGGTACAACGGGCTCATTACCCTTCTTGCGGACCCCCATAGGGAGCCGTAGCGTGATACCCGTCTTCTCCCCCTCAGGAGTGCGTAGCGGGTCTAGGTACCCAAGGTGCGATGGGTTTATAGCCTTGGCATCCTCGGTCACGCGCTGTACAGACTGTATACCGCCAGGTCCCAGCGGAGTTGTCTGAGAGGCGGAGGAGATAATCTCTACAGGGTTAATCTGGTCCGCCATTCGCGCCATTGAGGTACGGAACACCTGGCGTACAGGCTCGTTAAAGGAATCAAAGTTTACTATCTTCCGAATATCCGCCTTCGGATTGTCTATCTGCCTTTTACCCCTGGTCTCTACAATCTTCTTTGTCTTCCAGTGAGTGAGCTTGTCGTACGCAAAGTCCTCTACGGAGCGAAGGTTCTTGTACTCTAAGCTATCTCTATCATCCTCAGGAGCACCGGAGTGAACATCAAGTATTCTCTTCGTCGCCTTGCGAAGAACGTCTCCCGTTATGTGGTCAGACTCTACACCCAGGGTAGACTTGGCCACCTCAGGCTGCATCTTAGTCGCTGTCATAGCCTCCTTGAAGTAGGCAGCAGCCTCCTTCTTAGATGGTGCGGCAGACTTCTTATCAGCCTTGTAGAACGCCTCCAGCGCTCCCTCAACTGCTCTGGCGCTCTTGTTCGCCTCTAACATCTCCTTGCCCCAGCTTTTTTGGAGCTGCTCGTCTGTAACCCCCATCTCCCTCATCAAGGGGTACAGCGGTATGTTGGACTTCTTTCTACGAAGAGACAGCTGCTTGCTGGCCGGGTCTAGCTCTATCTTAAAGTCTCTACCATCAGGAGCGTTAAAGGCCGTGTGCACCTTACCCTTAACATCACGCCTCGTGTACGCCCCTGGCTTCAGCTGCCACTGGCTGTCTACCTGGTACTCTTTACCGTCTATGATGTGGCTGAAACGACTGGTTACAGTCGGTATAGACGCTATCCGGACTCTCTCTTTAGACGTCTCCCCTGTCTCCTTGTTCTCTAGCCTCAACGTAGCATACACAGGAGTAGCAAAGGTCTTACCTTTTATCTTGTGGTCGTGCTGCTTCCTGATGTCGTCGGGGTCTGTCCCTATATCTGCCTCTAGCTTCTCAAGGTGGAGCTCACGCTTCTTTCCCTTGATAGGGAAGTGCTCACCGATACCCTCAAGAACCTTAGCCTTCAGCGCCTCGTTTGCCTCTTTGTGACTAGCGTACGGCATGACCTATAGATTCTACCTCATCAATGACAGTAGTGCAGCGTTACCAGCACGTGCAAGCTTCTCCTGATTTCTAGCATAAGAGTAGTGAAGAGGACATCAACCTTAACAAAGGAGATGACGATGTCTTTCCCCGATGATGAGGGGCTTTTAAGCCCCGACCAGCAAGAGCAAGAGCAAGATGACTCCTACCCCGAGTCCGACGAGGACTCGGGTGCAGCGTGGTCGGCGATATCCAGCGCCGACTACCTGTACGAGGAGGAGGACTGATGTCCGCGCTCTTCTGGTCCTCCTTCGTTGTTGGGTTCCTATCTGGTCTAGGTTTCTGGGCTAGAGACGAGCTCGACAAGAGGGAGCGTAAGGATGGTAAGGATGCTTCGGCATCCCTCCAGCCTTAACGGGGCTAGAAGGGTTGCGGACGAGTGGGGGGTTACCGGTACTGTGCTTTGGCACCCCGGTAGCCCCCCACGTTCTTGGACTGTCCACAGCCTTTTTAGACCTGTAAACAGCGTAGGTCTGCGCGCACGACTGGTAGATGACAAAGGTTTCATTACCTTCATAAATCAGATGGAGCTAGAGATGCTTCTCGGTACCGCATCTCAGGGCTCGTGGTGCTCGTGGGCAGGTAGACCCTACCCGGCCCCCGGTGGGCCTGAGTGGGAGGGTCTTTTAGCTACGGAGGGAGACCTTCTTGATGACCTGTACGACAGAGAGCAGTACATCAGGTACATGTTCCCCGACAAGATACCAGGAGGTGCTGAGATAAGAAGACGTGTGTACACAGGTGGGCGAAATGTAGAGCAACTTCTTGTCCTTTTATGGGATAAGGACCCTGAGACAGGCATAGAGCCTGACAGTAGATACGAGACGTTAAGCCGCCGATGGGCAGCCGTTGAAGAGGAGGTACAAGAATGGACATGCTTGCCCTTAACAGACAGATTGGGGTGGGTTCCCTCGCTGTCAGTGGCCACAGATGCAGCTACTGCAACAGGGACATTCCCCTATCCGTACCGGGGGATGTAGAGGATATCGTTCTTATGCAGGTTGTTTCGGGGGTGAGGGACGGTAGAAACGTCATCACTCGGATAGAGACCGCAGATGACGGCGACTACCTGTTCGCCCCCCACTTCTTCTGCATGATGTGCTGGGAGGAGATGACAGACGCACTTACAGACGCGAGCAAGTCACACAGACTGCATAGAACCATCTACCACAGCGAGCATCTGGTTAGGTGCTTTGAGTGTAACTCCGCTGTGCTGGATGGAGAGATTTTCGCGACGGTGTGCTCCGGCGCACTACAACCATCCCCAAGAACACCATTTGGTGTACCGGAGGTAGATTTCAAAGGAACGGATAGGCTAGAGAGACCTGTAGTTCTGTGCATCGGCTGCATGAAGCTCTTAGACAGCTGTGTCAAAGAGCTGTGGAACGCTGATGTGTCTCAAGGCGATGAATGTGATGAGGGTACGTACAAACGGTGCTGGCGTCAGCTGAAGTGCACCGACTGCATTGTGAGGTAGATATGAGAGAAAAGAAGGTAAAGGTAACATCGGACTTCTTCACGAAGATTCCGTATGAACGGTTCGAGGAGGTTCTGTACATCCTCCTCCAAACCCCTAGGGACCTAAACCCCTGGGATAAGGGTTGTAGGATGGGCATCCCCGCCATCTTCTGGGGGATGTCGGGTATCGGCAAGTCGGAGCGAATCGAGGCTGTGGTGGGGGGCTCTATGGGGATGACGCAGGAGCGCCTGCTCCCTGTGTCGTACCCTCCGGAGAACTTCGTAGGCGTCCCCGTGATTGTGGGAGACACCGTTAGGAGCGAGGTCCTCATAGGCCAGATTCGGCGCCTCATCCGAGGTGGCGTTAACGACGCTGTGCTCGTCATAGACGAGGCCAGCGACGCAGATAGGCTCACGCAGGGCGCCATGCAACCACTCATCCTGGACAGGGTGGCCGGGGATGACAAGCTACCCCCAGGGGTACGAGTTGTGCTGCTGGCCAATCCTCCTGAGTACTCAG